>ENA-ORMO01000659-ORMO01000659.1-human-gut-metagenome-genome-assembly--contig:-NODE-659-length-46038-cov-13.420025_pt1 | contig 46038 bp, 33 predicted proteins | sample MGYA00242106_ERZ509001 | MGnify/ENA primary metagenome ERZ509001 (study PRJEB26280, sample SAMEA2338736) | human gut metagenome | biome: human gut; feature: human-associated habitat; material: faeces...
TGCCGCGACGTCGATGCCGAACGCCAGCCCGCTCACGATGCAGAGCTCCGGAACCTGTGCCGCGAGCCCCTCCACCAGCCTGTTGCACATCGTCTGCCCGTAGGGCGTTGCCCGGCGGGTGCCGACCATCGCGACGCAGCGTGCCGAGAGGGCGGCGGCGTTGCCTTTCAGGTATAGTACATGGGGATAATCGGGTATTTCACGCAGCAATGCCGGGAATTCGGGGTCGGTCGAAGCGATCGCGGAGATCGAATTGCGGCGGCAGTAGCCGAGTTCCTTTTCTGCGGCGGCGAAGCCTTTGCGGTGGACGATATTCCGGATAATATCTTCCCGCAAGGCGGCTTTCATGGCCAGCTCCTCGGGTGCCGCCGCGAAAATGCCCCGTGCGTCGCCGAATATTCCGAGCAGGTGCACGGCGCCTTTCACGCCGATGCCCGGGGTCATCTGCAAGGCGATATCCTCGATGGTCATAACCGCAAAATGTCGTTTATTATCTTGTAAAGGTAAATATTTTTGGGAAATAGCGCAAAGTTGGGTCGAAGTTTTGCAGATTTTAGAAATGTTTGTATATTTGCACTCCCGATGCGCCGAAGCGTCCGGCCGTCCGAGTTCCGGAGGAGCGGTTTTTGCCGGTCCGGGAAGGGCGGATCCGAAGAAAATAGGTTGGGTTTGTGTTGTAATTGTAATCGGCCGCACGGGATGGAACGAGTTGGTCTGATGGCCGAGTGGCTAGGCAAAGGTCTGCAAAACCTTGTACAGCGGTTCGAATCCGCTTCAGACCTCAATTTGAGAGCGAAAGTCCTTAGAAGCTAATAACTTCCGAGGACTTTTTCTTTGTCAGGGCCCGAAGTCGGGCCCGCTTCGGAGCTACGATATACCACTTTGTCGCATACAGAATATGCTGGTTTTATGTGAGTTGTTGTCACAAGATGCCATCTTCGCAATAGTCTGTCCGATTCCGTAATACCCCGGTTTTCCGGTCGTGGATCGTGGTCCCGATGCGGTCCCTTATCTGCCTCGGCTATTTCGTTATCGCTTGTAATTCAGTAATAACAAGGCGTCAGCCTGCTCCTTGGAATCTTCGACAATATCCCACACCAGCCCGTTTCCGAACAGGATTTGTACGGCACCGCAAATGCGGTAGATCGTTCCGAAATCCAGCGGGTTGTTCTCTTTTGCGATGAATAGCAGACGGTTGTTCCGGTAGTGTGGAATATCTCTGTCCCCGATTGCATTGTGCAGCGCTTCGGCATAGGGTTGCAGTCCGTCCAGTTCGACGAGCTTGTCGAATTTGTCGTTATCCGTGATATGGATGGTTAGTCGATGTATTGTTCGTTCCATAGATTAGTTCATTATTCGGGTGTAAAATCAAAAAACCGCCGCAGTCCGAAGATTGCGACGGTATTGACCGAAAGCGGGCTTCCGGTCAGCGTTTGGCATCGACCAACTCCTGCAAATAACTTTCGTGGCTCGCTTTCTCCTCTTTGGTAGGCTTGCGGACAACGCCGTTTTCCTCGACGGAGAGGCGGCCGGTCTCGGAATAGAGATACCATTTTCCGATGCGGTTACCCGCTGCATCCTCCTCTCCTTTGGCTTTCACGGACGAATTGGGGTAACGGTAGACACAGTAGTACCCCTCCTTCGAACGGCAGCCGATCCACCGCTCCTGCTCGTCGTACATGACGATATAGGATCTGTCTGCCGACGCATAGGCCTTGCGGTTGCCGTTGGGATATATCCAGTATTCATCTCCGTTATCCGCCCGCTCGTAGACGGATCTGCCGTTTTCGTATTTCGTTACGGTAAGTTTATTGTCATCGCTGTCCATTTTCCCCTTTTCGATCACGTTTCCCTCGCGGTCATAACATTCATAGGGATAGTGCCCTTTGAAGTCGGCGGGTTTTATCCGCTGCGAGACGATCTCCGTGCCGGGAAAGACGTATATAAGTGTGCCGTCATAGTCGTACAGCGATTCCAATTCTCCTTTTTCGTCATAGGTGCAGGCACGGTATTTCTTCGATCCGTTACGCGTCCATGACTTGTGCAGCGTGCCGTCGGCGCGGTATACTTTCACTTCCGTACCTTCGTCGGAATTGGAGGAGGCCTCGTGCCAGTTCTGTACCAGTTCCGCCGTTTTCGATGCCGTGATGCTGTCGTAACGGATGGTCAGAAATTCGTTGTCACCCGTGCGAGTGGTCTCCGAACGCTTGTTGCCGTTGGCAAAGTAGAGTACGCAGGTTGCGACCTCTCCCGGTGTCTCGAACGTGTATTTTTCGGCCAGCCTGCCGTCGGGGTGATAGCCGACCATTTCGCCTGTGAGTTTTCCATCTGCGAAGTGCTGTATGGCGCGGAGTTGCCCGTTTTCATAGTATTTTTCCAGCTTGCCGTCCAACTCGCCGTTTTTGTAGTAGCTTATCTCCGCAATGCTCCCGTCGGGGTGATACTCGACGAATTTGCCGTTAGGCAGTCCCTTTACGACCTGACATTCGCGATATGGCTTGCCATTCTCGTACCACGAACGATTGACGCCGTTCATGCAACTGTACTCTTCCTTTGCGCCGGTCGATTCGTGCCAAGTCGTCTCCTCGATGATGATACCCTTGTCATACGTCCGTTCAATGCGGGGTTTGCGCTGGCCATTGAGGATCATGTACTCCATATAGTGTCCTTGCAACTTGTCGTTGAGGTAGTTGGCCTCGATGCGGGGCTTGCTTTGGTCGGCGGCCGTGCCGTCGGCAAACCCGTATTGGCGATAGGGGCCGTTGAGGGCTCCGTTCGCATAGGTCATGGTAATACCCAGTGTGCCGTCCTCCATATAGAGGCTGTAGGCGCCGTGCTTCTGCCCGGTTCGGGCGTTTACGGTATAGACCTCGTAAGGTCTGGTGCTGAACAGGTCGTAATACGTGCGCACGGTCTTGAGCGTCTGCGCGTGGCCCTGCGACAGTCCCAGCGCAAAGAGAGCTGCCAGTAGGAATGAGATTTTCTTCATGATATTTGTTCGAATGTTTCTGGTTTCTGCTGTTTTGTTTGGTGCTGCTCGCTAATAGTGAGCGCAAAATTAAGCAAAATCGGTTGTTTTGCAAATAATAAGAGGTATGAAATCGGAGCTTGACAAATATGTGATCGCCCGTGTGCGCGAAAAGCGGTTGGAGCAAGGCGTTTCCCAGCGGGAAATTGCCTTTACTATCAGTCGCTCTGCCAGTTTCGTGGGGCAGGTCGAAAGCGACCGGTTCACGACCAAATATACCGTTCATCAACTCTATCTGATCGCTAAGGACCTCGGATGTTCTCCTGCGGAGTTTTTCCCTCCGTTGGATGATCCCCGCTTCGAAAGCGAGGAATAAGCAGGGTGCATTTCATAATTCCGGGTTGTTCGAATTTTACTCCCTTGTTATTCGTTCGGATTTCCATTAACGGAGGAACAAACTCTCCGGCACGTCCGGCACTTGGGGCATCGGGGTTGTCTGTTCGTTCTGTTCCTGTAAATTACAAAAGGTGTCCGGAGCCATTCCGGAGACTTGGTCGTACTCTGCAAAGGGATAAGAGGCGTAGAATTGTTCTTCCTCGATCTGTCGGAGCACGAAATCGGCAATGGTCATCCGGGCGTCCGATGTCATGTCGTTTGTCAGTTGTTCCGCCGCATTGCTTACCGTAGTGTCGATACCCTGTTCCTGCATGCGGAGGGCAATCGGCAGACTGGCGTCATAAAGACCGGAGGCAGGATAGAGCGTTACGGATCGTCCGCGTAGTGCCTCCATGATGGCAGGGTCGGTCAGGCTGTACCCGTTCCGATTGCTGTTCCCTGTTGCCAGCCAGAGCCGTTTGTTGTCGGCAAGGGGCATAATCAGGGCATCACGCGAATCACGCAGGATTCCGACGGGCTTGCCGGGATATTCCTGCAACAAGTGCATGCCGAATAATGCCGGTGCGGATTGCAGGTCGTATCCTTTCATCAGTCGTTGGCCGATCGGTTGCTCGCCGGTCTGTTTGCCGGTTGCGGGATCGTACTGCACCGAGAGCAGTTGCCGTGTCTTGTTATCCTGAAAGGGGAAAGCAATCCCGTATAACCCGTCCTGCTCATACTCCAAGTCTACCAGCAGGCCGTAACGGGAAAATACGCGGCAGATGGCGTCCGTCGCGAAATAGCGGGACAGACAGGTAAACAGCGTCGTTCGTTCGTAATATCGTGTGTCGCCCAGCCGGGGGTTGCGAAGCCTGTCCCGGTGGATGAAGCGGGCGATGGATTTATGGTTGTTTTTCATGGTGTTGTGTTTTTTTGCACCGGCGGCTCCCGGCAGGCTCTCTTTCGGAGAGATAATTGCCATGTATTCAACGGGAATTATCCGTAAGAGCCCGCCGTGCCGCAAGTGCTTATTCGAATATTTCTACATAATTTTTGCGGTACTCACCTTTGACGATGCGGGTAAAGTAGCGCTGCTTGCTTAAAAATTTCTTGACCTGATCCTTCGAGAATCCTACCTTTTTCTCTAACAGTTCGTAAACTGCGGCGATTCGGAACGAGGGCGGCAGTGCATCGTAGGCTTTGCGCTGCTGCTCTGTCATCGAGATACGGATATCCTTGCCGTAGACGAGCTTGTGAATCTTGATTGCCTCCTGCCGGAAATACTCTACCAGTCGGATCGCCCCTTCGACCGAATCCATGCCGACCGCAACGGGCTCACGCTCTTCGAGGGCGGCCCGCATTACCTCCAAGATAAGAGCGAAACGCAGCGCATAGGTGTCTAACTTACAGCAGGCGTCGGCGTAGGTGTCGCCCATCTCCTCCTGTGTCCGGGGGCGGTATTCGTCATTGTGCCACGATAGCATCCGTTGCAGGGCTTCGGGTGTGAATCCGATCTCTGTGGGTTGCGGGACTCCGTCGGCATCCTTTTCCATCTCACGGTCGAGTAGTCGCAGGATCGCTTTTTCATACTGTTCGGTCAGTGCGGGGTCGATCTCCGAGGCCGACCAGTTGGGCATGGTCAGGTTCTCCGGAGCGGTGAACAGAAAGCGCGAGGAGAATCCGCTACCGGCTTTGTCGCGCGTGAAGGATTTATGCATGATCGCCGTCTGCATCGTGCCGATGATAGACACGGCGACCCGATGGATGTAACGGGAATCGACCGAAGCCCTGTTGATCGACTGCGGAAGTCCCGACCAGATCGTATTGAACGCTTCGGCGTCGGAACCGGTGTTGTAGCGGTTCATGTTTTCCAGAAAACCGTTCATCTCGTCGGCTACGATCGCCACGCCGCGCGGGTTGGCTTCCATGCTCCGGTAGAGCGCTTCCAGCGTCAGTTCATTCAGGATCGGAGTACGCAGAACCGGTTTCGGGCCGGGATTCCCTTCGGCTTTGCGACGCCGGTATTCGGCCATCTCCTTTTTGTAGGCTGCAAAACGCCGGGCGCGAATCAATTCGAACGGTGCGAACGCCCGTTGGATGGGATGGCTCTTGCAGGTTCCGGGATTGCCGACCAGCACACAGTTGAGCGAGGCGATTGCCGTAAAGAGGTTTTTCATTTTCAGTTGAATCGTGCTTCCTATTGCCGCAGCAAAAGCCGTCAGTATTGCCGTAGCGCTGAAATCGACCGGAAATCCCAGATCGCGGTTCAGGGCATGAATCAGTTCGGCCAGCGGGCGGGGAAAAACGTCCTCGAACGGAAATACATTTTGTTTCGCTCCGACAGCGGTAGTCTGAACCGCTGCCGGAGATTTTACAACCTGTTCCATAGGGCCTATGCGTTTACGGGGATCATTGCCGCTTCGACATCGGACATCAGGAACAGGGTGCGTCTCCCGTTTTTCAGGCATCGGATCTCTCCCTGCCGCGTCATTCGATGCAAAGTCGAATAACTGATGTGGAGCAGGTCGCAGACCTCCGAGCGGGAGAGGTAGCGATGTTCGGGCGGCTCCTTCATGCGGCGCAGTTCAGTAATCTCGGAGCGAAGCTCCTTCAGACAATCGTACAAGGCCGTGAGATCGGCCTCCTGTAAAATCAAAGTTTTCATAATAAAAAAATTGTGGTTTACAGGTGCAAAGGAACAGCCTGTCTCCGCCTCAGACACAATTTTGTGGTAGGACAAAAAAGAAGCGGGCGACCGCATGCCCGCTTCGTTTTGTCAGTTATCCGGCTGTATATCTTCTCGTCTGGCAATCATAGAAAGGCCTGCAATGTCCCATGCTCCGGTAAACTCCCGGCAGAAGCGTTCGATCTTTTCCCGGCTGTCGGATCGTCCGTCCACCCTTCGCAGGAGGGATGCGACCATTTCCCGCGAATCGGTATAGTTGTCTATATCCGCATAGCCGCACGTCGGGCCTCCCCGATGGCATTTGTCGATCAGTTTGCGGTAAACCTCCGGTGCGCCACCCCACAGCGAGGCCATAAGCGTTGCCGTGTGGGTGGCCCGCAGGTTGTTCAGGCCGAGCCGGTGCAACAGAAACAGTGTCAGAATTACCCGCTGCGTGTCGTTGATAGCGATTGTGCCCTTTCCGTATTTTCTGTCTGTGAACCGGGACAGGTGCGAGTTGATCTCCTCGCTTACACAATCGAAAACGGCACTTGTGTAGGCGTTCTTTATCCGGAGCTCCATATTCCGAAGCCGGGTTTGCAATTTTTCGACAGCGACGTGGAATCCCTCCGTAAACCGGTCATGTTGCCGGATGGTCGCATAAGCCCTTTTTCTCAGGGTGGCATAGAATACCGGATCGCAGAACAGGGTCGGTAGTGCCTGACTGCATCGGATAAACACGTGATTCCGGTAAAATGTCCGGGCCTCGCCGTCTTCCGCCGGAATCAGTTCGTGCCGCCGGATTTCCTGTCCGGCAAGCAGGCGATAGCGTTGCAGGGCCTGCACGTCGGCAAAAAGATAGCCGCCGAAGATGGGATAGAGGTCGCTTGCTCCGGTAAAGCCTTGTTGCTGCCGATAGTCTGTTTCCCAATGCAGGAAGCAGATGCAGAACAAGTCGGCAACAGACTGGGGCGTGGCTCGCTCCTCTTTGGCGATCAGGTCGAGGCCGAAATTGAGCGCACATAGATATTCGGCCATCTCAACGGCGTGTTCGAATGCGACGGGCCGTCCGTCGCGGGTCTCTATGGTGGTCATGGGTTGTCAGTTGAAAAATTTGTATTGTTTGAGTGCGACCGCCTTTTCCTCGGCGGTGCAACGGATATAGCGGCGGAAATTGGCCTCGGTCGTGTGGCCGGTTGCCGACATGATAAGTGCGGCGGGAATATCGTTCTTGAAAGCGTTTGTGGCAAATGAACGGCGTGCCGTGTGGGTCGTTACGAGGTCGCATTTCTCGTAACAGCGTATCTGCCGTTCTCCGCCCAATACCTCTGTCAGATAGACCTTGGAGGTAATGCCCGCCTTACGGCATAGCTGTTTAAGCATCCGGTTCGTTGCCTGATTGCTTTGTGTCGGCGGCGGACAGTTGTCGTAACGGGCGAAGATGCTGCGCAGTTTCGGGCAGATCGGCACGGCGATCGTCCGGTTCGTTTTCTGGGTCGTGATGACGATGATTCCTTCGTCGAAACGGATGTGGTGCGGTTGCAGCCGTCCGATGTCGCTGAACCGCAGTCCGGTGTAACAGCCGACCAGAAAGGCGTCGCGCACCTCGGCCTGCGAGGGCGGCAATTCCAGATTATAAAGCAGTTGCAGTTCATCTTCATTCAGGTAGATGGTTTCGACCGTTTCCTGAAAAACCTTGAATTCGCGGCGCTTGAAATCGGAGTTGAGCGTATAGTTGTTGTCGAACGCGTAACGCAGGAACGTGCGGATATTCTTCACGAATTTGCCGATTACATTCGGACGATAGCGGCCCCGGCTGTGGGTCGTCTCGTTCAGATATTTGACGAAATCGTTGTAAAAATCCAACGTCAGCGATTCCAGCGTCAGCCGGATGTGCCGCGCTTCGGCATAACGGCGCAGGGCACTTTTGGTCGACAGGTAGCTGCGGATCGTGCCGGGCGTCAGGCGTGTGCCCGTACCGTTGAGGATGGTTCCTTCCCGGCAGGCGTTGATGTAAAAGTCGATGTATTCGAATACGTCGCGGAATGTCCGGGCCTTGCTTGCCTCTTGTCCGAGCTCGCGTTGCAGTTCGTTGCGTACCTGATCCGCAGAGGCACGGATGCCCTGCTGCTGGAAGCGGGCGAGAACAACCAGTACGGCGTTGGTGATCTTATCGATCTCGGTGTTGATGTTGTCGAGCCGGACACGCAGGCGGGGATTGCCTTTCAGATCGGCATTCCGTTTCGAATCGACGATCGCACGGCCCTCCGTGCTATCCCAATGTTTCGGCTCGATTTTGAACGTCGGAGCGAGGGCATAGGACATGCGGACGTGGTTGATGGTCATACGCATCCGGATCGGAGTGAGTGGCTGTGCCGGATTTTTCAGAGAGAAGCGGATCATCCGGCGGGTATAGAGGTCTTGTTTCTGACGCATGGTCATTCGATTGAATGGTTTCTGCGTACTTTTTTCAAGGGTCGTTCCTTGCAGTTGCCGTGTCTTGTCGCAGTCCGGGTGATTTGCCCGGAATAGCTCCTGCGGTATGACGTCGGCGTCAGATGCTGACGTCAGGCATGTCAGGTCGTTGATGTTGTAAATGATTTCCGGTTTCTTCATAATGGCTCTTGTTTGGCACGCTGCTCCACAAAAGCCGCACCTTTGCGTCTGCCACTTGACATTTGTCAGTCATCGAATATCCCTGAAAAAGTTCTCCAGCCCCGGACTGTCCGAAGCTGGAGAATCGTAAAATTTTTTTCTAAAAATTTCTATGATATTTGACAAAATAAAATTTGTCAGGCATTTTGTCAGAAACCGGGTGTCGGAGTTTGACACAAAGGCGGTTTCTTCGGAGGTTTTGTTATATCGTAATAACGACTGGACGCTTGACCAGTTCATAATTCGCATCCGCAACAGCACCGTTCACAAAGGTTGTTCGGGATGTTTTATATACGCCGTATGCCTCGTGTATATGGCCGAACAGATGGTAGCGAGGGTTGATGATTTCTATTTGCTTCCGTAAATCTTCATTCCCCATATTTGCGCCGAATGCTGATTTATCAAGAATTCCGAACGGCGGACAATGCGAAATCAGTATGTCGGTCTGTTGAGGAATCCGGGCGATTTTCTCCGGATAAAGGTCTGCCCAGTGGATTTCGTCGGATAGAAAGAACGGGATTCCCCATATTTTCACACCTTCGATTTCTATACCGCCGTTGCATAGATAGTAGCAGTCATGTGGCATCCCTTCGATACCGGCTCCATCCAAACAATCGTCATGATTGCCTGCGATAAAGATTTTGTGCCGGTAATTCAATGCCCCGAACCATTCGATAAAATCGGCAATCTCTTCCTCCGTCCCGTTCCAAGACAAGTCCCCTGCATGGATCAACATGTCGGCCTGCGGCAGATTCTTCAACTCACAGTGTTTTCCATGCGTGTCGGATAGAAAGGCGATCGTCATTCTGGATAAGTGATACGTTTTAGAGAATCAGTTTATAATGCGAATAATAATTTTTGATGATTTGTTGCGAAAATAGGGACGGGTGTATTTTCTAATATCTCCATCTTGCATAGGGGTAATCGTCGAAAGGTGTTGTGAGTTTTTTAGTATTTAATTTTCCTTAATCTTTTGAAAGTTCTATTCTGTTCAAAAGTTATTTCGTTTGGAGTAGATTTTGTGTGTCGATTATTCAGCTACTTGTAAAGATTACTTTAGCGCAGAGAGTTATAATCGACTAATGTTTTTCCGAATAAAAAATCTATGCAGGAAAGTATTTTCCTACATAGATTTTAAAAATATCCATGAGATTTCAAAAAAGTATTAGAAGATAAAGTGTTAATTAGACTCTGTAAGTCTTTGAATGTCAATTAAAGTTCGTTTATGCTTTTGTAAGCAAATCCTAATACTACAACACATATCGTCATTAAAAATGAAATCATCGGTTCCTTTTAGAATGATACAACCATTTTCTTCATGTTCGATTATATGAGCAAGTTTATTCCTTGGTGTAATAATGTCTCTGCGATAATTATTATAGAAAGTATCTCTAATATGTTCAGGCATTTGGTCTGCATAAAACTGATCAATGCAGAATTGGACACAACGAACTTTTGTGTCAGAATCAAAAATTAAATTGTCGGCTATGATTTTATCAATTCGATTATTTCTATGATAGCGAGCTTGTTTATCATATTTTTCTTTTATTTTTTGTTTTGTATGATTGTATATAAATAAAGACAATGCATCTCTTTGAGCATCGTTTTTCAAAGAATTAGAAATGATATCAGCCATTATCTTATCACAATCACTAGTTTCTGCCATGACTAAACCTCTCATATTGTTCAAGTCTTGGACTTTCTTAATGAGAGTTCGTATAACTTCTTTGGCCTTGTTCTCAAAGTCATCATTCTCGCGGCCAGAGCAATATGCCCCATCAATTCTATACCGGGCAAGTTCTGCGCGAACAGCTTCTTCGCCATCTGAAGAATAGAATATAACTTCTGTGAATATGTTTTTTTCATCTCGGATCTTTGTCATTAAAGACATTCCGGTATCCCCATTTGCCAAATTCATATCAGCAATGATTAAATCATACTGATCAAAATTAATGGTATCAATGTTTCTTCCATTAACTTCTCGGCGTGGTTCAATATAATTGAATCCAAATTCGGAGATAATATCTCTTACAAATTCTTTTTTTATATTGTAAGCAGTTAGATTATCTTCGAACCATAAAATGTGATAATCCAGTCTCATAATGCCTTAAATTATTATAACAAATTCAACAGAAGTGTTAAGTGGATTAATAGTTATTTGCCATCCATTTTGATTGATTATATTCTTGATATGATATAATCCCAGACCTGTGCTTTTGGTTGTAGAGAAGCCTAATTCAAATAAAATGTTAGGATCTTCTATTGAACCGTCCAATGGCTTATTTGTGATAATGTTTATGTGAAGTTTATTAGATATAATAGATGGAATTATTTGCATTTCTGTTACCCCAAGTTTTTTAGCATTGCTAATCATATTATCTATAATTATAGAAATATCGATTGGCGCAAATAGAGTATTGAAAGATAGCCTTTGGGGATTCTTGAATATTATATGTAATTTTGATCCTGAATATTGAGTGGCTATTTTGTCAACATAAGCATTTATGAATTCTATGATATCATTGGTTGTTGCCGAAGAAAAATCATCATATATCTTTTTGATTCCAAATCGTGAAAAACTATTAATTTTATCATTTTCTAATGAAATATCATTCAAAAATGATAGTATATCTTTTTTGTCGATTTTTGATTGTGAATTTATTTTTCGACTAAATATTTTTATTAATCCACGAACATTGTCTGATACAACATTAATTTGATGGTGCAATTTAGTTGCTTGATCTAAATCTTGTGATGTTAATGATGTAATAACTCGCAGTTGTTCTTTTTTTCTAGATAAATTCTTCTCCGCTTTAGTTTTTTCACTTTCTGCTAATAACCTTTTTTCTTCTTCTTCTTTTGCTCTTTGTTCTGCTTCTTTTTTCTGGAGCTCAGCTTCTTTGCGCTTTAATTCTTCTGCTTGCGCTTTTAGCTGTGCTTCTTTTCTTGCCAGTTCCTCTTTCCTGCGATTTTCTTCTGCTTCTTTTCTTGCTTGTTCCGCAACTTCTGCTCTCCGTTGTGCAGCTTCCTTTTCGTCTCTTTCTTTTTGTAGTTGGCGTTCTGCCTCTTCAGCTTGAGCTATTGCTGCTTTGAGGGCAATAGATATTTTTTCTACTTCCTCTTTTAAAACTTCATTACCTGTTCGTACAGCAATTTCCTCGACATCTTTTAAAATGTCTATTTTAACAGGCTTTAATTCATCAGCAATAAATTGAGTCAATTCTTGATTATATTCTAGAATCTCAACATTATCGTCTTTAGCTAATGATTTGATGATTTGGGTAAAATCGAGACGACTTCCTAAATTGGATTTAACATCCGATATGTCATCTAAATCTTTATCTTTCGCAAGTTTTTGTCTTTCAATTTCTGCAATATTTTCATTAATGAAGAAGCCTCTTCTTTTGAAGCCTTCTCCCCATAAAACTCCTGCAACATAGCGCTCTAATCGGCGATGAGCTTTTTCTAAAGCATCTAAGAGTAATTTTGATCCTTGTGTTTGTACTAGGCCACCATCGCGACTTGATGTTTCTTTGAATTGTTCGTTGTATATTGTATTGATTTCAACCCGCCCAATGAGGTCACGAGAACCTAAATATCGGTTATATCCCTGTTGTTTTCTGGAGTCAATTCCCCAACTATCATCATTGGGTTCTCCATAGGGATATATTCGGAATCCATTTTTATACAAAAAAATGGAACCATAATCAACAGCCTGTAACCCCATTCTCAATGTAAATGTGTGTCGTGCAGACCGATTCAAAAATAGTAATTTAATGGATGTGCCAGATAATAAAGGCTCCATGTTAGGCTCCTTTATCTTGTAAATGATTGCACCGCGATCCTTAATTTCTGTTATAATATCCGCATGAGAGATTTCGACATTAATTAAAGTTGTTTTAAGGTTTAATGCATCCAAAATAGTGTTACGTAGAATGCCATTTATTTTATCATAGTCATTACTATGCTGATCATTTTCGCGTTCCCTAGGGCAAGATATTTCTATGGTGAATTTATTTTGATCCCCAAAAGGATTGATGAGCTTTTCTAATGATCGTCGTAATTGGCGAAGTTTTGATGTTGTCCAGGAATCATTAAGCCTTGTTATATGTAAAATTGTACCATGTAGACTATTATCTGGGAAATTAGCAATTTCTACTATTTCATGATCTACTCCAATTTTAATAAATTCTTTTTTCTGATCTTCCTCAAATTTGCGCCAATCAACGATTATTTTTTCGCATTTAGAAGCAGTGTGAGTTTTCGTAAATAGCTCTAACTTTTGTCCTAATCTATCTGCAGAAAAGCGGCCTATACCTTTTGCCCCTGCGTAGTAACGACGATTATTCTGAATTCGATCTCTGAAATCGTTATTAGAATTATATTCAATATCTTCAGAGCCATCCCGTTTAGCAGAATAAGCTAAAAATAGCCATTTATTTTTAATATCATCTAAAGACATTCCTTTCCCATTATCAGCGATTGTAATGGAATCATCTTCAAAAGTTATTTGAACATAAGTTGCTTTAGCGTCGAATGAATTTTTTACAATTTCGAAAATTGCAACATAATCGCTTGTAATTAAATCTTTTCCAACAATGCTTTTTAGAGCAGAACTTATTTTAAATTCTAACTTATCAGACATAATTTATTAAGTCATTTAGAATTAAGCCAGCTTGTTCGCCAAATAAAGGGGGAATTGCATTCCCGATTTGAGAATATCGAGGAACCTCTTGTGTTCGAATTTTCCCCCCTGTAGTGTATTTACCCTTAAATTCAAAATCATCCGGAAAAGATTGAATTCTGGCATATTCCCGAACTGTCAAAATACGAGGTTCGCAATAGTGAATATAATCATCTGGCAGCGTTGTAATTGTTGGGCATTTCCCTTGTCCGTCTAATGGAATAATAGTGTGTTTTTTTATATTGTATAGTTCTTTTATTTTTTGATCTAAATCTTTATTTCGTTTACTAGTAGCAAGTATCGTTGTAAATTTGTCTATGATAGCTTTACTATGATTAGCAAACCGATGGCTATCAGGATTGTTTTGTTGTACATCCTTTCTTAATAATCTTTGATACTCAGTTTGTGCAGGTTTGTATACTCCCATTTTGAATTTAGGAGTATCTTTTGCTTGGTATGTTCCGTTTGACATTAACAAATCAGAAATAGCATCTTCTAATGTAGTTTCAGTAGTAATGTGTTTTTGATTACAAAAAGAAACTTTATTTGATTGCAATTTTTGGAAGAAACTTTGTGCTAATAATTTATTCTTTCCGGCTAATTCTTTTTGGATTCCAATAAGTATAAAACGGGTTCTTTTTTGAGGAACTCCATAATCTGCAAAATTTATTAGTTCACCATATACTTGATATCCTGCAATCTTTAATTTTTTTGTTACATATTCAGAATATGCAATTCCCTTATCTTTATTTTTTTTGAATCCTAATGTAAATCCCCTTACATTTTCAAAAAAAATAATTTTAGGCTTTACTAATCTGATAAATTTAATATATGAATTTACAAGTTGGTTCCTAATATCTGATTCATTGCGACGCCCTGCCATAGAGAACCCTTGACATGGAGGACCACCAGCAACCATATCAATTGTTCCGGCTAAAGACTTGAGCTGTTTTTTGTAGACCTTTAATAATTCATTAATATCATGTGCTTCTTGCGGTAGCCAAGAAGGCCAATTGAAATGCTGTTGTTTTGTTATAAGATTATATTCGAGCGTTTTAAATGCATCTGGACTCTTTTCTACAGCAAATACACCTTTCCATCCGGCATTATGTAAGCCTAAAGATAGTCCTCCACAACCAGAGAATAAATCAATATATGTTTTTGGTCTCAACATATTCAATAACAAATTACACCCATTATATTACAAATATACGAAATTTTTTGAAAGCCCATTATAGGGCCCATACTATTGTTATGATTTAATTTGTCATGATTGGTTGGGAATTAGAACTCTGACTATTATTAAGATTGCGATAGTCAGAAAGGGATATTGGGTGTCGGAGGCTATATAATTTAGTGGGCGCTTCAGACCTCAATAAAACACCGTTGTAGTAATCTACAACGGTGTTTTTATTTTATACTGTCATACATTTGTCATGCAATCCATGTACATTAATTTAAGAAGGCATTGTTTTTAAATATCCAGCTACAGTTAGACGATGTACGCCCAAGATACGAGCGATAGCACTTTTAGAAATTCGTTTACTCAATAGTTCCTGAATTTCAGCTTCACGACCTGTTAGCTTCTTTACTTTCGATTTACTACCCTTGGGGCGGCCAAGAATAACACCCTCAGCTTTCTTACGGGCAAGGGCCTCTTTTGTCCTTTGAGAAATAAGGTTGCGTTCTATTTCTGCCGACAAACCAAATGCAAAAGCCAATACTTTGGAATTGATATCACTACCGAGCCGATAGTTATCTTTAATAGTCCAGACTTGCACTTCCCTTTTCATACATTGATTTAAAATCGCCATAATCATCAAAAGGTTACGACCTAAACGTGATAGTTCGGCACAAATCAGGATGTCATCTTTTTGCATGGAATCCAGAATCAGCCCTAATTTTCGTTTCTCTACATCCTTGTTTCCGGAAATTGTTTCTTCAATCCATCTATCTACCACCATCGTATGATGCTCACAAAAACGATTGATTTCAAACCGCTGATTTTCAACTGTCTGTTTGTCTGTGCTGACACGAATGTACCCATACACCATAATCTTAAATTTTTTAAGTGATTAAATAAAAACAAAGGTTATAATATACAGTCATTATTTATGTTTATTGAGCGATTATTTCTCGCAGAATTCGTCGGTTTGTTCTTTCCGCAACGCTGAAAGTTGGGTCGTACTCACTCCGATAGAGTTGAGCATCAAACAAAAAATCGAGGCAATTGGAACTCCACTAAAGGATTGGGATGTTCAAATTAACTATGGGATTAAAACCGGATTTAATGATGCTTTTATTATTGATGGAAAGAAGCGGGCAGAGTTGATAACTGCCGATCCTAAAAGTGCAGAAATTATACGACCGATTCTTCGCGGCAGGGACATTAAAAGATATCATTATGACTTTGCAGACCTATGGTTAATTAATACCCATAATGGAGTAAAAGACAAAGGGGTAAGTCGAATAAATATAGACGATTACCCAGCCATTAAAATGCATTTGGATCAATATTGGGATGATATAGTAAGCCGTGCAGATATAGGTGACACTCCATACAATTTACGAAACTGTGCATATATGGACGATTTTAATAAACAGAAAATCGTATGGATTGAGCTAACGAATCATCCTAATTTTGCTATTGATGAAGAAGGGTATGTTATCAATAATACAGTATTTTTTATGACAGGAGAAAATCTTAAGTATATTTTAGCTTTCCTAAACTCTAAGATTTGTGAATGGTATTTTGATAAGATATGTGCTACATCTGGTGTTGGAACGCGTCGGTGGATAAAAATGTATATTGATCAAATTCACATTCCGCATTGCAATAGCAGTGTTAGTTCAGATATTTCATATCTTATTGATAATAAGTCAAGTATTCAAGATTATGACAGTAGAATCAATCTGTTATTTGCCCGGATGTTTAATTTAGATGAAGATGAAATAAGATGGATAGAGAAATGTGAATTGTAATTCACATTTCTCTATCCATCTTATTTTGTCTCAGTTAAAATGAATTGATATTCGTCGTCTGTCAGATTATATAACTTGCAAATTGCTTGATCTAATTCTATCTCGTATTTTTCTTGTTTATTTTTAGATAAAGTATCTTGGAGTAGAATATTAACAAGATCCTCGATTTTGCATTTATACGAGATGTCAATATTAGGGAGTATAATCTTTTCGATAAATATCTTCTGCATCAAATACCCCCCATTATCAAGTATAGATACCATTTTTTTGCATTGATACCGTCCTATAATTGAGTTTAAGACACCAACTATATATTTTAGATCATTTCCTATTGCAAAAAAACAGGTCTTATCTGTCAGTATATTTTGATCAGTCCATGTAAATCGAGGAAAGCGCTCATTACTTCCTCGCTTTATTCGCATGGTTTCTGCCCATAGTATTTTCTGTTTATTAAAATCGTCCATATAATTTGAACCATAACGTTGAAGTGCATACCATTCATAGCGAACTCCTGTTTCTGACTGATTACGAGCAGATAACTGTTCTTTAAATTTACACAAATGATTATATATCAATGGATATTCTGCACGAAATGCATCCTCTGCTTCCAATGAGGCTCCCTGTATATTTTGGTTTTTATGAAGAGGGAAATGCCATGGTATATAGATTAACCAAAGATCAACAAATTCATAACTATACCGCTTTATATCACGCCCTCTGAGAATCGGTCGTATAAGTGCATCAGTTTTTACACGCTCCTCTTTTGTCGCACAAGCGGCTAAAAGTTCGGCTTTTTTATCCCCGGATATTATGAATGCTTCATTATATCCTGTCAAGATTCCTCGATAAATATTGATATCCCAATTTTTCAAAGGCGTACCGACTTCTTCAATTTTGCGTTTAATACTTTGCTCAATAGGCGAAAGAATCACCCAGCTCTCCTCGTCATGAAAAGCCATTTTAGTCATATTCTCTCGAAAATAATCGCTCAATTTATCTATACTAAAGCCATTGTTACCCACTGAACAAGAATCTGTTTCAAATTTATTTGTTTGTTTCAGTAGCGTCAAGATATTCACATCGACCGCTGCTGAATCAAAAATGCGTGTTCCCGCAAAATCAATTAACTGTATCGGATTTGTATGCTCGACAAAATAATGACGCATAGATGTACCATATCCTGCCCGCATCCATTTATTTGATGTGATAAACGACAACAGGTAATTAGGCTTTAGTAGATTCACTCCTAATTCATAAAAGAGACAATAGATATCTCCTGTGCGTTCGTAACTTTGATATCCCATTCGCGCCAATGTGACAGAATCCGCGCCCATTGATTGAAGTTGAATATAAGGCGGGTTTCCTATAACACAATCAAAACCAATAAAATTACCCTCATTATCCAATACTTCTGGAAACTCAATACGCCACTCAAAAGCTCCGAGATACATTTTATTAGATTTGATCTCCTCAAAAGCGGTCTCCAGTTTCTTTATCTCTACTATGGCCTTTTTTATTGCCGTTTGTTTCTCTTTTAATTGTTTGGGAGTCCATTCGTTATCAAATAACTCTTGTGCCTGCAAATTATTAAGTTCTTTTTTACGACGCTGCAAACGGAGTAGACGAGGATCACGATTTTTAATTTCCGTACGGAGAGTGGATTTAATTCGGGAAATTATTTCGGAAAGTTGGCGTTTATCTTCTTTTCTGTGTGCATTTTTATATGCGGCAACAGAATCTCTATATTCATTGATTGATATTCCCGTAGATTGAAGTATCTGGGAGATATTCTGCTTTAAATCAAAACGGTGGAGTAGAGAATTGCCACTTTTAATATTGATGTCAATATTCGGCAGAGTCTCCAGTTCAGCGTATGCGCTTTCTTTAGTATAATAAGCATTTTTCAACAACTCAATCCAAAGACGCAGGCGGCATATATTCACCGAGTTCGGGTTTAGATCGACACCGAATAGGCAGTTTTCAATGATTGTACGTTTTTCGTTAAAAAGAGCCTCTTGGATACGTTGGCTCTCTGGCTGGCCCGGAATATAGCTAAATGCTTCTCCTTCGTCGTCGGTTATAATCAATTCATCGTTTTCAATTTCGATATGGTAATTTTGTTTTTTGATCTTACGTCCGCTACAATCTAATAAGATGCCAAGGTCGAATTTGGTTGCAATAATTTCATTCAGTGCAGATACCAAAAAATGTCCTGAACCTACAGCTGGGTCGACTAAACGAATTGAATTGATAACAGCATTGGCCTCTTGGAAATCAGTAATATCCTTATCCTTTAAGGCATTGTAATCGATGCATTTCCAACCGTAATATTCATTGAATTTCTGAACTACAACACGTCGAATTGCCTCGCGGCACATATACATTGTGATTGCCCCCGGAGTAAATACCGAACCATCTCTGTGTCCGTTAATTTTTTCGAAAATTAATCCAAGTACCGATGCATTAATTAGCGTCTTTGTCTTTTCTTCAACCCCTTCGACACCTTCGCTTGCAAAATCATAAGCATCGAGGAATTCCAATAAGTAACGAAGGGTAGATAGTTGTTTATAACGGGGCTTATTGTTTTCCTTGAGAACTGTGCCCGCCCATAGCGGAATATTGAGATTTTCGAGGTTGCTTATACGAATAGTCGCATCTTCTAAATGGTTAACTTCGAAAAGAGAACTGTTTAAATAGGGGACTTTCCCATAACGATCATTGATTGAGCGGGTGCGATCTTGTGTCCGGCGAGCCAATACTTGAAAAAATAGCCGGTTTAATTCATCGTAATCGGTAATACGATCAGGATTCATAAAGGCATATGATTTATCATCTTTATGATACCTGAGCATTTGAGCTTCTAAAAGTTTCAGAAATAGAATTCGATTGATCCAGTTGATTGAAAGTTCCAGCGCAATGTTGAAAAGCTGTGATTGACGGTCTGCCCCATATGATGCTAGATTGGGTACATGGTGAAGCCTATCTTCCGCATCGAGGACGTTGATTGTATTTTCGATAAACGATGCTTCATAGCGTTCATTAACACTTTTACGAGTTATGATGCGTTTGCCTTTGCTTCCGACTTCTTCTAATCCCATAATGTGCAATAACTCAGCATAGAAACTTTTGTTTAGAGAGTTACTGTCGTTCTGAAAAGAAAGTTTTAGTAAATGAACTGGACTGAAAATTTTATATAGTTCAATCAATTTACGATCATTCTCCTTGCTCAAATGATCTTGATAATCCCGTAAATCGAAATAGGTATAGGTAATTTCTTTTTCTATCGCGGCGATATATTTAGCAGCCACCTCTTTGTAAAAAAAGTCGGTTTTATCTCCAGCTAAGCTACCTGTCGAGAAATCGGTAAATTCCTTTATTAGTTTTTTATTATTGAAAAATAAACGTTCGAATTCATGGGCATCGAAGATAAAATATTCATAAATATTGGTTGCTACCAGATATTTCAACAAGATGTTTTTCTTCTCAACACGTTCCCGGAGATAATACAATATAATTTCCTGTAATGCCTTTCGGTTAATATCGTCACGGGTAATCATCTCTAATGAGTTCGGTGTCTTGACTTCGAATATCACGCCGATCGATGTCTCTGAATTATCACCCAAATGAATCGCACAATCGATTCGTCCATGCGGAGCTATTTTATAAGATGGAGCATAAAACGACACTTTAAGAAAATCCATAATGTCGCCTTTTATTTTTCCTCTGTTTGACTTGAATTGATCTGTCCGAAAAGATTTTGTAAGTTTTCCTTAAATCGGTCAAAATCGGCCTTAACTATTTTGTTTTGACGATAGGCTTTATTCAGCGATTGAGAAATTTTTAGTTCAGGCATAATGATCTAAATTTATCAAAGATAATTATTTTTAGTAAAAATATAGATAGATTCTGTCTATAATTAATTGTATTGCGTGTTTGGAAAAAGTATAAAATCGATAAGATTTCAAAATAAAATCTTATCTTTGCCCCTGCGAATCATATGTTACTAAACCTGTTATCATGGTGCTCGGTAGAGCCACCACAAAAAAGGTATGCGCAGAGTCGTTGGGGAGCAATCCCGCGAACGGCACTCTATTGAGCCTGTAACAGGGTGATGTATGGTTCGCAGCTGCGCACCTTTTTTTGTTTTATGCGAACCATACATCACGTCAGCGTTCCGACGCAGACACGCCGCAAGGCCAGCCGCAGGCGGTTCCCGCCATGCAATCTCTCGATTCGTTTCCATTTCCACCCGCCGGATTAGCAAGTAACTGCTAACCAAATCTCTATTCTCTTTGTTGTGCGATGCCGCACGATAAGGACAGCCCTCATTGTGTCAAATTTCTAACAATCAATTAAATGGAAACGAATCAAAACCCCGTGCAGGAACAGTCTGCACAGTACATAACCCCCGAAAACACCCAAGCCGAACAACAGCCCGTACCCTCTCCGGAACAGCCGACCGGGCAACTCGCTCCAAAGCCAGAACCGCAACCCGAACAACCAACGGAAAAACTCTACAATCCCGCCGAAGCCGCCCGGATCGTCCAAAGCCTGACGGAAGATTATTTCAACCCCGAATATATTCTGCTTTTCGGGAAATTGGTCGGCGGCACACGCCATAGCGACGCCATGACCTATGACTTGCTGATGGTCGTGCGGGAAACGCCTGAATACGACTGGATTCAGGCGAAACGCATCCTGCGTTACAAAGTGCCGTACAGCAGGCGCGAAATCACCTATATCAACCTCTACATTATGGCTTTGAGCTATGTCGAGTCGAATAAAACACCATTCCTCTACTTTGCACACTCCGAGGGCGAACTGCTCTATTGCAGCGACCACTGCCATTTCCGCCGCCCGAAACACCCGATCAACTTTGCCGCAGCCTATGCGGACGCCAAATTTCATTTCGATACGTTCCGAATGCTGGGCAACGAATTGATCGAACAGGCGCAGGACGCCTTCAGCGAAAGCCGCAATATGCGTCTGGCGGCTTTGTTCATGGCGCAGGCTACGGTCTACTTTTATCATACGCTCTATTATGTTTATCACGGGCTGGAGTTCGATATTCACGATCCGGTCGTGATGCACGAACGGATGCGGACGCTCTCGACGCAGCTGATGCTGGTTTTAGACGATAACCATATCGAAAATATCTTCACGCTGCCGCGCCTGAAGAGTTTTCTGGTAAAGGCACGCTACGACATTGGTTTCGATGTTGCGCCGCAGGAATTGGAAATGCACCTGCAACGCGTCGAAAAAATGGGCCATATCATCGAAAACTACTGCGGCTTGCGGCTGGAGCTTTATAAAGAGTTGAGCGAACGGCAATAAGCGGCCAATCGTCCGAACGAACGGGGACGGGATTGTTGGCAATTTCGCAAATCCCCGTTCTTTTATTCTAATTTTTCTCAACCTTTGGTTGAATGTCCTGTTGGCTTTGTTCGTACCAGTATTCCGCGGTGTTTTTACTGCTGTACATGCCCCACGCTGCTTCATTAGAGCATTTTTGGGGTAAAGCATGTGCTGTAGGGTGAGGTTAGAAGTTTTCGATGTGGCTGTAATCTGCGGTATTTTTCCGCCCCTGCACCTGTGTCTCGGGCTTATGAATCTTCCCGGGGCAGCCGACCCGTTCGGGATATAAAGCCTCATAACATATTATTCATTGCTTGCGCGATAACGAATCGTCTCACCTCTCCTGACGAGTGATTCTTCTCCCAAACAGATTATCATACGTCAATAGCTGCGCGGCATTTATCCGGCATGGCAGGCCAGCTTTTTTTAGAGTATTCTTAAGAGATCTTATCGAACGAACTCAAGAACAGTATGTTGAACGACCCGCTTCGTAACCGGGTCGTCAGGAATTACAACACATCGACAAGTCTCCCTATATTCAAGTTTAATAACATGAATGTAAATATATATGTCACATGCCGAATATTCCAATCGTATAAAATTGCTCCTCTAATTACAAGCAAACCACTCTTTTATTTATTGTAAATCATCCGTAATTTGAAAAATGCAATGTAAATATCTCTCAATAATATTTGCATATATAAAAATAATCATTACATTTGCCGATAGAAGTAATTCATATATGTAATATTATTTATTGCATTTGATGCCTGGATCAACTGTAAAAGTTGTGGAAACTGCACGAAAACGACAACCTAAACTAACTGATACATGAAACGAGGGAGACAATTTTATTTGTTTATCCTGTTGCTTATGCTATTCCCGGCATACCGGGTAGCTGCATCCGGCACGGCGGACGACCGGAAAGCAACTTGGGAAGTGAAGGGTCGGATCAGTGACCCGAACGGCAGCCCCATTGTAGGGGCCAGCGTCATTCTAAAAGGTACGCCGCGGGGAGTCACGTCCGACACCGACGGCAATTTCGCAATCGAAGTATCGTCGGACAAGGACGTGCTGGTATGTTCGTTCCTGGGATACAGCCCCTTAGAACTGCCGGTCGGCACCAAGACCCGGTTCTCCGTAACGTTGCAGGAGGAGAGCTTAGCGGTCGAACAGGTCATCGTGACGGGCTACGGCAACGGCATCAAAAAAGAGGCCCTCACGGGCTCCATCGCCAATATCGGCGCGGAAAAGCTTTCGCAGAGTGTTGGCGCCAATGTATCCACGGCGCTGGCTGGCAAAGTAGCCGGTGTGAATTTCCGCATGATGGACGGCCAGCCGGGAGCCGCCACCTCCATCAGCATCCGCAATATGGGTAACGCCCTGTTTGTGATCGACGGCGTGCAGTCGACCCAAGGATCATTTAACAATCTCGACTTCAATGATATCGAGAGCATTTCGGTACTGAAAGATGCCTCGGCAGCCATTTACGGCGTGCAGGCGGCCAACGGCGTAATCGTCGTAACGACTAAGAGCGGTCAGAAAACGGGACATTCAGTCAATATCAACGCCTATTACGGTGCACAGTCTTGGTTCCGTTATCCTCGGCCGGCCGATACCCAGACCTACATCGCGGGGCACATCCAGTCGGCGACCATCACCGGTTCGCCCGGCGAGTTCACGATGGACGACCTGAACAATTACCGCAACGGAACACTCCGCGGATTCGACTGGTACGATTATGTCGTCCGTAGCTCGGCGCCGCAGGCCTATATCAGCGCAAATGCCTCGGGCGGCACGGAAAAAATCAACTATTACATCTCTTTGGGCGGCCTCGACCAGAAGTCGGTCATTAACAATTACGGCGGGTTCCAGCGATACAACGTCCAATTCAACCTCGACGCCCGTATCAACAAACGCCTAAAGGTCGGGGCCCGTTTCAACGGCCGCTATGAGAAGACCGAGCATCCGGCTGTCCCGGGCGACGACGTATGGGCTGCAATTTTCGCCATCTGGCGGAACCCGCCGACCAACCGGCCGTTCGCCAACGACAACCCCGACTATCCGACGATGACCTCCAACACGGCTTCGACGAATTTCGCCATCCTCAATTACGACCGTTCGGGATACCTCAAAGATACCTACCGCGTCGGTCAGCTCAGCGCGAATATCGAATACCAGATCATGGAAGGCCTAAAAATGAAGGGATTGGCCAGCTACTACCTCGGCAGCCGCTGGTATGATTGCCAAGAGTACACCTACGACCTTTACGGTTACGATTCTGCCACCGACACCTATCCCGTGATCTATTCGCTGACCAATCCGTTCCGCCAGCGTATCGTCGGGCTGCAGCAGCAGATCATGGGGCAGGCCCAGCTGACCTACGACAAGGTCATCGGCCGCCATACGATCAGCGCCGTGCTTGCAGGCGAGGCCTACCACGAGATAAACCCCGGCCTCGACACCTGGTCGCGGCCCCAGTCCAATTACATCAACACCATCGACTTCGCTTCGCTCGAGAAATACACTGACAACAAAAATACCGAGCTGGCCCGCGCCGGTTTCGTCGCGCGCGTCAACTACAACTACGCCGACCGTTATTATATCGAGCTAGCTGGACGTTACGACGGCTCGTGGAAATTCCGCCGAGGCAACCGCTGGGCGTTCCTGCCTTCGGTTTCGGTCGGCTGGCGTCCTTCGGAGGAGCGCTTCTGGAAAAAGGGATCGATCTCCCGCTGGTTCAATTCGCTCAAAATTAGAGCTTCGTTCGGACAACTGGGTTACGACGAGCTCAGCTGGTACGATACCGACGAAAACGGCAACCGGATATTGCGCACGCTCGCTCCTTTCGACTACCTTTCGGGATATGATTACGGAGTCGGCGGAGCCGTACTCGACGGCAAATACATGACCGGCGTTCAGTCCAAGGGCATCCCTACCACGACAATCTCCTGGATCACCGTGAACATGTACGACGCAGGTGTCGACTTCGGCTTCCTGGACAACCGCCTCAGCGGCAGTCTCGACTATTTCTACAACCTGCGCAAAGGACTCGTGGATCGCCGCTACGACCAGTTGATTCCCAGCGAAGTCGGATTCGCCCTGCCTCCCGAAAACCTGGCATCCGAAGTCTACACCGGATTCGACGGTAACATCGCATGGGCCGACCGCATCCGCGACTTGCGTTATTCAGTCGGCGTGAACTTCACCTACTCGCGCCACCTGACCCACCATCAGTACAATCCCCAATTCAAAAACTCCTGGGACGAATACGTCAACTCCGGATGGGAGCGTTACAGCAACATCACGTGGGGATACAAATCCGACGGACAGTTCCGCTCGTGGGAGGAGATCAGCAATTACCCGATCGATATCGACGGCAAGAACAACTCCACGCTGCGTCCCGGGGACATCCGCTACAAGGATCTTAACGGCGACGGGCTCATCAACGACATGGACAAACGTCCCATCGGCTACGCCGAAGGCATGCTGCCCAACCTGAACTTCGGTCTGAGCCTTTCGCTCGAGTGGAAGGGAATCGACATGTCGTGCGACTTCACGGGCGGCGCGTTCGGAACCTACCATGTCGACTACGAGATGAGCAAGCCCTTCTGGGACGGAGGCAACACCGCCGCATTCGTGCTGGAGAATCAGTGGAGACTCTCCGACATCACCGATCCCCAGAGTCCGCTCATTCCGGGAGAGTTCCCGACGGCCCTGGTCGGCAACTCCAACCACAGCAACTATTGGGTCAGCGATTTCTGGTACAAGAACATCGCCTACATCAAGCTCCGCAACTTCGAACTTGGCTATACGCTGCCGCAGCACTGGACGTCGAAGGCCGGCATCAAAAAGCTCCGGCTTTACCTGTTCGGACAGAACCTTTTCTCGATCGACAACATGGGCGTTTACGACATCGACCCCGAGATCGCCAATGCCACGGGCATCGTCTATCCCACCACGCGGGTGATGGGTGCCGGTATAAACCTTTCATTCTAAAAACTCTGCAACGATGAAAAAATACTATATGATGATCCTTGCGGCCGCGCTGACGATCTCGGGATGCTCCGATTTCCTCGATCGCGATCCCGACGACTACATCGGCGGGGAGATGGTCTACGGAGACGAAAAGTTGGCCTCCGCAGCTGTCGCCAACCTCTACGGCCGGGTCTATTGGGGACAGAACATCGATCAGGACAAACTCTATATCTATCTCGACGAAGCCTGCCTCTCCAGCGGAAGCCCCGACAACACCTACGGATTCAGTAACGAGTTCATGCGTGTCTATGAATATTCGCTGTTGCGGGACATGAACATCCTGCTGCAAGGCTTCCGCTCCAAGGCGGGCGAAGCGCTGGGGAAGGCGCTCCGCACGCGCCTCGAAGGGGAAATCCGCTTCCTGCGGGCATGGACTTACTTCAACATGGCCCGGAGCCTGGGCGGCATGCCGCTTATCGGCGACAACGTCTTCGAATACACCTCCGGCATGGACGTGTCGACCCTGCAGTTCCCGCGTTCGTCGGAGGCCGGCATTTACGACTACGTGATCTCCGAATGCGAAGACGTGGCGCGGAATTTCCTCGGCGAGGAGCCGAGCGTGAACGGCGCCCGTGCGGTCAAGTGGACGGCACTGGCGCTCAAGGCCCGTGCAGCGCTCTATGCCGGCTCCATCGCCCGATACAACGCCCGCATGGCGACGCCCCTGCAAACGCCGCAGGGTTCTGTCGGCATTCCGGCCGAAAAAGACACCTATTACTACGACATCGCTCTCAAAGCGGCGCAGGAGATCATTGCGTCGCACAAATACGAGTTGTACGAGCTGAACTCCGACAAGCGCCGAAACTTCTACGAGGCGACCAGCGTGAAGAACGGCAACAAAGAGGTGATCTGGACCTTCGACCATATCTATCCGGGAAGCGTCACGATGTTCTCGGCCAACAACTTCCCGACTTCGCACGCCGAGGAGGAGTCGTCGACCAACATCACTCCAATCCTGAACCTGGTCGAAGCGTTCGAATACGTCGATAACCGCGACGGCTCGCTCAGGCTGACCGACTGCGACGGCAGGAGCGTCGTCTACGACAATGCCGCCGACCTCTTCGCCGACAAGGATCCGCGCCTATGGGGCACGGTCATCTATCCGGGCTCCGAACTCAAGGGCGAGCCAGTTGTGTTCCAGGCCGGGCGCGTGTCCCCCGGAGATTCCGGTAACTGGAACTACGAAGTGGGTGGGGCAGGGTCGACCGATCCCGACGGGGAGCTGATAACGAGCGTCAACGGTCCGTTCACGACCAACGACGGACAACGCAACAAGTCGGGATTCTGCATCCGCAAGTTCATCGACGAAACGTCGAAAGCCTCCACACGCCAAGGCAGCGGCATGTGGTTCATCAACTTCCGCTATGCCGAAATCCTGCTGATCGCCGCCGAGGCAGCTTTCGAGCTGGGCGACGACACTGCGCTGGGGTATATCAACGAGGTGCGCGACCGCGCGGGCATTCAACAACTGAAGACGCTTACACTCGACGACATCGTCCGCGAACGACGCGTCGAATTCGCCTTCGAAAACCATCGTTATTGGGATCTCAAACGCTGGCGCAAGGCCCACCTCCTCTGGAACGGAAGCGAAACCAACCCCGATGCCGTGCATTACGCACTCTTCCCCTACAAGATCAACGCCCCCGGCGATCCGGATGACGGGAAGTGGATTTTCGAGCGGAAAGCGACGCACATGACGATGTATCCTCGCCTGTTCGAAATGCGGAACTACTACAATTTCCTGAGTCAGGAATGGCTCAGCAACAACCCGAAACTCGAAAAGAACCCTTATCAGTAACCTTAAACGGATGTTCGCAATGAAACGATTGGTATATACCGCCATCTGGCTCGCACTCTTCACCGCGACGGGCTGCGGCCTGGACAACTACGACGAACCGTCTTCCCGCCTGACCGGAAAGGTCGTCTACCAAGGCCGAACCTTGGGCCTGAGCCACGGGAAGGTCGCTTTCAACCTCTACCAGGAGGGCTACGACAAGAACGGCCCTATCAGTGTCTATGCGGCGCAGGACGGAACCTTTTCTGCACAGCTGTTCGACGGAACCTACCGGCTCGAGACCGTGGACAATAACGGCCCTTGGCTCAACTCCGCGTCGGCCGCTACGTTCGAAGTGAAGGGCAACACCTCCGTGGATGTGATGGTCACCCCTTATTACCTGCTCTCGGATGTGGCTGTCGCCCTCGACGGACATGAACTCAAGGCCGTATGCAGCGTGGAGATGATCGCCGGAGAAAAAGCCCCCCAGCGCCTCTTTCTCTGCGTGGGAACGACCACCTTCGTGTCGGATCAGAGCTACAGCTATGTGGCGCGCAAGAACCTGATGCCCGTAAACATGGGCGGCAATGCCCTCTCGATGGACATTTCCGAGCAACTGGAAAAATACGATACGCTGTATGCACGTCTGGGATTGCAGATCAACGGCGTGCAGGAGTGTATCTATTCGGATGTGATCAAGATCAAATAAAATAAAACCCGGAATGACATGAATCTGATTGGATTTGATATAGGCGGAACCAAATGCGCCTGTGTGCTCGGCAAGATGACGGCGTCGGAAGATGCCATCCACATCGTCGACAAGATTGCATTTCCCACGATGAACGGCCCTGAACCCTCGCTGAAGGCCCTGTTCGAGCATGCACACGAATTGATGGAACACAACGGCCACACAGCCTCCGATATCGCCGGTATCGGCATCAGCTGCGGCGGCCCGCTCGACAGCCGCAACGGGATCATCCTTTCCCCGCCCAACCTGCCGGGCTGGGACAACGTCCCCGTCGTAGCGATGACCGAGGCGCACTTCGGGATCAAGGCGCTGGTGCAGAACGACGCCAACGCCTGCGCGATGGCCGAATGGAAATACGGGGCTGGAAAGGGATATCGGAACGTAGCGTTTTTCACCTTCGGAACCGGAATGGGTGCGGGCCTGATTCTCGACGGGCATCTCTACTCCGGCACGACCGACCTGGCGGGCGAGGTGGGACATATCCGCCTGTCGGAACGGGGCCCTGTCGGCTTCGGAAAAGAGGGCTCGTTCGAAGGGTGGTGCAGCGGCGGCGGCATCGCCCAGGTAGGGCAAATTTACGCGCGCAAACGCATCCAGATGGGTGAAACGGTGGCCTATTGCGCCACGCTCGACGATTTGCCGTCGGTGACGGCGAAGTCGATCGCCGAAGCGGCCTACGCCGGGGACGAAACCGCACGCATCGTATATAAAACCGTTTCCGAATACCTCGGCCGGGGACTGTCGATGGTAATCGACATCATCAATCCTGAAGTGATTATCCTCGGCAGCATCTATGGACGCTCACGCGACCTGATCGAAGAGCACATGATGCGGGTCATCCGCGAGGAAAGCATCACCTATTCGGCGCAGGCCTGTAAGATCGTTCCGGCCATGCTGGCGGAAAGTATAGGCGATATGGCAGCGCTGGTGCTGGGCGCCGAAGCGTCCCGAAAACCCAACATTCGATAACCTGAAAAACCGAAACCATGAAAAATTTCCTTTTATCGGCTTTAACCCTGATTTTTTCCGTATCGGCCGCGGCACAGTTTCCGAACGACATTTCGACTCTGCAGCCCGGAGTGAGCGAGACCTGTTGCAATTGGGGCCGGGTCGAAATCGCTCCCGGACAGGAGCACGAACTTGCCCGCTTCGACGGCGCGGGCGTCATTACCTATTTCTACCTCACCGACGGACGGGGCGGCATCCAGGATCGCAACCTGGTGCTGCGCATCTATTGGGACGGGAACGATTACCCGAGTGTCAATGTCCCGGCGGCCGATTTCTTCGGCGCCATAGGCGGCAAGGCCATCGACTACGAATCGCTCTATCTCTCGATCTACCACAACTGCCACCAATGTTATCTGCCGATGCCTTTTTCGAAAGGTGCGCGCGTGGTTCTATATAACGACGGTGACAAACCTTACATCCGCGACGTGGCCTACAACTTCGACCGCGTGGCAGGCAGAGAGTACGCCGGGAACCCGAGCCGGTTTCACGCCAGCTGGAACCGCTCCAACCCTACTAACGGGCTGCATACGCTACTCAACGTCGAGGGAAGGGGCCATTATGTCGGCAATATCCTGCATGTCTACACCAAGAGCCGCCGTTGGTGGGGCGAAGGTGACACCGATCTGGTGATCGACGGCCGGGAGATGAAGCATTCGCCTGGCACGGAGGACGAATACGGCGCCTGCTTCGATCTGGGCGGAAAATTCTCCTACCGCCTTTGCGGCTATATTCAGGGCGGCTTGCTGGTGGACGAGCAGACCGGTGAGTACAGTTACCACGGCCATAACCGGATGTATCGGTGGTACGACACGAATCCTGTCCGCTTTACCAAGGGGCTGAAGGTAACCCTGCAGAATCAGTACGTGGCGCCGAACACTGCCTATGACTTCAAGGGACAGCAGGGAGCGAACGACGATTACACGTCGGTGGCATATTACTATCTCGAGGGAGCGCAGCCCGTGAAGCTGGCGCCCTATACGGAGCGCATTGCCGAGACCCAAGCCGTCATATATTAAACCGGAATCCATGATACAGATCATAGCGATACTTTGTCTGGCGATCTACGGAGCGATTATCTCGCTGCTAGTCGGGTTGAAACTCGACATTGCCAAGCGTTTCGGGCTCAACGACACCAAAGTCGGCCTGCTTTTCTCGAGTTTTATGCTCGCCGGAGCCATCGGAGTCGTGTTCCTCTCGTCGATGATCGATGTACTGGGCCACCGGATCGTCACGGTGTTCGGATTCACGTTCACTACGCTGGCCCTGCTGCTGCTGGCCTTCGCCCGCACCTACCGGCAGACGCTCGTGATGTATGTGGTGATGAGCGTCGGCGCCATGTGCATCATATCGGTCGGCAACACGATCCTGCCCCACGTGCTGTTCGGCGGCGGCAACGAGAGTGCCGCAACCAACCTGGGCAATGCCTTTTACGGCGTCGGGGCGTTCCTCGTCTCCTATAACCTGACCGGTATGTTGCTGCGCGTCGGATACAAGCGGACGGTGTCCGTGTTCGCCGGACTGGTGCTGGTATGCGCCGTCCTGTCGCTTTTTGCTGAATATCCGGTCATCATTTCGGCGTTCAGCTTCGCCGACCTGCCGCAAGTGTTGACCAGCTCGTTCTTCCTGATGGCGCTCATCACCAACTTCTTCGGCGCCGGTGTCGAAAACGGCGTCGGATCGTGGGCGAACACCTATATGTCCCGCCTGGGCTCGACCGACAAGCAGGCGAATATGACCCTGTCGCTCTTCTTCGTGGCGGTACTGGTATCCCGGCTGGTCACGGCCACTTTCGTAACCCCGGTGAACACGCCGCAGGTGCTGCTGGGCATCGCGGTGCTGGCGGCCATCGTCCTGACGGTGATGCTGCTTTCGCGGCACAAGGCGGTCGGTATGGCCGGCATCATCGCCATGGGTCTACTGATGGGTTCGGCCTGCCCCAATGTCTTCGGATACATGTTCAGCAAGGTCGACGCCGCCTATCACGGGACTTCTTTCGGCATCCTCTTCGCTACGGGACTGGCCGGCGGAAGCGTCCTGCCCGGTCTGGTCGGCATCGTAGCCCGGAAGAAAAGTCTGCGCTACGGATTTATCGTGAACATTATCGGTGCCGTGGCTTTCGGGGCATGCGCGTTGATCATCATGACGATGTAACCAATGAGAATAACTTATCTATCGATATGCGCCTGTATGCTGCTCAGTTTCCCGGCATGCGCCGATACCGACTCCGGAGAAAACGGTAACGGCAATGGAACGGAGAAGACGGTGCATCAGGCCGCTTCACCAGTGAGCATGGAGTCGCTGCTGGACGAGATGGTCTCCTACGAAGAGAGCGTCTATTGGCCGGTTCCGGCGTATCGGTCGCTGCAAACGACCAGCACCGACCGCCGTTCGACAGGCCCCGACAAACCCTACTGGTTCGGAAACCAAGACAATACGCGCTACATCCGCATCGGCAATGACAATGCGGATCGGCGGGTCGAAAAGGTCATCTTCGAGCAGAGCGGGCCGGGAGCGATCACACGCATTTGGACGGCGGGCAACGTGACTCACGCCACGATTCGGTTTTATTTCGACGGCGAACGGACGGCACGCCTTTCGGTGAAGGGAAACGACCTGACCCGCCTGCCGTTCCACATCCCCGACGGGCTGGTAGTCCGCCACCTGCATTATGACCAGCACGGGGGCACGTCGCTTCATGTACCGCTGCCCTATCAGACGGGATGCAAGGTGACTATCGACGAAGCCGACCCGGATTACGGGTTCGCCTACCATATCGGGTACCGCAGCTACGAAGAAGGAACTAAGGTGCAGACCTTTACGATGGAGGAGGCGATGCGACTCGGCAGCAAGATGGACAGGACGGTCACGCTCCTGAAGAACCCGCCTTCCTACCAGGAGGGGCAGCTTTGGCAGGCCATGCAGTCGCTGGAAAGCGGAAAGCGAATGACGCTGACGCTTCCCGAGGGTACCAACGCCGTGCGTAACCTCGTAATACGGGTTAACGGAGGCAGCCGCTATGCCCAGCTGATGAGGGGGCTCATCGTGAAGATGACCTTCGACGGAAAACAGACGGTATGGATCCCGCTGAGCGATTTCTCGGGCGGCGGAATCGGCGCGTGTGCCGTCAACAGCTGGTATCTTTCCGCGGACGGAAAAGGTCGCAGCGAATGCCGCTACATCATGCCGTACCGCGAAACCGCGTCGATCGAGATCGAAAACCTCTCGTCGCAGACGGCGGAAGTGCGCATCGAGGCTCGGGTCTCGGAGTGGATCTGGCATACCAACACCTGTTATTTCCACGGTTCATGGCGCCAGGAAGCCGGCTTGCAGACAGGAAGCGACTACGACAGCAACGACAACCGCGAATGGCTCTTCTCCGAGCTGTCGGGACGCGGAGTTTACAAGGGCGACATACTGACGCTCTACAACTACCGCGACACGTGGTACGGAGAGGGCGACGAAAAGATTTACATCGACGGGGAGAGTTTCCCGTCCCATTTCGGAACCGGCATCGAGGATTACTACAACACGTCGTTCGCACCGGTTGAGGTCTTCCATACGCCGTTCGGCGGAGCAGTCCGGGCCGACAACGAATCGTCGTTCGGCTACAACACCTGGCTCCGTTCGCGCAATCTCGACGGCATCACGTTCAATACATCACTCCGCTTCTACTTCGAACTGCTGGGTTGGGCTCCGGCGACGGTGCTCTTCTCTTCGACTGTATTCTGGTACGGAACCTCCGACGCCGAGGCCCTGCAAACCTCCGGCGAGAACGAAGCGACGGATCTCGTTCCGAATTGAAAACCTGTTTGACAACCTGAACAACCAAATTACATAATCGTATGAAAACTAACATTTTTCGCAGCATGTTCACTACGGCTGCATGTGTGGCGCTGCTGGCTTTTGCCGCCTGCAGTAGCGATGACGATCCCAAGGCGCCCGAAGCGTCGATCTCGGTTAATCCCTCGTCGCTGATCCTCGAATCCACGGATGTCTCGGCAACCTTTACGCTTACCTGCAACCAGGCTTGGAAAATCTCGACGACCGAAACCTGGATCACCCGGATCAGCCCTTCGTCGGGAACAGAAGGCGCATCGAATGTCGTGATTACCATCGAAACGAAGATCAACGAGGACGACCTGCGTTCGGGCAAGCTCGTGATCGAGTGCGGTTCCAAAACCCAGGACATGACCGTCAGCCAGGCCGGATCGGGCGGAGCTCCCGTACTGGGACAGGTTTTCCTGATGAAAGCCACGCTCACGGAGGACGAGATGGGCTTCAACCTGCTCTCCGACCCCGGTTTCGAAGATCATGCGACCGAAACCATCGACTATAAAAGTCCCTGGTGGATACTCGCGTCGAAACGCAGCAGCGACGCCCACACCGGCAGCTACTCGGCGCAGCAGAACTTCGTGGATCCGGAAAACCTCGGCTTCCAGACCTTCGCGGCACGTCCCCAGACCGATTACGAGATCACGGCCTGGTTCAAGAGCAACAAAGCGACGGAAAATCCCGACGTCTATCTGGGCATCCGTAAAAGCATCGAAGGCCGTCCGGTGCTGCTCGACGTGAACAAGGGACCCGGCATCGGCGACTCGTGGAAACAGGAGTCCGTGCAGTTCAATTCGGCCGAATACCCGCTGCTGGAGGCTTTCGCATTCGAATTTACGAAAGACGGATACACCATTTCCTGGGACGACGTGTGCGTGAAGCGTCCCGGTGACACGCAGAAGTCCTATAAACTGACCGCTCTCCAGAAGGTCGGATCGCTTTATGACGGATTAGACGGGGCCGTGACTTCGTCCGACGGCTGCACGGTATGGGATGCCGGCAATGGGAAGACGATGATCGCCTTCGGGCAGAACATCGGCCGCGGCGACCGGACGGTACGGCAGAATGCATTGGCCGTCTCATCGGACAACGATCCTTCGAACGGTCTTACGGCCGGATTTGCAGGCCAAGACGGGAAACCCGTCGAGATGCTCGCACCGGCCGGTGGTACGGAAAAAGGCGTCATCCCCACGGCAGGCGTCGCTGTCGGAGAGCGCCAGTGGGTGCACTACATGAGCGTTAAGGACAAGCAGTTCGCCGAAGACATGTGGACGGTGAACCACAGTGGTCTCGCCTACTCGGACGACAACGGGGCGACTTGGGTGCGCAGCGACGTGAAGTGGGATGCCAACAGCAATTTCGTGCAGGCCGCACTGCTGCGCGATAATGGCTACGTGTATATGTACGGCGCACCTGCAGGCCGCATCAGCGAAGGTGAGCAGTATGTAAAGTTGGCACGCGCGGCGGAAGCCGAAATGGCAACTCAGGGCGGTTGGAAATATTGGAACGGCAGCGATTGGGCCGCGGATGCTTCGGCAGCCGTACCGCTGGTTTATGCGGGTACGCTGGGCGAGCTGTCGGTGATAAAAAACCAGACCACGGGCCGCTACCTGATGATCTATTCGAGCATCAAGCGCGACGCGATCGTGATCCGCGACTCGGCTGCGCCCGAGGGCGAATGGTCGGGCGAGAAGATCGTGTATGTGGACGCCGCCGACGAGATACTCTCGGCACCCTCTTTCCTGCCGGTGTCGGCCGAAGGAAATACCGTCTACTTCCTGATGTCTTCAGCCTGGGGTGAATAACTCTGGAACTCCGTCCGAAAGGGAGAGGATCCGCGGATTCCTCTCCCTTTTCATACCCGGATCCAACCAGAAACACCTCCGGCCCCGCCTCATGCGTCCAGCGCGGGATTTAATATTGGAGCCAGATAAAGATATATCAATAATTTTTGGTACATTTGCAGGGCCTTATAGTATGAATGCATGATTGTTAAAACAGGATATAAGACGATATACGACAGGTTGAAGCAGGAGATCGAGAACAAAGTCATCGCTAAAGGGAACCTTTTGCCCCCCGAGAGCGAACTCGCCCTCCAATACAGCGTGTCACGCCCTACGATCGCCAAGGTTTACAATAAGCTGCAGGAGGAGGGTTATGTCCACAAACGAAAAGGGGCCGGCACGAAAGTAATCTACAACAAGGTGAAGCAAACGCCGCTGTTCGGGTTGCTTCTGCCCGGCGCCGGAGAGTCGGAGATATTCGCAATCATCAACGACCAGCTCCTAAAACTATCCGGTCAGGGAATGTTTGAGTGCCTGTGGAACGGAACCACGGCCAACGATGCCCAAATACGCTCGGACTTTCTGGAGGTTTGGGCGAACGATTACATAAAAAAAGGGGTCGACGGCATCTTTTTCTCGCCGCTGGAACGGGTCGAAAATGCTGACGCGATCAACGAATATATTTGCAGGAAGATCGGAGAGGCCGGTATCCCGATCGTACTGATTGACCGGGATATCGTGGACTTTCCCCACAGGAGCAGACACGACCTGGTGTGTATTGACAATTACAACGCCGGATTCGTAATGGGCCAACACTTGATCGACAGAGGATGCAATACGATCTATTTCTTCTATCGTCCCAATTCGGCCTATTCCGTACAGCAGCGTGTCTCGGGTGTAAGCGCGGCAGCCCGCCGGAGCGGGCTGGAATTCCACTCCAGCCATATTTTCTGCGGCTCGCCGGATGATGCGGAACTCGTAGGTTCGATCCCGATCCGGGGACGGGTCGGCGTGGTGTGCGCCAACGATTCAACGGCAGCACTGCTGATGTCCTCGTTCGACGAGATCGGCAAAGTGATCGGCCGCGATCTCCTGATCTGCGGGTACGATGATATGAAATACGCCCAGCACTTGAAATACCCGCTGACCTCCTACCGGCAACCCTGCGAGGAAATTGCGAACGTTGGCGTTGAGCTGATGCTCCGGCGGGTCAACAACCCGAATGTCATTCCCATCACGGCAACACTGAATGGGGAGATCCTCGCCCGGGAATCAACCCAGTTCGCGGTGAAATGAACCTGACTCGGAATAAGAAAATCCCGTAATTGTAAATTACGGGATTTTCAATTTTACCCTTTACTGGAACACGGTAAAATTGCCCCCCCCCTCAAAAAACGGAGCAAAATGACCCATCCGGGTTTATGATATAAAAGTTGTTTAGATAAGGTCTTCAAAGGGGTTGGATTTTGTTAGCTTAAAGCCCAAAAGCAACCGAAATTCGAGAGATTATGCCAAATAGACCTTTGAAGATGAACAAATTAACAACTATCATCCGTTTATACATATTATATGGAGTCTGATCCCGAAACGTGCGGTCGCTTATTGCCTGCCGAGTCAAATATCCGCGAAGAGATTGAATTGGTGCAGCATCGTGAAGGCGAAGGAGGCGCCGATGATGATGCACAATACCACCAGCAGTGCGTTCAGTACCCGGGGCGAAGGCTTTGTCGGCCGGCCCTCGTTACTGCGGATATATTCGCGGAAGAAGATGTAGAGTGCCGGCACGATGCTGCATGCCAGGAGGTAGTCCTCGGGGATGCCGAAGAAGTAGACCTTCGAGAGCCCGATCAGCGCCCAGTGGCAGAGGAACATGGCCAGCACGATGTTGATCCGCTCCGAAAAGGCCAGCATCAGCCCGATGGTGAATACGGCGACCGAACACGGCATCACGGGCGTGGTGACCATCGGGAACGTACGCCCCAGCGCCAGCGAAAAGAGCGGGTAGACGAGCGGCATGGCGAACAGCAGCAGCGCGAAGCCTGTATGGTTGTGCGTGCGTTGGAGCGAAGCGTGTTTCACGACCAGGTCATATACCCAGATGCACCCCATGATCGCCCAAAAGAGCGCCAGCATGTCGTTGTGCTCGCGTTGTTCGCCGTATAAGAGGTAATAGACACCTGCGATCCAGAAATTGAGCAGCGCCATAAAGGTCTTCATGGCGATACGTACCCCGGGCGTCGGGCGCAGGTAGAGCAGCAGCGTCAGTGTGGCCGCAACCAGCGTCAGTAGGATCTGTACGGGCCATGTCGCGGCGTTATAGGAGGCGATGGTGTTCCAGAAGATTTCCATGGATCGTTATTTGTCGGTATGCTTGCGGCGCCGCGTGAGCGAGAATGCCTGGTGGTTGAATACGAAGATGGGCAGCGTAGCCCCCGCTGCCAGCAGCGCGATCACGCTCAGCGATACGGTGGCGTTGAGGAAGAACTGCTGCATGTATTGCAACCCCTCTCCCGGGTCGTTGAGCGATTGCAGGAACATGATGAGCGAAAAGACGGTCTTGTAGGCATAGATGCCGGGAACCATCGGCAGCAGGGCGGGGATGTAGAGGGCCGTCATCGGGCAGCGGATGCCGCGCCCCAGCCACAGGCTGCCGAACCCGATGCTGATCGAGGCGAACAGCGAGGCTGTGGCGATGTCGGCCGAAAAGTAGTGCATCAGGCAGAACCGCAGGGCGTGCCCCATGGCCGCCAGCAGGGCGATACGGGGGAAAGCCCGCATCGGCGGGTCGGAAACGGCGCCGAAACCGATGGCCGCGATGGCCGCAAAGAGCCCGTCGAGAAGGATGTCCGCAGTGATCATAGCAAACCGTCCTTAACCATTAACAATGTCGCCGACAGGCCGATGGCGATGCAGATGATAAGCAGCAGGGCGTTGATCAGGCGGCTGCACCCGATCAGAATGTGCCCCTCGACGATGTCGATCACGCCATTGATGAGCGGTACCCCCGGTACGAGGAACAGGACGCTCGTCGCGAGCGCCGTTTCCGCCGAACAGTCGAACCTCAGGGCTGCCGAGGCGCACAGCGACGCCATGAAAGCCGAAATGATGAAGATCAGGAAGTGGTTCACGCCGTGTGCCTGCATACGCTGTTTGGCGGCGAAACCCACGAGCGTCGAGGTGAAGACGATGCTCATGGCGATCCAGTCGCCCCCGAACAGCCGGCAGAACGAGGCGTTGGCCAGCCCCACGGTCAGCAGGACGAAGATTGGGTCTATGCGCGGTTTTGCAGTCAGTTCGTCGTAGCGACGCCGGATTTCGGAGAGCGGAAGCCTTTCGTCCAGCGCATCCCAGCTCAGGGCGCTCAGGTCGGAGTTGCGCTCGAAGCTGACCGGCAGCGCCGGGATCTTCACCACGCGGGTGATGGCTTCGCCGCTCTCTTCGTCGTGGGCGGTGATGATCGTGCTTTTCTGGAAACTCGACAACTGGAGGTCGATGCCCTGCGAGGCTCCGATACGCTGCGAGTTGCGGATCACGCGCGAGGTGTGCACGCCCGATCCGAGCAGGTAAGTCGCATATTCCGCAATGAAGTCGAGGATTTCCGTCAGCTCTTGTCTGGTCTTCATAACGAGGGCAAAAATAGTCCATTTCGGGCAAACCGCCATTGTTGGGGCCGAAAAAATTACACCGTGATGCCCGTACGGTCGCCGTGCCGGGTTTCCCGGGTGTCGGGCAGCCTGCCCGGAGCGCCCTTGAAATACCTACGGCCTGCGCCGGAACAGCTCCGTGATGTCTTGCATGGCGCCGTCCGCTCCGACCCTGTAAAGGCGCTGGTTGGTCGTCGGCGACGTCAGCGGCCCCAGCTCCTCGACCCAGCCTCCCAGCTTGATGTAGTCGAACGACTGCGGCCGCACTCCCTCCGGCAGCCGGGCGCGTCCCGAATACCAGCCTGTGTGCAGCATCGGGAATTTCCGCCGCACGACGTCGGCCAGCGCGGCGATCTCGTGCGGTGCGGCGTCCCCGCCCATGAAACAGACGCAGGTCACCGAGCGCCCGTAGCGGGCGAGTATCCCGCACAGCTCCGCCTCGTCGAGCACCCGCCCCATGTCGGCCTGCAAGTGCGGGCTGTGGCACCCGCGGCAGCGGTTGGGGCAGTTGGTGATGTTGATCGCCAGCGTCGTTTCGCAGGGTATTTCCGCGAATACGATGTCGAAATTATGGTATCTGACCATCGTCCGTTTACTCCGCTTTGGCGTAATAGCGGTGTGCGGCCTCCTTCTGGCGCGCGGCCGAGAAGTTCGACACCCGTTTCATGTAGCCGATCACGCGGGTCAGGTAGTCCAGGTTGTCGCCGTGGCACTCGGGGCACTCCTTCAGGTAGCGCTTGTCGATGTGCCCGCACTCGTTGCATACCGTGTTGGGGATGTTGAACGTGAAATAGTTGCATCCCTCGGCGGCCGCTACGCGCAGCAGGTGGCGGTACTGCTCCTTCGAAAGGTGGTCTTCGAGGTTCATGTGCAACGCCGAACCGCCCGTGAGGTGGTCGATATAACGGCGGCCGTGGAGCCTGAACTTGTCGATCACGTTCAGCGATTCGTCCTCGACGACATAGAAATAGGAGTTGTAACAGTCGCGCGGTACGACGTAGCCGTCCTCGCGATCCCATTTGGCGTGTTTCACGCCCACGTTCTCGGCCGGGATCATCTCGCAATTGAACATGAGCTCCTTCGAACGGTACTTCTTGTTGTAGCGCTCGATCAGCCCCAGTACACCCTGTACGAAACCGACGTAGTCGTCGTTGTCGTTGATCGGGATGCCCAGGAACTCGGCCGCCTCGACCAGCCCGTTGACGCCGATCGTGAGGTACTGGCGCGCGAGGTTGATATAGCCTGCGTCGAACAGGGGCAGCATCCCCTTGGCCTGCAAATCCTTGAGGTTCTCGTTGTAGGCCGTCTGCACTTTGTGCACCAGGTCGACGATCTCTTCGAGGTAGGTCAGGTAGTGCATGCCGTTCTTCACGGCATACTGGATGCAGCGGTTGAGGTTGATCGTCAGCACGCTCTTCGAACCGGTCGATACGCCGCCGGCGCCGAGCGTGTAACTGAACCCGTTGTCCTGTATCTCGTTGCGCAGGCGGCAGCACGACGACAGCGAGTCGGCGTTGTCGCTGATATAGGTGAAGAACGAGTGCCCCTCGGAGTACATCTGCGCCGTGATGTCGCCCCACTCCTTGTCCATCACGTCACCGTCCCTGGTCAGCAGGGCCATCGTCTCGACCGGGAAGGTCAGCACGGTCTTCGTGCGCTCGCGGTTGAACCACGTCATGAAACGCTTTTGCAGCCACGATAGCGATTCCCAGTGCGGCTTCGTCCCGTCGGGGAATACGAATTCGCCGAACAGGCTTTCGAAATAGTAGCGGTCGTAATAGGCCACGTTCCAGAACACGGCCTGGAAGTTGCGCGCCCCCGTGGGCTGGTTGATCGAGTAGACGATCTGTTCGAAACAGTCCGTAATCATCTTGTCGATCGTCCTGTGCTTTTTCGAGAGGTCGACCACTTCGTCCGCCCGCTTGTAGTAATCTTCTCCGTACTCCTGTTCGATGAAATAGTTCATATACATCAGGAATTCCGGCGTGGCGCAGGCGCCCGAGAGCATCGACGACACGATGAAGACCATGTTGACGAAGCCGCCGCAGAACGACTTGAGATTGGTCGGGCGTGTCGAGTTGCCGCCCACCGAGAGCGTGCCGTTCAGCAGCCACGGGTACATCGTGATCGAAGCGCAGTAGTTGGCCATCGACGTTTCGTCGTTCTTGTAGATGAAGTGGGCTTTCAGCAGGCGGAGGTATTTGTCCGAGAGTTCCTTGCCGTACATCTCCTTGATGCGGTCGGTCAGCAGCCGGCGGTTGAGCCGGATGAAGTTCTGTTTGGGCAGTTCGCCGATCAGCGTGGCGATGTTCTTGTTCTCGACGTTGGCGTTGGCATCGTATTTCGAACCCGTCGCGGGGTTCGAGGCGTCGCAGTAGTTGATCAGGAATTCGAGTTTTTCGCGGTCTTCGCGATCCTCTGTGTGCTTCTGGCGGTAGAGCATGTAGCTCTTGGCCACAGCGAAATAGCGTTCGGCCATGAGCGCCACCTCGACCTGGTTCTGTATCTCCTCGACATTCATGCCGTCGGAGATATGTACGCGGCTGAGTACCGACGTGAGGTCGTCGTCGGTGGCGTATCCGCCTACCGAAAGGAATGCCTTGCTGATCGCGCGTTTGATCTTCTCGAGCGAAAAGGGGGCGCGCTTGCCGTCGCGCTTGACGATGTAAATTTCCGAAATGCCCATAATGTATCTGTATTTGTTTGTAAGTCTTGCCGTACGGAGGCGGCATCCCCGCCTGCGCAGTACGCAGGACAGCCATGTCCTTACCCCTGAATTGTCCGGTGTAAATATCTGTTCCGGGCACCGCCCTAAATCCCGAAGGCGGATGTCGCAGCTCGCAAGGCAGGTCTTCTGGCTCGCCCCATCCGCACGCCTTCCCGTCCCGGGGGACAGTGGCTCAAGAGAGTGCGGAACGCAATCGAGGCTTACAGCTACGGGAATAGCCCCTGATTCTCACAGGAGTTCCCTTTTGATCCCGTGCCGGCAGCCGCCGGCGGGGAACCTTGCTCCGGAACAAATGTAGACATACTTTCCCGGATCGCAAATATGCGTGCGGGCAATTAATGAACAAATTGTAAACAAAAAATGCAGGGCCATTCCGGCCCTGCATTTCCTTTTTCGGGACGCCCGTCCGCAACCCGGTGAGCATCAAACCTCCTGCTTGTCCGCGCCCGTTCGCTCCCCGCTTTATTTGCGCATCGAGAGCGAAATCCGCCCGCGGGCGGTGTCGATCCCGGTGACCCGCACCTCGACCTGCTGTCCCAGGTGCACGACCTCCGCCGGCGAGGCGACGTAGCGGTCGGCCATCTGCGAAATGTGCACCAGCCCGTCCTGCTTGATCCCGATGTCGATGAAAGCCCCGAAGGCCGTGATGTTGGTGACGATGCCCGGCAGCGTCATCCCTTCGCGCAGGTCGCCGATCGTGTGCACGCCGGGGTCGAACGAGAAGGCCTGCAGTTGTTCGCGCGGGTCGAGGCCGCGCTTGTCCAGCGCTTCGACGATGTCCGTCACGGTCGGAAGCCCCACCTGTCCGTCCACGTATCTTTCGGGTTTTATCGCCTTGCGCAGCTCCTTGTCGGCCAGCAGCCTGTCGACCGTCGTGCCCGCGTCGGCGGCCATCCGCTCGACGATATGATACGATTCGGGGTGCACGGCGCTGTTGTCCAGTGGGTTATTCCCGCCTACTACCCGCAGGAATCCCGCCGCCTGTTCGTAGGCCTTGGCGCCCAGCCTCGGCACCCTGAGCAATTCTTTGCGGCTCTTGAAATCGCCGTTCGCGGCGCGGTACGCCACGATGTTCTCCGCCAGCGCCGGCCCCAGTCCGGAAATATAGGTGAGGATGTGTTTCGAGGCGGTATTGATGTTCACCCCGACCCTGTTCACGCAGCTCTCGACCACCGTGTTGAGCCTGGCCTTGAGTTTCCCCTGGTCGACGCTGTGCTGGTATTGCCCGACGCCGATCGACTTGGGGTCGATTTTCACCAGCTCCGAGAGCGGGTCGATCAGCCTTCGGCCAATGCTCACCGAGCCGCGCACCGTCACGTCGTAATCGGGAAACTCCTCGCGCGCCGCGGCCGACGCCGAGTAGACCGATGCGCCGTCCTCGCTGACCATGAATATCTCCACGCCTGCGTCCAGTCCCAGGCCGCGCACCAGCTGCTCGGTTTCGCGCCCCGCCGTACCGTCGCCGATTGCGAAGGCCTCGGCCCTGTATTTCCCCGCCAGCGCCCGCAGCGTTTCCGCCGCTTCGGCATAGCGGCCCTGCGGCGGGTGCGGGTAGATGGTCGTATTGTGCACGAGGTTGCCCTGCGAGTCCAGGACGACGACTTTGCAGCCCGTGCGGAATCCGGGGTCGATGGCAATCACGCGCTTCTGCCCCAGCGGCGCCGAAAGGAGCAGCTGCCGCAGGTTTTCGGCGAATACCCCGATCGCCTCGTCGTCGGCCTTCTCCTTGGCGGCCGCGAGCAGCTCGGTCTCTATCGACGGTCGGATGAGCCGCTTGAGCGAGTCGGCCACGGCGGCCTCCATATATGTGCGCGTAGCCGATCTGGGACGTATGAACCGGCGGCAGAGCGCTTCGGTGATGCGCTCCGTGTCGGCGTCGACCGAGATGCGCAGGATCCCCTCGTCTTCGCCGCGACGCATGGCCAGGAACCGGTGCGACGAGATGCTGCGCAGCGGCGATGCGGCGTCGAAGTAGTCCGAATACTTCGCCCCCTCGGCCTCCTTGCCCTTCACGAGCTTCGAGTGCACCGCTCCTTCGCGTCCCATCGTGCGCCGCACGGTGTTGCGGGCCTGTTCGTCCTCGGATATCCTCTCGGCGACGATGTCGCAGGCTCCTGCAATGGCCTCTTCGGGGGTCGCTACCCCGGCCGTGACGAAGCGTTGCGCCTGATGCAGAAGGTCGTGTGCCCGTTGTGCCATGACGATGTCGGCCAGCGGTTCCAGTCCGCGTTCGCGGGCCGCCGTGGCGCGTGTGCGGCGCTTGGGTTTGTAGGGCAGGTAGATGTCCTCCAGCTCCACTGCGTTCCAGCACTCTTCGATCCGTTTGCGGAGCTCCCCGGTCAGTTTGCCCTGCCCCTCGATGGTTGCCAGGACGGTCTGCTTGCGGGCTTCCAGCTCGGTGAGCCTGTCCAGTTGTTCTTTGATCGCCCCGACCTGCAATTCGTCGAGCGAGCCGGTCGCTTCCTTGCGGTAGCGGCTGATGAAGGGGATCGTGGCGCCTTCGCGCAGCAGGCGTACCGTGCCCTGCACCTGCGGGAGGCCGATCCCGAGTCTTTGTGCTATGATTCGTTCCGTCATTCTAATATCCGAATTTCGCCGCCGCCAGCCGCATGTGGCCGATGATGTCGACGCCGAACGGGCAGTTCCGTTCGCAGCGGCCGCAGGCGATGCACTCCGAGGCGTGGTGCGGCAGGAGCCTGTAATGTTCGCGCACCGTCTCCGGTATCTCGTGCTGTGCCAGAGTCAGGTTGTAGTATTTGTTCACACCGGCGATGTCGATTCCCACCGAACACGGGGCGCAGTGCCCGCAGTACATGCAGTGCCCTTCCCACGAGAATTTGTCCAGCCCGGCCAGCGCCCCCGTGTAGTCGCGTTCCGCGGCCGTGGCCGAACACCAGGCCAGTGCCGCTTCGATCTCGGCGCGGTTGCGGCAACCGGCCATTACGGCCGCTACGCCGGGGCGCGTCAGGGCGTATTCGAGGCATTGTATTGGGGTCATCGGGCGTCCGAAGGGCGAGTTGGCGTCGCTCAGCAGGTCGCCTCCGCCGTAGGCCTTCATCACGTCGATGGCGATCCCTTCGCGTTCGCAGAATTCGTAGAGCCGTTGCCGTTCGGGGTCGATATTGTGCAGCTCCCGCGCGTAACTCTCGTCCGCCCAGAGCGTATCCACGTCGTCGCTCGGCGGCAGCAGGTCGTAACAGGGGTTCACCGAGAACATCAGCACGTCGATGAGCCCCGTCCGGGCCGCCATGTGCGCGACCACGGGGTTGTGGCTGCTCAGGCCGATGTGGCGGATGCGCCCTTCCGACCTGAGCCGTTGCGCCAGGCGCATGATCGGGCCGTCGAGCACCTCGCGCAGGTCGGCCTCGGCGTCCACGTAGTGGATCATCCCGATCTCCACATAGTCCGTTCCCAGCCGTGCGAGCAGGTCTTCGAACGCCGCCAGCGATTTCTCCGGATCGCGCGTGCGCAGGTACTGCCCCTCTTCCCATACCGAGCAGAGGTGCCCCTGTATGACGAACTTCTCGCGTCTGCCCGCCAGCGCTGCGCCGATGTTGCTGCGCAGCGTGGGGTTCGAGGCGTAAAGGTCGAGGAAGTTGATGCCGTTGCGGATGGCGAAATCGAAATCGGCGCGCACCTCTTCGGCCGTCTTGTCCACGAACCCCTCGCAACCCAGTGCGATGGCGCCGACTTTCAGTCCGGTGCGCCCCAGTATGCGGTACTCCATCCTATTCCAGTTCCACGAGTTCGTATTGCTGCGAGCCCAGCCCGATCGCTTCGCCGTGTTCCAGCGTGTGGATGCCGTGGCGCGACTCCATGCGTTCGATCAGGTGCACCTTGCCCGGGTCGGGCGATGCGTAAACCAGGTCGACGCACGCCTTGTCCAGCGCCACCGGGTCGGTCGAGGCCAGGATGCCGATGTCGCCCATCTTCGGGTCTTCGGGGTGCGCGTCGCAGTCGCAGTCCACCGACAGGTTGTTCATCACGTTGATGTAGAGTATCTTTTCCCCGCAATGGTCTGCCACCGACTTGGCTGCCTCGGCCATCGACTCCAGAAAATCGTCCTGCGCGGGCAGGTTGCCCCACATCTGGGCGGCATTCTTGGTCTTCCCGGCCGAATGTATCCACGCCTTGCCCGCCGACGAGGCGATGCCGATCGAGATGTTCTTCACCGCACCGCCGAAGCCGCCCATGGCGTGCCCCTTGAAGTGCGAGAGCACCACCGTGAAATCATAGGCGGGGTAGTGCGACCCCACGAAGTTCTCCCTGAGGTGCCTGCCGCCCTTCACGGGCAAGCTTACCTCGCCTTCGGCATCCATGATGTCCACCGGGGCGATGGCCGTGAAGCCGTGGTCGGCGGCGGCCTTCAGGTGGTTTTCCGTGCTGGCGCGTCCGCCGCCGTAGGCGGTATTGCATTCGACGATCGTGCCGCCCACCTTCTGCACCAGATCCTTGATAAGCTCCGGCTTGAGAAAGTTGTGCCCGCCGGGTTCCCCCGTCGAGAGTTTCACGGCCACCTTGCCCGTCGCCGGACGCTCCAGCGCCTCGTACAGGCGCACCATATTCTCCGGCGTGATGTCCCGCACGAAATAGACCCTGGGTGCCTCGGGCGCTTCTCCGCCGCCCTGTGCCGATCCGCAGGCCGGGGCCGTGAAAGGCAGGATCGACAATAACGAAACCATATACATTTTTGTCATGTCTTGGGATTGTTAATTACGTAATAGGTACCGGAGCACTGCGTATCCTGCAAATACCTGCGCCAGCATACCGGGGAGCCCGATGCGGATGTCCTGCAGGGC
>ENA-ORMO01000660-ORMO01000660.1-human-gut-metagenome-genome-assembly--contig:-NODE-660-length-45918-cov-5.779888_pt1 | contig 45918 bp, 55 predicted proteins | sample MGYA00242106_ERZ509001 | MGnify/ENA primary metagenome ERZ509001 (study PRJEB26280, sample SAMEA2338736) | human gut metagenome | biome: human gut; feature: human-associated habitat; material: faeces...
CCTCCTCGTATAATAAGTTTGTAAGCAAGAAAAACGCTTACAGACTTATTCTTTTTTTGATAAGACAGAAGGATATTTCTAAACATCTTTTCCGAAGATTCTTCTTCAGCAATGCTGCTTCATCCTTTCTCTGTCTTTAGGTTAATAAGTTACTTTATAGTCATGCTCCCAGATGCTATACTTAGGTTCGTAAGAACTGTAGCTGTGGTTACTGCTTTACGCCTCCTGCAAAACATGTTGTTATTGCCAAAAAAAGCTTGCAGCCCTAACGCTACGCTAAGACTTATTACACAAATGCTGCATCCCGGTTTCTAGCCACCAGCAGGGTATTTTTTACCGGTGAATGCTCATAATGCGAGGTTTAGGGTGGCGTAGTGATCTGGGATAAGCCATGATTACATTCTTTTTATTCTACGATGAAAGGTGGTGACGATCCGTGAAAGAAAAATTCGATTACCTCTCAACGCTTTTTGTTGGGATTGATATTGCATCCCGTATCCATGTGCTTTCTGCTCTTGATTTTAATCAGGACTTTTTCATAAAGATGAAGCCTGTTCAAAATACTCAAGATGGTGCTACTCTTCTTGAGAGCATGATTGTTGATGTTTTGAAAGAAAACCACCAGTTTAAATACGTTGTCATTGCAATGGAATCCACCGGATTCTATGGTGTCCATCTGGCTAATTACCTTTCTGCCAGCGATTTACTGGCTCCATTTTCAGTCCGTGTTTATTGCCTCAATCCAAAAGAAGTGAAAAATTATAAAAAATCCTTCAACGACATCGGAAAGAACGATGGCATTGATTCTTTTGTCATTGCCGATTTTGCCCGTGTTGGGCGTATCAGCATCAAACCTTGGCGCGGTCCCCAATACCTTGCTTTGCAAAGGCTTACCAGACACCGTATGCACATCACTGAATGTATTGCCAGAGAAAAAACATATATGTTAAATAACATCTTTCTGAAATTCAGTGAGTATGCTTTACTGCGTGATGGAGAACATCCCTTTTCAAATAAATACAGTGCTACTGCCGAAGCAATCCTGACCGAATTTACCACCAATGAGGATATTGTGAACTCCTCTGTGGAAGATCTCGTTGCTTTCATTAATGCTAAAAGCCGAGGCCGGATTGCTGATCCGGAAGAAACTGCCAAGATGGTACAAGCTGCCGCCCGTAATTCATACAGACTTGATAAATGTCTTTATGAACCGCTTACGATTTCAATTGCATCCTCTTTTAACTGTATCAGTTCTTTTGAAAAGGAATTAAAAGCAATTGACAAAGCAATCCTGCAAACTGTACAGGGGATAAATCCCGACGAATATACCGTGCTAAATTCCATCCCTGGCATCGGTAAGGTTTACTCTGCCGGGATTCTTGCTGAAATCGGTTCAGTCAAGGCTTTTCAAAATGCCAATGCTCTCGCAAAGTATTGCGGCATTATCTGGAATGATAATGATTCCGGAGATTTTGAAGCCGAAGACAAACGTATGAGCAAAGCTGGCAACAGTTATCTGCGCTATTACATTATAGAAGCTACTGGAAGTGTCATAAGACACTGCCCTGAATATGAACGCTTCTATCAAAAGAAATATGCTGAAACAAGAAATCATCAGCATAAACGAGCACTCGCGTTGACTTCCCGTAAATTTATACGTCTGCTCTATGGTCTGCTGGACAAGAGCCAACTCTACTCTCCGGAAAAGAGTAGGTAATCCATATCGCATTTTCTGCTTGTGAAACTCGTTGTAATTCACAGGTTTATTAAAGTTACTCTTTTGTATAAAAATCTTTTCAAAATAACTCTTGACTATTTACCAAATTGCTCTTTCCTGCCCCCAGTTTTACATATTTCTTCGCAAATAAACCATATCCACCAACTGAACACCACCTTCGTATATGGGATGGTCATAATAATCCGTAAAGAAATTTTTTATGCTATGTGAACGGATAAATCCGCATTTTTCATAAAAAGGTACGGTTAATGGGCTATCTCCTGTACCAACTTGTAAAATAGAATATGTTTCTCTATAATTCATAATAAGAAAGTCGATTAGTTTCTTTCCATAGCCCTTTCCTTGATACTCTGGTTTTGTAGCAATATTCTTTATCTCAAGAATGCCATTCCCCTCATCTGTGACAACACATTGGCACTTCACCCCGTCATCGTCTAAAACATACACTGTGCCTTTCTCAATATATCTGTCTATCATATCTTCCTGTTCATCTGCTAATAACAGCAAGGAAAGAAACTGCTTTTTATCTTCTTTAAGTTCTCTTATTTCCATTTTTTTCTCCGTAACTTCCGGTTGATTGCTTTATTATAGCATAGAAAAAGCAGGCAACACAATGAAAATACTTTGTATTGCCCGCTTACAGCTATTGCTCTTCCATATATCTGATTATCTCTTTGTCATACTCTGATTTCTTATACCAGCTAATTCCTACCAGGATTAATCCAACAAAAACTGCTATTGTTCTTCTTATGGAATCTGGCGAAATTAGGCAAGATACAATGATTCCAGTACCGGCACCTGAAAAAATATCGATGATAGATTTTGCATGTTTTATCTTACTGTGCATTCTTTCTTTATCGATGGTCTTTACCATTTTAGAATCCTCCTTCAATAATACATCAAGAGAAATTCCAAATTGGTCGCTCATGTCTACAAGCATTTGCAAATCCGGATAACTTTTTTCATTTTCCCAATTTGAAACGGTTTGCCGCGTCACATGAAATAATCTGCCAAACTCCTCTTGTGTTAATTGCTTTTCTTTTCGGATACTTAATATTTGCTTTCCTATGTTCACACTACCCTCACCCTTTCCTGTGTGATTTTTCATCCTCTGTGGTTTTTTCTTTAAACATATTATGTAAGAAAACATGTTCAAAGTAAAGCAATTAACCTTTAACATTGAATATATTGCCATGCAAAGATTCTTTGACAGGTATTTTCCGTGTATGCCAAGCTGGAAACCATGTTACTTGTGCTCCATAAATCCTATGATTGAAACTATCAATCCTAAAACACCAATCCCCAAAGTAAATATCTCCATTCCTGCTGAACATATAGAAAATAAAATGGCAAAAAGTAATATCGCAATACCTAATCCTATTTTTTTCATTGAAACTCCTCCTGTTCCACGATACGCTGTAATACTTGTTTTACTTCTTCTCCCCTATCTCCTGATAAATCAATGCTTGAGAAAGGGAGAATCAAACCTTTACCGTTATAATATGTAATCCATATGTTATTCGTATTCCCCATAAACATATATTTGAAATCTGTCATATACTTTTTAGCATAAAGTATCCCGTTTATAATTAACCAGTTTTTACTGTTAAATATACGAACTGCTTTTTGTAATGTAGAATTTTTAAATTGAATGCATTCAAATTTTTCACCTCTAAGCTCATGTTCCAGCTCTTCTTTTGAATAAAACTTCTTTAAAATAATTGCACAATGATAAGGCGTTTTGATATATTTCCATATTTTATATGCACTTAGTAAAGTAAAGCCAAGAAAGAATAGTTCAATCCAAATTAGCTCTTGATATTTTTCAATCCAAAATACCTTTAATCCCTTTATAGATACATATGCACAGAATAACCATAGCAAAGCCAATAATAACTTTTTAAGTGGGTAAAGTTTAAACCATTCAATCATTTTTAATTGGCCGTTTTCTGTTTTATAATCTCCATTTACTAATTTATCCGTAAGAATCTTTTGTACAATGTCTGGCAGATTAACCACCAAGATGAGCACCAAAAAGATAAGACAAAGAATCATTCTTTTCACTTCCTTTGTAACTTTAATTTATATAGGAATCTCTGCCTTGAAATATTGCTCCTGAAAAGCCTACCAGTCAAAGCATTCGACAGTATCGGTTACTCACAATAAATCTCGATTGCCTTTGCTATAAATACAGCGGTTCCGCTTCCGGCAGCTTTGTCAATATTTTCCGTAAACTCACCACCAGAGGCATATAGTTTCCCAAGACCATTTAATATCTCCCTGGAACATTCGTAAAAATGTTCTGAAATATAATCCTGTATTTTTTTTACCTGTAACTGTACCTCCTCACTCTCTGGTTTCTTATGTGTCATTTTCCCAAACTCGGCAAACAGAAGCATGAAATTCTGCCAAACCTTTTTTTGTGCATCCATGGACTGACCTGTTGATTTTTCTTCATATTCCTTGTATTCCTTCGTCTGTCCCCATTCTTCTTTTGCCCTTCTTGCATATTCATCCATTTTTGTTGTGTCAAATACATGTAAATCCATTCTATCCACTCCTGTTGTTTTTATTTTTTGAGCGAAACTAATCAGATTTTCAAGATGCTCTTTTTTCATCACAAGCAGCTCTATTTGCTGTTCTAATGCCTTATTTCTATCGAAATCTGGAGCATCTATAATCTTCTTAATTTCCTTTAATGGAAATTCCAGCTCTCGAAACAGTAAAATTTGTTGAAGCCGTTCCAATGTGGTATCGTCATACAGCCGATAACCTGCTTCTGTATATACCGTCGGCGGCAAAAGTCCTATGGTATCATAATATTGCAGAGCACGTATGGTCACTCCAGTCAGCTTGCTCACTTCATTTACTGTCATCATCAGCTTTCTCTCCTCTCCATAAGCATACTCTAAACTATTACGCAACGTAGGAGTCAATCGTTATTTTCATCTTAATATTTTTTCCATTGCTTTTCCTTTTGCCAGTTCATCCACTAATTTGTCCAGCCACCGGATTTTCTGCATCAATGGATCCTCAATCTGTTCCACTTTAATTCCGCAAACGGATCCTTTTATTATGTTGCAAATACCTTTTCTTTTTCCATCCTTGTTTCCTCCTGTAAATCCAAATCTTCTATCCATTCAAACGCTCTTGAAGAAATTGCTATTCTACTTTTTGGATTCTATAAACCACACCCAATTGTGCTGGTGCTGTTTCCTTAATCATTCCATTAAACCATATTGTGACTACATCCCCAGCCTGGACATCATCTAATAAATTATCTGTTGGCACAGAAAAATCACCACCGTTCATCGTAAATCCTTCTGCTGTACTAATATGCGATACAAGCAACATTCCACTTTCCGTAACTTCTTTTACTTTTGCATTGAAATGAATCACTTCCTTTGGGATTGATGCATCATCCACTTCTATATTTCTGAAAATTATTCGTTCATTTTCAATCATTACTATCATATGGTCTTCAGAACTTCGCTGATATTGATATCCACTTCCAAAATTAGATTGATTGTTTTCTGATGGTAACTTTGTTCCATCTACTGTTGAAGTAATTTCTCCATCCATAGTTCCACAGCCTGGCATAGAAGACACATAACCTGTATCTTTATATACAATGTTATCAACCATAACGCATGGCGGATATGCAGTATTGTCATGTTCTTCTGATTGTGCTGGTGCTTCCTGTTCAATCTGTGTTGTGACACTATGATCTATGTTTGGCATCTGCGAAGTAACATTATCTTCTACTGGTTTTTCATTTCTTTGTGTTTTTCCACATCCTGTTAATGCAAGAACAGTTATCAGCATCACAACATAACTTTTTCTTTTCATACCGCATACCTCCAAACTTTTATATTTTTCTGCAATCTAAAAAGCATCCAATACTTCCAGATTAAGCAAATGGAATATTCTTATTTAATAGCCACAAGTTTTGCATCCTCTTCCTTGAAATAGTCAGAAGTATCTTCGAGATTTCATAATATTTCCTTTATTATAGCATAGTAAAAGCAGGCAACACAATGAAAATACCTTGTATTGCCTGCTTGCAGATTTTTCGATGAACAATATTTGGTATAAATTTGTTTATACTATAGGCTTGTTATGTAAATTCCTAGATTACAACCTACTTTTTCACTGCCCAAATAGGCTGCAAATCCTAGAAAAGCATCCCCCTTAACCTTTTTTCAAAAACTTTTTATAGGACAAATCCATAGCGAATGCTCCGGCTGGTGCAGTTAGCACAATCGCAAGTACAGCCACTGTAAGAACAATTTCACCACATGCAAGACCAAGGGAAAGCGGTATTCCACCAATTGCAGCCTGAACCGTTGCTTTTGGTGTGTATGCCATCATCGCAAATAATCTCTCTTTTTTATCTAAACTTGTTCCCAGAAGACAAAGAAATACACCAAACATTCTGAAAATCAACGCCACTGCAATAACAACAAGTGCTTTCACCCCAACCTTGCCAAGATATCCTATGTTTACGGTAGCTCCTACCAGCACAAATAAAAATACTTCTGCTGCCACCCACAATTTCCCATATTTTACAGACAAACGCCTTGCAACGACTTCCCGTTTCTTCTGCAATCCTATCCCAATAAACATGATTGCAATTAATGCGGAAAAGGTAATCGGTATGGTAAGATGATCTTCCAGAACTACAAGCAAAAGGGAAATACTTAATATAATGAGCACTTTTGATGTATCCCGTATGTGTACTTTTTTAAAATAATAAGCCAGGATAACTCCAATCAGGAATCCAATACCAATACCCAGAAATATGGAAATTGGAATGTTAATAAAACGAATTACAGATGCACTTTCACCCTGCATCATTCCAAGAAATGTTGAGAATAAAACAATCACATACACATCATCCACAGATGCACCTGCCAGAATCAGTTGTGGAATCCCTTCCCTGACACCATAGCCTTCTTCCATCAATTTTACCATTCTTGGAACCACTACAGCAGGAGAAACAGCAGCAAGCACTGCCCCCAGGATTGCTGCTTCTAACATGGAAATACCCAGAAGTTTCGGAGCAATCAATAAGATACCCAGAAGTTCAAGGCTTGCAGGAACAAAACACATGAGTACAGCAGGTCTTCCAATCTTTTTTAGCCCTGACATATCCAATCCCAGTCCGGCTCTTGTAAGAATAATGATTAATGCTATTTTCCTAAGTTCCGCTGAAATTCCAAGGATACTGTCATCCAATAAATTAAGCATATATGGACCAAGAACCATACCGGTAACTAACATTCCCAGCAAACTTGGCAGTTTCATCTTCTGACATATCCAGCCTACGGACATCCCAACAAGTAGAATTAACGAGATACTAAGTAACATAATTTTCCTCCTTCACGCACACAAAAGCTGATGTCTCCTGCGCTAATTTTATCGCAGAAGTCATCAGCCTAAAAAGCGGTTCAAGTATATACTTAGGGAGAACTTCATTCCCTTTCTTACTTTTTTAAGTGTAACACATTACAGTTATTTCTGCAATAATATTTTCTGTGTTTCCCGTTTGCAGCAATAACAATTATAAAATGAATCCAAACACCACATACATTACAGTTGCACATGCTGCTGTAACCAATGCATATGGCAACTGAGTTTTCACATGGGAGAACAAATCCGTACCAACTGACATAGATGACAAAATAGTAGTATCAGAAATCGGTGAACAGTGATCTCCAAAAACACCACCAGATACAACAGCTCCAATTGTAAGAAGAATATTGGCATCCATAGCTACTGCCATAGGAATAGCAATTGGCATCATAATAGAAAATGTACCCCAACTTGTACCAGTACTAAATGCCATAACTGCTCCTAACAAGAAAATAATAGCAGGACCAAAAGCTCCACTTACATGATCACCAATCAAACTTGCCATAAAAGTTCCTGTGCCGAGTGATTTAATAACAGAACCAATTGCAAATGCCAGAACCAGCAAAACAACCAAAGTAATCATATTGCCGATACCTTTTATTACATATTCTCCAAACTGTTTGGTTGTCATAATTTTCTGTTTTGCATAGTAAACACACATTACTAATAATGTAATCGTTACAGAGTACAAAATAGAAGTAGTTCCATTACCTTTGGTAATGTTTCCTCCGCCAGTTACAAACAACCCTACAAATGTACCACCAATCAATACAATCAAAGGAAACATCATGTTCCACTTATTTTCTTTTCCTTCTGGAACAAGTTCTTCAAACCCATCTGAGTCATTCAACAGAGGAGTTACGCCATCATCAAATAACTTTCCGGTTGTTCTTACACGTTCCTCTGCTTTTTTCATAGGCCCCCAATCTTTTCCACTGAGAATATAAAACAAAACAAAAATTAGAGACAAAATACAGTAAAACTGGAATGGTAAACTACTTACCAGAAGATTCATTGGATCCCCAGAAATATATCCACTGGCAATTTCTGCTCCAATTAATCCCATCAACATTGCTCCCCAGGAGTTTAATGGAATAATCGCATTTACCGGTGCTGAAGTCGCATCACAAATATATGCAAGTTTTTCTCTCGAAACCTTAAATTTGTCAATCAAAGGTCTTGTAACAACACCTGTAAACATAATACTTAAAAGTCCATCAATAAAAATGATAATTCCAATAATGTAAGCAATCAGCATTGCCATTCTAGGACTTTTTACTTTTTGACTCTGTTCTGTAAGATAATTTACAAATCCTTTTACACCACCTGATACACGTACTAAAATTACAAATGCCCCCATAAGTGATGTAAATAAAAATGTTTTTAAATTTCCTGTATCAGCACATACATTTAAAATAGAATTTACACTCTCGCTAATTGAAGTGAATGGGTTCCATCCACATAAAATCATCTGACCAGAAAATATACCTATTAATAATGCTAACGCAACTTTACGAAACGCAACTGCAAACACAATTGCCAAAATAGGTGGTAATAACGTTAAAAACCCATATTCCATAAATCTTTCCCTCCCTAATACTGAGCAAACAAAGAACCGAAACCTCCTGTATGGAGATAACATACAGCTCCTTTTACCATCTTCTTTCTTATCCAATCCTTCATCCCAACAACTACTTTACTGTTGTAGACATTTTCAATAAAAATACCTTCTTGCCTTGCAAATCGCAATATTTCCTCTGTACTTTCTTCGGTGTTTTCTCCCCAGCCATTTCCTCTGTAAACATCTGAAATTTCTGCAGCTTCTTCTACTTTTGCATTCATAATAAGACCTGTAATTTCTTCTGTTTCATGAATTGTTTTTTCAATATGATGAATTAATGTTTCCCGCTCATCTTCCACACTTATAATTACAATATGAAACGGCCTTCCTAACATTTCATTACCATAAATTAAACCTGCTGCTACACCGCCATTTCCACCGGGTGCAAAAATAGTCATGTCTTTTATACCCATTTCTTCACATTGCTTTTTCATTTCACGTACTGCTGAAGTATATCCCAATGCTCCACGACCTGTTGTTGCACCATTGCGAACCACATAAGAAGAAATCCCTTCTTTTTCATACTTCTCTGATAATTCCTCTGTATAAGAATTTCGTTTTTCTGAATCACAATCTCCTAAGAAATGTGAAACAGTTCCCAAAATTTGATTAAGAAGTAAATTTCCTTCTTTTTTCTCAGGTTCTACACCATTATGTACAAGTTCGCAGTCCAGTCCTAATCTGGCACATGCTGCTGCAGTTAATGTACATAAATTAGATTGTGCGGGACCTGCCGTCAATATCTTTTTGCAACCTTTTTCTATTGCTTCTCCCAAGATATATTCCAGACTTCTAATTTTATTTCCTCCTGGCCCGATTCCTGTCATATCATCTCTTTTAATATATACCTGCACCTCTTCATACTTAGAAAAACCTGTAAGCAGATGAAGAGGTGTAGGTGTAAAAAGTAAGGGTGCCCGTTCTGTTTTATCCAAAAATTCTTCGATTGGATACATAAAATTCCTCCTGCTAAACCTCTGCAATGACTTCAACTTCACATAATAGATTTTTGGGTAGCGTTTTCACAGCTACACAGGAACGTGCAGGTTTTCCGGTAAAATATTTTTCATATATCTGATTAAACACAGCAAAATCATCCATGTTTGCCAGAAAACAAGTAGTCTTTACCGTCTTTTCATAGCTACTTCCTGCCGCGTCAAGAACTGCTCCCACATTTTTCATGACCTGCTCTGCCTGTTCCAAAATCCCTGTACCTGCAATATCACCTGTCTCTGGAATAACTGGAATCTGACCGGATGTAAATACAAGATTTCCAATTATTTTTGCCTGAGAATAAGGGCCGATTGCTGCCGGAGCTTTTTCTGTAAATACTGTTTTCATACAATTCCTCCTCTTTATTGTTTTATCATATAAAAGAGTATATCACTAAACTTTTGTTTAGTCAATAGTATTTTATTCACTTTATCTCTCTAAAAAGCAAAATTTTATTTTCAACTTTTTCATGGAATCCTTGCTTTCTTATTTATTGGTGACTATAATATTTATATAAAAATATTGCAAAATAATAGAACAGAAAGGAAGTGCAAATTTGTCAAAATATTTAGTTCTTACAAAAACAGACCGTATTATTCTAGAATCCTATAAGGTTGTCCTTGATGGATTATCTAAATATTTAGGAGATGGCTACGAATTAATTCTTCATAGCTTAGAAGATTTAGAACATTCTGTGATAAAAATTATTAATGGACACTATACCGGAAGAGTGGAAGGTGCTCCTATTACTGATTTGGCCTTATCTATGTTAAACAAAATAAAAGAAAAAAAGGAGCCACAGCCCCTTTCTTATTTTAATAAAAAAAATGGAAAAACTTTAAAATCTGCTACGATCCCTATACTAGGTGAAAACAAACGGATTATAGGACTTTTATGCATCAACTTTCATATGGAAATCTCTTTGAATAGTTTTATTTCCTCTTATATTCCTGAGATTTCTTATGATACAAGCACCACGGAAACCTTTAATGACAACGTGGAAGATTTAATTTCTTCTGCTTTGGAAGATGCAAAACTAAAAATATACGCTAATGAAAATATTTCATCTTCAAATAAAAACAAAGAAATCATACATCTCTTATACCAAAAAGGCATTTTTAATATGAAAGATGCTGTTTATCAGGTCGCCTCTCAGCTTGGCATATCAAAAAATACCGTTTATCTGCATTTAAGAAATTTAGAAAAACTCTGACAACCTTTTTAGCACACAAAAGCTGATACCTCCTGCGTAAATTTCATCGCAGAAGTCATCAGCTTTTTCTTCTACACCTGCTATTAGTTTTTAGAAAACTCTGCCAGCTTTAATCCTTCATTTCTGTCCAGGGTCATACCGATACTCCAGCTATTGATAAACAGCAGAAGCGGATTGCCTTTCATGTCCATAACCTTCTTCATATCAGAGGTTCCGGTGAGTTTCTTCACATCCACCTCTGTCTTATTCTCAATCCAGCGGATATGCTCATAAGGCAGGGCTTCCAGACGAATATCCACGTTGTATTCGCTTTCCAGACGGAATTTCAATACATCAAACTGCAGTACACCTACTACACCCACGATAATTTCTTCCATTCCGCCCATGATTTCCTGGAAAATCTGGATAGCACCCTCCTGGGCAATCTGGTTAATACCTTTTACAAACTGTTTTCTCTTCATGCTGTCCAAAAGCCGCACTCTTGCAAAGTGTTCCGGTGCAAAGGTTGGGATTCCTTCATACTGGAATTTCTTTCCAGGAGCACATACGGTATCTCCGATAGAGAAAATACCAGGGTCAAACACACCGATAATATCTCCGGCATAGGCTTCCTCCACCACATGACGGTCCTGAGCCATCATCTGCTGTGGCTGGGACAGACGCATCTTCTTATTTCCCTGTACGTGATATACCTCTTTGGCTGCCTCAAATTTACCAGAACAGATACGCATAAATGCAATACGGTCTCTGTGGTTCTTGTTCATATTTGCCTGAATCTTAAAGACAAAGGCGGAAAAATCTTCCTTCATTGGGTCTACTACCCCAATATCTGCTTTTCTTGGCAGTGGGGAAGAGGTCATTTTCAGGAAGTGTTTTAAGAAAGTCTCCACTCCGAAATTGGTCAGGGCAGAACCAAAGCATACCGGTGACAGCATTCCATTATCTACCAGCTCCTGGTCAAACTCTGCACTTGCTCCATCCAGAAGTTCGATTTCATCTAACAGCTGTTCTTTCTGTTCCGGATCAAGAACCTCATCCAGGCGAGCATCTTCCAAATCTATGGTTTCTTCAATACCCTCTTTTGTACCTTTCATAGTATCTGAAAACGTAAGGACTTTCCCGGTTTTTCTATCATATACACCACGGAATTTTTTACCGGATCCAATAGGCCAGTTAATCGGACAGGTAGGAATTCCAAGCTCCTTCTCAATATCATCCAACAATTCAAAGGTATCATTGGCATCTCTGTCCAGTTTGTTGATGAAGGTAAAAATCGGAATATGCCGCATTGCACAGACTTTAAACAGTTTTCTGGTCTGAGCTTCCACACCTTTGGATGCGTCGATGACCATAACAGCAGAATCTGCTGCCATCAGGGTACGGTAAGTATCTTCTGAGAAATCCTGATGTCCGGGAGTATCCAATATGTTGATGCAATATCCATCATAATTAAACTGCAATACAGAAGAGGTTACTGAAATACCTCTTTCTTTTTCTATTTCCATCCAGTCAGAAACTGCGTGACGGGCAGTTGCCTTCCCCTTAACACTTCCTGCCAAGTTAATGGCACCGCCATAAAGCAGAAATTTTTCTGTAAGGGTGGTTTTACCCGCATCCGGGTGGGAAATAATTGCAAATGTACGTCTTTTTGTAATTTCTTTCGTATAATCAGCCACGTCAGGCCCTCCTTCTCTCATATAGCACACTGGTGCTATTTTAGTATACCGGAAATAGCATGTCAAGGGGATTTCTTCAGAACCTATTGTTTTTCTTCACCTGTCTCTTCACTTTTATCCTCGCTTTTATCCTCACTCTCTCCTTCTAGTGGTGTAATCACAATATTCTCTGCCGGAACACTGGTTTTTCGTTTTACAATATCTTCAATCTGTGCCCGTCTGGCGTCTTCCATATATTCTTTCGGTACAATGACATCCGCACTATCACCTGTAAGATTCACCACAATATTACTAAAACCCTGTGCTTCCAGTAAAAGTTCTGCTGCTTCCTCTTGTTCCGCCAGATTGGTCATATTTACCATAGAATTCACTGCATCCTGCTTCTGTTCTTCTCCCAGATTTTCATTGTTAATGATTTCCAATAAGGTTTCCTTATTTGCAGAACGAACCTGTTCTCGATTCACCTTTGCCTGTGCCACAAAGTTGGAGGAACCTGTTAGTACTGCTTCTCCTGGAGTTTCCGTTTCTCCTTGGGGTTCTTGTGCCTTTTGATTTTCTTCCAACATGGCAGTTTCATCTGTAATATCATAATCCATACTTTCAATCTCTTCTACAATTTTCTGGGTTTCCGATGCTGTTTCTTTTGTATCTTCTTTCTTTTGTTTACTGGTGCCAAACTTACTGTCCGAATAGTTGATATATCCGGCTACTGCAATCATAATTGCCAATGCTGTAATGATAACTTGATTCTTCTTGAAGATTTTTTTCATGTGCTCTCTCCTTTAATTCATTTTCATTACTTTAATTTTATGGGGTTCCACCTGAAATAATGCCTCAACTGCTTCTTGAATATTCTGAATTACAACTGGATCATCTCCGCCTTTTGCCACAACCAATACTCCCGTCACTTGTGGATATTGCTCCTGACTCACATAAGGGGACTGATTCCCTCTGGCATCCTTTTCATACACTGTTTCTGCTTCATCCTTTTCCACCACCTTTCTTTCTGTTCCAGCACAAGTAAGAAAAACCTGGGTTTCCCCAATTCCTTCTACCTGCTCCAACACCTTCTTGAGCCTTTCCTCCATTTTATTCTGCCATAATTCCCCCTCTCCTTTTATTTTCTCCTCTTCCAAAACCAGACCATTTTCTTCTTGTTTTTTTTCCTCCTCTTGTTTTACCGGAAGCGCCACAATAAGCAAAAGCAGTCCCACAAAAAGAAGCGCCACCAGCTTCTCCTTTTTCATTAGTTCCTGAATTAGCTTCATTGCTCCACCTCCTCTCCCTGTATTACAGTCTGCCAGTTTTCTTCAAAACTCTTGGCTTTTTGTTCCCATACTTCCCGTTCCTTTAAAGGCTTCTCCAATTCTTCCACATACCGGTCTATCTCTTTCTGAATCCCAGTCACTTGAAACACAGGTGCCAGCATAACCAAAATCAAAAGCAAGCCCAAATAGTATTGAATGTATTTTTTAAAACTGTTATCTGGTAAAAGTTTTGTCACTGCTGAAAGCAAAATATAATAACATACCAAGCTTTCCACCCAGGAATACAATGCTTCTGTCATACCGTCTCCTTTTCCCTCTTAATTTCCTATAAAAGAAACCGCCAAAATAGCAATGGTAATCAATAACAGCAGCTCCACCATGAGAAGCACCTTCAGCAAAAGTCTGCATCCCTCTCCTACCGCTGACAAACATCCAGTCATACGCTTGTCAGAAACTGGCTGCACAAATGCTGCCAAGAATTTATAGAGAAGTGTCATAACGCCGAGCCGAATAATAGGAGGCAGACCAAGTGCCAGTAAAATGAGAATCCCTAATACACCAAGACTATTGCGAATCAGCACTGCCGTTGCCAGAGCTACCTCTGTAACCCCATTAATAGCATTTCCAACTCCTGGAATCGCTGCTGCTGTTTTTCCAATTACGTCCCGTTTCAGGGAATCCACAGCAGGAGTAATCATATTTTGTACTAACTGCATTCCAATCATAGCCGCTGTACAGGTTTTTAAAGTCCACTCCACAATCGTCTGTAAAAGCTCTGCCATACGAGAAAGCAATTCCTCTTTGTGAAGAAAATTCACAATCTGAATCAATACATATGCATGGATCCCAGGTATGACTGCTTTTAAAAGAATCACCTGCACCAAATATACGGCTCCCATAACCATCTCATAAAATACCATAGCTGTAGCAGAGCCGGAAGCTGCTGTTACTGCCAAAAAATAGGATGGCATCAAAGCTTTCATAAACAGCAGTAACTCTTGTAATTTCTGGGAAACCTCCTGACTGGCTGTGCCAAAAGAATGAATCAAAATCGCTGCAAGAAGCATGTACACCAGATAAAAACTAATTTCCCCTGTCTGTCCATTTCCAAATACTTCCGTAAAATTAGAAAACAGGGCCGCTACAATTACTAACAAAATAATCTGCACATAAGTTTCCCTGTCCCAAACAAACTGGGACAACAAAAATTCTTTCAAAAACCTGACTATCTGCCCTTTTGAAAAACTTTTTTCTCCACTTAAAATTTCTCCAAGCGCTTTTTCCAAAGAAAAAGTCTCTTCCCCCAGAAGCTCATTCACTGCTTCCTGCATTTGCTGCAATTCTAGATCCTCTAAAAGTACTTCCTCCTGTTCAGCAGCCTTTACAGAAATGGGAAAGACGAAAAACAAAAATAAAAACCAGACAACCGCTTTTTTCCTCTTTTGCAGATTTTGTCCCTTCATGCCAGAAAGCTGTGAATGGCTTCCATCAGTGCCAGCAGCACAGGAATGGACAATACCATAATATACAGCTTGGCAAAGATTTCAATCTGTCCTGCAATAGAAGAATACCCTGCATCTTTACAGATGCCAGAAGAAAACTGAGCAAGATAGGTAACTCCAATCATTTTAAGCAGCACGGTAAGATATTTCTCTTCTAAGGGTAAATAGTCCCGCAGCTTCAAAATAGAGGAAAACAAATAAGCAATTTTCTCTGTCATGTATGAAAAAATAAAAACGCCTACTGCTAAACTAATATAAACCGCATATTCTGGCTTGCTCTCTTTTAGGAGAAGCCCCAAAAACACCCCTGACATTCCCAGCATGACAATTTTTACTACTTCCATCTTTTCCTCCCCTACAGCGCAAACAAATCCTGAATGGTGGTAAACAAATCATAAATATAGGGCAGAACCCAAAACAGCACCAGAAGCAATCCGGTAAGGCTTGTTAAAAAAGCCAGTTCTTCTCTTTGGCTATGCTTCAGAATCTGGCACAGGACAGATACCAAAATACCTACAGCCCCGATTTTAAATAACAGACTAACTTCCATCCTGTTTCCTCCCCTATTTTTACAACGATGTTAAAGACATAAAATGGTCAAAAAGATCCCTGCCATCACACCAAGGCTCTGGCACATTTTTTTCCTGCCTGGCAATTCTTTTTCCAACGACTGAATTTCTTGCTTCAACTGTTCCAAATATAACGCTATGGTATTTTTTTGCAGCGTGATATCCATCCATCCCAAATACTCCCCCAGCTGTACAAAAACTTCCAAATCCTTTCTTTTCAAGGCGCTGTTTTCCAAACAACGCTGTGCTGTTTCCCTGAAAATCTTAGAGAAGCATTCTCCCTGAAACAAACTTGCCTGCCTAGAAACTTCTTGCAGAAATTCATCAAAGGGGGGTACTGCTTTTTGTGATGTCCGAAGCAAGGCTTCCGGCAGGGCTTCTTTTCGATAGGTAATCTCTCCTAATATGAGATGTACCAATTTTTCAATTTCCCTAAGCTGTTCAAGACGTCTCTGTAAAGACATACTTTTCCCCCATCCAAGAGCTGTACAGGAAAAAAGTACCAAAACAGCGCCCAAAAGCTTCAGCATAAGATTCCCTGCCTTCCTTTATAATCATAAAGGCTGGTTCCCCTCTCATCAAAAATTGCACGAACTCTTCCTGCCCGTTCCTCCTTGTGCAGCACAATATAGCGTTCAAAAATTTTTTCCCGAACCAGACGCTGCATCAAAGGCTTCTTTTTGATATCCTCCACAGAACTTCCATGAACCGTAGCAAAAAGCTTACATCCGCAGTGAATCACAGATTCAATGGCATGAATATCCTCATAATCTCCAAGCTCGTCTACTGCTATGACCTCTGGCGACATAGAACGGATGAGCATCATCATACCTTCTGCCTTTGGACAGCAATCCAAAATATCTGTGCGTATTCCCAAATCATTCTGAGGAATCCCTTGAAAAGAACCGGCAATTTCTGAACGTTCATCTACAACACCCACCGTAATACCTCTCAAATACGAGGTCCCATTGCTCACCTGACGGATTAAATCCCGAAGCAGAGTTGTTTTTCCACATCTTGGCGGTGAAATAATCAGCGTGTGACATATATGATCGTTTTTTATAATATAGGGAAGTATGGGTGCAGCGCACCCTTTTATCTGATGTGATAATCGAAGATTTAGATAAGATATGTATTTTACACTTTTAATTTTATTTCCTTCCAAAACGGTTTTTCCGGCAATTCCTACCCTATGTCCGCCTTGAATTGTGATAAAACCCTGACGTAATTCTTCCTCAAAGGCATACATGGAATATCGACTAATATATTCCATGGTTTCTTTTACATCCTCCGCTTTTACAACATAAGCCCCTGATTCATTCCTGGAAAAGCTTCCTTGCTCTGCAAGAAAATATTCTTTTCCCTGATAGATAAGAATCAAGGGCCCATTCACACGGAGTCGAATTTCATAGAGCTGTTCCATATCCAAAGCTGCCTTTAAAAGCGCCTTTCTAATATGCATGGGAAACAGCCTTGTAACTTCTTCCTGTTTCATAATCCCTCACCTCTTTACTCCTAAGTATATGAGGACAATCCCTAATTATGAACAGGTTTTTCAAGATTTCCAAAAACCATCTTCTCAAGCAAACTGCGAAGAGGTTTAAATAGTGCAAGACATAAAGCAACATTGCCGATACAATGGGGAATGTCATAAGCCACACCTGATACCCAGTAAGCAAAAGCCCCTGCTGGTCCGCTGATAAAAAAATAGGGAATGGTACACAATGCCCCAAAAGAAATCCCGTAAAATCCGGAGAGAATACTCCAGAACACTACAGATTTCTGCTTTCTGCACAACCAGGTAATCACTGCCTGAACACTCCACACATAAAGATAATTTAGCCACCAAAGTCCAAAACCATAAAAAATTCCTTCCAGAAAAACAAAGACGTAAATCATAAGAAATACTTTTTTTCCAAAAACCAGGGTATAAAGCATGAACAGCAACGTCACAATTTCTACGTTAGGCAGAAATCCCATAAAAACCTGCCCGAGAAAAACAACCCCTGTCAGAACTCCCATGATGACTAATTCTCTGGTCTTTTGTGTTTTCAATTAATATCCTTCTTTCAGCGTAAGCTCGAACTGTTCTCCATCTGCAACTGGAGTCTGGTCTGCCGATGTATTTACCTGCTCACCACCCTTGGTAATACACCACCACTGTTGTTTTGCTTCATCAGCGGTCTCACCATCTACAGACTTGATAAACAGCCCATAATCCCCTTCTTCTCCATCTACCAGCTTATTTTCCTTTAATACTTCTACCAAATATTCTGCATCTGTGCTATACTGAAATTCTTTCTCTGTCTGGTCACCATGTATTACCAAAATGGTAATTTCTTTCTCTCCCTTTTGGGTCTGTGGCTTAAATTTCAGATACAATCCACCTGCTAGAATACACACCAGTACCAAGGCAACTGCTGCAATAATCGTTCCTTTGTGCTTCATCGTTTTTCCTCTTTCTTTCCTTTTTTATTCTTCCTAACTATAGCATTTTGGCCATTTTCTTGTCAATTTTCTCCCAAATATTTCTTCAAAATTTTATAGGATTTCATCACCTCATCTAAGGTGCTGCATTCAATGGTATAGGTACATCCTGGTATTTCTCTCAATTCTCTCATAACAGCACCTACATCCATACTGCCCTCTCCTAATGCCAGATGGCTGTCCTTCTTTCCCATATTATCATGTATATGAACATGGCGGATATGTTCCTTCAAGCCTTTTACCCACTGTTCACAAGGCTCTTTACCATAACAATGTGCATGACCAATATCCAGACACAGACCAAAAGCCGGATGCTTCACCCTCTGGGCAGTTTCCTTTAAAGATTCCCACTGTCTATCCAGTACATTTTCCATCAGCACTTCTATGGAATCATCTTTATCTGCCAGAAATTCTTCAAAAAATTCTGCCATACGTTCTGCCCAGCCAATAAGCAAATAAAAATCCGGCACATAACAAGTATGATACACAATTTTTTTTGCTCCCAGTGACTTTGCCGCTGCATAGGCTTCCTCATATCTCTGCCTGGTCACAGCCTGAATTCTGTCATCAAAGGTCATGGGATTCAAATCCAGAAAAGGACCGTGAAGAACCAGCTTTTTGCAATCCATATCTTTTAGCCTCTTCTGGTAAGAAAAGATCTTTTCCTTCAGTTGATTCAGGTTTTCTGAAATAGCAAACTCAATGGATTCTACCCCCATTCCCGTAGCGTTTATCACTGCTTTTGTATCTTCGTCCTCCAACAAGTGACTAAAATACAACATGCTCTTCCTCCTTACTCATGGTAAAAACCTTTGAAAAAATTTTTCCGCTGATACCTGTTGAATACGCACATAACACTCTTCTCCTGAACATATACATCCTAAGATTTGTCTATCTACTTGAAACTCCTCATACCACCCTGGAGTCTCTAAATCTCTCATGGATTTTGTAATTCCATCCCCAGATAATTTCAAAAAGCTTTCTTTTCTGGTCCAAAACCTACAAAATTCCTTTTCTGGATTCTTTGCTTCCTGAACCTGTTTCTGCTCTCTTTGTGTAAGAACCCGTTCCAACATTTTCTGACTGCGGACTTTTCTTACCTCCTGAATATCCAAGCCGCACGGTATCAAAGAAAGGGCACATGCCCCATATGCCCCTGAATGGCTGATATTGAAATGAATCCCCACATTTTCCCTAAAATGAGGTTTTCCATGGCTGCCCCTTTCTATCATTCCTTCCAGATAAGCATACAGTTCATCTGCCCTGTGAATATTCCCAAACAAATCTTCTCGGCCCCAATCCAAAAGTCCATAGGCTAAAAGCCTTCGTCCACACAGGGATTCCCTGCTTTTACATGACAAAACATCACGCGTCCATGCCTGTATCTTCCCTGTGTAAATTCTGATTTCCGGTTGGTTCATTTTTTTCTCCTTTTAAAAGGCCGCCCTCTATAAGAAACCTAGATGGTTCTAGCTGTTTCTCATGACGTTCTTTTACATAAAATAAATTGAGTTCTTTTCTGGCTCTGGTCATGCCCACATAAAACAAGCGGCGCTCTTCCTCAATATCACTGTCTTTTAATGCTTTTCTATAAGGAATCGTACCCTCATTCACATCCATGAGAAAGACCTTATCAAATTCCAACCCTTTGACGCTGTGAAGAGTAGATATTACCACGCCTTTTTTCTCCGAAATCTTGGTCCTTGCCTGCTCTTTTAGCTTATTGGTATATTCTGCAATATGGATGAACCACTCTCCAAAAGTCTGATATCCCTTTGCACTGTCTGCCAGTTCTTCCAAAACTTCATACAAATCTTCTATTTTTAATTTTCGGAATAAAGCATAGGTTTTCAAATATTCTTCGTATCCGATTCCATGACGAATATAGTTTATCGCACCATAAGGTGTCATATTTTTCAGCAGATTCAAATCCTCTTCAAACTTATCAATACGGTCCAGCATCCACTCTTTTTCCTCGTAATGCCAGCGTAAGGCTTCAAAAGATACCTGAGGTTCTTCCAATGCATCTCTGGAAATATATCGATTTGGTCGATTCATAACTTGTAGAAACTCTTTGCGGCTTCTGTCTCCCATAGCCAGCTTTATGTAAGAAATAAAGTTTCTGGCAATCCAATGGTCATAAAGATTTGGCAATACATCCCTCATCTGAAAAGGAATCTGGTATTCCATCAAAGTTTCTACCAAGAATCTGGCGCCGGAATTTGTCCGATATAAAACCGCCATTTCTTCATAAGAACATCCTTGTTCATGAGACTTTACAATGCAGTCTTTTAAGTACAACTCCTCTTCTTTTCCATTTTGAAAAGCCTTTACCACCAGGGGCTTTCCCTGCTCATTTTCTGTATGGATTTTCTTCTGAAACCGTCTTTTATTCCATACAATCACTCTTCCTGCCGCATCCACAATTTCCTTTGTAGAACGGTAATTCATGGAAAGTAGTTCTGTTTGTACGGAAGGAAAATCCTTGGGAAAATTCATCATAATCTCTGGCTTTGCTCCACGGAATGCATAGATGGACTGGTCATCATCCCCTACAATAAACAAATTATTTTCTGGAGCTGCCAGCATTTTTACAATATCATATTGAAGCTTATTAATATCCTGGAACTCATCCACCAGAATATATTGGAACTTTTTCTGCCAACCAGCCAGAATATCCTCCCGCTGGGTAAGTAAATCATAGCAATACAGAAGCATATCATCAAAATCCAGAAGTCTGGACTGTCTGCATACCGTGACATAGGAGGTATAAAGGCTGCGAAACACCTCATCTGGACAATTTTTAGAATAATAATGTTCCAAAGGAATTCGGCTATTTTTTACCTCGCTAATTTCCTGCACCAAGCCTTCAAAAAACTCTTTTTCATCCTCTACTTCTATTTTCTGACGATAAACCAGTTCCCGAAGCATATCATATCTACGTTCTTCACTAATGATATTTTTTCCTGTAAGGCCATAAGCATGTCTCAAAATCCCATAAAACACTCCATGAAAGGTTCCAAAAGTCACTTGCTTGTAATTCTGGGTAAGCCCTGAATCTCTACAGAGTTTTTCAAAACGTTCCTTCATTTCTCTTGCAGCTGCCTTGGTAAAAGTTACCACCAGAATACGGGCAGGATTCACTTGATAAGTTTCCAGAAGTGCTTTTACTCGCTTTGTCATAGTGGTGGTTTTTCCTGAACCAGGACCTGCCAGAAGCATCATGGGACCTTGATTATGCAATATGGCCTTTTCTTGTGCTGAATTTTTCTTCATGTTTTATTTCAGCTTCTCCACAGCAGCCCGGATACGTTTCAGACTTTCTTCTTTTCCAAGTACTTCCAGAATCTCTGTTGCACCTGCAGGTGTCATCTGTTTTCCAGAAAGTGCTGTACGGATTGGCCACAGAACCTGACCATTTTTGTAACCATTCTCTTTCGCAAAACCGCAAAGCAGTTCATACAAAGCATCATTAGAATAATCCTCCTGAGTTTCCAACACCGGAAGAACCTTCTCCAGAACTTCCAGAGAAATTTCTGGATTTGTTTTCATTTTTTTATGCGTGTACATGGACACATCATATTCTGGTACTGCCTCAAAAAAATCAATGAGAGCCGGAATATCTGGCAGCACTTCAATTCTTGTTTTTGCCATATGTGCAATCTTCTTCAAATCTAGGTCTTTTGTAATCACCTGCTTGATATATGGAAGAGCCATTTCATAAAACTTATCTTCATCCATAGCTTTCATATATTCTCCGTTCATCCATTTCAGTTTCTGAATATCAAAAACAGCCGGAGATTTACTCATATGATGGTAATCAAACACCTTCACCAATTCTTCCAGTGAAAAAATTTCCTGGTTATCCTGAGGACACCATCCTAAAAGCGCTACATAATTTACAATAGCTTCTGTCAAAAATCCCTGATCCAATAAATCTTCATAAGAAGAATGTCCAGAACGCTTGCTCAGCTTCTGATGTTCTTCATTGGTAATCAACGGACAATGTACATAAGTAGGAACTTCCCACCCAAAAGCCTCATAAATACGATTGTATTTTGGAGAAGAAGAAAGATACTCATTTCCTCTCACTACATGGGTAATTCCCATTAAATGGTCATCCACTACATTGGCAAAATTATAGGTTGGAAAGCCATCAGACTTAATCAAAATCAAATCATCCAGCTCATTATTTGGCACCGTAATATCTCCATAAATATCATCATGGAAAGTAGTGGTACCCTCTGTAGGCATATTAAAACGAATCACATAAGGTTCTCCTGCTTCTAACTTTGCTTGAACCTCTTCTTTGCTTAAATGCAGACAATGCTTGTCATAAACTGCTATTTCCTTCTCTCCCACACTAGCTTTTAAGGATTCCAGACGTTCTTTTGTACAGAAACAGTAATAGGCATCACCCTGCTCAATGAGCTGCTTTGCATATTTCAAATAAATTCCCTGGGCATTTCTCTCACTCTGTACATAAGGTCCATAGCCACCATCTTTATCTGGTCCTTCATCATGGATTAATCCTGTTTTTTCCATTGTTCTGTAAATAATACCAAGAGCCTCATCCACAAACCGCTCCTGATCCGTATCTTCTATACGAAGCATAAAACTTCCATTTTCATGTTTTGCAATTAAATATGCATATAATGCCGTTCTTAAATTTCCAACATGCATTCTTCCTGTTGGGCTTGGTGCAAATCTTGTTCTTACCTGACTCATGAACAATCTCCTTCTTTCTGTTTTATCTTCATTCAAATTTCTTACACAAAAACATGAGGTATGTGGCTTTCACCCTATACCCCATCTCCATAAAAATTATACAGGAAGCCCTTTTTATTTTCAAGTAGGTTTCCCGTATTCTTTTAATTTTTCATAACTATTTCTGCACCAGATGTACTGCAAATCCACCAATTTCTTCCTTCAGATATACAGCTATCATCTTCTCATTTTTATATTTTGCAGTTTCCATATCGAATTCTATACCCTGGCTCTTCAGATATTCTACAGCCTTCTCTATATCTGTTGTTCCCACTGCAATATGACCGTTTTTCCCAAGATACGGGGTCTTCATAGCTTCCACTGCTGTTCCGGCAAACACAGAACTGTTTCCCACTTTTTTCGTAAATCCAAAGATAGTATCAAATCGCTCAGCTACCTCATAGGCTTCATCCTCTGTCTGACAGTTAATCCCCACATGGCGCAGTTCAAATCCTAATTCTTCTAACAATGTCATAAAATTTCCTCCTTACCTGCCCAGAAAAGGCATTTTTTTATTGCTTATAGAATACAAAAAAATGCCAGAAATAGCAATCCTATTTCTGGCAACTTTTTTTATTCTTCTACACCGATTTTTTTCAGGTAATCCATAACAGCACCTACCGTAGTAAGCTCCTGCAGCTCCTCAGCTGGAATTTCTACAGAATATTCATCTTCTAAAGCCATAACCAATTCAAATAAATCCAAGGAATCTGCTCCTAAATCTTCTTTAAAAGAAGTCTCTGGCTGAATGCTATCAGCATCACAATTTAACTGTTCAGCAATAATTTCTCTCATTTTTTCTAACATAATTCCTATCTCCTTTAATCAACTAACATCTTTTCATTTTAATATTTTGATTCTCAAAGTATATCTTCTTTTCCTATATTTGTCAACCCTTTTATTCCGTAAATTTAATTTGCCTTGACACACTAAGAGCAATTCCCATTTCTGCCATAAGGAACACAACCGAAGTACCTCCATAACTAACAAAAGGAAGGGTAATTCCTGTGGTTGGAATCCAGTTTAGCACTACACAAATATTCAAAATAACCTGAAGGGCAATGTGAATCATAATGCCGCTTACCATTAGTGAACCATAAAAATCCGGTGCATTCTGTGCTATAAAAAACAGACGATACAACAAATATCCAAACAAAGTAATAATAATCAAACCACCAAAAACTCCCAATTCTTCACATACTATGGAAAAAATCATATCATTTTGGGCCTCTGGTACAGGTCCTAGTTTCTGCACACTATTTCCCAGACCTTTTCCAAAAAATCCACCACTTCCAATAGCATACAAAGCCTGCATAATCTGATATCCTCCTTCCGAAGAATATTGCTGGGGATTCAGCCATACCAGTACACGCTCCATACGGAAACTATCCACATTGTCCATGTTCAAAATCATTTCTCCCAAAGTAACTTGAAGGATAATTCGAATCAAAATAATTCCAATTGCACTGACTATGGCAATCCGGATAAACAATTTTTGATTAGGATGTGCTACAAAAATCATAAGTGCTGTAATACCAGCAATAATAATAGCTGTACTTAAATTTTCTGTGAGATAAAAAGCAGCAAAAGCCAATCCGCCTCCATATGCCACTAATTTCCAAAATCCAGCTCTTGTAGCTACTTCTCTCCCCATTTTCATAATCAGACAGGGAATAAATGTAATGGCCGCAATTTTCGCCACCTCCGCCGGCTGAAATCGCAGTGCCTCCACTCCAAGGCTTAGCCACCTTTTCGCACCATTTACTTCTACGCCAAGCGGTGTATATTTTACCAATGCCATTAAGAAAATAGAGAACCAGTAAACAAATCTGCTTATATAATACAACAGATGATAGTCAAACAGAGACATACCCAGCGCTATGATAATACTTGCCACACTGATAATAGCCTGTTTTCCGAAAAAGTTCATATCATTATCAAATTTTATCTGTGCAGTGTAAGCACTGGTACTGTACAGCATAACCAGTCCAAAGCAAATAAGCAGAATAACTGCTGCAATTAGGTTATAATCAAAATACTCTGATTTTACCCTTGCCTTTTTTTTCTTCTTTGCCATTTTTATCCTCCCGCTAAATTCCCAGGGCATAGCTTAAAAGCTCCAGATAACCACCCGGACTTCCGCTTTCCTGGTTCTGCACCTTGCGGACTATTACCGGATCATCTGTAATAATATTATCTACACCCATATCCATCATACGCTTTACATCTCCCCTGTAATTTACGGTCCAGGCATGCACTTCTTTTCCAAGAGCATGTGCTTCCTGAACAAATCCTTCATCCACATACGTATATTTAGCACTGAAAAAATCCGCTTCTGACACTTTGGAAATACTTCCATAGGTCATAGTCATAATATAACCTGTCCGAATCTCCGGTGCAATTTTTTTAATCTGTTTCAGAAACTGATAGTTCATAGACGTAACCACGCAATGTTCTTGAAATCCAGCTTCCCGAATAGTACGAACCACCTTATTGACAATTCCTTTATTTTTACCATTATACTTAATCTCTATATTTAAGTCCAGCCTTCCTTCACAAAAATTCAGAACTTCTTCCAGTGTTGGAATTTTTTCTCCTCTATACCGCTCATGAAAACTGGTTCCTGCATCTAACTTTTTTATTTCTGCCAGATTCATCTCCCATACATTCTTTTTCACACCTGCTGTTCGCTTTAAAGAATCATCATGAAGCAAAATTAAGGCTCCATCTTTTGTTTCCTGAACATCAATTTCTGCCATATCTGCCCCACATTCTATGCTGGATTTTAAAGCGCTGATGGTGTTTTCCGGTGCCATAAGAGCTCCACCTCGATGTGCAGTAATGCCCATATCTCCCATAAGTGTTCCCAAGGAAGTATCGTGAGAAAGTGCCAGTACCCAAAGGTAACTTCCTTCAAACAAAAGAAACAACACAGACAGAAATGCTGCCATTCTCCTCCTTCCGACTTTCACATACCAGCTATACTGCTTTATCAGCTCATAAATAGAAATTTCTTCCTTTTGAGGTACTCGAAATCTGGCAAAAATCACAGAAACAAAAGCCAGGCTTCCAATCATCTGCACACCACCTGCAAAAATTCCAAGTGCCATATTAATGTAACCACTGAAAATTAAGACTTGACTCACTTCACCTGCTTTCGCTGTTGTCATAGAAACTACGCCTGTCATAAGCGCCATAGAAAACAAATACGTCACAAAAATAAAAGCTAACATGATAAAATGTAAAAGCACAAATCCGGTCAATACTTTTTTCCATTGCCTTTTTAACAGTCGGATTCCTGCCAGCATTCCTCGAAAACTCTTCTGTTTTGCCAGGATACAATATGGTAGTGCAAATACCAGTAAAAAAGACAGCATTAGTATGAGACCAATAACTCCATACAAAACAATATGTGGTGTAATAGATTTATAAATCTGTCTTGCTGTAAATTCCAGTACACGAATATAAGAAATTTCCCGAATGATAAAATAAGCGGTCAAAAATGGCGCCGCTAATGCCACACAAAAAAACCAGGAGAACCTACTATGACGCAAAAAAGCAATACTACGCTTTATCCCAAGAATCAACATATCGCTAGCATAAAGCTTTCTCCTCTGATAGGAATACTGAAATCCCAAAAGCAATGCAGAAACCTCAATCAAGAAAAAGAAAAGAAGTAAAATTAAAATCCCAAAAAGCAAAAAAATACACAGTGGGCTGGCTAGAAATTGGCCATAATTTTCAGCAGTCAGATAGCTAAAATTCTGCTGTTTCAAAGAAAAATTCACTGCTCCATGTACCAACTGCATCATTAGAAAAAACACTGCAATCCGATACCCAATTTCAAACAGAACCAGACTTCCCATATTATATTTTATGACTGCCCATGTTTTCTTTAAAATATCTTTCATGGATGAACCGCCCATCTTTCCATACTATTTTTAACCAGTTTTATTTTACAGAAAGATTTTCCCCTATGCAAGGGCAGTTGTAAAATCTTTTCTATTTTTTCACCCTTTGTATTTTTTTCCATAAAATAGTACTGTAATTAGGCAGTCATTTGAAAACTGCTATCTTTTTTAGAAAGGAATTTTCTATGGACTATTATGGAATGAATCCAATGATATCACGTTCTTGCCGTATACAGCCACGGGATTTTCGTCCCCAGGGTTCCTGTCCTATTCCAGTAATGGAAAAAAAGCAGGCAAACCCATGCGGCTGTTCTGATAAAATCGAAGATATGGACATTTATAAACATGCAGACCATCTTCCTCTTACCATGGCCTATGTGCCTATGCAGCACTTTTCCAATATCTTTACCCCATGCAAAGGCTTCCAAATGGGCACCATTTTCCCCGAACTTTGCAAGCCATTCTGCGGAAAGCGAGGTGGCTGTAAATGTTAAATTCCAATAACCACTCCTGTTCCAAAGAAGAATTACTACAGCTTATTAACGAAATAAGCTTTGTTGTAGTTGAACTTTCTCTTTTCCTTGATACACATCCCGATGATGAAGATGCTCTTGCGTGTTTGAAAGAACATTCTCAAGCACGTAATCGGGCTTTGGAAGAATATGCTGCACATTATGGTCCACTTACTCTGGATACGGCGTCTGAAAATTGCAACCGCAGATGGGACTGGATTATGCAGCCATGGCCATGGGAAGGGGGATGTTAAGTTATGTGGAATTATGAAAAAAGACTCCAGTTTCCAGTAAATATTAAAAAACCTGATGCAAGGGCCGCACAGGTAATTATCAGTCAATACGGGGGTCCTGACGGGGAAATGGGCGCCTCTATGCGTTATCTATCCCAGCGTTTTGCCATGACAAATAGAATTGCCATGGGAACGCTCACTGATATCGGTACATCTGTACCGATATTGCACACGTTACTTTTCAATAAAAGATGTTTCTAAAATTTCTGTTTTGAAATATTCCCCTTTTCCCGTTGCCTTTACTTTCAGCCGGATTCCTATCGGTATTGACTTCAACCATACATCAACAATATTTCCCTTATGAATCTCCATATGGTCTAGGACTTCTTTATAAACATCTTCACTATTACCATCTAGTTTCATAATCTCATCTAAGGCTTTTACATACTGCTCCATATGATTTACCTGACGAGAATCCGACTTGTCTTTTTGTAAAGCATCTGACAGTTGTATATTCAGTTTTTCAAGTTCTTCGTTATACCACTCTGTTTGATTCTGTAAATCTTCCTTTGAAATCAGTCCATCAAGCATTAAATCAATTGCTTTTCGTTTCTTCATTTCAAGATTATCTATTTTCTTCTTGATTTTCTTTGAATCTACTTTTTTTGCTGTTGCTTTTTGAAGCTGTGAGATTTCTTTTAAAATTTCTTTTTTCAAGGAATCACGCTCTCCTTGAACAAGAGTGATACAGTAATTCATGCAAGTTTTTAAAGAACGGTCATTGATAGAAGAATTATTACAGCCGATTTCGTTTCCGTCAGCATCTTGTTTCTTTGTGCCATGATTTGCAGCGGCATAACAACGCCAAGCCTTATAGACATCTCCACTCATTAATTTTTTCGTGCGGCTGACATAACGGCATCCACATTCCGCACAATGAATTTTCCCACTGCACCAATAGCGGTTACTATGCTTTGATTTCTGTTCTTCTGAAGGAGAACGTCTTTTCAATTCCTCCTGTGTCCTGTTCCACAAATCTCTGTCAATAATAGGTTCATGATGTTCTTTCAAGTAAACCATTTCCTCCTCTCCCCTGTTGTATTTCTTTGAATGAGTTAGATAATCTGGTGTGTATGTTTTCTTCTGACATAAATCCCCTACATATTTTTCATTTCTTAACACCCTAAGAATAACTACATTAGACCATAAAGCAATTCTTTTAGGTCGCATCCCTTCTACTAAAAGTTCATTTGCAATAGTCCATGTTCCTTTTCCTTCATTTGTATATTTATGAAAAATTGCTTGCACTATCGGAACTTCTTCTTCGTTAATATGTAGTTGTCCATTCTGAACAGTATAACCTAATAAGTCTCTGCCAAATACAACACCTTTTTCCATCTGACGCTTTTGCCCCCATTTCACACGTTCCGAAGTCTTTCTGGATTCTTCCTGTGCGATACTTGCCATAATAGTTAAGCGAAGTTCTCCATCAGCGTCTCTTGTGTCGATATTATCAATAGTAAAAATAACGCCGACACCTGCTGATTTAAGTTTGCGTGTATAAGACAGCGTATCTACTGTATTTCTGGCGAACCTTGCAACCTCTTTTGTTATAATCAAGTCAACCTCTCCGTTTAGAGCATCCTGTATCATTTTCTTAAAGCCGGAACGTTTCTTTATCTGTGTTCCGCTGATTCCCTCATCATAATACACTTCACTAAGTTTCCAACCTTCATGATGTGTAATATAATCAGCAAAATAACTTCTTTGGCTTAAAAGTGAATTCGTTTGGTCTTCTTTATCTGTAGATACTCTGGCATATGCCGCAACCCTTAAAATATTTTCTTTCATTGTGCTACCTCCATAAATGAAAATAGCACACCACAAGACAACTATATTGTATCAAAATCTCTTGTGATGTGCAATTTGATTTGCGTTATTTTTCATTTATCAGAGAATTTAGTTGCTCATCTGACAAAAGGGAGCGTCTACGTAATTCTTTATATATTCCGCACTTTAAGATTTTACGAAAGGATTTTTGTATCTCTATTGAAAGCATTTTACTATCCGGCTCTTTTTCAGATTCGCCAGCAGATTCTTGCATACAATTCCCCCTTTCCATGACTTATAATTACATTATGCGAAAGCCGCAAAAATGTTCCTAATCTTTCTTTTCCGCAAAAGGTAGCTTTTGCTGTTCCCCTGCTGTCAAAGTACGAAAGTCTGTATCTCTTTCAAAATAAGCCTGCACAGACGGATAGATAATTTTCTTCCCCTTATCATCATAGGTTATTACTTTATGTATTCGTCTTAAAAAAGCCTCCCATGATTCTCTGTCTTCTCTTTGTGCTTCTGGATATTGTCTTTCTAAAGACCAATTTGATATTATATATATCGAATTGTAGCACGCAAATTTATTTGCATAACGACTAGGCAACTGAATCGGATAAATATCGCAATATAAGAGCATTTCTTTTAATTTTAGCGATGAGCGAAACTCATCAAACGCAATAACTGGCTGACAATTATAATTGTCAAATGGATGTAAGTAATCTGTTACTCGATATACATTTGAATACCCATGCTTCTCTAACACTCCTCTTGTCTTTCCCGTACCCGTATATCCACTAATATATACAACTTCTAACTCAAGCCGAACAGTATCTTTATAACGTTCAGTTAAAATGGTAGTTCTGACCTTGTCTATTTTATCTATCTGTAAAATATAGTCTTGATTGACCGATAAAATTTCAGCATTTGTCATATCTTCTAAAACCATTTGATAAAGTTCAGACATATCCTGCCTACGTCCTCTTGAATCCGGTGGTGGCGTTCCATATTCTTCAAAAGAGCCATCTATTTTTGTTCCATGCTTTTCATCATGCTCCCATCTTCCCTCTTTTTTCACATACAAAATATTGTCAGAAATATTTCCTTTGCACACTTCGATATGAAATTCCAAATATTTTTTGATGGGTATATCCCTTTTCTAAAGGATTATTACTTGTCAGTTGATATTTATACGCTTGTGTATCTATAATCATTCACTCCTTTTGTGCTTTTTGTGCAACAATAGGAACATGGCTCAAAGCCTTGAACTTCCTAGTGTTTTCCGTGTTTGTGCAAGGTTGGGTAATACTAAAGCCAACCTTTTTCCAAAGGCTTGTGGCTACGCCACCGCCTTTGGAATTTTAGATATTACGAAAGTGCCTTAACACAGTATTCTAATCCCTTGCCAACAAAAGTGCCACTAAATTTTGCCTGAATATCTTTCTTCTTTTCCTCCCAAATATGCAACGGCTGATTTGTATAAAATTCCCTTATAATGATTTCTTTTTTTCTATCTTTCTTTTTACTTATTAAAATAGGGGGCTGATTCAGCATAGTAACATTTGTAAACGCAAGTAAGATATTTGTTTCATCTTTTATCGCAGTTCGTTCTCCTATGATTTGAATAGTATAAATCAATAAAATAATCGGAAAAATTATTGCGATAATATGTAAAGATATTTTAAAAACTGGAAATAAAAACTCTACAACTTCTATCTGTACAAGCATTACATTGATTAACTTCCTTATAATAGGGAAACTTCCTAAAATCAATAAGACAAAAATATTCAAATATGGTCTTTGTATCAGTTGTTGAATCCCAAGCTTTAATCTTGACCACATTCTTACTCTGTTATACTTTTCTTTTAAATATCTGTTTTCCATTTTTTTATCCTTTCGTTTGTCTTGAAACAGAGGATGTCCCGGAAACATCCTCTGAATAGCAATATTAAATTTTGTCAATGTACTCAATTTTGCCTTTGTAATCAAATGTGATTTCTACTTTATCACCGCTTTCTAAATCTGTCGGCAATTCAACATCTACATTTGCAAAGAACTTCTCACATTTCCTTCCAATCACTCCACCTTTCTCATCTTCAAAGGCTGTGTATAGTGTTGTTCCTTCAATCAATTTGCCTTCCTTATTCTGAAATTTGACTGGTCTTAAACCCATAAGTGTCATCTCCATAATGACGTCCTCCTTTAATCATTGATTTTTGCTTATTAAGTATGATATAAGCTGCACAACTTATGATCTATATTCTACTCAAAAATTAAAATTTGCCTATTACATGTCATGTAGAGCCGAAAAAGCTTGTAAATAACGCATTTTTTTCATAAAGTACCAAAAGATATCTTTTTTAAACACACTAAAATCGTATCTTTTTGTACTTCATAAGTAAAAAGAATATCAAAAAAAATACACGCTACCGAAATAGCATGTATTTTTCATCTTATTTACTTATTTTCTTCTTTGCATAAGAACCGAGCTAATATCTTTCCTCTACAACGAGTTAATAGAAATGTATACGCATAATCACGTTTGCTAAAACGATTAAATCCTAACCCCAAACTATATAATAATGCTTGTGTCATCATCAAATCCAAGTTATATCCTACGCAAACAGACACCAATGTATTTCTCTGTGGTGAATCTTTCTCGTCTACTTGTTTTTTCAAACGATAAAGCATATTTTCACTTAAATGCGTTTTTTCCGCAAAGGTCATATATGTTTCTCCCTCAAGAATCTCAGAAATCAATTCACTGAAAGGCTTATTGTAAGTTGTCGAGGTTTCATAATCATTCAGAAATTCTTTTTCTAATTTGACCCATTCATCATAAGTATATCCGGCAATATAATCTTTATCCTTTCTGCTTACTCCTTTATTCTTTATTTTGAGGACTCTCCATATCTTGCAGAGCATATTCACAAGCCTGAATAACAAAACTTGAAAATGTCACATCTTGATTCCGTATCGCTTCCTCTATTTGTTCTATCAAATGTACTGGAAATCGGATTGTTTTATTTTCTGATTCTTTTTTATTCGGTTTTAATTGAAATGCCATTTTAATTCCTCCTACATTATAGTTTATTGCATTTCATAATATAAATATGCACTGTATTTCGCATCGCATTATGCATTGCATTGTAGTATACTTATCGTAACAACTACAAATACAAAGGAGGAGAGTTTCAAAATCATGCAAAAGGAGGAATGCATTGAATTAGTCAAATCTTTTATTGCCGAGAAACTAAATGGTAATATATGGAATTTCCTAAATTATGACTTAGACTTATTAGAGAATGATGAAAAATACGGGGGATATGACCCTGACAATTCCAAAATCGCTAATGCCATCTATTTTTTATTATGGGGCGATGAAGTTCCGAATTTAACTTTCGATGAACTGGGAAAATCTTATAGAGGAGATACCCTAAATTCTTTTCACACTTTAATGGGACACCCGACAGAAGACTTCACCAACTTTTTAGGAATCCAAAAATATACAGACAATGAGAAAATCATAGCTATGGCAAAAGAGTTTCATAAAAAATATCATACCATTGGAAATATGATGGTACTTCCTAATAATTCCTTAGAAGTTAATGGTAAAAATTATACTTTGAATACAGCTAGAAGCCTTAGTCCATGGTATGACTACTTTGACAAATTCTTATTGGAGGTAAAGCAAGCCTTAACAAACCCAAATCTTATATTTGATGAAAAATCAACTAAGTTTCTCATAGAAAGGCTAGTAGGGGAAAACAGTGACTTTTTTGAAAAATATTTTCAGTTGGGAACTATGGAAAAGTTTGAGGATTTTATCCGTACTTTTTATTTAGAAAAATATGCAGACACAACAACTTTGGAAATTCCGCAAATATTTTCTCCCCATGCGTATCATTGGAATAATACATATAGCAAAGAAGAATATGAACAGTATGTAATATCCTATATACGCAAAGCAACAGAAATTATAGAATACCGTTGTTCTCGTATGATTGAAGATTTGAATACAATTTTAAAAGAAGATAGTTCTTCTAGCGAAACATTCAATTTTAAAAAAAATCTAAAAAAATGCGATAAAAAAAACAGTATTAAAAATTTTTTCTGTAAAAGTATTTCTTTTCTAAGTACATTTACTAATGAAAAGTTTTCATATGTTTTACTATTTATTGCTTCAGCAATGATAGGACTAAATGCAGTAAGCATTTATATTCGTTTTTTACTAAATGATGGCTATAATACACTTCCAAGGGAAAGTTTAAATTGGCACTATGACAACGGTATAACTTACATTCTTTTTCTATCAGTCTTTTTTATTAGTGTGTCCTATAGAAAAACACATATGGGAATAAAAAAAAAATTGATGACTTTCTTTGTAACATTCCAATTAGTTTTGCTAGCGTTTCCCTGTGTCTTTTATGTCGTTATGGAAATTGTCGGAAATTCTAAATGGTTGATAACAGCAATTCCAAATACTATAGATATTGTAGAATCTACAAAAGATATATTATATTCCATTTATGGACTCATTCTTAGTATAGGGGTTATTATTCCGTGTTTTATGTTTCTGCTCGAAGAAAAATACAGAAAGTTTGTTAAATACTGGGGAATTATTTTTCTTACGTTTTTATTTGGAATTCCTGCAATTTTTAGTATCCTTTCTTACAAAATTCCTGTAATTTTGTGTGGAATTCTTATTATTGGATTTTTATTAGCAATGGTTCTAGATGATTTACATTATGCCATAAAAACTCGTTGTCCTGCCTGTAAAAAATATTCTGGATTAAAGTATATTAATACACAACTACTTAATGAAGAAAGAATTTCTATAAAGGTAGAAAACGCAGAAAAGGATAGAAATGGAAACATTATAGGTACATATGAGCAGTATATCCCCGGAAAACGTAAAATTTTTCTAGAAACTTATAAGTGCAAATATTGCGGACATGTACAAACAAAAACTGTAACAAAAGAATTAACTTCTCTTTAGTTATTCTTTAAAACATATTTTAATAGAAAGAGGTGCAACAAAATGTCTTTGTTAATCAAATTATACGACAAAATGTCTATAGTAAATATTTTTAAATGGTTTGGTATATTATTACCTGTTTTTAATATATTAGCATTATTTTCCTCTGATTACAGGGCAGAAATTCAAGGAATATCTGGTGTACTATCTTGGATTATGGCAGAAATTGTCTTTCTGTTTATTTCTTTCTGTCTTATTTATTTTGTAGTTGGCAAAAAATCTAAATGTCCTTCTTGCAAAAAGCCATTTTCATTAAAACAGACAGGTCAAGAGATTGTATCAAAAGAAAATGTTTCTGTTCTAGTTGAGAATAAAACACGCAATAGAAATGGTGAAGTTACTGGAACATCAGAACAGTATGTCCCAGGTATTAGAACTACTTACAAAGTATACTACACATGTAAGCATTGCGGAAAAGTAACTTATCAAACAGTTTCCGAAAGCCAACCAACATTATAATACAGATATTGCAGATAAGAGGTATACAATGAAAAACAAAGCAAAAATTATAAGTATTATATCCGTTGTTCTGATTTTAATTATTGGGATTGCCGGATATTTTATGTATCAAAAGGCAGAGGAAGAAAAAGCTATAAAGAAAAGCCTTAACAAAATCACGAAAACCGAAACTTCTTTTTCTAAGGTAGAAACACATGAAGAAAAATTGAATATTTTAAAATCATGTATAACCGAAATGACAGATTATAATAAATCAAAAGAACATTTTAAGCAAGTAACTGATAAATATAAATCCGCCATTTCCTCTATGCAAGAAGTTTTTACAAAAGAATATGATTCTATCATTGAAGAAAATACTTTAAGCAACCTTGATTCTTTAGATGATATTTCTGCTATCACTAATAATAAAGACAATCTTTCTTCTTTACTTTCTACTATAGAAGCAGAAAAAGATTATGTTCTTTCTTCTAATGATGACTTTGAAAGCTATCAGCAAAAAATTACTGAATTAACAGAATCATACACAAATAGGATAACCGCCTTAGAAGAAGCTAAGAAAAAGGCTGAGGAAGAGGCTAAACGCAAGGCAGAAGAAGAAGCCAAACGTAAAGCAGAGGAAGAAGCAAGAAAAAAAGCCGAAGAAGAAAAAGCAAAAACTCATTATGAGAATGAATATTTTTCTATTGATGTTCCAAAAGAATGGATTGGAAATTGGTCTGTTAGCGAAACAGAAAATACTATACAGCCCGACAATCCACGAGTGATAGCTGCATATAGTACAAGTTATCATCCTGATGGAGACGGCTATGGAGGCGGTGCTATAATTCATGTATTGAAACTAGAAGAAGGGGACAGATTAGGATACGGTTACTTTTCTATGTCACAAGATGTAGACTGTATTACTCCAAACGCTAGCACCGAGAACTTTGTGTTTATAATGACACAAGCCGGGGCAGGTTTTTTCAATGATGGTGGTGCTACAATTACTGCTAAATAAATTACACAATCAAGGGATATTCCAAAAAACTGAATTGGAATATCCCTTTTCTCATTTTTCTGTGCTTCCTTTTGTCAATCCCCACTTTTCAAGTGCTTACAGTAAAGGGATGACAAAAATGTACGTTGTGGTGTGCCATTAAAATTCTAACAATTTGAAATGTGCAATTTCGATAACAATATCGGCACTGAAGAATTGGCTCACCTTGAGATGGTAGCCACCATTGTACACCAGCTTACCCGCAATTTAACCATGGAAGAAATTGAAAAATCTGGGTTTGCGCCTTATTATGTGGATCACACGGTGGGCATCTGGCCACAGGCCGCTGGCGGTATTCCTTTTAATGCCTGTGAGTTCCAGTCAAAAGGCGATCCCATTACCGATTTGTTTGAAGATATGGCAGCAGAGCAAAAAGCCCGTACCACCTATGACAACATTCTGCGTCTCATTGATGACCCAGATATTATCGAACCTATCCGTTTTCTCCGTATGAGGGAAATCGTACACTTCCAGCGCTTCGGTGAAGTTTTAAGAGCAGTCCAGGAAGATTTGAATTCCAAGAACTTCTATGCATTTAATCCTGGATTCGACATGCCATGTATGGCAACCTGTAAAGACGGTAACCATAAATAACCCTTTTATAGGATAAAAATAAGGGGCGACATGAAACAATGTTCAGAACTCTTAGTACTTTTCATGCCGCCCCATTTTTTACTTTTCCAAATTAATACTGTAAATCTTTCCATAAAAATGCTAAAATAGGATAAAAAGAATTATAAAAGTTATATTAGGAGGATGAATTTATGGAATACCGTAACCTTGAACGCTTAGGGGTTTCCACTTCCCTGCTGGGATTTGGTTGTATGCGCTTTCCTTTAAATGAGGATGGCTCTATCTGCGAACCAGAAGCTGAAAAAATGTTAGATACTGCTATTGAGGCAGGGGTTACTTATATTGATACAGCCTATCCTTACCACAATGGAGACAGTGAACCTTTCCTTGGTCATGTATTAAAAAAATATAACCGGAAGGATTTCTTCCTGGCAACCAAGCTGCCTATCTGGAATGTAAAAACCCTGGAAGATGCAAAATGTCTATTCCAGGAACAACTTGACCGTCTCCAGGTAGATTATATAGATTTTTATCTTCTCCACTGTCTGGACAAAGAAAAGTGGCAAACCGTACTGGATTTAGGATTGATTCCTTATTTTGAAGAAATGAAACGTCAGGGAAAAATCCGCTTTTTCGGATTTTCTTTCCATGATGATTATGAAGTGTTTGAAACCATTGCTACCTATCGCTCATGGGACTTCTGCCAGATTCAGTATAATTACATTGATACAGATATCCAGGCCGGAGATAATGGCTATGCCCTTACAGAAAAACTAGGGATTCCTCTGGTGATTATGGAACCTGTAAAAGGTGGCTCTTTAGCACAACTTCCTGAGGATGTAACCGAACCATTTAAAAAAGCAAGGCCAGACAGCAGCATTTCTTCCTGGGCACTTAGGTGGGTAGCAAGCAAACCCAATGTAAAAGTGGTTTTAAGTGGTATGTCTACCATGGAACAGGTAGAAGATAATTTACATACCTTTGGAAACTTTGAACCCCTTACCCAAAAAGAATCTGAACTTGTTTCTCAGGTTGCTTATGCTATTAAAAAACGTACCAAAAATGGATGTACTGGCTGCGCTTATTGTATGCCCTGTCCTTTTGGTGTGGATATTCCCAAAAACTTCCGTATTTGGAATGACTTATCTATGTATGGAAATAAAGAAAAAGCAAAGCAAGCCTTTTTCCAGGAATTAGATGTTTCCGCCAGAGCAGACCAATGTAAAAAATGTGGCAAATGTGAAACTGTCTGTCCTCAGTCCATTGCTATTCGCGAAAATCTAAAAGCAGCGGCAAAAGAATTAAATGCGTTAAAAGAGGTGTAGTTTTTGTGAATAATCAATCTTCTGCAACCCTTATGACAACGGGATCTATCTGGAAAAAAATCATTGCTTTTGCGATTCCTTTATTTTTAGGAAATCTATTTCAGCAATTTTACAATACAGCGGACTCTTTAATCGTAGGAAATTTTTTAGGCAGCAGCGCTCTCGCTGCTGTCAGTTCCTCAGGAAATCTGATTTTTCTTATGGTTGGTTTCTTCAATGGACTTGCTGTAGGTGCCGGAGTCGTTGTAGCACGCTATTTTGGTGCAAAAAAATTTGATATTGTACAAAGAGCCATCCATACTATTGTTACTCTAGGTTTTTTCTGTGGAATTGCCTTAACCGTGGCAGGTGTTGTGGCAGCACCGCAGATTTTGGTTCTTATGGGAACCCCAGCTGAAGTTCTACCAAATTCTGTCACTTATTTCCGCATTTACTTTTGCGGTTCCTTAGCCTTTGTCATGTATAACTTCCTAGTAGGGATTCTTCAGGCTGTAGGGGATAGCAGGCATCCTCTGATGTACCTGATTTTCTCCTCTATCACAAACATTGTTTTGGACCTGATTTTCGTGGCAGTTTTCCATTTCGGTGTGGGTGCTGCTGCACTGGCAACCATTATTTCTCAGTTTTTAAGCGCTCTACTCTGCTTCCTACACTTATTAAAAGGTCCAAAGGAATATCGTATTTATCTGTCCAAACTGCGTATCGATCCTTTGATGCTGAGGCAAATCATTTCCAATGGTCTGCCAGCAGGTCTACAGAATTCGATTATTTCTCTGGCTAATGTTGTGGTGCAGTCTAATATAAATAAATTCGGTCAAATGGCTGTAGCTGGCTGTGGCTCATATAGCAAAATTGAAGGCTTTGCTTTCCTTCCCATTACCTGCTTTGCTTTAGCACTTACTACCTTTATCAGTCAGAATCTAGGCGCAAAAGAATATAAACGGGCAAAAAAAGGCGCTGTTTTTGGCGTTGTCTGTTCTGTGGTAACAGCAGAACTAGTAGGAGTGGTCATTTATACCTTTGCTCCTTACTTTATCGCCGCTTTCAACAGCACCCCTGAGGTTTTATCCTATGGTGTTGCACAGGCTCACACTGCTTCTTTATTTTATTTTCTCCTGGCCTTTTCCCACTGTATGGCAGGTATTTTAAGAGGTGCAGGAAAATCTACAGTGCCTATGTTTGTCATGTTGGTATGCTGGTGTATCATACGTGTCAGCTATATTTCCATAGCTGTGCATTTTATCCCTGATATTCGGGTGATTTTTTGGGCCTACCCTCTTACTTGGTGTTTAAGCTCCATTGTATTCCTCCTTTATTTTCTGCGCTCGGACTGGATACACGGACTGGAAAAACAGAAAAATTAAGCTTCTTTTGAAAAAATCTCTCTGCCGCTGATATATTTCGCTATAATATGTCTGTCCTCAGCCAGATATAAAAGACGTTCGATCCGTTCCTTCACGGTAAGTTTCCGTGGGGAACGGATTTCTTCGTCATTTATTACCAGAGCATCAAATTCATACCCTTGTTCAAAGCTTCCCACTTTTCCAAAAAAGGCTCCCCCTCCTTTTGTAGCCAGATAAAATGCTTCGGAAACCGTAAGAGGTGCCAATCTTTGGTCTGTAAGACGCCATCTCAATTTGGAACACTGGATTGCCATTGCCATTACCCGAAACATAGACAAACTAGTTCCTGCAGCAACATCACTTCCAAGCCCAACACATATTCCATTCTCCAGATATCTGCGTATTGGTGCAATTCCAGAAGATAGGTTGGTATTGGATTCTGGACAATGCGCTACAAAAACCCCCTGTTCCTTCATCATTTTCTGCTCCTCCTCTGTACTATGAACACAATGTGCCATAATGGTAGGACATTCTCCTCCAAACATCTGATATTTATCATAGGCTTCCCCATAGCAGGATGTATCTGGACATAATTCTCTGACCCACTGAATTTCCCCCAAATTTTCTGATAAGTGAGACTGCACAGGCAAATGAAAACGCTTCTGTAGCTTAGAAAGTGCTTCCATCAATTCATCTGAACAACTGGGAATAAATCTTGGAGTCAAAATAGGCTTTACCTGTTTCAAGTTTTTGCACTGTAAAATCCACTTCTCTGTGTCTTCTGCTGCCTGTCTCCATCCAGCTTCACATAAATTGTCAGGGCTATTCCGATCCATGTTTACTTTTCCTACATAGGCAGACATCCCTGCCTTTTCTAAAAACTCCATTAACCATAACGTAGCTTCTGTATGAATGGTTCCAAAAATACAAGCTCTCGTAGTAGCACTTTGTATGAAATCCTCACCAAAAATCCTGTACGCCCTTTTTGCATAATCTAATTCCTTGTATTTTTGCTCCTCTGGAAACGTATGGGTATTCAACCAGTCAATCAACTCTAAATCCATTCCAATTCCGCGAAAAGCATACTGAGGTGCATGCACATGCAAGTCCACCAAACCTGGCAAAATGAGTCTATCTCCATAATCCATACAGGGAAAATTTTTATATTTCTCTGGTAATGTCTCATATACTCCGGCGCATCTTCCATCTTTACATACCACATAGCCATTCTCTATGATACAAAACTCATCCTTATTAGGCGTGTAGCAAAGATTCCCTTTTAAACTGTAACAGCTTAATCCTTTTTTCTCCATCATATCTTCCCTTCTATCTAAATTTTTGCGCAAAAAAAACGCAATAGCCCTTACTATAACTTATAGAGGACTATTACGGTAGTTCGTAGACACTTCCAACCAATTTTGGAATTATATAAGTCTACCTGATTATAGCGTAAAGATAAGGTTTATGCAAGAAAAAACTATTCTGTTCCTTTTTTTCCTTTTTTTCTGCATTTTCTACCTTTTGTCCTTTCTGAAACAGTCATTCCACCAGACCAAATGATTTTAAATATTCATATATTTCTCCAAAATCAATCTGGCATTCTCCCTCAAAAATCCCAACGGGCACTACATCATGAATGCCATAAATGACCGGATAATTTTCGTGTAAAAAATCATAGACAATCACTTTCATTTTCTCGAAATCCACCATCCAGTATTCCTTCACGCCTGCATTCATATATTTGTTCAGTTTCACAAACATATCCTTTTTTCTGGTGACTTTTGATAATACCTCCACAACCAAATCCGGTGCTCCCAAAATCGTATTTCCAGACAATCTGCCAGCGTCGCACAATACCAGGACATCTGGCTGTACAATGGTTTTGTCATCGCCGTCTAGCTGTACATCAATAGGAGAATACATGGGAAGGCAGTGCCCCTTCCTGCTTCTAATATATCCTCGTAATACAGCATAAATTTCTCCTCCTACCACCTGATGAATCCCTGTGGGAGCTGCCATATCATAGAGTACACCGTCAATCAGTTCCATCCTCTGATCCTCCGGCAAAGCACGGTAATCCTCTACCGTATATTCTCCCTGCTTTTTTACTCCATAATCCGCAGCAACCTCTTTGACAAAAAGTGTTTCCTTTTTCTGAAAAACCTGTTCCAATGCACACAGCGTATCATATCTGGGGGATGCTGTTGCACCACTGAATACCTTTTGCACGGTTCCAAGGGGCACACCGGAAAGCTCCGCAATCTGTTCATAAGTATATCCAAGCTCCCGTTTCCGTTCCTTCATCTGTTCCAGATTCATATGCCTATCCCCTTTCAACATTTACCCGTCTGTTTTGATATGGATATTATAGCATATTATTTTTTCCATTTTATTTCCATATTCTATCCATTTAAATCATTCCAAAACACATGAAAATTCTATCACAATCTCAAACCACTCGTCTTTTTGTTCTGCTCTTATATCTCCATTCATTTTCAGCACAAACCCCTTTGCAATGGAAAGTCCCAGTCCTGTAGAACTTTTACTCCTGGCCTGGTCTGCTTTATAGAAGCGGTCAAACACCCTGGACACTTCTATTTCTTCCCCTTCTTCCATCTGATTGCGAAACATCAATTTCATTCTCTCTCCTTGTTTTGTAAGGCATACCTCAATTTCTTTATTTCCATGATCCAGGACATTTTTTATAATATTCTGGATTACTCTTCGCAATGCCTGGGCATTCCCCTGTATAACCACCGGTATATCTGTAAGATGAAATTGGGGTGTAATTCCCAGGCTCACCCAATTGTCATAATAAGAAAACATGGTTTCTTTTAAAACCTGTCCAACATTTACCGGCTCTAACTTTAATTCATAGGTTTCATTTTGTAATTTGGTATACGTAAATAATTCTTCCAGCATTTCTTTCAGGCTTACAATGCGTTCCTGTATAATTCTAAGATAACGCTGCCTCTCCTCTTCTTTCTCGGCGTGTTCAAGAAGCTGGAAATATCCATCCAGGGAAGTCAGAGGTGTCCTGATATCATGAGAGAGATTGGTATAAGTGTCTGCAATCATCTGTTCCTTGCGAAGATACTCTGCCTGCTCCTTTTTTCGTTTCTGAAGCAGTTCATTTAAAAGCCTCACAAGTTCTCCTGTATGCCCCCAGTTTATTTCTTTTGTAATGAGCATATTGGTTTCCTGCTCCTGTAAAAAACGAAGTTGGCGGCAGATATGATGTACCTGCCGCTCGTAACTTACCAATATGCCTGTTAAAATGAAAATTAATACAATTAAAATTCCAATGATAACATACATGTTTTAAATATCCCTTTTTTGAAATACCGTCATGCTGATCGCCAGCATAACCACAATAAATACAATGCCTACAAGTGCTGCCATACTTATGGTTTTCGGTGCAGCATTCATACCAAGATTCACAATTTTCCCGCTTACGGTGTAATCCATCACGTGAAAATCCTTGATTCCCATTTTTGTCACTGCTTTATCCACAACTCCATACAACATAACCAGCACATTCATACAAAGACAGACACTAACCATCATGCTGATCACATTATTGCGAAGCACCACTGCAATACACATAATCACCATAATAAGCGCAAAATGTAATAGGGTTTGTAATACCGCATACTGAAAAAATTCTTTTCCAGATCCCATAACAAATTCATTATATAACACTGCATTACTCAGCATCTGTACTCCCGTAAAAAGCAACATGGTGAGAATAGTATATAACAGTAGAGCAACTGATTTCGCCAGAATAAGATTGCCTCTATTTTTTACCTGTCCAGCAATATTTTTCACATAACCGTTGGTAATATCCGCAGTAGCATACAACACAGTAAAAATCACCATAAACAGAGCTACAAACTTCCCATGTACATTAGCATAAAATCCATCAAATACAGAAACCGCTTCTCCTGGTTTTGTAGGTAGAGTCACATACATACCAAACATGATATCTTCATCCTCATCACTCATAGCTGCTTCATACATCTCCTGCTTTTCTTCTATGGAATAAGTTTGAATCTCTTCTGCTGAAAGACTGTTAGCAAAGAAAAGACACGCTGCCATTGCTGCCCATATTACATATAAGCTTTTTGTTTTAAACATACGGAATAATTCCATGCGAATCATATTAAACATTCTGCACACCTCCTGTCAGATTTAAGAAATACTGTTCCAGTTCTTCACTGGTAATCCCGATTCCCCTGACCAGAATACCAGCCTTGGAAAGTTCCATATTCACCTGTGCACTTTCATCCAGTCTTTCATAAATCTGTATGGTATTCTTATCCACCACCTGATAATTAGTAAATCCCATGCGGTCCAAAACTGGCAGTGCCCGTTTTGGCTCATCAAGAGAAATCTCCATACGCTCGCTGCACCGCTGAAGCAGTTCTTCTCTGGTAAGCTCCTGAAGCAAACTTCCATTATGGATAATACCGTAATGGGTAGCAATCTTGGACAATTCTTCCAAAATATGGCTTGAGATTAAAATCGTCATATTATGTTCTTCTTTTAATCTCAGGATGGTATCCCGAATCTCTGCAATTCCCTGGGGATCCAGCCCGTTAATGGGCTCATCCAATACCAGCAAGTCCGGTTCTCCCACTAATGCCAGCCCGATGCCAAGGCGCTGCTTCATGCCAAGGGAAAAATGCTTTGCCTTTTTCTTCCCCACTTTGGAAAGTCCCACAATATCTAAAATAGTTTCAATATAATTTTTCTCATCCATTCCAAACAATTTACACTTAATCGCTAGATTGTCATAAGCAGACATATTTCCGTATAATCCCGGTGCTTCAATAAGACAGCTAATCCGTGAGCGGACTTTTTTCAAATCCTGATTTTTATACCCAAATAATTCAATTTCCCCACTGGTAGGCTCCGCCAGGCCGCTAATCATCCGCATACAGGTGGTTTTTCCTGCACCATTTCTTCCTATAAAGCCGTAAATGGAACCCTTCTTCACATGAAGATTCACTTTATTTACTGCTTTATGTCTGCCAAATTCCTTAGTCAGTGCGTTTGTACGCAATAAATACTCGCCCATCTTTTTTCTCCTTTTTTTGATTTGCTCTCATTCTACAGAAGAAATCCTAATCAATCGCAAATAAAAAGTAAAAAAAGAGTAAAGATTATGGATGCAGGCGGTAGCCAATCCCCCACACGGTTTCTATGTATTCTTTTTCTGTCACTTCTTTGATTTTCTTCCTGATATTGCTAATATGTACATCCAGAGTCTTAGTTTCCCCCATATACGGTTCTTCCCAGGCGTACTCAAAAATTTCTTCCTTGCTGAATACTTTTTTCGGATTCCGCAGAAACAGCTCCAAAATGGAAAATTCCTGCTTGGTGATTTTTGAAAGCTCTGTACCTTCTACCCGCACACAATAGTTAGTTTTATCCAACTCCATGCCCTGATAACTTATTTTCACATCTTCTGCAAATCCTTCTGTCCTGCGGATCTGCACCTCTATCCTGGCCAGTACTTCTTTCACATCAAAAGGCTTGGTAATATAATCATCTGCACCGCTTCTTAAATGCTCCACCTTATCATCAATGGTGTCCTTTGCGGTGAGCACGATCACCGGTGTGCTACCCTTTTTCCTGATTTCCTTCAGCACTTCTTCTCCCGGAATCCCCGGAAGCATCAAATCTAACAGTACCACACTGTAATGGTTCATATTCAAAAGCATCCTGGCTTCTGTGCCGGAAAACGCCTGGGCACAGGAATAATGCTCCTTTTCCAGAGCCTCTTTTAAAAGTTCATTAATATTTGTGTCGTCTTCTACAATTAAAATTGAATGCATATTGATATCCACCTACTCTTTATAACCCATTTCTATATATTTCATTTATCACTGCTTGCGCCTGTTCCATTTCCTTTTTACGGATGATTTCATCCCTATCGCTTAAAATCGCAAGCATCTCATCCACCAAATCTTCTATTCTTGGGTCTGTCACCCTGTACAAATATCCCAGCATACGAGTAGCCGTATAATCTGTATTCATATTTTTATAAGCAATTTCTGCACAAAATTCTTTGGGATATCCTTTGCACAGTAAAACTTTATATAATTCTTCGGTTCTTTCTGATGCCATAGTTTCTCCTTCCTTTATGCTTATAGAGAAAATTATACCAATTCCATATATCCGTCGCAATAAAAATCAGTATAGCCTTCAAAAAAAGACACTGCCCCTCTCGGTTGCAGTATCTTTTCTACTTTTTTCTTTATTCACTTTCCTTATCATTGGTAAGATTCAGCTTGTCCAGCACATAGAAGATCAGACTGAGGAGCATTCCCACAATGCAGGCCAGAACCATACCTTTTAATTCAATTTCTCCAAACCGGATGGTGATTCCGGAAAGTCCTGTAAC
>ENA-ORMO01000665-ORMO01000665.1-human-gut-metagenome-genome-assembly--contig:-NODE-665-length-45691-cov-7.683364_pt1 | contig 45691 bp, 47 predicted proteins | sample MGYA00242106_ERZ509001 | MGnify/ENA primary metagenome ERZ509001 (study PRJEB26280, sample SAMEA2338736) | human gut metagenome | biome: human gut; feature: human-associated habitat; material: faeces...
CCGGACAAGAAGCATCGGAGATTCCTCCGATGTGAGAGCCGGCAGGAAAACTCGCTTACAAGCAAGCTTGACACGAATTTTTCTGCCAGCTCTCCCGCTGTCCTGAATAGTTACCATAAATTTTTTGTAAAAACAAGGGAAAATCAGGGAAAACAGAAGGCTCTTTGGTTGACAGAAGATAGGAAACATTGTACAATGATAGGCAATTTACAAAAAAAGGAGATTGATAGTATTTTATGTTAGACTCAGGCGACAGTGTGGGCATACGATTGGTTCTTGTAGTTCTTTTGTTATGTTTATCGGGATTTTTCTCTTCTGCAGAGACGGCGCTTACTACCGTAAGCAAGATGAGAATCCGAACTCTTGCTGAGGCAGGGGATAAGAAAGCCATTACCCTGATGAAGGTGATAGAGGATCCGGGCAAAATGCTCAGTATGATTCTGGTAGGCAACAACATTGTAAACCTTTCGGCATCGTCTATGATGACCACATTGACTATGGAGTTATTCGGCAGCAAAGCCGTCGGTGCGGCAACTGGTGTGCTGACCCTGCTGATTCTGGTATTTGGTGAGATTACACCGAAGACCATGGCAACGCTCAATGCTGAGCGTCTTTCCCTGGCTTATGCAGGGATTGTGTACTGGCTGATGCGTCTGCTGACGCCGGTGATTTTTCTGGTAAACAAACTGTCTACGGCAGTAATGTTTCTTCTGCGGGTGGATCCGAACAAGAAGCCGGATGCCATTACAGAGGATGAGCTGCGCACCATTGTGGAGGTAAGCCACGAGGAGGGCGTGATTGAAAGCGAAGAAAAGAAGATGATCAACAATGTGTTTGATTTCGGAGACGCCGTAGCCAGAGATGTAATGGTTCCTCGAATTGACATGGTAATGGTGGACGTGAATGCCACCTATAAGGAGCTGATTGAGCTGTTCCGGAAGGAGCGTTTTACCAGAATTCCTGTTTATGAAAATTCCACGGACAACGTGATTGGTATTATTAATGTAAAGGATTTCCTCCTGTATGACAATGCGCAGAAGTTCTCTCTGCGGGATTTGTTAAGGCAGCCTCTTTATACTTATGAGTACAAAAAGACGGCAGAGCTGATGGTGGAGATGAGGAAAACCTCCAACAATATTATTATTGTTCTGGATGAATACGGCGCTACAGCAGGTCTGATTACTTTGGAGGATATGCTGGAGGAGATTGTTGGTGATATCCGGGATGAGTATGATGAGGATGAGGAGGACGAGGTAAAGGAGATTGCTCCTGACGAATATCTGGTCAGTGGTTCCGCTAAGCTGGATGATCTGAACGATCGTTTGGGCCTGGAACTGGAATCAGAGGACTACGACTCTATCGGTGGTCTTGTAATTGGTCTTCTGGAACACCTTCCGGAGGAGGGAGAGGAAGTTTTCTGTGAGAATATCCGCCTTGTGGTAGAGCATGTAGAGAAAAACAGAATTGATAAGATCCGGCTGTTTATTGAGCAGGAGGCAGAGAGTGAAGAGAAAAACAGACAGTCTGAGAGGGCTGCTGTTCATAGCATGGCAGGCGAGGCATAAAGCCCCGCCTGCTTTTGTGTCATAGGGAAAGTGTGTTCTATGACATAAAAACGCTCCGCGAGGATCGCCATAGGAAATTAGGAAATTATGTTCTATGAGAACAAAAACGCTCTGTGGGGAAGCACATGCGGTGAAAAAAGAGGTTTTTCCGAAAAGCTTCCCACAGCTGTATTTAGGTGTTAAGATGTGCTAAGGACCCTGTAAAAAAGGTTTAGCTGAGGATTCCGCCAATAGCGCCTGCAGCGGTGCAAAGAAGCATCACGGCGGCTGTCCGGCTGGAAAAAATAGGAGAAGCACCGTGATTTATTGCCTGGGAGAGGACAAAGAGTACTGCAAAATAAAGCAGTCCGCTGGAAAGTCCCCAGAAAAATCGTCGGCTTCCGGTTATTTTTCCGCATACAAAACCACCCGTCAGACAGGCAATACCATAGACAGCGAAAACGGCCTGGTTGATTTGAGCCTCCTTTAGCTTTAATCGGTAGAGTGCGAAGGAAAGGGCTAAAAGCAGAAGACCCGATACCATGTAGGAAACAAGAAGAGCGCGTATGAGCGCTCCTGTTTTGGAAGAATTCATGTAAGCAGCTTCCTTTTTGGGAGATTTACTTGATTTTATTCCAGGATGTCCCTGTTTATGACGGGGAAAGAAGGCACAAGGGGCTGAACGGAATTAAGATGTAAAAAAATGAAAAAGTATCTTGACAGCCATTTATAATCCGGATATAATGATATGGCGTGCAAAATCGCTTATATTTTTGTGCGTAAAAGCTGAAAGAAAAGAAACAGCAACCAACAGACAATATCACAGGAGGTGAAAAGAATGCCAACATTCAACCAGTTAGTGAGAAAGGGAAGACAGACAGCAGCAAAGAAGTCTACTGCACCGGCTCTGCAGAGAGGTTACAACTCCTTACAGAAGCGTGCTACCAACACTTCTTCTCCTCAGAAGAGAGGCGTCTGCACCGCAGTTAAGACTGCTACCCCGAAGAAGCCGAACTCTGCACTTCGTAAAATCGCCAGAGTACGTCTTTCCAACGGTATCGAGGTAACCAGCTATATTCCGGGTGAGGGTCACAACCTTCAGGAGCATAGCGTAGTTCTGATCCGCGGAGGAAGAGTAAAAGACTTACCAGGTACCAGATACCACATCATCAGAGGTACCCTGGATACCGCAGGTGTAGCAAACCGTAAGCAGGCTCGTTCCAAATACGGCGCTAAGAGACCGAAAGCAGCTAAGAAGTAATCAAAAGCTGCAAAGCTTCTGCGCAGCGTAAGCGCAGGAACGCAGGTTCCCGTTTCCGCCTTCTGGAGGAAAGTCAGGGGATGAATTGTACCACTAACGCAAGTAAAAAGTGATTGCGGAAGGCTTTTGGCGTTCCGTTATGTGCTGGAAGTTGATATTGACCTGTAGGTTGCAGGAAATATAAAATTACCGCACGAACACATTTTATGGAAACATGTGAGTACCGATGAGCTAATCAATTATTTATGATTAAGGAGGGAAGTAACGTGCCACGTAAAGGACATATTCAGAAAAGAGACGTATTGGCAGATCCTTTATACAACAACAAGGTTGTAACCAAGCTGATCAACAACATCATGCTGGATGGTAAGAAGGGTGTAGCCCAGAAGATCGTATACGGCGCATTTGCCCGTGTGGAAGAAAAGAGCGGCAAGCCGGCCCTTGAGGTCTTTGAAGAGGCTATGAACAACATTATGCCGGTTCTGGAAGTTAAGGCAAAACGTATCGGCGGCGCTACCTATCAGGTGCCGATCGAGGTTAAGCCGGAGAGAAGACAGACCCTGGCTCTGCGCTGGATCACCATGTTCTCCCGTAAGAGAGGCGAGAAGACCCAGGTTGAGAGACTGGCAAACGAGATTATGGATGCTGCAAACAATACCGGCGCATCTGTAAAGCGTAAAGAAGACATGCATAAGATGGCAGAGGCTAACAAGGCCTTCTCCCATTTTAGATTCTAATAGGAGGACAAAGCTTTGGCTGGAAGAGAATATCCGTTAGAGAGAACCAGAAATATCGGAATCATGGCTCATATCGATGCTGGTAAGACTACCACTACCGAGCGTATTCTGTATTACACTGGTGTAAACTACAAGATCGGTGATACTCATGAAGGTACCGCTACCATGGACTGGATGGCACAGGAGCAGGAGAGAGGTATTACCATTACTTCTGCAGCTACCACCTGCCACTGGACCCTGCAGGAAAACTGCAAGCCGAAAAAAGGCGCTCTGGAGCATCGTATCAACATCATCGATACTCCTGGACACGTAGACTTCACCGTAGAGGTTGAGCGTTCTCTGCGTGTACTGGACGGCGCTGTCGGTGTTTTCTGTGCTAAGGGCGGTGTAGAGCCTCAGTCTGAGAACGTATGGCGTCAGGCTGATACCTACAATGTACCCCGTATGGCATTCATCAATAAGATGGATATCCTGGGTGCAAACTTCTATGGAGCTGTAGAGCAGATTAAAACCAGACTGGGCAAGAATGCTATCTGCATTCAGCTGCCTATCGGTAAAGAAGATGAATTCAAAGGAATCATTGACCTGTTCGAGATGAAAGCTTACATCTACAACGATGATAAGGGCGACGACATCTCCATCATTGATATCCCGGAGGATATGAAGGATGACGCAGAGCTGTACCGCACTGAGCTGGTAGAGAAGATCTGCGAGTTGGATGATGACCTGATGATGCAGTACCTGGAAGGCGAGGAGCCGGCTGTTGAGGATTTAAAGAAAGTACTGCGCAAGGCAACCTGCGAGTGCGCAGCTGTTCCGGTATGCTGTGGTACTGCATACAGAAATAAAGGTGTTCAGAAGCTTCTGGATGCTATCGTAGAATTTATGCCGTCTCCGTTAGACATCCCGGCTATCAAGGGTGTTGATATGGATGGCAATGAGATCGAGAGACATTCCTCTGATGAGGAGCCTTTCTCCGCTCTGGCATTTAAGATTATGACTGACCCGTTCGTAGGTAAGCTGGCATTCTTCCGTGTGTACTCCGGTACCATGAATTCCGGTTCCTATGTTCTGAACTCTACCAAGGGTAAGAAAGAGCGTGTTGGACGTATTCTGCAGATGCATGCAAACAAGAGACAGGAGTTGGATAAGGTTTACTCCGGAGATATCGCAGCAGCTGTTGGTTTCAAGACCACCGGTACTGGCGATACCCTCTGTGACGAGCAGCATCCGGTAATCCTGGAGTCCATGGAGTTCCCGGAGCCGGTTATCGATATCGCTATCGAGCCGAAGACCAAAGCTGGTCAGGGCAAGATGGCAGAGGCACTGGCAAAACTGGCAGAGGAGGATCCGACTTTCCGTGCATCCACCAACCAGGAAACCGGCCAGACCATCATTTCCGGTATGGGCGAGCTGCATCTGGAAATTATCGTAGACCGTCTGCTGCGTGAGTTCAACGTAGAAGCAAACGTTGGTGCTCCGCAGGTAGCATACAAAGAGACCTTCACCAAGGCTGTTGATGTAGACAGCAAATATGCAAAGCAGTCCGGTGGACGTGGTCAGTATGGTCACTGTAAAGTACACTTTGAGCCCATGGATGCCAACGGCGAAGAGTTGTTCAAGTTCGAATCTGCCGTTGTCGGCGGTGCTATTCCGAAGGAGTACATCCCGGCTGTCGGCGCTGGTATCGAAGAGGCTTCCAAGTCCGGTATCCTTGCTGGATTCCCGGTACTGGGTATCAAGGCTACTGTATACGATGGTTCCTACCACGAGGTAGACTCCAACGAAATGGCATTCAAGATTGCCGGTTCTATGGCATTCAAGGAAGCTATGCAGAAAGCAGGTCCTATTCTGCTTGAGCCGATCATGAAGGTAGAAGTAACCATGCCTGAGGACTACATGGGTGATGTTATCGGTGATATCAACTCCCGCCGTGGCCGTATCGAGGGTATGGATGATGTAGGCGGCGGTAAGATCGTAAGAGCGATGGTTCCGCTTTCCGAAATGTTCGGTTACTCCACAGACCTGCGTTCCAGAACTCAGGGTCGTGGTAACTACTCCATGTTCTTCGAGAAGTACGAGCCGGTTCCGAAGTCCGTACAGGAGAAGATCATCAGCGAGCATAAAAATTAATAGATTGTAATGCTTTGAGCAGCAGTCCGGAGGAAGCTGCAGGAAAAATATTCTTTCTCCGGCAGACTGCCGGCAGTACAAAATAGGCTTGAAAATATTGCAGAAATAGCATATAATAAAAAACAGCCTAACTATAAATTAAGCCCAAGAAGGGCCCAATTAAGGAGGACGTCATAAAATGGCAAAAGCAAAGTTTGAAAGAAACAAAGCGCATTGTAACATTGGTACCATCGGACACGTTGACCATGGTAAAACTACTCTGACCGCTGCTATCACCAAAGTTCTGTCTGAGAGAGTTGCTGGTAACACCGCTACCGATTTCGAGAATATCGATAAGGCTCCGGAAGAGAGAGAGCGTGGTATCACCATTTCTACTTCTCACGTTGAGTACGAGACCGAGCACAGACACTATGCACACGTTGACTGCCCAGGACATGCTGACTACGTTAAGAACATGATCACTGGTGCTGCTCAGATGGATGGCGCTATCCTGGTTGTAGCTGCTACCGATGGTGTTATGGCTCAGACCCGTGAGCACATCCTGCTGTCCCGTCAGGTAGGCGTACCGTACATCGTTGTATTCATGAACAAGTGCGATATGGTTGACGACGCTGAGCTGCTTGAGCTGGTTGACATGGAGATCCGTGACCTGCTGAACGAGTACGAGTTCCCGGGCGATGACACCCCGATCATTCAGGGTTCTGCTCTGAAGGCTCTGGAAGATCCGCACGGTCCGTGGGGCGACAAGGTTATGGAGCTGATGGATGCAGTTGATAGCTGGATTCCGGATCCGCAGCGTGAGACCGATAAGCCGTTCCTGATGCCTGTAGAGGACGTATTCACCATTACTGGTCGTGGTACTGTAGCTACCGGCCGTGTAGAGCGTGGTGTTCTGCATCTGAACGACGAGGTTGAGATCGTTGGTATTAAGGAAGAGACCAGAAAGACCGTTGTAACCGGTATCGAGATGTTCCGTAAGCTGCTTGACGAGGCTCAGGCTGGTGATAACATCGGTGCACTGCTTCGTGGTGTTCAGAGAACTGATATCGAGCGTGGTCAGGTTCTGTGTAAGCCGGCTTCCGTTAAGTGTCACAACAAGTTTACCGCTCAGGTATACGTTCTGACCAAAGACGAGGGTGGCCGTCATACTCCGTTCTTCAACAACTATCGTCCGCAGTTCTACTTCAGAACTACCGACGTTACTGGCGTTTGCGAGCTGCCGGCTGGCACCGAGATGTGCATGCCTGGTGATAACGTAGAGATGACCGTAGAGCTGATTCATCCGGTTGCTATGGAGCAGGGTCTGCGTTTCGCTATCCGTGAGGGTGGCCGTACCGTTGGTTCAGGCCGTGTAGTTTCTATCGTTGAATAATATCAGATAGAATATACTGAATTTTATAAAATCTAGATTTTAAAAGGGCTTTCTGCGTAAGCGGGAAGCCCTTTTTTAGGGCTCTTTGTCAAGAGTTGGGGTAAATTTATTTTTCGAGAGAGTGATATGATGGTAAATTGTAAGGAAACTTCATAGATTTTTCAAACCACATCGGGTGAAACTGTGGTATACTTAATTACGCTGTCGGAATTCAGTCAGAATGTCTGGCAGCGTAAAAGAATTTTTCCGGAATGGAGAATCAGATAAATGAGAATACACAGATTGATGCCGGGTGTGCGGCGTTTCCTTCTGATCGTCCTTGCAGTGGGACTGCTCCTGACTTTTTCAGAGCCTGCCCATAAGTATGATTTTTCTATCCGCGTCTTTGGACCCGGCGAGGAAAATCTCTCTGTTAAGGATCCTTATGCCCGTTATCAGTGGGCACTGAAAAATGACGGAGAGCTTCAGTATGTAGAGATTAAAAACCGTTTTGAGGACAGCAATCCGGAATTGGCAGCTCATATTGATATGGCGAATAAGCTGGGACTTCCAGCCCCGGTTTCCGGACCGGACGCTTATAAGCAGGCGAAAATCACAGCGAGAAAAGGCGTTGATATTAATGTGCTTCCGGCCTGGAATCAGTATGATGCCAGTACAGAGCCCCGCCGGCCGGTAACGGTAGCTGTGATTGATACAGGAGTAGATGTAAGTCATCCGGATCTGCAGGGAAGCATCTGGGTCAATGAGGATGAGATACCGGATGATGGCATTGACAATGATCAGAATGGTTTTGTGGATGATGTAAATGGCTGGAACTTTTTTGACAACAGTAATCAGATTTACACAGGGAAAGAGGATACCCACGGAACCCATGCAGCAGGGACGATTGCAGCAACGAGAAAGGGAACGGGAATTGCCGGAATTGCGGACAATCAGTATGTAAAGCTGATGGTTTTGAAGGCTCTTGGCACAGAGTTTGGCGTAGGAGAAGAAGAGGATGTGATCAATGCCATCCGGTATGCGGAGGCTAACGGAGCAGAGATCTGCAATCTCAGCTTTGGGACAACTCATTATTATCCGGAGCTGGAAAAGGTGATGAGGGAGTCGAAGATGCTGTTTGTTGTAGCTGCCGGAAATGGTGATGAAGATGGAAATGGCATTGATATTGATGCAAATCCGGACTATCCCTCTTGCTTTGGCTTGGATAATGTGATTTCAGTTGCTAATCTGATCTTTGACGGGAATCTGGAACAAACCTCAAACTATGGGGTAAATAATGTGGATATTGCGGCTCCGGGAACTTATATTGTCGGCACAACAGCAGATAATTCCTACGGCTTTATGACAGGAACCTCCATGGCGGCACCTATGGTAACGGGAGCAGCAGCATTTTTATATTCCTATCGAACAGATATTGCCCTGACGGATGTGCGCAGAATCCTGATGGAGACAGCCCGAAAGCTTCCAGGACTGGAGGGAAAGATTCAGTGCAGCGGTGTAGTTAATGTATATGATGCGATAAATTACGGGAAATAAGGGGTTCGTATTTTTATTGAGAGGCAGGAAAGAAGCGCTGTACAGAGCTGCTCCTGAGATATGCTAAAAAGGAAAAAAGAATCTCCGGTAAATATCCGGCGCAGAGAAAGCGCAGAAATTTACCGGAGATTCTTCTTTGCGTAACTGGATTACCAGTTCTTTACAGTTTCGATTGCTGCTTTGATATCATGATACAGCTGAACCAGCTTCGGATCATCCAGAGCAACAGGAAGGAAGGGGAGTCTGGGATCTCCCATGGGACATCCATCCAGAGAAATAATTCCCTTTACTGCGCCATGCATGGATGGGAAGGAGCAGAGACGGTAAATCAAGGGTGTTACCAGGTTCTGAACCTGAGCAGCTTTTTCCCACTCTCCACGGTCAATCAGCTCATCAATTTTCATATACAGCTCTGGCATTGCACCGTAGGTTCCGCCGATTCCGGCATCAGCGCCAAGAAGTCTTCCGGCTGCATACTGCTCGTCCGGGCCGTTAAATACGATAAAATCTTTTCCGCCGGCCTGCTTGAAGCGAAGAATATCCTGAGCAGGATCAGAGGAACACTTAATGCCAGCAACCCGCGGGTTTTCCAGCATCCGGTTAAACAGATTCATAGAAAGATTGAAGCTGGTTAACTGGGGAATGTTGTAAATGAAAAATGGAAGATCTGCAGCTTCTGTGATAGCGGTCCAGTGACGGTAAACACTTTCCTCGCCCAAATGATAGTAAACGCAGGGAACTGCAGAGGTAGCAGCTGCGCCTATTTTTTCTGCATGGGCAGCCAGCTCGCAGGAATGACGGGTATCTGGGCATCCTACATGAACAATAATGTTCATATCCTGACCTACTTCATTTACAACTGTTTCGGCAACCAGCTTGCGTTCTTCGGTATCCAGCAGGAAGCCTTCACCGGTGCTTCCGCAGACATACATCTGCTTGATTCCTTTATCGCGGAAATAGCGGGATACAGCTTTTACAGCATTGACATCAACACTGCCGTCAGAGGTAAATGGTGTGTTAAGTGCAACAGTTACGTGTTTGAATTTGCTCACATCAAATTTGGACATGTTTTTCTCCACCTTTTTGATATAGTATTGGCAACAGTTCAGCCTTGCAAGGCTGAATTATTGCTAGTATTGCGGTTACGCTTTGCTTCTAGGGACATCATATCACCATTGAAAAGAGAAATCAATAAAATAAAAAAATATTTTTATATATTTGAAATTGGTTGAAAATATTTTTTTAACATGATATATTAAATCTAAGATATATTGGCAATTATTAATAGAATTTTTGAAAAAGGAGGAAGATTTTTTATGAATCAGTCAAATCAGGCAATCTTAAACCGGATCAAAGGAGGACTGGTGGTTTCCTGTCAGGCACTGAAAGAAGAGCCTCTGTACAGTTCTTATATTATGTCGAGGATGGCTTATGCAGCGATGCTGGGAGGAGCAGTCGGCATTCGGGCTAATACCATTGCAGATATTACGGAAATTAAGAAAACAGTAAGCCTACCAATTATCGGAATTATCAAAGAAGTGTACGGAGACTGTGACGTTTATATTACACCTACCATGAAAGAAGTGGATGCGTTAGTTGAATGCGGAGTTTCTATTATTGCAGCAGATGCGACAGATTCTGATAAGCGGCCGCGTCCGGATGGAAAATCTCTGGATGAATTTTTTGGAGAAGTACGTGAAAAATATCCGGATCAGCTTTTTATGGCAGATTGTTCCAGCTATGAGGAGGGAATGCATGCCGCGGAAATAGGATTCGATCTGATTGGAACTACAATGAATGGCTATACGGCTTATACGAAGGGGACAGAGCTTCCCAATATAGAATTGATGAGACAGCTGGCAAGAGACTGTGGGAAACCGGTGATTGCAGAGGGTGGAATCTGGCTTCCGGATCAGCTGAAGGCAGCTTTGGATGCAGGTGTGCATGCAGCGGTAATCGGAGGCGCGATTACGAGACCGATGGAAATTACCAAGCGGTTTGTAGCAGCGATTCAGTAAGGAGTGAGTACCTATGGGAAAAATAGTGGCAGCACTGGATATTGGAGGGACCTCCATAAAATCCGGTCTTTGGAACGGAAGTGAGCTTCTCCGGACAGAGGAGTGGGATACCAACGCAAAAAATGGCGGTACCTATGTCATAAAGCGTGCCATAGAAATTCTGCGAAGCTACCAGCCCTTTGATGCGATTGGAATCAGTACCGCCGGTCAGGTGGATTCGTCTCGCGGATGCATTCGCTATGCGAATGAAAACATTCCCGGATATACAGGAATGGAAGTACGAAAGATTTTAGAAGAAGAGTTTCATGTTCCTGTTGCAGTGGAAAATGATGTAAATGCAGCAGCGATCGGAGAAGCCGCTTTTGGCGCAGGAAAAGAAGCAAAGGATTTTCTTTGTATTACCTATGGAACTGGAGTAGGCGGAGCGATTGTTATCAATGGAAGTGTCTACACAGGAAGTGCTTTTTCAGCTGGTGAATTTGGTGGGATTCTGGTTCATCCGGAGGCACGAACAGTGGGAAATCCGTTCAGCGGCTGTTACGAAAAGTATGCTTCAGCAACCGCATTAGTCGAAGCGGCAAAGAGATTCGATCCAGCCTTAGACAGCGGACGGAAGATATTTTCAAGATTTGAGGAGAATTCAGTCAGAGGCTTGATAGATACCTGGATTGACGAGATTGTTTACGGACTGATAACGGTAATTCATATTTTTAACCCTTCCTGCATTGTGCTGGGCGGCGGTATTATGGCTCAGCCCTATGTAACAGAGCAGGTGGGAAAACGGATCCACAGTGAGATTATGGATAGCTTTTCCAATGTAAGAATTTGTCAGGCCCAGCTGGGAAATCAGGCAGGAATGCTTGGAGCAGCCAGTCTGGCCTGGAAGCTTTTGGATTTGGATAAGAGAGCATAGAAGCGGTGGAAGGAATGACAGATATACAGACATCATGAAGAGACAGGCTCTGTAAAAACGGAGCAAGGGAAAGGGGAATAAAACAATGGAAGGAGATTTCCTTATCAAGGTTCGGTCAGCCTATAATCAGCTGACAAAAGCAGAAAAGAAGATCGCAAGTTTTATTATGCAGAATCCAAAGCAGGTTTTGTTTATGTCTATTACAGATTTGGCAGAGGCCTGCAGCGTGGGAGATACCAGTGTGTTCCGATTCTGCAAGACGATGGATTTGAAAGGGTATCAGGAATTTAAGATGATGCTGTCCTTGAGTCTCAGGGAAAGTGAAGAAGAGCCGGGGATGGAGGGAGACATTAGTCTGGATGACTCTTTTACAGAGGTTGCCAAGAAGGTATTGAATACCAACATGAACGCCTTGACAGAAACCTACTCTCTTCTGGATGAGAATTCCTTTTTTCAGGCAATTGATGCACTTCACCAGGCGAAGAGAATTTATTTTTTCGGTGTGGGTGCCAGTCTTCTGACAGCCTTAAAGGCGATGAATAAATTTCTGCGGATTGAACCGAAGGTATACTGTGTGCAGGATAGCCATATGCAGGCTATGGTAGCCTCGATGATGGGACCGGAGGATGTGGCAATGGTATTTTCTTATTCTGGTGCAACGAAGGATACCATTCATGTGGCAGAACTGGCCAAACAGGCGGGAGCGAAGATAATCTGCCTGACCAGGTTTGTGAAATCTCCGTTGACGTCATTCTCTGATATAACACTTCTTTCCGGCGCCAATGAAGGCCCTCTGCAGGGAGGCTCTACTTCTGCAGAGATCAGCCAGTTATTTTTGATTGATTTAATGTATACGGAATACTATCGCCGTTATTATGATGAATGCAGCAAAAATAACAAAAAAACATCTGGCTCAGTTATCGAAAAAATGTGTTAATAAAAAAAGTTTCCAAAAAGAAAATTGAAAAGAAATTTTTTTCATAAATTATTGACAAAAGAAAATTCCTATTCTATAATGGCTTTAGTGATTTTGATACGGATCTAAAAAGACATCTCAAAGGAGGAAATGTAATGAAAAAAATTTTATCAGTGGCATTGGTAGCAGCATTGGCAGCATCTACTCTGGCAGGCTGCGGAGGCGGAAAGGCAGAGGAAACAACAGCTGCCCCGGCAAAAACAGAGGCAGCAGCAGACAAGACAGAGGCGCCGGCCGCTTCTGAGGGTGCAGCAGCAGAGGCAACAGAAATTACCTGGTGGGCTTTCCCGACTTTTGGTGTAGATACTGGGTATGAGCAGGAGCTGGCTGATGCATTTACCGCAGCTCATCCAGAATATAAAGTTAAGGTAGAGTATATCGACTTTACCTCCGGCCCGGATAAGCTGACAGCAGCTCTTACCTCCGGGACAGCGCCAGATGTTCTGTTTGATGCTCCTGGACGTATTATTGAATTTGGTAATGCAGGATATCTGGTACCACTTGACGATATGTTAGATGAGCTGAAATCCGATTTAACCAGTGAATCTCTGGTTGAGACCTGCGTAGGTGCAGATGGTACTGCCTGGATGTATCCGATTTCTTCCTCTCCGTTCTATATGGGACTGAACAAAGAGGCACTGGAAAAGGCAGATGCTCTTCAGTATGTAAATCTTGAGGGGGATCGCACCTGGACAACTGACAATTTTGTAAAGATGTGCGAGGCCTTAAGAGATGCAGCTCCTACCCAGGTTCCGGCAATTGTTTACTGCGGCGGACAGGGCGGCGATCAGGGTACCCGTGCTCTTGTAAATAACTTATACAGCTCCTCTATCGTTGGTGAGGATGGCAAATGGAATATTGATGAAAATGGTGTAAAAGCTCTGGGACTGTTAAAGAGCATGTATGACAGTCAGGCGCTGGATGCAGGTTTTGATATGGCAGCAGCCGATGAACTTCAGAAATTCCAGCAGGAAACCTGTGCAATGACTTTCTGCTTTGGTACTTCAAATGAAGTAACCTATGCGTCTGAGGACTTTACTCAGATTGCAGTTCCGTTCCCGTCCGAAGATGGAAAGCCGTCTCTGGAATATCTGGTTAACGGTTTCTGCGTATTTGATAACAAGGACGAGGCTCGTGCCGAGGCTTCCAAAGAATTCATCAAATTTGTATGTGATGATGCAGAATGGGGTCCCAAGAGTGTAGTAAAGACCAATGCATTCCCGGTACGTAAATCCTTTGGCGATCTGTATGAAGGCGATGAGCATATGGCACTGTTGGCTTCTTGGAGTCAGTACTATGGACCGTATTACAATACCAGGGCTGGTTTTGCAGCAATGCGTCCTCTGTGGTTCAATATGCTTCAGCAGGTATTTAATGGTACAGAACCGCAGACAGCAGCTGATGAGTTCAATACCTCTGCCAATGCAAACTGATTAAACTGACATTCTGATTGGCATCATATTTGCACTTGGAATCCTTTCCTCTGCTGAGTGCGGAGGAAAGGATTTTTTACCTTAATAAGCGCACAGGCCTCAAAAAAGAGACTGCGGCTTATGCTTTCGAAGAAAGGAAGAGTAGGAAAATGTCTAATAAAAAGCAAAAGGCTCCTGCCCGCAGTCTGGTTCTGCAGCGTCGGGAAACCATCGTTTCTTATCTGTTTTTACTTCCGGCACTGTTCTTTTTTGTAGGCTTTGTAATCACTCCTATGGCTATGGGGGTAATTACCAGCTTTACAGATGCAAGCTTTTCCAATCCCAAGGGACAGTTTGTGGGACTGAGAAACTATGCCCGGTTGTTTCAGGATAAGATTTTTATTAAGTCCGCGATTAACACCGTCATTATCGTAGTCGTTTCTGTGCCAGTAGTTACCGCATTTTCACTGTGGGTTGGTTCAGCCATTTATAAAATGAAATCAGGCGTTCGCTCTTTCTATCGCTGTGTATTTTATCTTCCGGTTGTTACTGGTTCTGTAGCAGTAACGGTTGTATGGAAATGGATGTTTGACAAATATGACGGCCTGCTGAATTACATCATTCGTGCTTTTGGCGGACAGCCGCTTCCCTGGACTTCTGGAGAAAATATGGCATTATGGTGTATTATCCTGATTCTTTTGACTACCTCCATTGGTCAGCCTATCGTTCTTTATGTCGCTGCATTAGGAAATGTGGATGTATCCCTGGAGGAAGCGGCGCGAGTAGATGGAGCAAATGATCTTCAGGTATTCTGGAGAATTAAATGGCCGTCCATTATGCCGACAACCTTGTATGTAGCAGTTATCACCACGATTAACAGCTTCCAGTGCTTTGCACTGATTCAGCTTTTGACCTCCGGCGGTCCAAACTACAGTACCAGCACAGTTATGTATCTGCTTTATGAAATTGCCTTTAAGACAACGAAAGAATTTGGCTATGCAGATGCCATGGGTGTCGTTTTAGCGATTGTAATTGCTCTGTTCAGTGCCCTGCAATTTAAGGTCATGAACGGTGGAACTACAGAATAAGGAGGAGGGAGACAGCATGAAAAAGAAGAACACTTTGACACCATATCGTGTGATTTGCGCAGTGATTCTGGCTGTGCTCGCAGTATTTTTCCTCTTCCCCCTGTATTGGATTATTACAGGCTCTGTAAAGGAAAAAAGTGATATTATTATTAAATCCGGTGAAATGGTAAAATGGATTCCGACAACTATTACCTGGGATAACTATCAGAGATTGTTTAAAACAGGAACAGAGCTGTTTGGTATTGGAATGCCGATGGCGATTCGATGGCTGTTCAACAGTGTGTTTATTTCTGTTGTAGCGATGGGACTGACCTGTGCCACCTCTTCTCTGGCAGGATATGCCCTTGCCAAGAAGCGCTTCTGGGGAAAAAGTTTGATTTTTGGCCTGTTTGTGTGTGCAATGGCTCTCCCAAAGCAGGTTATTTTGATTCCCCTGATGTCAGAGATGTCCAATCTGGGTCTGTTAAAGAGCGTATGGGGCTCCATGTTTGCAGTTATTTTCCCGGTAGTAGGATGGCCCTTTGGCGTATTCCTGATGAAGCAGTTCTCAGAGAATATTCCAACCTCGTTGTTGGAGGCGGCCCGGATTGATGGGGCGAATGAATTCCGTACCTTCATTGAGATTGCATTTCCGATTATCAAACCAGGATTCGGTGCACTTGCTATTTTTACCTTCATTAATTCCTGGAACGAGTATCCGCTGCAGTTGGTTATGTTGACACAGAATGAGGCAAAAACGATTTCTCTTGGTATTGCCAGTAAGTTAAGTGAGATGTCCAATGATTTTGGCCTGATTATGGCTGGAGCAGCATTGGCAGCAGTTCCGATTATTATCGTATTCCTGTGTTTCCAGAAATACTTTACACAGGGAATTACTATGGGTGCAGTAAAGGGTTAATTATCATTCTGACTGATTGAAAACAGGTTTGATACAAAAGATTCTATCTGAAAAAAGACGGATTATTTTTCAGATAGAATCTTTTTTCATTAAAATCCAGTTAAAATACATGGCAGGTTTTCATTTTTGTCCGAACAGAAAGAAATATTATGTTACAATAGAAGCAGTCAGTATGAAAGCGGTTATTTATAGCAGCAATCTGTATGAAAACAGGAGGAGACAATATGTTATTTGAAATGCCGAAATACCATCACCCGGATTTTACAAAGCCGGAGTTTGTGAATGCGCCAGATGTAAAAATCGCCATTGCAGAGCAGGATGGAGTTGCACCGGAATATTATCACAGCACATCCATGTATCCGGAATATTTCAAAATTAACGGAAGATGGATTCTTGCAGAGGAAAGCCGCATGGATTCCAGTGTGGTTCTCTGTGATGACGGTCATCTGGAGGTAGTGGAAAATAGAAATATCAAAAAGGGCGATCAGGTGATTCTGGGGCGGACGGAAAAATGTGAAGAAGGGATCTATATGCACTGTCATGGATTTATAGACGAGACAGAGGCGTTGGAGGATCAGTTTGTCTTTCGTCAGGGACGAAGCCGGGAAACCTCTTATGCACGGGATTATGATCGGCTCATGAGCTTGCTTAAATATGAAAAGGAACACGGTGGCAATATTGTGTGGGTTATGGGGCCGGCCTTTGCTTTTGATTATGATGCAAGAAGGGCTATGCAGGCAATGGTTGAGCATGGCTACGCTCAGGGGCTTCTGGCAGGAAATGCTCTGGCAACTCATGATTTAGAAGGCGCGCTGCTTCATACAGCATTGGGACAGGATATTTATACGCAGAAATCCCAGCCAAACGGACATTATAATCACCTGGATGTGATTAATAAAGTCAGACGCAGCGGTTCGATTGCACAGTTTATAGAAGATTACCACATTGACAACGGAATTATGTACAGTATTGTAAAAAATAAAATTCCTTTTGTCTTAACTGGATCCATTCGGGATGATGGTCCTTTGCCGGAAGTATATGGAGACGTATATGAGGGAGCGGCAGCTATGAGAGAACTGGTCAAAAAATCCACAACGGTTATCTGTCTGGCAACAATGCTTCACACCATTGCCACAGGCAATATGACACCGTCCTTCCGCGTTCTTCCAGGGGGAGAGATTCGTCCGGTATATCTTTATACTGTTGATGCAGATGAGTTTGTTGTGAATAAGCTGCTTGATCGAGGAAGTTTGTCTGCAACAACAATTGTTACTAATGTACAGGATTTTATTACCATAGTAGCAAAGGGTCTTGGGGTAATTGACTAGAGAACGAGTGCTTTATATAAAGTAGGGAGGAGCAAATGGGGGTTCACGTAAAAAGTGAAATAGGAACATTAAAGCGTGTTATGCTGCATCGTCCAGGAAGAGAATTGGAGCAGTTGATTCCAGGGGAACTGGAACGGCTGTTATTTGATGACATTCCTTATTTGAAAACGGCAAGACAGGAGCATGACCAGTTTGCGGAGCTTTTGAGAAGAAATCATATAGAGGTTTTGTATCTGGAAGACTTGATGGCGGAGACATTAAAGCTAAATGAGCATTTAAAAGAGAAATTTATCGAGGAATTTATTTGCGACAGTGGAAATAATGCATATCTGAATAAGAAGGTATTAAAAAAATATCTAATGTCTATAGCTGATGAAAAAACACTGGTGGAAAAGACCATGGAAGGCATTTTTTTTGATGAAATTGCATCAGAAGGAAAAAATCCATTGGTAGATATGGTTCGTAATCACAAGCGCTTTCTTACGGATCCAATTCCTAATTTATATTTTACGCGAGATCCTTTTGCAATCATAGGAAATGGTGTAAGTATCCACAAAATGTATTCAGGTACGAGACGCAGAGAAACGATTTATGGAAAATATATTATGGAGCATCATCCTGATTTTGCAGGAACAGTGAATCAGTATTACAAGAGAAATGATTTGTTCAGTATCGAGGGCGGAGATATTTTGAATTTGAGCAATCGGGTTCTGGCAATTGGAATTTCTCAGAGAACAACGCCCGAGGCTATTGAATTGCTGGCAAAGAGGATCTTTGCAGATGAATATTCAGAGGTAGAAACAATTCTGGCATTAGATATCCCTAATATCCGTGCGTACATGCATTTAGATACAGTATTAACACAGGTGGACTATGATAAATTCACGGTTTATCCCGGTATTTTAGGAAGTCTCAGAATTTATGAAATTTGTAAGGGAGATAAAGAAGAGACATTAAATGTGTCAGAGTTAGAACAGAGTCTGGCAGTTATTTTAGCTACACATTTGGGATTAGATAAAATCACACTGATTCATTGCGGCGGTAAAAACGGCATAGCTTCTGAACGTGAACAGTGGAATGACGGTTCGAATACGTTAGCCATTGCTCCCGGAAAGGTGGTTGTGTATGATAGAAACAATATTACAAACCAGATTCTCCGGGAACATGGACTGGAGGTATTGGAAATTGCCAGCTCAGAGCTTTCCAGAGGGAGAGGAGGCCCGCGCTGCATGAGTATGCCGTTGGTGCGGGGAGATATTTAAAAGGAGATTATTATGGGTGTAAATATTCGGGGAAAAAATTATCTGAAGCTTTTAGACTATACATCAGAGGAAATTAGATATCTTTTGGACTTATCAAAAAACTTTAAACAGATGAAAAGAACAGGCGTTTCTCATCGATATTTAGAGGGGAAGAATATTGTTTTATTATTTGAAAAAACCTCAACGAGAACAAGATGTTCTTTCGAGGTAGCTGGTATGGATTTGGGAATGGGGGTAACTTATCTAGATCCGGGCAGCTCTCAAATGGGGAAAAAAGAAAGTATAGCGGATACAGCACGAGTACTAGGTAGAATGTATGATGGAATTGAATATCGTGGATTTGATCAGGAATTGGTAGAGACTTTAGCAAAATATGCAGGAGTGCCTGTTTGGAATGGCTTGACTGATCAGTTTCATCCAACGCAGATGCTGGCTGATTTGTTAACCATTGAAGAAAAATTTGGATATTTAAAAGGTATTAATTTTACCTTTATGGGAGATGCCAGAAATAACATGGGAAATTCGCTAATGATTGCCTGTGCAAAAATGGGATTGAATTTTACAGCCTGTGCACCAAAGGAATTATTTCCAGCAGAAGAATTGGTAAAAATAGCAAGACAGATAGCAGAAGAAAACGGATGTAGTATTACTTTAACAGATGATGTAGAGAAAGGTACTTATAATGCTGATGTAATTTATACAGATATTTGGGTATCTATGGGTGAAGCCGATGAAATATGGGAAACTCGTATTAATCTTCTGAAAAAATATCAGGTGAATAAAGCGGTAATGGAACATGCCAAGAAAACAGCAATTTTTATGCATTGTCTTCCCTCTTTTCATGATACTAATACAACAATAGGTCAGATGATTGCACAGAGATTTGGCTTAAAAGAGATGGAAGTTACTGACGAAATATTTGAATCAAAGCAGTCAGTTGTATTTGATGAAGCAGAAAATCGCATGCATACCATTAAAGCCGTTCTTTATGCTACTCTCTGTTAAAGGGGGCAGTTTTATGAAAAAAAAGAGAATTGTAGTTGCATTAGGGGGCAATGCTCTGGGAAATTGTCCGGGTGAACAGATTCTTGCTGTCCGAAAAGCTGCAGAGGTCATAGCACTTTTAGTAGAACAGGGACATGAGGTTATTATTGGGCATGGAAATGGTCCACAGGTGGGAATGATAAATTCAGCTATGAATTATGCATCGGAATCAGATGATAAAATTCCAGCTATGCCATTTCCAGAGTGCGGAGCAATGTCTCAAGGTTTTATTGGTTATCACCTTCAACAGGCATTAAATGAAGAATTATTGAAGAAAAAAATAAGCAAAACCGTAGTAAGTATTATTACTCAGGTTCTCGTGGATAAAAATGATAAGGCATTTCAGGATTATACAAAGCCGATTGGACGTTTTTATACAAAAGCTGATGCAGAAAAATTATCAAAAGAAAAAGGGTATTATTTTATAGAGGATTCTGGACGAGGTTATCGTCGGGCAGTACCGTCTCCGGTACCTCAGAGAATCATAGAGCTTTCTGCAATACGTCGTATGATTCAAAGCGGATTGATAGTGATTGCAGTAGGCGGAGGAGGCATTCCGGTTATTGAAGGAGAAGAGGGACTTCAGGGCATTGATGCAGTAATCGATAAAGACAGAGCATGTGAAAGACTGGCTATTGATTTAAAAGCGGATATTCTATTGATACTTACGGCAGTGGACTATGTATGCATTAATTATAATAGTCCCAATCAAACAGAATTGAAAAAACTGACAGAGTTAGAGGCAGAACAGTATATCAGAGAAGGTCAGTTTGGAAATGGAAGTATGCTTCCTAAGGTACAAGCGTGTCTTGGGTTTGTACATAGTTTACCAGGGAGAATGGCAGTAATTACATCATTAAATAATGCCGGTTTGGTTTTTAAGAACGATGTTGGTACAAGATTTTTTTCTGATCGGAATGTACTACAGAAGCCAGAGAAATCTATGGATGATTACGTAGTTTGTCTGGATAATATTTAATAATAAAAGATGATAAAAGGGCAAAGAGGAGAGAAACTTTGCCCTTTTTTATGGTAAAAAATCAGGAAATATTTTGTATGAACAAAAGTACAAAATCCTAAAAGAAAAGTGGGTTTTTGTACAATTGAAAAAAATAGTGTTTTTGATAAAATAAAAATATGTAAATATTCACAAAAAACAATGTTAAAAATGGTCGTGGTCTGTTATTTTTGTGAAAAAAGTATCTATTTCAAAGAAAGGAAAAAAGATTATGAAAAGATGGAAAAAATTGATTAGTATTGGAATGGTAGCAACAATAGCTTTTTCTGCGACAGGATGCAGTGGCGGAAGTAAGGTAAAAGATGACAAAATTGTGTTGGGGTATATTGGACCATTAACAGGTGAATCAGCACTGTGGGGAGAGGTAGAATCCAATACTTTGAAGATGCTGGTAGAGGAAACGAATGCCAATGGTGGAATTATTGGAAAACAAATTGAATTAAAGATATATGACAATCGTGGTGATGCAGTAGAAACTACAAATGCGGCAAGAAAAGCATTACAGGCTGATGGTGTTGTTGCATTTATTGGCCCAGATAGTTCTTCAGGTGCTATTGCATTGGATGAGGTCTGTGAAGAGTATAAAGTTCCACATATTACAACTACTGGAACGAATTATAAAGTAACGCAGAAAGAAGATGATGGATCGGTACGCCCTTATGCATTCCGTGTTTGCCTTTCTGATCCACAGTTAGGTGATATTATGGGAGGATATGCCTTTGATAAATTGGGATATAAAAATGTTGCTATTCTTTATGAGATTAGTAGTGAATATTCATTAGGAATTACTCAAAATTTTACGGAGGCTTTTGAAGCAAAAGGCGGAAAGGTGACGATTACAGAAGCATACAAAACAGGCGATGTTGATTTTAGAGCACAGCTTTCTAAGATTAAGGAAATGGGTGAATTCGATGCGTTTATGGTTCCTGCAAATTATAAAGAAGTTGGCTTGATTGCAAAGCAAGCAAGAGCTTTAGGAATTGAACAGCCATTTCTTGGTGTAGATGCATGGATGATGCAGGATCTATTTGAAGTAGCGAAGGAGGAAGTTCAGGGTGCTGTGTTCCCGTGTGCAATGGATGTAAATGATCCGAATCTGCAGGAATTTAAGACCGCTTATCAAGAAAAATGGAACATGGATCCGGATAAGGGTGGTACAGATGCATATTTAGCATATGATTGCTTTGAACTTATTAAATACGCGATTGAAAAGGGCGGAGAAGCAACTCCGGAAAAGATTCGTGAGAATTTAGAAAATGCAAAAGATGTTCCCTGTCTGACCAGTGTAATTTCTATTGATCCGGAAACACATAACCCTGTTCGTACAGCAAGTATATTCAAAATTGAAGGTACGGAATTTGTGAAACTGGATGAGTATCGATTTGAATAATAGTCACCTGAAATGATACCAAGCTGCCACAGGGAGAGCATTATCTATGTGGCAGCCATTTGACTTTTAAATAGTAAAGGAGGAGGAAATTTGTTTTTTCAACAGTTAGTGAATGGTTTATCCATAGGAAGTATTTATGCATTGATGGCAGTTGGATATTCTTTGATATACAGTCTCTTAAATTTTACGAATTTTGCTCATAGTATTACAGTAACTATAGGAGCATTCTGTGCATTTTTCTTTTTAAGTAATTTGGTGCAGAATCTCTATTTAGGAATTGCCATTGCCGTGTTGGTTGCAGGCGGTCTGGCCATGCTGATAGAACTATTAGGCTATCGACCATTGCTTCAGAAAAAAGCCCGTCGAATTTATCTTTTGATTACTGGTTTGGGAATTTCTACTATGTGCGAGAATTTAATTATTATTTGTTTTTCCAGCCGTTTTCGAGTTTATCCGATAAACTTTTCTAATGAAAGTATCAATATTTTGGGAGCAAGTGTGGGACAAATTGATTTAATTATTTTCGTTGTCAGTATGATAGCTCTGATTGCAGTAGAATTATTTATTAGAAAATCCCGTGCAGGTCTTGCTATTCGAGGAGCGTCTTTTGATTTGGAAGCAACCTCGTTGATGGGAGTAAATGTACAGAAACTTATTTTAATTGTATTCATGATTGCAGGTTCCTTAGCAGGCTTAGCTGGAGCCTTGTTAGGTGCAAAATACACAGCATTTCCTACACTTGGAACAGCGATGACGAATAAAGCGTTTATAAGCTCTGTATTTGGTGGACTTGGAAGTATTCCGGGAGCTGTATTAGGAGCTATTTTACTGGGAGTGGGGGAAACAATGATTGCTAGTTATGTTTCTTCTTCTATGAGAGATATATTTGCATATTTACTTCTGGTGATTGTCCTATTTGTTCGTCCGTCTGGATTAATGGGGAAAGAAGCGGAAGATAAAGCTTAGGGAGGTGAAGATATGAATTATTGGCTTGGAGTTGCAACATTGACGGGAATTTATATGATTGCCATACTGGGAGTTTCTATTTTAACAGGTTTTACAGGACTTTTTTCTATGGGACATGCAGGTTTTATGGCTATAGGTGCCTATACATCTGCCCTGGTTACAAAGACTTTTCACCTTCCGGTTTTAGTGGGTGTATTTTTTGGGATGTTTACAGCGTTGGCTGTGGGATTATTAATCGGATATCCTACTTTAAAACTAAAAGGAGATTATTTTGTTATTGCTACATTAGGAATTGGTGAAGTAACAAAGCTGCTTATAGAAAATTTACCAAGTGTAACAGGCGGCGCCAGAGGTTTGACAGATGTTCCTAAGGGAACAACATTCCCCATGGTAGCAGTATTTCTAATTATTATTATATGGGGATTGCATAATTTTCTTCATTCAAAACAGGGAAGAAATTGTGTTGCAGTCAGAGAAGAGGAACTGGCAACGGCATCTATCGGAGCCAGTGTATCTAGTTATAAAATGTTGGCAATGGGGATCAGCTGTGCTTTGTGTGGAATATCGGGAGCATTATTAGCGCATTATATGCATTATTTAAACCCCACAATGTTTAATATGGTAAAATCCGATGAACTTGTAATGACAGTTATATTAGGTGGCTGCGGAAGTCTTACAGGAACAATTATTGCGTCTTTGATTTTGGTTCCACTGCCGGAAATTCTTCGGTTTGGTTCTGTTCAAGAATGGAGAATGGTATTTTATGGTCTTCTGGTAGTACTTGTCATTATATTTAAACCATCTGGTTTAATGGGAACAAAAGAGTTTAGTTTGCAGGGATTAAAGAGTGTATGTGGAAAAGTAACCTCCCACAGAAGGAGAGGTAATTGATGGGAAAAGAAGAAATTATTTTAAAATTTGAACATGTAGTAAAGCGGTTTGGAGGAATTACTGCATCAAATGATATTAATATTGATGTACCCAAAGGTAGTATTTATGGAATTATAGGGCCAAATGGTGCAGGAAAAACGACACTGTTTAATATGGTGACAGGTGTGTATGATTGTACGGAAGGGGAAATTCGTTTTTTGGATCAAAAAATAAATGGACTGCCTACACATATTATTGCACAGAAAGGAATTGCCAGAACATTTCAGAATATTCGTTTATTTGGAGATTTAAGCGTATATGAGAATCTTTTAACAGCCTGTCAAAAAAATATTTCATATAGTCTTATGGATGGAATCCTTCGGACTAGGAAGTGCAGAAAACAGGAAGAGGAAATGCAAAAATATTGTAATACCCTTTTAAAAGAAGTAGGTCTTTATGAAATGAGAGATCAGAGAGCAAATAATCTCCCATATGGTATGCAGCGTCGTTTGGAAATTGCCCGTGCATTAGCTGTGAGACCTCAGATAATTCTTTTAGATGAGCCGGCAGCAGGAATGAATGAGGAAGAATCAGCACAGTTATCTGAATTTATTCGTACAATTCGTGATACAAAAGAGATTACAGTTGTTATTATTGATCATCACATGGATGTAATTATGTCAATCTGTGACAAGATTTCAGTATTAAACTTTGGAACCCTTCTTGCAGCAGGAAAGCCTTGGGAAATTCAAAATAATCCGGAAGTTATTTCTGCATATTTGGGGGTGGATGAATGATGAAAGTAGAAAATTTAAGTTTTTCTTATGGGAAAATACAGGCAATTCATGATGTGAGTTTTGAACTGGGACAAGGTGAAATTATGGCTATCGTAGGAGCAAACGGAGCCGGAAAATCTTCGTTAATGAAATGTATTGCAGGACTTTTGAAACCGCAAAATGGAAATGTCTATATGGATGGAGCAGCTTTAGAAGCGACACCATACCAGGTGGTAGAAAAAGGAATTAGTCTTGTTCCTGAAGGCAGATGGATTTTTCCGAACCTGACAGTAGAAGAAAATCTTTTACTAGGAGGATATACAAACAAAAAGAGAGATGAGTTTTTAAGGCGTTCTTATGAAATGTTTCCAAGACTGGGAGAACGAAAAAAACAGAGAGCAGGGACAATGTCTGGTGGTGAGCAGCAGATGCTTGCTATTGCCAGAGGATTGATGTCGAATCCGAAGGTTTTATTACTAGATGAGCCTTCATTAGGTCTGGCTCCGTTGATTGTTAACGATATTATGGAAATCATAAAAAATATAAACAAAGAAGGAATTTCAGTGTTATTAGTTGAGCAGAATGCAAGAAAGGCGCTTGCAATTGCTCATCAGGCATGTGTTTTAGAGCAAGGAAGGATTGTAAAAAGAGGAACGGGTAAAGAATTGGCAGCAGATGAAAGTATTATTGCAGCATATCTTGGGAAATCAAAAAATGTCAGGAGGGATATTTAATGACAGAAAAAGTAGAAAGGGCAATGTTTGATTATTTTGGATTGGAGGGACAAACAGCAATTGTAACAGGAAGTGGAAATGGAATTGGACGTGCTACAGCAATTATGCTAGCAGATTTAGGTGCAAATGTTATGGTTTGTGATATAGAGACAGACAGTGCAAAAAAGGTAGAAGAAGAAATTTTGGGGCGAGGGGGAAAAGCTGTTTCTAATAGATGTGACGTAACTAAGCTGGAAGAAATTAAGGAAACTATTCGGAAAACGGTAGAGGCATTTGGAACAGTGGATATTCTGGTAAATAATGCAGCCGGATTTGGCGGCGGAAAGACATTTGATAAGATGACTTATGAGGAATGGGATCGATTGATTCGTATTAATCTGACAGGCGCCTATATGTTTACGAATGAAGTGCTTCCTTACATGGTAGAAAAACAGCATGGCAAGATCTGCATGGTAAGCTCTGGAGCAGCGCTAGGCTATGATTTTTCCGATCCACATTATGCAGCATCTAAAGCGGGAATGATTGGATTAGCGAAGGAACTTTCACAGGAGCTGGCGAAGCACAGAATTAATGTGAATGTACTGGGGACAGGATTAACAGATACTCGCATGGCACATTTGCCAGGACGTTCTTGGGAGGATGAAACAAAAGGGCTTCCATGGTATCGTGTTGGAACTCCAAAGGATCAGGCTTCTGCAATTGTCTTTTTGGTATCAGAAGCTGCAGAATATATCACAGGTCAGGTGCTTTGCCCTAATGGTGGAGCGTGGATGTAGGAGGATTAAAAATGGAACGAGATTATTTGAAAATCACAGGAAGAGCGGCAATTGTAACAGGAAGTGGACGGGGAATTGGACGAGCTACAGCAAGGGCGCTGGCGAACTATGGAGCTAGAGTTATGGTCTGCGATATAAATGATGAATGGGGAATGGAAGTAGTTAAAGAGATACGTGAAAACGGAGGAATTGCTGAATACTGTCATTGTGATGTGGCTGATACATTGCAGGTAAAGGAAATGGTAAAAGTTACAGTAGAAGCATTTGGAACAGTGGATATTCTGGTAAATAATGCAGGGATTGGAAGTGTTTCTTTACCGTTTGAGGAAATCACAGATGAACAGTGGGAGCAGATGATCAAGGTGGATTTGACCGCTCCGTTTTATGTATGTCGTGAAGTAATTCCATATATGAAAGAACAGAAGCACGGAAAGATTATTAATATCAGCTCTGGTTCTGGAATTATTGGATGTGAATTTTGCTCTCATTATGCATCTGCAAAAGCAGGGTTAATTGGTTTTACTCAGTCTATAGCAAAGGAATTGGCAATGGATAGGATTAATGTGAATGTTATTGCAGTTCCGACTACGCAAACGCCGATGCTAAAGGAAACAGAATTTGATATTTTTGTGGAAGATGAATTACGAGATATTCCGTGGGGACGAATTGGAGTCCCGGAAGATATTGCAGATATGGTACTCTATCTTTCTTCTGATTCTTCTGAGTATGTAACAGGACAGATTTTGGCACCGAATGGTGGTCGGCGTACACCTATTTAATTTCGGAGAGGAGTGAATCATATGATTTGGCCAAATGGCGCAAAGACTGCATTTTCATTGGGATTTGATATGGATGGTGACACTATATGGTTAAATAAAACCCGTAATCTTCCAAATGGGAATACATACTTAAAGGGACCATCTATTGGACGATATGGAACAAAAAAAGGTGCCTTGCATGTACTTGACATATTAGATGAATTTAATTTGAAAACTACATGGTTTATACCAGCAGATATTGTGGAGAGACATAGCGATGTAGTGGAAAAAATATTAGAGAGAGGCCATGAAATTGGCCATCATGGATTAGATCATACTGGTGAGTATGGAAAAAACTTTGAAGAGCAAAAGGAAAGAATTTTGAGATGTCAGGACATTTTTGAGAAATATACAGGATACCGAGCTGTAGGATTTAGACCAACAGGATATTTATTACCAGAAACCGAACGTTGGATTTATGGAGAAGGTGGATTTATTTATTCTAGTGCAGGGATTAGCGGAGAGGCTTGCGGTTACTATGAGATCGAGGGAACACCCACAGCTGCAGTAAATATTCCGTGTCGTGATGAGCAGATGGATGACTATGTTCAGACAGTTTTTCATTCGTATCCGGCAGTACTGGTAGGAATGCCAAGAATTGCTCTTTATGATAATGCTTATTATAACTGGGTACGGGAAGTTGAAGGGATGATTTGTTATGGAAATTCAGGTTCCAGTGCATTTCATCCTCAGATTGCAGGAACACCGGGAAGAGCAGAAGTATTCAGAAAGTTTTGTAAATATCTTGCGGAGAATGCTGATATATGGTGCACAACCTGCCGTGAGATTGCAGAGCATTATAAATTGATAATGGAGGGCAATGCATATGTTAAGTGAAAAAATAAAATGGCCGTCCGGATGTAGCTGTGCAGTAATGATAAGTGTGAATTTAGATGCAGAATTTTTTGGGAAAATATATTATCCGGATGTAGATGTAAATGAAGGAGATATCTTTAGACTTGGCCAAGTTAGTATTCGATATGGATTGCCAAAGCTTTTGGAAACATTAGAAAAATATGATGTAAAAGCTACATTTTTTATTCCAGGAGAAGTAGCGAGACGATATCCGGATGCAGTAAAAATGATTTTTCAGAAGGGACACGAAATCGGATGTCATGGAGATCAGCATGAGATTATGGCACATTTAAGTCTGGATGAGCAAAGGAATGTATTAGAACGAGCAACTAAAGAATTGAAAAATTTAACAGAGGTAGATGTGAAAGGATTCAGAATGCCAGAGGGAGAAATGAATTTGGATACATATCGTGCGTTAAAGAGTTTGGGTTATAGATATTCCAGTTCTCTTTCCGACGATGATATTCCTTATATAGAAAAAAACACAGGAATTCTGGAACTTCCGATTCATTGGGAATTATTTGATCTTCCTTATTTTACATTTACATTTGATCCCCCGATTCCTCCGGGGCAGGCACGATCGGCTCGAATGGATGATGTACTGGAAAACTGGTTTTATGAGTTGGAGGGTGCAAGGCGGTGGGGGACTCTTCTGAATCTTCAACTAGATCCACAGGCAATTGGTGAGCAGGGACGAATTTTTATGCTTGAAAAATTTCTGGATAAAGTGAAGGAAAGTGGTGATGTCTGGCTTACGAATGGTGGTGAGATTGCAGAGTATTTTGAAAAATAACAGGAGAGGAGATTATCATGTCGGAAGCAGTATTAAATGCATTAGCACAGCGTTTGGTTGAAATGACTTTATCAAAAACCAGATATGATTTGTGGGATTTGCAGTGGTATACAGAAGGGCCATTCTGGAGAAGAACGAGTATGCGCTATTCACGGGAATATAAAATTATTCCTGATTATGAAATTGCGGATGCGAAACATGGAATGACCTTGGAAAATATTGTGACAGAATCTGCGCTTCATATGGAAACATTAAAGGAGTTAAAAAAAACGGTGTCTCCAAAGGAATGTCAAAGAGCAGATTATTTATATGAGCATATGTGTCATATTAATCTTCGAAGCAGAATGCTTCTGGGAGAGAAGGTCGCGTTTGATCAGATGACGGATGGACTATACTGTCTGGTTGCTCCTAATTTTGATTATAAAAAATTTGATGCTATATTAGATAAGCTGAATCAGGCATTGCCAGGAACAGGAAGTGTTCAGGAGAAAATAACATCTTTCAGAAAGCGTCTGGCTATTCCACCGGACACACTTTTAAACGTAATTAAAATATCTACTCAGGTTTTTCATGATATTTCTGTAAAAAAAATGCATGTGACAGGAAATAGCATGCCAAGAATAAGAGTGAGAGAACTTCCTAGCAAGGATATGGTTTTCCTGTCTATTTTATTCGGATACGATTATAATCATTTAGAATATGAACGTAATTTTAATTTGTTATATCCATGGACTGTGGACAAAGTAGTAGAATATGTAGGACATGAAATGGAACCGGGACATTTAACGTATTTTGAAAAAAGGTTACAGACGATGATTGATACTTGTTGGCCGGAAATGTCGATAGTTTCCCAATTTTCATCTTCAAATTCTTTTAGTGAAGGTTCTGCACGTCATGCCATTATGATGAGTTTTGACAATAATCTGGATAAACTAGTTGATTTTGAAAAGGAGGTAATTTTCAGAAATGCCGGAATTGATGAAAAACTAACTGAATTGATGCCATTGTGGCATGAATACTGTGAGTTATCCGGCTATGGAAAATTGGAGGCCTCCAGAAAATTATGGGATGAAATCTGGGAAGAAGAGGATGCAGCAGCTTTTTTGGAACATTATGGATTTGCAGATCAAGGTAAAGGTGTAGAAACTGTTCGTAAAATGGCCACAGAGGATGATGGCCATTATGTAGCGCATGATTATGCTAGGGACGTAGTACGGGACTATTTTAATTCCGTAACAGATAATGTTGATGAGCAATGGAGTCTCTATGAAAAAATGTGCTGTGCACATATGTCGATGAGGCAAATAAAAGAAAAGACATATTGTGTAGATGATGGGTTGATAATTGCAAAATAAAGGATGAGGATTCCTGCAATTGCGCTTCACCAAGAAGAGTATCTATGGTATCATGGTAAACATGGATGGACGAAAACCAGTTGACGTTTAAAGGAGGCGCTTGCATACATGGAATTACTTCTTAACTCTTTTATTACTCATCAAATATTGGAACCGGTATTTCCTTCAGGTTTCAGAAATAATTCGCTGAAAATTAAGCATATTGGGATTTTTGAAAGGGGAAAGGAATTTGGCAGTAAATTGAAAAATAATATGCTGATTTTTTTCCCCGAAGATATTTCTTTTAGGGAGGTAGAGGGGCTCCACCTAGAAGAGCGGGACTGTAGCGCTGTATTCTATAAAAATAGTATGGCATTGAGAGAAATGGAGGAGGTTCATTTTCCTGTTTTGCAAATCAGGGAGAAGAAACTGCTGTCTGAAGCAGTTGAAGAATGCTATGAACTTTTTTCTAGAGATAGAGAGAGTCTTGCACAGATCTCTCTGGAAACAATGGAAATATTGTCTTCGGAACTTGTAAAAAATCATGAGGAAGAAAAGAGCATTATAAAAATTGCGTCAAAGCTGCTGCATTGTCCAGTAACTTTTTCTACTCCAGATTTTCAACGTTCGCCTAGTCAGTTGAAGGAGTATCTGGTAGTTGTTCCTTTATGTGGAGAAACAGGGTTTGATTGGGATCAGGCTTTGGAAAATTTTTCACTGGATAAAGCTTCTTTTCATCCGGCTCTGGCAAAAGCTCCGGGAGGAGAAAGGCTGGCGGGATATAGGTATTACCCGAAGTGTTTAGATGATAGGGGGCTTCAGATTTTAATTTTTCCTGTATCTGATGAATCCTATTTATATGGATATCTTTATATGACTCAGGATATGAAGGAGCAGAAGCTTTCTATGGAACAGGTAGTTAAGCTGAGACAGATTTTAGCTTTGTTGAAGTTTGAAATCATAAAATCAAATGAGATTGCCAGAACGGTTAATCGTTATTATGATTTCTTATTAGATGAATTAATTGAATCGGATCGTACTGATTTCAGAAAGCTGATGGAAAAATATGGATTGATTCAAAAGCCCATTTATGATCAGTATTTTGTTTTAATTGTGGGTAGAAGTCCGCAGGAGATATCGGATTCGCCGTTTCATGATCTAATGACGAGTCAGTTTTTTAATACAATGTATGATAAATTAGTAAAATCAATTGGAACAATTAATTTTTTTGTTTTTGAACGGAAGGATTATATTGTCACATTGATTCCCAAAGAATTAGCAGGAAAAGATAATGGTGCGCTTTATGCTGCAGTATCTACTTATAGAGAATTCCTGGCAGAGCAGTATCAGGGAATAGGAATTAGTGATGTAGTAGACACAGAAAAAATAAGGCAAGGATATCTCCAGGCATTAAAAGCATTAGCAGTATCACGACATTCTCGAGATAAGTCTCCGTGTTATTATGGTGAACTTGGAGTGCTGCGTTTCTTTTTTGATAACTCTAATAAACTAGATTTCGCTCCGCTCATGCAGGTATATGAAGAATATATAAAGCCTATTGCAGAATATGATAGTCAACATGGAGGGGAACTTCTATCTACACTTACAGCGTATATTACATACAGATGTTCACCTTCGGCAAGTTGTCAGGCTTTGTTTATTCATAAGAACACGTTATATTCTCGTTTGGATAAAATATCGCAGTTATTAGGAAAAAGTCTTTCCGATAGTGAAATTATTTTTAATATATCTTTTGGACTTAAGATACAGACTCTTCTTGAAACCGGAATCATACAGAAAACATTTGATATGTAGTAATATAGAATGGTAGTAATATTGAGAGGATGTGGCGAGATGAGTAAAATAATACAAATGCAGGAAGCGTTTCGTTCACTTCAGAATCTAAAGCAAATATGCAGCTATAATAGAGAGATGATCGATTGTCCAACCCGATGTTTAATACACCAGGAGGCTAGAATTTGGCTGATCGAAAGTGGAAGAGCAACTGTTAAGATACAAGAACAGAAATTTGAGCTTTCCACTGGAAATGTTGTTTCGATTCTTCCTTGGCAGATGACAGAAGTAATTCAAGTACATGAAAGTTTAAGATATGATATTATTGTTTATAATTATGAGTACTTTAATCATATAATTAAATCCTTATATAATATTGATAATGAATCATTTTGTCTTACCGGATTGTTGAAAAAAAACATGGTTTTATCTGTTCCTGAAGAAAAAAATCAGAATTTTCGAAATATAGTTTTTAATATACAAGAAGAGATGGGAATGGAATGTCTGCTGCGAGAAAGAGGAAATGATGCTACACCCTATGTCATTAATCAGGTAGTAGCATTGATACTGGAAATTATTCGATGGGGAGAATACAGACAGAGAATTTCGGAGCGGGAAAACAGAGAAATTGTAAAGAGTGATATTTTTTCTTATATTTTTGGCCATTTGAATGAGAAAATCACTTTAAAGCAACTTTCTAATTTATTTTATATGAGTGAATCTACGGTCAGTGCTTATATTACACAGACGACAGGACTGTCATTTTTTGATTTACTTAATGAAATGAGAGTGGTGAGGACGTTGGATTTTCTTGCATATACAGATTTGAATCTGGAAGAATTAGCGGAAATTCTTGGATTTGTAGATAGTGCTCATATTAGTCGTGTTTTTATGGCCAGGACAGGTTTGAAGGTAAGTGAGTATAGAAAAATATACGGGATTGTAAATGAACTTTCCAGAATAAAAATAAGTGAAGAGAATTATCAAATTGTTTCTTGCATTTATAGAAACTATGAGAAACCGTTGACAGCAAAAATAATAGCAGATCAGTTTCATATTTCTGTAAAAGAGGTGAACAGGATTTTGTTATACTTTGTAGAAATGAACTTTACAGAATTTTTGAATGATATCCGAGTAAACCGAGCTAGGCAGCTTCTTATAAAAACTCAACGAAGTATTCTTGAAATTGCCTTGGAAGTGGGGTATTTAAATGAAAAAACATTAACTAGAAATTTTTTAAAGAAATTTGCAATGACACCGGGGCAGTTTAGAAACAATACATTGGAAAAGATATTGTGGGAAAAAACCAAGGTCTCAGAATCCTGATGCCCGGATTCTGAGACCTTTAAATAAGGCACGTTGTTATTTTTTCTTTTTGTTCTTTCCGGAAGCGGCGTCTCTGGCTTTCCACTCGGCCAGCAGCCGTTCAAATTCTTCTTCCTCTCCGGACTGTATCAGACGTTTTCTGCGGGCTTCCCGGCGGCGGGCCAGGGCCTCGGCTTCTTTTCTGCGCCGGTAAACAATCCAGGCAGCTGCAGCTGCAATCAAACCAAGGACAAGAACGATTCCGACCCCTTTCATGATGATTCCCAGGGCAGCAGGGGTAAGCCCTCCTTTGGAGGAACCAGACAGATTGGATGGCGTTGCTTCCTCGGTCTCGGATACCTCCGTCTCTTCCGGTACAGTTTCCGGTTCTTCATCGCCTATCAGAACGCCGTCCTTTGCCATCAGATAGGCAGTTCCAATTACACGATCATTGTAGGTGTAGGTAAAAAGCGCAACAGCACGATCCGGGTGATTCTCAGGAAGAGGATCCAGGGAAAGATCTGCGTCGCTGAAGGTAGAGCCCAAAGGAAGCGTGATTACGCTTTCCGGGTCAACCATCAGATCCGATGCCTGAAAGGAGCCGCGATCCAGATTGATGATTTCGTCTCCGGTTACATAACGGCTTTCATAATCTGCAATCACGGCATTCTGAAAGTTGCGGAAGCCAAAGGAAAGAAGCTCGGTGCTGTCAGTAAAATACTGCCGGGGCTGGCCCTTTAAGACAACAGAAACCAGTCTTCTGCCGTCTTTTTCTGCATAAGTAACCAGCGTATTTCCTGCGGCCTGAAGATAACCGGTTTTTCCTGCCTTTGCCGGGGAATAATAAAAATCATCGCCTTCTTTTAACAGGCGGTGTTCCTGATTGACAGTCAGACCGCCGGGATAATTGATAGTAGGAGCCAGCTTATGGTTTTTTACAGAACTGATCTCCAGAAGGGTTTCGTTCTGGTAGGCAGCCTGGGCAATCAGGGCCATATCGTAGGCAGTGACATACTGGGTATCGCCGTTCAATCCGGAAGGATTATCAAAATGGCTTTCCGTACAGCCCAGCTCGGCCAGCTTGTCATTCATCATATCCACAAAGGCCGGAATAGAACCAGCTACATGCTCAGCCAGGGCATTGGCTGCCTGATTGGCAGAAACAAGAAGAAGTCCGTAGAGGCAGTCCTCTACAGTAAGGGTATCTCCGGGGACAACGCCCAGTTTGTTTCCGCTGTCAGATTCTACACTGTTGCAGGCGTTTTCTGTGAAAGTAACCATTTCATCCGGCTGCGCGTGTTCCAGAACGATCAGAGCAGTCAGAATTTTGGTAATGCTGGCAGGCGGGTATGGAACATGGATATTCTGTCCGAAGAGAATGGCTCCGGAATCGGCGTCCATAACGATTCCAGCCTCGGCCTGAATTCCTGTATCAGCCGGCCAGTCCGGTCTGGCCCAGGCAGTGCCGGTAAAAAGCTGGCAGGCCAGCAAAAGGCACAGTAATTGTTTTATCTTTTGTTTCAATGGAAAATTACCTCCAATTCTGATCAAATTCACACAATCTTATCATACCGTATTGAGGAAGATTATTCAAGAGAAAATCTGCCGGCCATTTGTTGTAATAGTTCAGCCTGAACTGTTGCTATTTGTCTGAAAACAGTCTCCTTTTCTTGGTTTTCTGCGCTACAAATTGGTTCAAAATATTATTAAAATTCCTCTTCCAATCCAGAGGGTTTTGTAGTATGATATTACAGGACACCAGATATAGATAAAACTGGTGAAATAAAAAACAATATCTAGTATGCATCTTCCCTTTTTTTCAGATAGATAGCGGAAAAGCGAAAAAGGGGAAAAACGGCTGTCAGTCCGGCACAAGCGGGGGCTGACATTGAGGTATAATTATAGAAGTAAGGGAGCTGCAGGAAAATGGAAGTAAAGACCAACGTAATTAAAAGAAACGGCAAGGAAGTGTCTTTTGATATTTCCAAGATTGAGAATGCAATCCGGAAGGCAAACCAGAATGTAGAGCGGATTCATCAGATGAATGATTATCAGATCCGGGCAGTTGCAGACAACATTGCTCAGCAGGTTGGAGAATCCACCCACGCTGTGAACGTAGAGGATATTCAGGATATGGTAGAGACCGGCATTATGGAAATGCGCGGTTACGAGGTTGCGCAGAAGTATGTGCGTTACCGCTACAAACGGGAGTTGACCCGTAAGTCCAATACCACAGATAATGGAATCCTGTCTCTGATCGAGCATATCAATGAAGAAGTAAAGCAGGAGAATTCCAATAAAAACCCAGTGATCAACTCCACACAGAGGGACTATATGGCTGGTGAGGTCAGCAAGGATTTAAGCCGCCGGGTACTTCTGCCAGAGGAGATTGTACAGGCTCATGAGGCAGGAATTATCCATTTCCATGACACAGACTATTATGCTCAGAAGGAGCACAACTGCGATTTGATCAATCTGGAGGATATGCTTCAGAATGGTACGGTAATCAGCGAAACTATGATTGAAAAGCCCCACAGCTTCTTTACCGCCTGCAACGTAACGACACAGATTGTAGCTCAGGTGGCCAGCAATCAGTATGGCGGCCAGTCCTTTACCCTGTCTCATCTGGCTCCCTTTGTGGATGTCAGCCGTCAGAAGCTGAAAAGAAGCGTGACTGCAGAGCGCCAGGAATGCGGCGAATCCATGGATGAGGCTATTATCAATAAAGTAGTAGAGCGCCGTCTGCGGGAAGAGGTAAAGAGCGGAATTCAGACCATTCAGTATCAGTTGATTACTTTGATGACCTGCAACGGACAGGCTCCCTTTGTAACCGTGTTTATGTACCTGGACGAGGTTCCGGAGGGACAGACAAGAGAGGATCTTGCCATGATTATTGAAGAAGTTCTGATCCAGAGAATGCAGGGCGTAAAAAATGAAAAGGGCGTATGGATTACACCAGCGTTCCCGAAGCTGATTTATGTGCTGGACGAGGACAATATTACTGAGGATTCCAAGTACTGGCATCTGACAGAGCTGGCAGCCAAATGTACAGCAAAGAGAATGGTTCCGGATTATATTTCTGCCAAGATTATGCGCCAGTTAAAGAGAGGCAATGTATATACCTGTATGGGATGCCGTTCCTTCCTGACTGTGGAGGATTCTCAGCGCAATCCTGATGGAAGCCACAAGTTCTACGGACGTTTCAACCAGGGTGTTGTGACCATTAACCTGGTGGATGTGGCATGCTCCTCTGAGGGAGATATGGAGCGGTTCTGGGAGATTCTGGAGGAACGTCTGGAGCTTTGCCACCGGGCGCTTCGCTGCCGCCATGAGCGTCTTCTGGGCACTATCTCTGATGTAGCTCCGATTCTGTGGCAGAACGGCGCTCTGGCCAGACTGAAAAAGGGCGAAACCATTGATCGTCTGCTGTTTAACGGTTATTCCACCATTTCTCTGGGTTATGCAGGCCTTTACGAAATGTGCGTTCGGATGACCGGAAAATCTCACACCTCACCGGAGGGCAAGCCCTTTGCTCTGCAGGTAATGCAGAAATTAAATGACAAGTGTGCAGAGTGGAAGGCAGCGGAAAATATCAGCTATTCTGTGTACGGAACTCCTATGGAGTCCACTACCTACAAATTTGCCAAATCCCTGCAGAAGCGGTTTGGCATTATTCCGGGAGTAACGGATAAAAACTACATTACCAACAGCTACCATGTTCATGTGTCTGAGGAGATTGACGCTTTTGAGAAGCTGAAATTCGAATCTGATTTCCAGAAGCTGTCACCGGGCGGCGCTATCAGCTATGTAGAGGTGCCTAATATGCAGAACAACATTCCGGCTGTTCTGACGGTTATGAAGTTTATTTATGACAACATTATGTATGCGGAGCTGAATACCAAGAGCGATTACTGCGAGTGCTGCGGCTATGACGGAGAGATTAAGATTGTGGAGGATGAGTCCGGTAAGCTGGTATGGGAGTGTCCCAACTGCGGAAACCGGAATCAGGACAAGATGTCTGTAGCCAGAAGAACCTGCGGATATATCGGAACCCAGTTCTGGAACCAGGGACGGACTCAGGAGATTCGGGATCGGGTACTGCACCTGTAAAACTGCAAATATTCTTGAATAAAAAATCCGGCTCAGTTCCTATTTATGGGGAACTGAGTCGGATTTTTTCCAAACCATCGTATATTCTTTTTCCCCTGTAGCTTCCTCCATTCCTTCTGACAGGATGGAAAAGCCCTCTCTGTCATAGAATGCGGTTGCCCGTGAGTTTTTCTGATAAACATTTAGCGAAAGCGTGTCATATTTCTGCTTCGCGTAAGTCAAAAGCTGCCTTCCGATTCCGCAGGAACGGCAGTTTTTGGCTACGAAAATTCCGGCAATATAATTGTCTATCATGCCAAGAAAGCCCAGTATCTTTTCGTCTGTGACATAGACAAAAACCTTTGACTGGAGCAAGGCTTTTTGTACCTCGTGAAAATGAGAGCGCCAGTAACCCTCCGGTACAAACGGATGCGCGTCTTCATTGCCAGAAAGCCATATCTTCATAACCTGTTCAGTATCTGATGTCTGAAATTCTCGAATCATGGTTTTTCTCCTTGTATTTATAACATCATTTCCAGATATTTTTTTAATCCGTCGCGATATTTCTTTGTAAGAGCTAAATATTGCTGCTGTTCTTCTGGTGTCCACTCATTCCAGATCCTGTTTTCAATCTCATGGAGAGGACGTATTTTTTCTAATGAAAATTGTTCGCCCTTTTCGGTCAGGCAAAGAATGGTATTTCTGCCTTTTCCCTGCTCCAGATATACGATGTCCTCTTTTTCTAATCTGCGGACAGCAGAATTGATTGTCTGGCGGCTGATACCTGTAAGCTTACTTATCTCGCTTTGCAGGCATTTTCCGCCTTTCTCGCAGAGTACATATAAAATATTTTGAACACTGTCTGAAATGCCCATTTTCACAGCTGCTTCATGGTATAAAGCATTGATTTCTCCGGCTAAATAGGTATATTGCTCTCTTTCCAGGTAGTGCATAGCTTCACCTCTTGTCTGATTTCGTACATTATGTATTATATCCGATTTCGTACATAAGTCAATAGCCTTTCTACTGAATACAGGAGTATTACGCTGGAGTTTATACATTTTTATTTCGCTGAACTTAAGTTTTCATGAATTCAGTTTCTTGATATTTACAGTAAAAATAAATCTTGATATATTGAAAATAGAGAAGCAGCAGGAACGACAGCTGTATTTCAGTGGAGTGTGAAAATGATGCGATAATCGTACATACTGGGGAGGCGGATGAAGTGAATCGACAATTTATACAAAGCCTGTCTATCGATTGGAATAAGATTGACAACGACAGTTATTTACGAGAAATAGAAGCGATCAACCAATTGGAAGAGATTGTTTTTGAAAAACCCATTACCTTTTTTGTGGGCGAAAATGGCAGCGGAAAATCAACGCTGCTGGAAGCTCTTGCGGTATCCTATGGATTTAATCCGGAAGGCGGCACGAAAAATTATTCTTTTTCAACCTATGATTCCCATTCTCCGCTGTATCATGCACTTCGGCTTTCAAAGGGATTTCGTCAGGCAAAATGGGGGTATTTTCTTAGAGCAGAAAGCTTTTATAATGTTGCAACGCAAGAAGAAGCGTATGCGGATTTTGAACATCCCTCAGAAAAATATCATGAAAAATCCCATGGGGAAAGTTTCCTTGCGATTACACAGAATTATCTGCGGCCCAATGGACTGTATCTGTTTGACGAGCCAGAAGCGGCATTATCTCCTCAAAGACAATTAACCCTGCTTATGGAAATTGATTCCTGTGCAAAAGCAGGATCACAATTTATTATGGTTACCCATTCTCCTATTTTGTTAGGAATACCCGATGCGCAGATTTTATCCTTTGATGGCGGAACGGTACACGAGTGTGCTTATGAAGATACGGAGAGCTATAAGGTTACGGAAATGTTTATTAACAACCGGCATATTTTATTGAATAAACTGCTCTCGGAGTGAAGCTGTAAGCCGGGAGTATTTAAAAAAGGATTCCTTTGATTCTGCAGACCTGGGAAACGATATTATTCGATTGAGAAAATATCGCAAGATTCGGAGGTGAGCTTATGAAATTCGTAGATCAGAACACATTTATCGTTTCATTACTGCTGGGGATCCTTGTAATTTACAAGGTATTATCCATTGATGGCTTTACCGATATCCTGTGGATTATTCTGATGGGGAGTTTAACCATTAAAGGTTTGAGGAGTTCATTTTCAAAGGAGTTACATGAACGGGACATAAGGCAGGCATATCAGAAGAAGGTTTTGTATCAGAATATTTTTGGGAAATTTGCGTATATTGCGCCAGATATTCCGCTGCTTACCATTATTTTAGCTGGAATTATTGCATATGTCAGTCCGGATGCAGCTATGTTCAAAGTGCTAATAGCTGCGCTTCTGGCATTTTCCGCGGGATATGCAGTATGGATCAGTCTGTATATTGCAAAGCATAAGAAAAACGCTGTTGAAAGTGGAAATTGGGACACAGAAAAATTAAATGCAGAGAAGGAACGGGCCTGGAAGCGTTCGGATTTTTTTCATAATGTTATGTATTTTATTGCGGCTGTATTTCTGATTTTTTATTTCATTTTCGGAGATCCGGTTATTTATATCAATAATTACAGGTTGAAGACAGCGATGACAGAGCTGGATAAAGAGCGGATTACATTGGAGGAAACAGTGCCGTTTGAATGGACGAGAGTATATTCCTTTGGCCCGTATTTTCCATTAAAGGATATTGAAAGAATCACTGGTTCAAAGAGTCCTGCACTTAATGACAGCATCAATGAGGGAATGGTAAATCTAATATTTATGAATCATGGCAGAGTGGTTTCCAGTGTATGCAAATATCCTTCGTCTACAGGATATTCGTTAGATCTTGGTGTTAATGCAGTCACAGATTTTTGTAATGGCGACAACTATTCGCAGGTGGATTATGGTGATTCCATTGAATTTGAAGTAACTTTGGAAAATGAAATGATCAATCTGACGGCTGTTGAACAGGAGTAAGTTTTTTAGCCGGAAACGTCAGAAGAGGGGGATAGAATGGAAATAATAATGCTTACGGTGCTGTTTTTGGCAGTATTTGTATTATTTGTTTTCTTTGCTGTCAGAAGCGGCAGAATTCAAAATTTACTAAAAAAATATCCGCAGCTTCCAAAGTATATGGTATCAGGATATACAGCATTTTGCGGATGCTTTGAATTTCCTTTACTGAATCGTCACGGCAGCACTGCCTTGGATTTTTCGAGATTATATTTGTTTTTTGTAAGCTACGGTCTAATCGCTTTTTTATTTTCAAGAATATATGGAATTGCAAAGGAGCGACAGGTGTATGCCTTAACCTTCCTGTTCACGGCAATCGGAATGGTCGGCAGGTATTTTCTGGAATTTGGTGAGGTATCAAATACATATAATTTTACCCTGATCAATATTGTCAGCTATCTGTTGATAATTCCAACAGGAACGACAATAGCGTACCATTTTATCAGCAGAGGAATGAGAAAATAGCCGGATCTTTTTTCAGAGGAATACGATGGGAAAGAAGAAAAATATGCAGAGCATATGGCGAGCGAAGAAATGTAAAATTCCAGTCTACAGAAGAATGTAGATACACAAAAACGGGAGATGTTACGGGAGGTCGAGAACGATTAAAAATATAAGAAATTATTTGTTTGCTTCCATTGGAGCAAGTTTTATTTTCATTTTGACTGCAGTATGGTACATGGAAGGTTCCTTTTATCCCGGGCCTCTGCCAATAGGAATTGTCGCTGGGATTGTTTTGGTGATTCAAATTGCCTTACTGATTCTTTGTATTAGAAATATTTTGACATTTAGATTTCATTGGATAATTGCTTTGACGATGCTTATGAGTGGTTTTTCTATTCTGAATACAGGTTTTTTCTTTATTGGCTGGTTCCTGTTTTTTGCTTGAAAAATTCAGTTTGTTGAAAAGAATTATATAGATTTAAAGTTGGTGAGGGATCAAAATAAATGGATAAAGAAAAAAAGAGAAAGTTGCATTTAGTGTTATATGGAATAGCTATCCCTGTTAGTTTATTTGCTTTGTATAGATTTATCTTTGTATTTGATAATAGTATGGGATGGAAAATTACGCTAATTATTATTGGCTTAGGTTGGCTTATATCCGCTGTTTCTGGCTTTATAGACAATTTAAGGAAATGAAAAAATCCAGTTTATAGAAGGTTTGTTTTATCCTGGGCACAGAATACAAAATGTGATTGGCTGAGAGGAAAGGAAGAAGGCCTGTATGAAAAAACAGAAGAGATTCATAAAATATTTCATTGCCATTTTTATACTGGCGGTGCTGGCTGTTTGCATTTGGGGAATTCCGCTGAAAGAAACAACGATATCTGTAAAATCTGATGGTACAAATGTAACCGGTAGGTTTACAGGAACATGGAGTCCTGTAACAGGAAAAAAGGAATTTTTACGGCAGAAGAAGGGTGGATTTTTGAAGGAATCATCAACCCAGATGGAGGATTATGGGAAGGTAAACTTATAAACTATCCGTTTTCTCCAGAAGCGAGAGAAAAGAGTATTTTTGATTTGCCAGAGTTTTATACAGGGAAAGTGGAGGACAGTGCTTTAGTGGATGTTGATTTAACGGCCTGCCAAGATGTAGAAAACGATGCAGTCAAGCCAATGGACATAGTGAAAAAATTTTTCCTCGCATTTGAAGTTTCTGATTATAAGACAATGAAGAAGTATTGTACGGAGAGCTGTATAGAAACCTATTTTCATGAAGGAAATGTGGATGGCATGGTTTGGGCTAAATTAACAGAGCCTGCAAAAGAAGAAATTGTAAATGACTATGTCACGAGAATTTTTGTGACAGTGGAAATGGAAACGGCAGAAACCTCGGCACTATACCCGGCAACGGAAACATCATTTTATGTTGAATTTATATACAGCGATGGTTTATGGCTTATAAATGCATTTCCGACAGGTTAAAAAATTTCATTTTGTTAATAACAGTTATATTACTTTGAATTTTTAGGAGGATCCTGGAATGCACAGCTTCTATTTTAAATTTTCAAAATCATTAGTTGGAAATGATACAATAGAAAATGCAATAGGGAAATAGACTTCCGGTTTTTAAAAATTTGTATAACGAGAATACGCAGTTGCCGTTGATAATGGCAGAGAAGTCGTATTGAAAGAATTATTACCAGAAAGGCGGGAGGAAAATGGGATTAAACAAATTAACTAACCGAATTTATTTTTTAGAACATGATCCCGAGGTGGACAGGCCAGTGTTAGCTTATATCAAAGGCGATAAATTCTCTCTGGCAATTGATGCCGGATATTCGGCTTCTCATGTTCAGGATTTTTACAGAGAGATCGAAGCGGAACAGTTTAACAAACCGGATTTTACTGTGATTACACACTGGCATTATGACCATACCTTTGGGATGCATGCTATCAGCGGAATCAGCGTTGCCCATGATAAAACAAATGAGTTTCTCAAAGGCCAGCAAGAACAGGCAATGGATCCTGGCTATATCGAAATTCTGAAAAGAGAAGATATTCATTTTAGACAAGAGTATTGCGGACAAAATAAATTAAATATTGTACTGTCCGATGTGAGCTTTTCTGATAACATGACATTAGATTTAGGCGGTGTTACAGCCCGGATTTTTCATACGGTTTCCCCGCATTCAGAAGATACTGTTTGCATTTATGTACCGGAAGAAAAAGTTCTGTTTTTAGGGGATTCCACCAGTGAGGATTTCTTTAACAGTGGATATATGGACAGGGACAAACTGCAGGCTTTGATTCAGATGATTCAATCGACGGACTGTGACTGCTGTATACTCAGTCACTGCGAACCTCTCAGAAAGGCGGATTTACTCGATTATTTGTGCTCGATAGAGGTCTGAAAATTTCGGTTTGCTGAGTGGATAAGAGTTATATCCATCGGAATTTGGTGAGGGAGGAATCTATGTGCGTATTTGGAAAGCGATATTTACTGTTTTAACAATAGTCTTTGGTTCCCTTGGACTGATGAATATAATGCCTTATGATATAACATTGCCAATAATGTTTGTTTTTATGGGATTGACGCTCCTGACAAATGCAAAGGAGAGTTATGACGAGGGGGCAAAGAAGGATGCTATGATATTTGCGGGTGTAGCAATTTTTGTCTATATAGTTACAGCATATAATTTGATAAGCAGATTTGTGTAAATTAGAAGCTGGAGGTGGAAATACATGAATGATAAGATTTCGAAATGGTGCAATGTTATAAGTTTAGTTTTAATTGTGGGTTTTATTATAAAGACTATTTTTGACTATGGGAAATATTCAATCACATTAAAATGAATTGCCGATGGTGTATGAGTTGCTGGACAGATATAAAAGCCAAAAAAGCATTTATGTCTTTCATTCAAGAACGGATATAGACGATTATTTATTAAAAACATTTGGTTGAAAGTTGAATTTAAAGGTGTGGCAGCATGAATATAGACATATCCAAAACCAAAGCGTATTATCATTCCATATCAGAGTCCTCAATGTGTAATTGTAATTATTGCCGCAATTATAGATTGCAGATCAACGATTTCCAATTAAATTGCAGTATGTGATGTAACAGCCTGCTGAGGCTGTGGCATGATACTGTTATTTCCAGCAATCTGTCAAAAGCGGAATCCAGGGAGGGAGAATTTATGAGTTTAAAATTGATAAAAGGAAGTTACCAGTATAAGGAGCCGATTATTACTATGCTCAAAGAATGGAAGGAATATAACGATACCCATGCTGTGAATTGTTCGCCATGGGCTATCTTCAAAAATAGCTATGATGATTTTGATTTTTATTTAAGCAATTTGGAAACAAGTGAGCCTAAAGACGGATGGGTTCCGGATTCTACTTTCTTTTGCTTCGATGAACAGCGAGATATCATGGTGGGAGCGGTACATATCAGGCATTGTTTAAACGCTCACCTTTTGTTATGCGGAGGCCATATTGGCGATGGAATCAGACCGTCTGAAAGAAGAAAAGGTTATGCCACTCAAATGATCGGACTTGCCTTAGAAGAATGCAGAAAAATCGGAATCAAAAAAGTATTGATGGTATGCGATAAAGATAATATTGGCTCTGCGAAATCTATTATAAGAAATGGCGGTATATTAGAAAATGAAGTGATAGAGAATGGAAAAATCAAACAGCGATATTGGATTGATTTAGAATGAATGATAACTCGGAAGTTGGATTTATTATGATAGGGGGTACGGAACACATGGATGAAAAAAGGAACTGGCAATCAAAAATTGCAGGGATATTTCTGATACTCCTAGGTTATTTTTTAGGCGGAAATGCCCCAAAAACGGGATATTGTTATGGCGATAGGGTATTCGAATTTTTGGGCTTGCCTGCATGGTCAGAGGGAATGACAGGAACGCATTTATCCGGGAATCATTGGTATTTTCATAATAATCGTTGGAATCGGACTGATTACTCCACGGAAAAAGAATATGCGCATTGTTATGTGGATTGCGGTGATTCTGATTCTGCTTTTGATAAGTCTTCTTTAGCCTGTTCGCTTTCGAAAAATAGAGAAATAAATCTTGATATATTTGGAAATGGAAAAGCAGGGGATGGGAATCCTGACAGAAGGGGGAAGTGTTTGTGACAAGAATCAAAGCTTTGAACCGTTATCAAAAAGCTGTCCTGATCGTTATGGGAGTCATGATTTTGATTTTTACGGTTCTTTATTTCAGGACGATTTCAAGGGTTGGATTTGAATATCAGGATACAATTTTTGTGCCATATCAGGAGAATGGAAGTATGGTATATTCCGGCAAGTTTCAGGGAAAACAGTCTCATTTTACTGTATCAGAGAAGAAAACCGTTATGTTTCAGTGGGGGGATATGGTATATGGGCCTTATATAGCGAAGGAGGATCCCGCGGCGATTCCAAAGGATGATGAGTTTGCAGAGGGGATGACCGGCGTGGCGCTTTATCAGGGGGAGGATATTCTGTTTCGCGGCGGAGTTTTGAAAACGGAGGACATCTATTGGTTGTATAATGAGGACGGCAGCCTGGAGAATCTCAGGCTTTCCTTTACTGGCAGCGACGGAATTGAGCGAGATGAATATGGAAATGATATTGATTCTGTGCAGCCGACTGCAGATACGATACTGAAATTGATGGATGGGCCGGAGCTGATGCATAAAGGGGAATGGCTTATGTGGTTTGGCGCTGTCTGTGTCTGCATTCTCAATGGGCTTTCTATTTTGTTTGCAGATGAGCAGTTTCGTTGGAATCTTTCTTTCCAGATTCGCGATGCAGAACATGCGGAGCCGTCTGAAATGCAAATTGCAGGAAGATATACCAGCTGGACGATTTTGACGATTATGGCCCTGGTGCTTTTTATCATGGGGCTTCAGTAACAGGAATTTTAACAGGATCAGGAATGATCCATTCAAAAAGGAGGAAGTGTGATAAATGAAAAAAGGAATTGGAATTATCAGCTGCATCATTGGTATTTTATTGGCTGTGATTGGAGTTGTGATGAAGGTGAAAGGAACCATGGCTGTTTCTATTATTGGAGGGGCAGATGGTCCCACATCTGTTTTTGTTGCAGGAAAATTGAAATAAGGCTACCGCAATCCCACTGGCTTTAGACGGTGGGTTAAGGTAGCCA
>ENA-ORMO01000667-ORMO01000667.1-human-gut-metagenome-genome-assembly--contig:-NODE-667-length-45591-cov-3.236187_pt1 | contig 45591 bp, 36 predicted proteins | sample MGYA00242106_ERZ509001 | MGnify/ENA primary metagenome ERZ509001 (study PRJEB26280, sample SAMEA2338736) | human gut metagenome | biome: human gut; feature: human-associated habitat; material: faeces...
ACCATCTGCACTTGTTGTATAGCATTAGAATCAAGTCTGGACGCAGTTGTAAAGGCTTGCACAATATTGGGAATTTGTGGAGAAAGAGCAAAGACAGAGAAGGGTTCTGGAAGTTTCATGGTAAATCTTATGGATGCCTTATCTTTGATAAATGACAAAGACATAGAGGATTGTCAGAAAGTGGAGGAACAAAAATATGGCGGCATTTAATCCATTACTTTATTTTATTACGGACAGTACCGGATTTGATGAAGAAGAATTTCTTACAAGAGTGGAGTCTGCGCTTCAGGGAGGAGTAACGTTACTTCAGCTTCGCGAAAAAGACAAGACAACGCGCGAATATTTACAGCTTGCGGAAAAAGTACATCATTTAACACAGAAATATCAGGTTCCGCTGATTATTGACGATCGCTTGGATGTTGCAATGGCGGTCAATGCAGAAGGTATCCATTTAGGACAAAGTGACCTTCCGGTTGCTGCTGCAAGAAAAATCATCGGTTCGGATAAAATTGTCGGGGCAACAGCAAAGACAGTAGAACAGGCAACAGAAGCATATGAGCAGGGAGCGGATTATCTTGGGGTAGGAGCTATTTACCCAACAACGACAAAGGTGAAGACGATTCTGACTTCTACGGAGACACTGCGCAAAATATGTGAAGCAGTTCCAATCCCAGTCAATGCAATTGGTGGTCTTAACAGGAATAATATGGATGTGTTAAAAGGAATTCCGATTGCAGGTCTTTGCGTAGTTTCTGCGATTATGAAAGCAGATGCGCCTAAGAAGGCGGCAGAAGAGCTTCGAGAAAAAGTACAAGAGATGTTGAAAGGATAAGAAGATGAGAGATTATACAACACAGATGGAGGCTGCAAAAAAGGGAATTATTACTCCCGAGATGAAAAAGGTTGCGGCAAAAGAATATCGTTCGGAAGAAGAAATCAGAGATTTAGTAGCAAGAGGACAGGTGGCAATCTGTGCAAATAAATTGCATACCTGTATTGAACCAAATGGCGTAGGTTCTATGCTTCGCACCAAGATTAATGTAAATCTTGGAGTGTCCCGTGACTGCAAGGATTACGATATTGAGATGAAGAAGGTGATGGAGGCTGTCAATATGGGAGCAGAGGCGATCATGGATCTCTCTTCCCATGGAGATACGCAGCCATTCCGCAGAAAGTTAACCAGCGAGTGCCCGGCAATGATTGGTACAGTGCCTGTGTACGACAGTGTGATTCATTACCAGAGAGATCTTGCAACATTGACAGCAAAGGATTTTATCGATGTGATCCGTCTTCATGCGGAGGATGGCGTTGACTTTGTAACGCTACACTGTGGAATTACACGTAAAACCATTGAACAGATTAAAGAACACAAGAGAAAGATGAACATCGTATCGCGCGGAGGCTCTTTAGTTTTTGCATGGATGAGTATGACAGGAGAAGAAAATCCGTTTTACGAGTATTACGATGAAATTCTGGACATTTGCCGTGAATATGATGTAACGATTTCTCTGGGAGACGCCTGTCGTCCTGGATGTCTTGCAGATGGAAGCGATGTATGTCAGATAGAAGAGCTTGTTCGTCTGGGTGAACTGACAAAGAGAGCATGGGCAAAGGATGTTCAGGTTATGGTAGAAGGTCCGGGGCATATGCCGATGGATCAGATCGCGGCAAATATGAAGATTCAGCAGACACTTTGCATGGGTGCACCGTTCTACGTGTTAGGTCCTATTGTCACGGATATAGCGCCAGGATATGATCACATTACAGCAGCCATCGGAGGAGCGATCGCAGCAGCATCCGGAGCGGCATTTCTGTGCTATGTAACACCGGCAGAGCATCTGGCACTTCCGAATGTGGATGATGTAAAGCAGGGGATTATTGCTTCAAAAATTGCGGCGCACGCAGCAGATATTGCTAAGAAGATTCCGCATGCAAGAGATATTGATGATGCAATGGGAGATGCAAGAAGAACCTTTGATTGGGAAAAACAATGGGAATGTTCTTTAGATCCTGAAACGGCGAAGAAGATAAGAGATGACAGAGCGCCAGAGCATGAGGACAGCTGCTCGATGTGTGGAAAGTTCTGTGCAGTCAGAAGTATGAATAAGGCGTTAAGCGGAGAGTATATCGACATTTTATAAATGAACACTATAAATAAGACCTATAAATAAGACGGGAAAGAGAAATTCAGAAGAGATTTTGAGTTTCTCTTTTTAAATGCTTTTTTCAAGCTTTCAAGGTAAACACTCTTTTAAAAATACTCTTAAAAAAATACTTTTTCAAATAAAAAATTCTTGACAACAAAAGGAAATAGTATATAATGTGAACTGTTCATAGTGTGAGCTAAATAAGAGAGGCGACCAAAAGAGCAGAGAAAGTAGAGGAAGTATGAGTGAATTAAATGAACAGATTCTGGATGCATGGATTCATTTGACAACGTCCATTAATAATGGACGTATTGTGTCGGATATGCCATTAAATGAGGCATTGATCTGCCGGATACTTTACAAGAACCAGGAGTGTGAAACTACGGCGACAGATTTATGCGCATTAACGAAAATGCAAAAATCACAGATGAACCGGACGCTTATGAATATGGAAAAGAAAAACTGGATTAAGCGACAGCGTTCGCAGAAAGACCGCAGACAGATCCTCATTACCCTGAATGAAGAAAAAATGCTTGCATATCAGGAACAGCATGCACAAGTTCTTAATATCGTTAACAAACTGGTAGAGCGGATAGGACGCGAAAATGCAGAAAAAACATTGGAACTTTTTCATCTGATTGAACAGATTGCAAGAGAGGAGATTATATGATTCGTATATTAGTAGATTCAGCAGCAGATTTTTCAAAGAAAGAAATTGAAGAAAAAGGAATACATTTGGTTCCGCTGCAAGTAAATTTTCAAGAAGAGCAGTATTTGGACGGAGTGAACTTAGAAAGAGATGAGTTTTATGAAAAACTTGTGCACGGAAAAGATTTTCCGAAGACTTCACAGCCATCTCCGCAGGAATTTTTGGATGTATTTGAGGAAGTGAAAGAAAGAGGGGATGAATTGATCTGTATTCTTTTATCCTCCGCACTTAGCGGTACTTACCAAAGTGCACAGCTTGCCCACAGTATGGCAGATTATGATAAGATTTACATTGTAGATTCTTTAAGTGCAGTTGTAGCAATCCGAATTTTATGTGATACTGCACTTGATATGGCGGCGAAAGGAAATACAGCGCAGGAGATCGTCGAAGCGTTGGAAGAACTGAAAGGAAGAACTCAGATCTTTGCAGCGGTTGATACATTGGAATATCTTGCCAAAGGCGGACGCATCAGCAAAGCGGCAGCAACCATCGGCGATATGGCAAATCTTAAGCCGATCATTACAGTGTCAAGAGAAGGAACTGTAGAAGTTGTAGGAAAAGGAATTGGAGTCAACAGAACATTAACTGCCATTCAGAAAAAAATCGCAGGCTATCAGATTGATGAGAATTATCCGGTATATTCACTTTTCTCCTACGGTGAAGAGAACTGTGTGAAATTAGAGCAAAAAATGGAAAAGAATGGATGTAAGGTAGATTCACGCAAGCAGATTGGTCCGGCAATCGGAACGCATATCGGACCGGAGGCGTTCGGAGTCTGCTTCGTGGAGAAGAAATAGCATCACAATGATCTGTCCGGTGGGGAATGAAATTTCAGAATCACGCGGATCATGCCATCTTCGTATTCTGCACGGATCGTTCCGCCCATTTGTTCTGTGAGAAGCTTTGCAATATTAAGTCCGAGACCGGTGGAGGTTTTTGCGTTTTCCACGGTATAGAACCGATGGAAGAGCTGACCTACTTGAATGGCATCCAGACGGGAAGTGTGGTTGGAGAAAGTTATACTTCCGTCAGAGGTTAAAGTGACAAAGAAATCTCCGTCACTATATTTGATGGCATTGCTTATTATGTTTTCAAAAATGCGGGAAAGCAGGCGGCGATTCAATTTTCGCATTACTTTTTCTTCCGGTATAGAGATTTCGGGCGTAATCTGACAGCCTTTCAACACAACGTAGTAGGCAGAAAGGCTTTCTTCTAACTGGTGGTTTAGGCAGAGTTCTTCCAAGTCGGGTTCTTCAGAGGAAGAGGTAAAAACGGAATAGTCAAATAATTCTTCTGTCAGATTCTTTAGTGTGTCTGTTCGCTCCTCGATAACAGCAAGGTATTGTCTTGCTTTGGTGGATAGTTCCTCTTGTTTTAACAGATTGAGATAACCGGAAATGGAAGTAAGCGGTGTCCGGAGATCATGAGAAACACCGGTGATGGCGTCCTTGACCTCCAGATCACCTTGCCAAAATTTGTGCTGACGAGGCCGGTGTCGGGATGCCATACAGTGATGAGGAAAACTCAAAAATGATGCTGGCAAATATTGCCAGTATTGAAATACCGCCGATTAATTGTACGTATCTCGAATGGCTACAAAAGCAAGAAGCCAGCCATCTCCAGCGTTATGGCGTTAAAAAAGAAACCTTGCACGATCGTCAGTTTTTACCGCGAATTCTGCTGGGCGAATATTTCCGCGATCAATTTTTACGATTAGTAGACCAGGCACGACAGCAAAAATTTGCAGTGGCTGTTTATGAATCATGCCAGGTTACCGATCTGCAAATTACAAATGCTGGCGTCATGCTCGCTACAAATCAGGATTTACCCAGCGAGACGTTTGATTTAGCGGTGATTGCCACGGGTCACGTCTGGCCTGATGAAGAAGAAGCAACCAGAACGTATTTTCCCAGTCCGTGGTCAGGCCTGATGGAAGCAAAGGTCGATGCGTGTAACGTGGGTATTATGGGAACATCCTTGAGCGGACTGGATGCGGCAATGGCAGTGGCTATTCAGCATGGTTCGTTCATTGAAGATGATAAACAACACGTCGTTTTTAACCGCGATAACGCAAGTGAAAAGCTAAATATTACGTTGATGTCGCGCACGGGTATTTTACCCGAAGCCGATTTCTATTGCCCTATTCCCTACGAGCCCTTACACATCGTCACCGATCAGGCATTAAATGCTGAGATTCAAAAAGGTGAAGAGGGCCTTTTGGATCGGGTATTTAGATTGATAGTAGAGGAAATCAAGTTTGCTGATCCAGACTGGAGCCAACGCATAGCCTTAGAGAGCCTGAATGTCGATTCCTTTGCTCAAGCCTGGTTTGCCGAGCGCAAACAACGCGACCCATTTGACTGGGCAGAAAAAAATCTCCAGGAAGTCGAACGCAATAAACGAGAAAAACATACTGTTCCCTGGCGTTATGTCATTCTGCGCCTGCATGAAGCCGTACAGGAAATTGTTCCTCATCTGAATGAACACGACCATAAACGGTTCAGTAAAGGCCTTGCCAGGGTTTTCATCGATAATTATGCGGCAATCCCTTCAGAGTCTATTCGTCGCCTACTTGCCTTACGTGAAGCGGGAATCATTCATATTCTCGCCCTCGGTGAAGACTACAAAATGGAAATTAATGAGTCGCGCACCGTCCTGAAAACGGAAGACAACAGCTACTCGTTTGACGTTTTTATTGATGCCCGCGGACAGCGTCCGCTTAAAGTGAAAGATATTCCTTTCCCTGGGCTACGCGAGCAATTACAGAAAACAGGGGATGAAATCCCTGATGTTGGCGAAGATTATACGTTACAGCAACCCGAAGATATTCGTGGACGCGTAGCGTTCGGCGCGTTGCCCTGGTTGATGCACGACCAGCCTTTCGTTCAGGGACTTACGGCATGTGCAGAAATTGGTGAGGCGATGGCTCGGGCGGTCGTAAAGCCTGCATCCCGTGCTCGTCGGCGTCTTTCGTTTGATTAAAGGTAAAGCTATCAGCACTCAACAAACTGATGCTGTTCATTAAGACGATAGCGGACTCCGGTTCGAATATTGTTTTCACCTTCAATGGCGACGGCGAAGCGAACTCTTTCGCCGTCATGATATGCCAGTGCGGCGCTTCCCCCTGGCCCGAGAATAATTGAGTCGACCACGCCCGTGCTCACTACCGTTGAATTTTCACCGCTGGCAATGATGTGTACATTGTCGCCGCTGTTGGCAATTCTGGCGTTTGCGCCAAAGCTGGCGATTTGCACCAGGTCACCATTACTGGCGACATGACACCGTTCACCCAATGTACAAACGCGTACTCGCATTCCGGTATTCGCAATCCGACTACTATCTCCAGCGCTGCTTATCCGCGAAGAATTACCGGTTACAGCAACCCGTGCGCGTTCACCGGAGCTGCCAATGTGACTGTTAAAGCCGACACTTCCAATCCGCACGCTATAACCCATACTGGCAATTTGCGCGGCATACCCAGCGGTTGCGATTCGGGCGTTATCCTCACAACAGCCGATGCGAGCATGATCGTCGCTGCGGGCAAACTGACTGCAAAATGGTATCTCTCCGGGGTCTGTGGCCAGTTTTTGCATAGAGGAAACTTCCTGATGCGCGAAGTTTTCATCCGCCAGCCATTTTTTCCACGCATACTCAACCAGACTCTCCGCCCAGTCCGTATATCCTTCCTCAATCAGTGCATGATGAATATCGGCATAACTACCGCCGCGTGGGAAATGGCGCAGGAACCAGCGATACATCACCGCTCCGATACGCCATTCTCGCAGGTCTGCTCGTGTAATGATCATTCGTTAGTGCCGGTGATAGCCATCGACCATGCTTTTAAAGGTTTCGTGTGGCGTACGCCCCGTGGTGCAAAGATAAAGATGACCGAAGATAAAAAAGAGGCTTATAAATGCCAGAGCAAAATGCGCCTGCAATAACCAGTATCTTACGCCAGGAAACACATCTCCCACGGCTTGCGGATAGAGACACAGCAGCCCCGTCAATAGTAACAACGGCAGCAATCCATACATAACACCAACATAGGCGACCTGCTGTAAGGGATTAAATTTAGACTGGGTTGTTGCCGGGAAAGGATGTTCTTCCCCCTGCATAATGCCAAACAAATAAAATCGCGTTTGTTTTGCCGCTCGCTCCAGCCACCCCTGACGACGAATGCGATAGTGGTGACCATTACCCCCAACGGCATTGATCAGCACAAAGCCGAGCCAGCATGCGAGTAACAAAAATCCGCAAACTTCATGCACCGCAACCAGACTTTTAACCGCAGTTGCGCCCACCAGCGCAAAGTGATTTATCAGCCCACTTGCCAGCAACAATACAAAGAGTAACGCATTCGACCAGTGCCATAATCTGACCGCTTTGCAGTAAAGATAAATCTTCTCACCATAATCGGTGACTGATTTCTTCACGCCACGAGCACGAAGCAAGGCATGCAGCCCCAGCACCAACCACATCCCAACCAGCAATACTCCGGCAATGATCAACCACACCGGCCAAAATTCGGGAGTGAACTGTGGCACATAGTTCGCTAACTGGCTCTGAAACTGTTCAGCATGTTGCGACGGGTTCATACATTTTCCTTTTTAATCAAATGTTGACCGAACCGGCGATACAGATGCGGTTTCCCGGCACCAGGTAGCTGATATTGATAGTATTTATTTTGCTGCAACCACGCCTGAATTTCTGGGCTATCTTCGCGACCAAAGATCAATGCGTGTTCCGGGCAGGCGCTGACGCAAATGGGCGGAAAGCCTTTTGCCAGTCGGGACTCAGCGCAGAAATCACATTTATCTGCCACTTTAGTGACAGGGTTAAGGTAGCGAACCTGGTACGGACAAGCGCCAATGCAATAACTGCAGCCGATGCACTGCGATTTTTCTACCCGCACGATCCCCTGCTCATCACGCCACGACGCCCCTGTCGGGCATACGTCGATGCACGGAGCATCTTCGCAGTGCTGACATGACTGGCGAAAAAAGTGATACTGCGTTTCGTTATCGTTATCGGTGACTGGAATGTGTGCTATCGATAAACGGCTTCCCTGAGCGGGGACGTGGTTAGTTTTACGGCATGCGCGGGCGCAAATATTACAGCCATTGCACCGTGACTCGTCATGAATCATGGCATACCGAACTTCCTTTTCTTGCCTCGTGTTCGCTAACAGAGAAGACGCAGAACCAGTAAAAAAGATTACTGTTCCCATCCCCAGAACAAATTTGCGTCGAGTGAAGGACATCTGATTATCCCCTAATGCAGTGGCTGCAACTGTCCACCCTATCCATGACATCTCCCTGAAATTTCAGGGGTTCTGAAACTGCTCTACCTCGAACCATTCGCATAAGCCATAAGCCTTGCCATAGGTCATAAATCGCTCGCTAAACAAGTACAACACCGCCGTCGATGACTCCACCTGCCGTATATCGGCATATTCAGGTGCAACATCCATCGCGGCGATCGCGGCTTCAATCTGCGCTTCCTGGAAGTAATATGGCGCTTGCATCAGCATGGCGACTTTGTAAGGACGAGGATATGTCTGGCACTCAAAACGAACGGCGTGTGCAATGGCGCGACAAATGTCCTGCTCCACAACTTGCAAAGACATCGCCGCGTAGTTTTCACTCATGGCCTGCGTTGAGTAATAGTAATCATCCTGACTTCCCGTCATACAAGCGATATCCGCGTAGTCTCCGTTCTGCTTAATGCTTTCCAGCAAAACTGACAGCTCCTCTTCTGCAACCGAATAGGGTGGCGAGAGAAACACGGCGCGCGCCACCAGCTGCCCAGCCGCAGAATGCTGGCGAATGAACTCTGCCAGGATTTCAGCCGGTTCTGGTTCGGTTACCGTATCAACGGGGTGACGCATCCCCTGTAACCATTGCCGCTTCGCCTCGTCAACTTCGCTGACTTTCGCTAACGGCAATTCATCCCGATGGTTCATCTCACCCATTCCTTACACAGGCAGTAGATTGTGTGCTGCCAGATCGGCGGCAATATCTTCCAGCCCCAGACGCTGCAATGTTTCGCGGGTCGGACAACCAAGCTGTGGGTCCCAGCCCATTTCTTTGTAGAACATCGTGAGCGAAGCATGCATATCGTCACGATCCATTTTGTCAGTACCTTCAGTAAAGACCGGGATCTGCGGATCCTTGTCGAATACCCAGGAACAGATAAGATCGTGTTCATTACGCATATCTTTGGTTTGCATCAGTTTTACCGTGTAGGCACGATGCAACGTAAAGATACGCTCTGCAGCTAAATCTAATTTTTCCTGAGTCATCTCTTCGCCGGTGATCGCTTTGAAGAATTTGGCTTCAAGCGCCAGATCGCCCCGGTAATTACGGCTTTTCAGCGGCGAAACGGTCATTGGCCAGACCCAGTTGCACAGGGTGACGGCGTTATGCAAACAGACCCGCAACAGCGACCACTTTGCATATTTAATTTTTGCGTCATTGATTGGCGTGTAGTTTTTGGTTTCATCGTAGGCATCTTCAGAACCAAAAAGCTCTTTCGCCACTTCACGCTGCAGTTTCAATGGCAAACCCGAACCAATAAAATTGATATGGGTATGCGTCATGCAGTCACGGTTGAACATACAGTTAACAATGGAACCGACCTGCGCTGACGCTTCATTGGCATGGTGAACCGGATAGCCAAACGGCGACCAGAGTTTATTTTTCGCGTAGCCCCAGTACTCTTCACCCAAATTCCAGCGTTCTGCGATGGCATATGAACCATCAGCCAGGTGACTCAGCTCACCCACACGATGCGCCAGACGGTAGTAAAAATCTTTAATGAAGTTAACGTCACCCGCTTCCAGTTGATCCCAGCGAATTTCCGCATACTCTTCAGCAGGCAGAACACGCTTGAACACCCCTTTGCTGTAACAATAGGTAAAGTCGCGATGCAACTGCCCGTAGTTACACCATAGGCCGTAGTCATCGAACAAATTCAGACCCACCAGGTTACCAATCACACGACCATCGTCTTTATCTTCAAAATCTTTCGGCCCGTTCGGGAAGATGGTGGTATGGACAAAGTTGGCTACACAAGTGTTACCACCTGTGCTGGGCACGCCAAACTCTTTCACCCGAGGAATATTCATTTGGGTCATACAACGGATCGGGCAAGAGTGGCAGCCACTCATTTTTACTGTGTATTTCTCTGCCGCCGGACCTAAGTCAAAAACGGATTTATAGGTACGAAAGCCGACCGTGTTCTGATTGCCTGGCGGAATTTCCCCCGTTTCAATCGGACCACCTTCAGCCGCGCCCCAAAACAGCCCTTTACGTGCTGTCCAACGTGACTTGGGATCTGAATACTCTGCCCACGATTGCGGCGTACTTGGCACGACATGGTTGTTATTCGCACCAATAAGTTCAGTCATCATGTAATCGTTGAGACGCTTCATCTCCTGACGATCGGCAATGTTGACCCCTTTCGTCCCTTCAACCGCAATCGCTTTCAGGTTTTTCGAACCCATAATTGCGCCAGTTCCCGCACCGCCGCTGTGGTTACGGCTATTCAACATGCCAGAGAGAGGAACAAGGTTTTCCCCAGCCTGACCAATAGCCGCCACACAGGTTTCCGGACTGGTCAATCGACAAATTTCTTCCGTCGTTGCGCGCGTCCCTTTTCCCCATAAGAAATCGGCTTTTTCCAGGCTAACTTTGTCATCTTTAATCTTCAGCCATACCGGTGATTTCGCCTTCCCTTCGATAATAATGACGTCGTATCCAGCGAATTTCATTTGCGCTGCAAAAAAGCCACCCATATGGGCATCGACAACTAAATTTCCTTTGGTAAAAGTAGAAAGTGAGGTGATATTTACGCGAGAACTACAGGGGGCACCAGATCCAGTTAATGGGCCGGTAGCAAAGACTAATTTATTCGCTTCATCGAAAGGTTTCGTGCCTGGCGGTACTTCGTCATACATAATTTTGTAGCCGAAGCCCATGCCACCGACAAAACTTTTAAACTTACTGGAATCTTCGAGGGTAATATTTCCTGTCGTGAGATTGACTCTTAATATATTACCTGTCCAACCGTTAGCCATGATTTTTTCCTTTGCAAGATTCACACAGTAATATCTTTCCACTCGATAATTTTTAACGCCCCTGTTGGGCAGGCGTTTGCGCATTCACCGCATAACACACATTTCGAGGATTTTTTACTTTCGGTATTTACGGTGGCCATCATCCACGGGCATGCCGTAGTACAGGCGCTACAGCCAATACAGCGTTTATGATCGACGGTAATACAGCCTTCTTTCTGCTGCCAGGTAATCGCACCAATCGGGCAGACGTTCATGCATTGCGGCTCTTTGCATTGACGGCAGGTGTCCGCGGTATAGTTGAGATCGCCATACAGGCCGCCGCCAGAGCCAACCCCGTTGTCGCCAAAGAAATAATTACGATGGATTTTGATACGGGAGAAGAATGTCCCTACTGAGCCATCGTTGAAGTTGGTACAAGAGATTTCACAGCGGTGGCAACCCGTGCATCGCGCTCGCTGGGTCACCAGCACCCCTTTGGGTGTATTTATCAACCCTACTGTGCCGCTATCAATATCTTCCTGTTTGCAACCCAAAAGTGACAGTAACGCAGGGGCAATTGTTAGACCAGCAAGGCCTTTTCCTGATATACGCAAGAATTCTAATCGCGTTAAGCCAATATCTAATAGTGGACGATCAACCGGGTTCATTTATTTCGCATCCTCTTCGCAAACACAGTGCTGACAATTCAGCAGCCTGATATTAAGCATTCAACTAATACGCTGCTGACTCTGTCCCCAACACCAGATATTTTCCCTAACCCGATAGTGTATGAGAAAAGATTTAACGCCGATAAACTAATCCTTTATGGTTAGGAGAAAAAATAATGTGATTATTCTGAGCCCTTAACATTGATCGTTATCAATTAAAATTACAAAGCAAGAAATTATAAGTGAACTGATATTTATTATCATTTGAAATAAATTTAACTTAAGCGACAATTATTTGTGACGTTCATTGCAGAAAATAAAAATAACATTATCGCTATAAATTAAAATACATACCGCAATTCGTATAATTTCAGCAGTTGTTATTTAGAATGATTAACTGGACCGCAACTGAAGCAAGAATATCAGGATGAAGCTTACCGCCTCATCCTGAATGGTCATTTTACCAGTGCGTTAATGACGGTTTCCATCGCCTGCTTTTCCAGCTCACTGCGCTGAATGCGTTTATTGGCTAATGCTGTACGTAATACGCCTGCGATAACAATATGCTTTGGTTCCTGCCCCAGATCGCGCATTTCCAGCACAACTTTACCGACAACTCTGCACATTTCTCGGTACAGTTCATCCTCTTTTGTCCGATTTCCCATTCTTTATACCTATTTATCATGCCAACTATCAGCATATATCAATCTAACCAATTAAACAAAAATCAAACAAAATCAGACAAATAACGCGATAAATTATTTTAACTGTAGCAATTGAGCGATGATATATTTATACACCGGATGAACTTTCACTTATCCTCACACTGACAACTTCGGCACCAGACGTTGCGCAAACAGTGAAGTTTTTGCGTAACCTTTTCCCTGGAACGTTAAATCTTTGATAACAATTTATTGTCTAACAAGTTGTATATTTTTTGAAACGCTGTTTTTGTTTTCCTTTTGGATTAATTTCAGCGTATAATGCGCGCCAATTGACTCTTGAATGGTTTCAGCACTTTGGACTGTAGAACTCAACGACTCAAAAACAGGCACTCACGTTGGGCTGAGACACAAGCACACATTCCTCTGCACGCTTTTTCGATGTCACCTATCCTTAGAGCGAGGCACCACCACTTTCGTAATACCGGATTCGCTTTCCGGCAGTGCGCCCAGAAAGCAAGTTTCTCCCATCCTTCTCAACTTAAAGACTAAGACTGTCATGAAAAAGACCAAAATTGTTTGCACCATCGGACCGAAAACCGAATCTGAAGAGATGTTAGCTAAAATGCTGGACGCTGGCATGAACGTTATGCGTCTGAACTTCTCTCATGGTGACTATGCAGAACACGGTCAGCGCATTCAGAATCTGCGCAACGTGATGAGCAAAACTGGTAAAACCGCCGCTATCCTGCTTGATACCAAAGGTCCGGAAATCCGCACCATGAAACTGGAAGGCGGTAACGACGTTTCTCTGAAAGCTGGTCAGACCTTTACTTTCACCACTGATAAATCTGTTATCGGCAACAGCGAAATGGTTGCGGTAACGTATGAAGGTTTCACTACTGACCTGTCAGTTGGCAACACCGTACTGGTTGACGATGGTCTGATCGGTATGGAAGTTACCGCCATTGAAGGTAACAAAGTTATCTGTAAAGTGCTGAACAACGGTGACCTGGGCGAAAACAAAGGTGTGAACCTGCCTGGCGTTTCCATTGCTCTGCCAGCACTGGCTGAAAAAGACAAACAGGACCTGATCTTTGGTTGCGAACAAGGCGTAGACTTTGTTGCTGCTTCCTTTATCCGTAAGCGTTCTGACGTTATCGAAATCCGTGAGCACCTGAAAGCGCACGGCGGCGAAAACATCCACATCATCTCCAAAATCGAAAACCAGGAAGGCCTCAACAACTTCGACGAAATCCTCGAAGCCTCTGACGGCATCATGGTTGCGCGTGGCGACCTGGGTGTAGAAATCCCGGTAGAAGAAGTTATCTTCGCCCAGAAGATGATGATCGAAAAATGTATCCGTGCACGTAAAGTCGTTATCACTGCGACCCAGATGCTGGATTCCATGATCAAAAACCCACGCCCGACTCGCGCAGAAGCCGGTGACGTTGCAAACGCCATCCTCGACGGTACTGATGCAGTGATGCTGTCTGGTGAATCCGCAAAAGGTAAATACCCGCTGGAAGCGGTTTCTATCATGGCGACCATTTGCGAACGTACCGACCGCGTGATGAACAGCCGTCTCGAGTTCAACAATGACAACCGTAAACTGCGCATTACCGAAGCGGTATGCCGTGGTGCCGTTGAAACTGCTGAAAAACTGGATGCTCCGCTGATCGTGGTTGCTACTCAGGGCGGTAAATCTGCTCGCGCAGTACGTAAATACTTCCCGGATGCCACCATCCTGGCACTGACCACCAACGAAAAAACGGCTCATCAGTTGGTACTGAGCAAAGGCGTTGTGCCGCAGCTGGTTAAAGAGATCACTTCTACTGATGATTTCTACCGTCTGGGTAAAGAACTGGCTCTGCAGAGCGGTCTGGCACACAAAGGTGACGTTGTAGTTATGGTTTCTGGTGCACTGGTACCGAGCGGCACTACTAACACCGCATCTGTTCACGTCCTGTAATATTGCTTTTGTGAATTAATTTGTATATCGAAGCGCCCTGATGGGCGCTTTTTTTATTTAATCGATAACCAGAAGCAATAAAAAATCAAATCGGATTTCACTATATAATCTCACTTTATCTAAGATGAATCCGATGGAAGCATCCTGTTTTCTCTCAATTTTTTTATCTAAAACCCAGCGTTCGATGCTTCTTTGAGCGAACGATCAAAAATAAGTGCCTTCCCATCAAAAAAATATTCTCAACATAAAAAACTTTGTGTAATACTTGTAACGCTACATGGAGATTAACTCAATCTAGAGGGTATTAATAATGAAAGCTACTAAACTGGTACTGGGCGCGGTAATCCTGGGTTCTACTCTGCTGGCAGGTTGCTCCAGCAACGCTAAAATCGATCAGCTGTCTTCTGACGTTCAGACTCTGAACGCTAAAGTTGACCAGCTGAGCAACGACGTGAACGCAATGCGTTCCGACGTTCAGGCTGCTAAAGATGACGCAGCTCGTGCTAACCAGCGTCTGGACAACATGGCTACTAAATACCGCAAGTAATAGTACCTGTGAAGTGAAAAATGGCGCACATTGTGCGCCATTTTTTTTGTCTGCCGTTTACCGCTACTGCGTCGCGCGTAACATATTCCCTTGCTCTGGTTCACCATTCTGCGCTGACTCTACTGAAGGCGCATTGCTGGCTGCGGGAGTTGCTCCCCTGCCCACCGAAACCGGATCCCCTGCCCGACGATACAACGCTTTATCGACTAACTTCTGATCTACAGCCTTATTGTCTTTAAATTGCGTAAAGCCTGCTGGCAGTGTGTATGGCATTGTCTGAACGTTTTGCTGTTCTTCTGCTGATAGTGGTCGATGTACTTCAACATAACGCATCCCGTTAGGTTCCACGGAATATTTCACCGGTTCGTTGATCACTTTCACCGGCGTTCCCGTCCGCACGCTGGAGAACAAGGCTTTAATATCCGGTGCATTCATGCGAATACACCCTGAACTGACGCGCAAACCGACGCTGTCCGGCGCACTGGTACCATGAATGAGGTATTCGCCATTACCATGCGCGAGGCGCAGTGCGTAACGTCCTAGCGGGTTATTTGGTCCGGCAGGAACGACTGGCGGTAATTTAATGCCACGCTCCAGCGAACGTTGACGAATGCCTGCCGTAGGCGTCCAGGTTGGGTTAGGGATTTTCTGCCCAACACGCGTTTCCATCACCGGCGTTTCCAGCCCCTGCAATCCAATACCTATTGGATAAACCTGCACAATATTTTCTCCCGGCGGATAATAATAAAGGCGCAGCTCTGCAAGGTTAACGATAATCCCCTGACGCGGTGCATCAGGTAATAACAGTTGTGAAGGAATAGTTATCGTCGTACCAGGTTTTGGCACCGGGGCGATAGTGTTATTGGCTTCAAGGATCAACATTGCCGCAGTATCAAAACGTCGGGCAATAGCCTGAAGGTTTTTATCCCCTTCTTGCACCGTATACGTTTGATTTTGCCCAACCAGTCGGCTTCCGGTTGGTGGTAGCGGATAATCAACCGCCCAGGCAGCCTGGATGGCGCTAAAAGCGCCGATAAGCGTGAGTGTAAGCAAAGACGCGCGTTTCATTGTAAACCTCCTGTATTTGCCGGAGACTCACGCTGAAACGTCGGATGGCGCTTATGTTCACCTGAAACCAAAACACTCCTGTGCAGGTCAGTGTAAACATTGACCATCCGGCAATGTGAGCCAACCGGATGAAAGCTGTCCCTTTAGTTTAGCTAAGTGCAGCGGCTTTGGCGCGAATTGCGCGAATCATCGCTTCCAGACCTTGTGAACGAGATGGGGTGAGATGTTGGGTGAGCGCCATTTTTTCAAACCACGGACGCACATCGAAATTGACAATATCCTGCGGCGTCATCTGATCGTAGAGAATAAATACGACCGCAATAAGCCCTTTCACAATCGCCGCATCGCTGTCGCCCTGCAATTCAATAATTCCCTGCGCATTCTGGCGCATGACAATCCACACCTGACTCTGGCAGCCCTGAATGCTATTTTGTGGGCTTCGGTCTTCGTCGCGTAATTCTGGCAGACGCTGGCCCAGCTCAATAATGTAGAGATATTTCTCTTCCCAATTGGCGCAGCGTAAAAAATTACGCAGCAATTTTTCTTTATCCGGCAATAAAGCCATAGTGCCTCCCTGTTATCCCAGCAGACGGTGAATACGTTGCAGTCCGGTCACCAGACGATCCACTTCTTCATGGGTGTTATACATGGCCAGCGACGCCCGACACATCGCAGGGACGTTGTAATAGGCCATTAATGGCATAGCGCAGTGATGTCCGGTACGCACAGCAATGCCGTAATTATCGAGAAAACTGCCAACATCATAGGCGTGGTGTTTACCGAGATTAAAAGCAATAACGCCAAGCCTGTTTTGTGGGCCATAGAGAGTGAGATCCGGTACAGATTCCAGCTGTGATAGCGCATAATGCATCAGATTCTGTTCATACTCGGCTATGCTATTAAGCCCCAGCGCCGAAACATACTCCAGCGCCGCGCCAAGACCAATGATGCCCCCGGTATTGGGTGTACCGGCTTCAAACCGCCATGGTGCTTTGGTCCAGGTAGTGCCTTCACTCAGGCTGACGGTGGCGATCATAGAACCGCCCCCTTCCCACGGCGGCATCTCCTGCAACAAGGCTTCTTTCACATAAAGAATGCCAATTCCGGTGGGGCCATACAGTTTATGCCCGGAGAACACGTAAAAGTCGCAATCCAGCGCCTGAACATCCACCGGATGATGCATCACCGCCTGAGCGCCATCCACCAGCACTTTTGCGCCATGCTGGTGCGCAAGCGTGATTATTTCCGCCAGCGGATTTTCTGTTCCCAGCACGTTGGAGACATGAGTAATTGCCAGCAGGCGAGTTTTCTCATCAAACAGCGTAGGCAGCGTCTCCAGTTGCAGCGTACCGTCGGGGTTGAGAGGGATCACACGCAGCTCTGCGCCAACGCGTGCGCAAAGCATCTGCCAGGGGACAATGTTAGCGTGGTGCTCCATCTGACTGATGATGATGTTATCGCCCGCCCGCACATTGCTGTTGCCCCAGCTATTGGCGACCAGATTGATCCCTTCCGTCGTGCCGCGGACGAACACCAGCTCTTCCGCCGAACGGGCATTAATAAACAGCGATGCCCGCTTGCGCACGTTCTCCATTTTCTCGGTCGCCTGAGCGCTTAAGGTATGAATACCGCGATGCACCGCCGCGTAGCCATGACGATAAAACTCGGCCTCGGCGTCAATCACCTGGCTCGGTTTCTGTGCACTGGCGGCGCTGTCGAGATAAGCCAGCGGCAAACCGTTTACCTCACGCGAAAGCACCGGAAAGTCGGCCCGCACTTTGTCGACGGAAAAAGTCATCTTGCACCTCCTGGCAGCCGTTGACCGATTCGGGCCAGCACCTGCTGTTTAAGCCCCTCATCACGCAGTGCTTCCGTCAGTTCGGCAGCAAAGGCGTAAATGATCATCTGCTGGGCATCCTGCTGATTGATCCCGCGCGAGCGCAGATAGAACATCTGTTCATCATCAATACGCCCCACCGTCGCGCCGTGGCTGCATTTCACATCATCTGCATAGATTTCCAGCTGCGGTTTTGTATCCACTTCCGCCAGTTTGCCCATCAGCAGATTATTGTTGGTCATCTGACCATCCGTTTTGATGGCGTGCTGCGCGACGTTGATCAAACCGTTAAATACCGCGCGGCCTTTGTCGCTGACGATAGTTTTGTGCAACTGTCGGCTGTTACAAAAACCTTTATTGTGTTCCAGCCAGGTACGGGTATCACACACCTCGTTTTTCACCGGCATCGCCAGGCTATTGATCCGCAGCGTGCTGTTTTCGCCATTGAGTTGCGTACTGGTGTTGTGTCGTAACACTGCGCCACCCAGCAGGAAACTATGGCTAAATGCGGTGGCATCGTCAGCCAGCAACAAATCGTTATGGGCAAAGTGGTGACTGACCGGGTTTTCAAACGCCAGCTTGATATGCTGCAAGTGGGCGTTCGCTGCGACATTGATAGTGAACCGTGCGCCGGTGAAGTGACGAGCATCATTAAGGCTGACAAAATGTTCGATCACCGTTGCTTCGGCACCTTCCGCCAGATCCAGATGATGTCGGTAATGGGCAGTGTTGACCTCTTCACCTGCCACGCCCTGGGTAATATGCATTAACAGCAATGGCTTTGCCGGCCGTTGACCGCGCTTCACGGCGATATGCGTCACGCTTTGTGCCAGGCTTTCCGTCAAATGCAGAAACACTTCCGCCTGAATAGCGTCGGGTACCCCCTGACGGTCGTCGTTAATGCTCACTTCATACCCGCTGCCTTCAGTCGCATCGCTCAGTGCTGACACGTAACGTCCATCGACAAATACCAGCCGCACAGCGTCTAACGTTAACGCTAAGGCATCTCGCTGCTGTGGGGATATCTCTCCCGCAATGCTGACAAACTGGCTATTGGTCAGCCCTTCCAGCGGCGTATATTTCCAGTTTTCATGTTTACGTGTCGGCAGTCCGGTACGCAGCAATTGTTGTAAATGCTGCTGTGCTTGCGGTGAGCGTTTTGTCCCTTCAGCTTCAAACAAGTGATGCCACTGTTGCAGCGCATTACTGCTGTTCGGTAAGCCAGCCATAACCCTGCTCCTCCAGTTGTTTGACCAACGTGAAATCGCCGGATTTCACAATTCGTCCCTGATATAGCACATGAACGTAATCAGGCTTGATGTAGTCGAGAATGCGTTGGTAGTGCGTAACAATGATGAATGAGCGCTTGCCATCACGCAGCGAGTTCACGCCATCGGCGACCACTTTTAATGCGTCAATATCCAGCCCGGAGTCCGACTCATCAAGAATGCATAACTCCGGTTCCAGCACCGCCATTTGCAAAATATCGTTGCGCTTTTTCTCGCCGCCGGAAAAACCAACGTTTACCGAACGGGTTAATAAATCTTCCGGCATCTTCAGGAGAGCGATTTTCTCTTCCATCAAATCCTGAAAATCAAAGCGGTCGAGCGTTTCCTGGCCGCGATAGCTGCGCACCGCATTAAGTGCCGTTTGCAGGAAAAACTGGTTACTGACGCCGGGAATCTCCACCGGATACTGGAAGGCCATAAAGATGCCTTCGCCTGCACGATCTTCCGGCGACAGCGCAAGCAAATCTTTGCCTTTGAACTCAACCGTGCCGCCCGTCACTTCATAATCTTCTCGCCCGGCAAGCGTTGCCGATAAGGTACTTTTGCCCGAACCGTTTGGCCCCATAATGGCGTGAACTTCGCCGGGACGAACGTCGAGGCTTAATCCACGCAGGATAGCTTTATCTTCCACGCTGACGTGTAAATCTTTAATACTTAACATGTTTATTCCTTATCCGACGCTGTGTTCAAGACTGATGGCGAGGAGTTTTTGTGCTTCAACGGCAAATTCCAGCGGCAGTTCTGAGAACACGTCTTTGCAGAAACCGTTAACAATCATCGAGATGGCGTCTTCTTCGCTGATCCCGCGTTGCAGGCAGTAAAACAGTTGATCTTCACCAATACGTGATGTCGTTGCCTCGTGCTCCAGTTGTGCGCTGTTATTGCGACATTCGACATACGGGAAGGTATGCGCCCCACAATTAGCGCCAATCAGCATTGAGTCGCACTGAGTGAAATTGCGCGCATTGGTTGCCGTCGGCATGATTTTCACTAAGCCGCGATAACTGTTCTGACTATGTCCGGCAGAGATCCCTTTCGAGATAATGGTCGATTTGGTGTTTTTACCGATGTGGATCATCTTGGTGCCGGTATCCGCTTGCTGATGACCGCTGGTCAGCGCCACTGAGTAAAACTCACCAATGGAGTTATCGCCGCGCAAAATGCAGCTGGGATATTTCCACGTAATCGCTGACCCGGTTTCTGATTGCGTCCATGACATTTTGCTGTTTTCGCCTTCGCACAAAGCACGCTTGGTGACGAAGTTGAGAATACCGCCGGTGTTGTTATCGCCAGGGAACCAGTTTTGTACCGTGGAATATTTCACCTCGGCGTTTTTATGGATGATGACTTCCACCACTGCCGCGTGTAACTGATAGCTGTCACGCACCGGAGCGGAACAGCCTTCAATGTAGCTGACGTAGCTGTCTTCGTCGGCCACCAGAATGGTGCGCTCAAACTGCCCAGTTTTTTCCGCGTTAATGCGAAAATAGGTGGAAAGTTCCATCGGGCAGCGCACGCCTTTAGGCACATAAATAAACGTACCGTCAGAGGCTACCGCCGCATTAAGCGCGGCAAAGAAGTTGTCATTCCCCGGCACCACGGTGCCGAGATATTTACGCACCAGTTCCGGGTGATCGTGGATCGCCTCACCAAAGGAACAGAAAATAATTCCCTGCTCCGCCAGTTTTTCGCGATAAGTAGTGGCAACCGAAACAGAGTCGAAAATGGCATCCACCGCCACCTCTTTGCCTTCCCGCACGGGAACGCCCAACTGCTCAAACGCCGCCTCCACCTCTTTACTTAAAAAGGCGTTCGCGCCAGTTTGCTGCACCGCGCCAGGTTCAGACGCGCAAGTGTCGTCACAATTACCGCACGATGGTGCTGAGTAGTAGCTGTAATCCTGATAATTCAGCTTGTCGTAGTGCGCTTTCAACCAGTGCGGTTCTTCCATCTCCAGCCATGCGCGATAGGCGTTTAGACGAAACTCCAGCATCCACTCCGGCTCATTACGCTTCGCCGAAATTGCGCGCACCACCTCTTCGTTTATCCCCTTTGCCAGCTCATCGGTGGCTAACTGGGTGAAGAATCCTTCTTTATAATTCAGCGGGCCGCCGGTCCATGTTTTGACATCGTCAGTTGCTTCAGTATTACGAGACATAGTACCGCCTATACCCCAAAGCTTTCGCCACAGCCACATTCATTCTGGGCTTTAGGGTTGTGAAATTTGAATATCTGATTAAGTCCTTCACGAACGAAATCGACTTCCGTGCCATCAATAAACGGCATCGCTTGCAGCGGGACAAACAGCTTCGCGCCGTCGTGTTCAAACAGCAGATCGTCTTTGTCCGGCTCGCTAACACTGTCGAGCACATAGCCAAAGCCCGCGCAGCCCGTTTGCTTCACGCCTAAGCGCACGCCGACCATACCCGGCTGCTTTGCCACCAGCTCACGGATGTGTATCGCCGCTGCGGGTGTCAGCGTTAAGCCTTGCCAGGCGAAATCTTGTGGGTTAAAGGTTCCTGAATGCATGTCCATCGATTTACCTCACTTCATCGCTTTCAGCGTATAACAGCATGTTAGTGATAATGATTATCAGTTCAACCCAGCAAACGCAGGGGCTTTACCGTAAAACATGCTTTTTGCCTGCTTTTAATAAGCATAGACCCTGATGTGTGGGTTAACAGGCACGCTAAGAATTAGGTATCTCATTGTTAGATAATGGTTATTATCTAAGGAGCATTAAGGCTGTGATGAAAAAGAAAAAGTTGTATTGAAAATGACTATTTAAGAGATAGGTAAAAAAGTGCAGCGTTCAGAAATAAGAAAACCCTTAAGTCTGTGCGACACAGGCTTAAGGGTTTCTACCCCATCCGGCGCTTATCTCCGGCACTCTCAGTGGCTTAGCTCTTGAAGGGGCGATAAGAATAATCTCATAAAGCTAACCCGCCGTTTTAACACAAACTGCGATTAGTATTATTTTTGAACAATATCAGGCGGGTAGATAAGCAGTATTAAGAAGGTCATCGAACCTGGACGGAGGTTAATCCAGGTCGATTTGGCGAACTTGCGGCATTAAGTCAGGATCAATGCACGCCCAGACGCCAGGCAAAGTAGATTTCTTCTTTTAATTCAGCAGAAGAGAGAGTAAGCAGGTCAGCAAATTCAAGTTCTAGTTGTTTCAGACGTTTGAGATATTGGGCAGGTGAAAGATTGCTCTGGTCACGGCGTAAAAATTCAATGGCCAGCTGGGTGGGATCAAGTTGAGTAGACATAGCATCCTCGCTTTTAGACAAGACCTGCACAGTATACCACCGTTTACTGTGCAGATAATGACCAAAAGCAATATGCGTCACACTTTTCTGGTGACAACGTCACAAAATGGCGGTCGTCAATCGTGACGAACAGCACAAACGCCCTTTCTCATCGAAGATTTCAATCTGCCAGACCTGGTGACGCGAACCGAGATGCAACGGTTTGCATACGCCGCGCACCCGCCCTTCTCGTGCCGAGCGGACGTGGTTAGCATTGATTTCCAGGCCAACCACTTTTTGCTCACCTTCAGTACATAAATAACCGGCAACGGAACCGATACTTTCGGCCAGCACCACGGATGCGCCTCCATGCAGCAACCCGAAAGGCTGCTTTGTCCGCGAGTCTACTGGCATTGTCGCTTCAAGGGTGTCATCACCAATATGTTCAAAGCGAATATCCAGCAACCCCACCATGTTTCCTTCACCCATAGCATTCAGTGCTTCCAGGGTGATTTTTCGTTTCCATATCATTTAATAATCTCCAGTAAAGCCTGCACAGGATGGCGTACCCCCGTGCCTTCAACCCGTTTGACCTGGCTACGGCAGGAATATCCGGTCGCCAGACAGCGGTTACGCGGCAGTCGCTGCATAGCCTGATGCCAGGATAACTCATAGATCCCGAGCGAATTTTTATGGTTTTTCTCTTCATGTCCGTAAGTCCCTGCCATGCCGCAGCAACCCACGCTGACATTTTCCAGTTTCGCGCCAAAACGGGCAAATATCGCGGCCCATTGTGCTGGCGCGCCCGGCAAGGCGGTAACCTCGGTACAGTGACCAAAGAAATACCATGATTCACCGCTGACTGTAGCCACTGGCTGTGACTCAAGTGCGCTTGCCAGCCATTCATTCGCCAGTAAGACGTTAAACTCGCCACGTTCCTCGCCCAGCGCCAGTTTATATTCATCGCGATAACAAAGTACCAGCGCCGGATCGACGCCCACCATTGGCATCCCCAGCTTCGCCATACGGTTGAGGAAATCCGCCGTCTTTTTCGCCGTCTTCGCAAAACGATTAAGAAAACCTTTAATATGCTGGGCTTTGCCATTTGGCGAAAATGGCAGTAACACCGGCTGGAAACCTAATTTTTCAACCAGACGGACAAAATCCGCCACCACTTGCGCATCGTAATAGCTGGTAAAGGGGTCCTGCACCACCAACACCGTGCGCGCTTTCTGCTCTGCATTGAGAGCTTCAAGCTGTTCCAGCGTCATGTTTGCCGAGCGATGCCCCACCATTTGTTGTTGTAGCGAGGGGACCGACAGCAGTGGCAAATCAACCATGCCGATATGTTTTTCCGAGAGTTTGCGCACCAGCGGCTGGTTAATGAAGAAGTTAAAGGTTTTCGGCGCGCGTGCCATCAGCGGCGCGTAGCTCTCGACCGTAGCGACGAGGTGGTCGCGCAGCGGACGTAAATAACGGGTATGATAGAGCTGCAGGAAACGAGAGCGAAACTCCGGCACATCAATTTTGATGGGGCACTGGGTCGAACAAGCTTTACAGGCCAGACAGCCCGACATCGCCTCTTTGACTTCGTGTGAGAAGTCATATTCGCCTTTATTCGCATGCCAGCTATTGCGCGTGCGGGCAATTAACGTCCGCAAACTGACGCCGGATTCAGGCAGTTCTTGTTCCAGTTTGAGTGGATCAACGCCGCGATCCGCCAACAAACGCAGCCATTCACGCACCAGCGTTGCGCGCCCTTTCGGTGAATGAATCCGGTTCTGGGTGATCTTCATCGACGGACACATCGGACTACGGGCATCAAAGTTGAAGCATAAACCGTTGCCGTTACACTCCATCGCACCGCGCCACTGCTGGCGTACCGCAATGGGGATCTGCCGATCGAATGTACCGCGCTTCACCGCGTCCACTTTCATCATCGGCGCATCGAGACCTTCTGGCGGGCAAATCTTCCCTGGGTTGAGTCGGTTATGCGGGTCAAATGCCGCTTTCACTTTGCGCAGTTCTGCATAAAGTTCCTCACCGAAAAACGCCGGGCTGTATTCAGCGCGAAAACCTTTGCCGTGCTCGCCCCACAACAAACCACCGTATTTCGCAGTCAGCGCCACCACGTCATCAGAAATTTGCTTCATCAAAATCTCTTGTTGAGGATCGCACATATCCAGTGCCGGACGGACGTGCAAGACACCTGCGTCGACGTGACCGAACATACCGTAGCTTAAGCCGTGGCTGTCGAGCAGCGCGCGAAATTCAGCAATATAATCGGCCAGATGTTCCGGCGGTACGCAGGTATCCTCAGCAAACGGAATTGGCTTAGCGGCACCTTTGGCATTGCCAAGCAGACCAACGGCTTTTTTGCGCATTGCATAGATACGTTCAACCCCCGCCAGCTCACGGCACACCTGCCAGCCGATGACACCTGCTTGATGACTGGCGATCAGCTCATCCAACCGCGCACAGAGTGCATTTACCCGCTCATCAATCAGCGCCTCATCATCACCAGCAAACTCCACAATGTTCAGCCCGAGCATCTCTTTGTCAGGCACATCGGTAATCAACTCGCTGACGGAATGCCAGACAATATCTTCCCGCGCCAGATTCAGCACTTTTGAGTCCACCGTCTCTACCGAAAGCGCCCGCGCCTCAACCATAAACGGCGCGTTACGCAGCGCGGAGTCAAAAGAGTCATATTTGACGTTCACCAGACGGCGCACTTTAGGCAAGGGCGTAATATCCAGCCGCGCTTCGGTAATAAAGGCCAGCGTCCCTTCTGAACCCGTCAGAATGCGCGTCAGGTCGAACTCGGTCATCTCATCGTTAAAGACATGACGCAGATCGTAACCGGTAAGAAAGCGGTTAAGTTTGGGGAAGTTGTCGATGATTAACTGGCGTTGCTGACGGCAACGTTGATAAACCGTGTTATAAATTCGCCCGATTGTGGTATTGGATTTACCCAGCGTTTCCGCCAATTCGACGGGTAAAGGTTGCGTATCGAGAATATCGCCCCCCAACAACACCGCGCGTACGCCAAGTACGTGATCTGACGTTTTGCCATAGACCAGCGATCCCTGACCGGATGCATCGGTATTGATCATCCCACCGAGCGTTGCCCGGTTGCTGGTCGAAAGTTCCGGCGCAAAAAAGTAGCCGAACGGTTTCAGGTACTGATTGAGTTGATCTTTTATCACCCCGGCCTCAACGCGCACCCAGCCCTCTTCAGGGTTAATTTCGATGATGCGGTTCATATGGCGGGACATATCAACAATAATCCCCTGGTTGAGCGCCTGACCGTTAGTGCCGGTGCCGCCGCCGCGGGGGGTAAAGATCAGCGATGAGTAGCGTTCCTGCGCGGCAAGACGGGCGATCAGCGCCACATCTGCGGTTGAACGCGGAAATACCACCGCATCGGGGAGAAGTTGGTAAATACTGTTGTCGGTCGACATTGTCAGACGATCGGCATAACTTGTCGCCGTATCGCCGGTAAAACCTTGTTGCTCCAGCTCTTGCAAAAAATTAAGCACCAGTTGAACGACGCCGGGTGCCTGGGAAATCTGTGGAATCATTATATTGACCCTTTCCTGCGGTCTGTGATGTAGGTCGATACACTATTCTTTCAGGCGGCTGCAATAGCGTACTGAAAGGTGATGTTTATTTACTCTATGGATTTCGAGTTGCAGGAAGGCGGCAAGCGAGTGAACTCCAGGAGCTTACAATAGTAAGTGACTGGGGTGAACGAACGTAGCCGCAGCACATGCAACTTGAAATACGACGAGTAAATCGTTTGCGTGTTGCCTGAGTTGTTGTACCACATTTTTTTCTAACACGCCCATCAGAATTAAGGGCAGAATCGGCCTGTTAAAAACCGCTGAAATTGCTCATCATTATGCAGGTGAGTTTCGCGTGTTCACGTCGCGTCGACGATTTGACGCACAAAAAAGGTGAAAAGTAGTTATGGTAAATGTTCGTCAGCCCAGGGATGTCGCACAAATTCTGCTTTCGGTGCTGTTTTTAGCCATCATGATTGTGGCATGTCTGTGGATTGTTCAACCCTTTATTCTCGGCTTTGCATGGGCCGGTACGGTGGTTATCGCCACCTGGCCGGTATTGTTACGTTTGCAAAAGATCATGTTTGGCCGCCGCTCTCTCGCCGTTCTGGTGATGACGCTGTTATTAGTGATGGTGTTTATCATCCCTATTGCTTTGCTGGTTAACAGTATCGTCGACGGCAGCGGCCCGCTAATTAAAGCCATTTCCAGCGGCGACATGACGTTACCCGATCTGGCGTGGCTTAATACCATTCCGGTGATTGGCGCGAAGCTGTATGCAGGCTGGCACAACTTGCTGGATATGGGGGGGACGGCGATCATGGCGAAAGTCCGCCCTTATATTGGCACCACCACCACCTGGTTCGTTGGGCAGGCGGCGCATATCGGGCGCTTTATGGTGCATTGTGCGCTGATGCTTCTCTTCAGTGCCCTGCTGTACTGGCGCGGTGAACAGGTGGCACAAGGCATTCGCCATTTTGCAACCCGTCTGGCAGGCGTTCGCGGAGATGCCGCCGTACTGCTGGCGGCACAGGCTATCCGCGCGGTGGCGCTGGGTGTGGTGGTGACGGCGTTAGTACAGGCAGTGCTTGGCGGTATCGGCCTCGCCGTATCCGGCGTACCTTATGCAACGTTGCTAACGGTGTTAATGATCCTCTCCTGCCTTGTCCAACTTGGCCCGTTGCCGGTACTGATTCCGGCGATTATCTGGCTCTACTGGACTGGCGATACCACCTGGGGAACGGTATTGTTAGTGTGGAGCGGTGTGGTTGGCACGCTGGATAACGTCATCCGCCCAATGTTAATTCGCATGGGTGCCGATTTACCGCTGATCCTGATCCTCTCTGGTGTTATTGGTGGTTTGATTGCTTTCGGGATGATCGGTCTGTTTATTGGTCCGGTTCTGTTAGCCGTTTCCTGGCGTCTGTTTGCCGCGTGGGTGGAAGAAGTCCCGCCGCCGACGGACCAACCGGAAGAAATTCTCGAAGAACTTGGCGAAATCGAGAAACCGAATAAGTAATTTCTCATCAGGCGGCTCTGCCGCCTGATTGTTAACCCCCGCTAATTGATATTTGATTGCTCTTCCCCATATTTTCCTGCTTACCGCCATTCAGCTGGTAGTACCTGTCGCAAATTCTTTACAGTTTTTAAACTAATGAGACGAATCTGATCGACGCAAAAAGTCCGTATGCCTACTATTAGCTTACGGTTATAAATCAACATATTGATTTATAAGCATGGAAATCCCCTGAGTGAAACAACGAATTGCTGTGTGTAGTCTTTGCCCATCTCCCACGATGGGCTTTTTTTTAACATTTTTCCGCTTCGCTACCTCGCCCCTCACTCTTTCCAATAATGTTGCACAAGATACTGTGACTCTCTTCAAGCCGTCAGCAGGCTGATAATGTTATTTATATTTTATTGTTTATTTCATGCAGCCATTACACGATGAACGCTTATGAACTCCAGGCACTTCGCCATATTTTTGCCATGACTATTGATGAATGCGCGACCTGGATTGCCCAGACCGGTGACAGTGAAAGCTGGCGTCAGTGGGAAAATGGCAAATGCGCCATTCCTGATCGTGTAGTCGAGCAACTGTTGGCTATGCGTCAGCAACGAAAAAAACATCTTCATGCCATCATAGAGAAAATAAATAACCGCATCGGCAACAACACCATGCGTTTTTTCCCCGACTTAACCGCGTTTCAACAAGTCTACCCTGATGGCAATTTTATTGACTGGAAGATCTATCAATCGGTAGCCGCTGAATTATATGCACACGATCTGGAGCGGCTTTGTTAATTTCTCCACAAAAAGGAATTGTCGTTGTTACAACAATAATGAACGGATACTGACACAACATCGCTACACTTTTTAAAGCACCTTTGCTAAGTAGAACCTATGAAAAATCCCTATTACCCTACCGCACTTGGGTTGTATTTTAATTACCTGGTGCATGGTATGGGCGTCATTTTGATGAGCCTGAATATGGCCTCGCTGGAGACACTTTGGCAGACTAATGCCGCGGGTGTCTCGATAGTTATCTCATCGCTGGGCATTGGTCGATTAAGTGTCTTGCTTTTTGCAGGATTATTATCCGATCGCTTTGGTCGCCGCCCTTTTATCATGCTCGGGATGTGCTGCTATATGGCCTTCTTTTTTGGCATCCTGCACACCAATAACATCATTATCGCTTATGTTTTTGGCTTTCTGGCAGGAATGGCAAACAGTTTTCTCGATGCAGGCACTTATCCCAGTTTGATGGAAGCTTTTCCACGCTCACCTGGGACAGCCAATATTTTAATTAAAGCATTTGTTTCCAGCGGACAATTTTTATTACCGCTAATCATTAGCCTGTTAGTGTGGGCTGAACTGTGGTTCGGTTGGTCCTTTATGATTGCTGCAGACATTATGTTTATTAACGCTCTGTTTTTATACCGTTGTACGTTCCCACCCCATCCGGGTCATCGCTTACCTGTCATAAAGAAAACCACCAGCTCTACGGAACATCGCTGTTCAATTATCGATTTAGCCAGTTATACCTTATATGGCTATATCTCAATGGCAACGTTTTATCTGGTTAGCCAGTGGCTGGCACAGTACGGACAATTTGTTGCAGGCATGTCATACACTATGTCGATTAAACTACTCAGTATCTACACCGTGGGTTCGCTGCTTTGTGTATTTATTACCGCTCCACTCATTCGTAATACCGTTCGCCCAACAACATTACTGATGCTGTACACCTTTATCTCATTTATTGCTCTGTTTACCGTCTGCCTGCATCCCACATTTTATGTGGTGATAATATTTGCTTTTGTCATTGGTTTTACCTCTGCTGGAGGTGTTGTGCAAATTGGCCTGACGTTAATGGCTGAACGTTTCCCTTACGCTAAAGGTAAAGCTACAGGGATCTATTACAGTGCGGGCAGTATTGCGACCTTTACTATTCCGTTGATTACGGCTCATCTGTCCCAAAGAAGTATTGCCGATATTATGTGGTTCGATACCACCATCGCTGCCATCGGTTTTTTACTGGCACTGTTTATCGGCTTACGCAGCCGCAAAAAAACGCGGCATCAGTCGCTAAAGGAAAATGTCGCTCCGGGTGGGTAATGCAATATTCTTTTCAGGTCATGCAAGATCTTACGGATAAATAACTCTTTCTGCGCTAACTAAGGAAAATCGCGATCAAAAACAAACTATGACATGCAATATTCCTGGAAACATAAACTTTATGCCATGTACCCAGGGAAAATCATCTTCAGTATAGTAATTATGTAAACCGTCGGAGAACAATACGTACGGTAACGAAATTATCTTTCAGCAAGGAGCTGTGAAAATGTCTCAAAATAAGGCTTTCAGCACGCCATTTATCCTGGCTGTTCTTTGTATTTACTTCAGCTACTTCCTGCACGGCATTAGTGTTATTACGCTTGCCCAAAACATGTCATCTCTGGCGGAAAAGTTTTCCACTGACAACGCGGGCATTGCCTATTTAATTTCCGGTATCGGTTTGGGGCGATTGATCAGTATTTTATTCTTCGGTGTGATCTCCGATAAGTTTGGTCGTCGGGCGGTGATATTAATGGCAGTAATAATGTATCTGCTATTCTTCTTTGGTATTCCCGCTTGCCCGAATTTAACTCTCGCCTACGGTCTGGCAGTGTGCGTAGGTATCGCTAACTCAGCGCTGGATACGGGTGGCTACCCCGCGCTCATGGAATGCTTTCCGAAAGCCTCTGGTTCGGCGGTCATACTGGTTAAAGCGATGGTGTCATTCGGACAAATGTTCTACCCAATGCTGGTGAGCTATATGTTGCTCAATAACATCTGGTACGGCTATGGGCTGATTATTCCAGGCATCCTATTTGTACTGATCACGCTGATGCTGTTGAAAAGCAAATTCCCCAGCCAGTTGGTGGACGCCAGCGTAGCTAATGAATTACCGCAAATGAACAGCAAACCGTTAGTCTGGCTGGAAGGTGTTTCATCGGTACTGTTCGGTGTAGCCGCATTCTCGACCTTTTATGTGATTGTGGTGTGGATGCCCAAATATGCGATGGCTTTTGCTGGTATGTCAGAAGCTGAGGCATTAAAAACCATCTCTTATTACAGTATGGGCTCGTTGGTCTGTGTCTTTATTTTTGCCGCACTACTGAAAAAAATGGTCCGGCCCATCTGGGCTAATGTATTTAACTCTACACTGGCAACAATAACAGCAGCCATTATCTACCTGTACCCTTCTCCACTGGTGTGTAATGCCGGCGCCTTTGTTATCGGTTTCTCAGCAGCTGGCGGCATTTTACAGCTCGGTGTTTCGGTCATGTCAGAGTTTTTTCCAAAAAGCAAAGCCAAAGTCACCAGTATTTATATGATGATGGGTGGACTGGCTAACTTTGTTATTCCGCTGATTACCGGTTATCTGTCGAACATCGGCCTGCAATATATCATTGTTCTCGATTTTACTTTCGCGCTGCTGGCCCTGATTACCGCAATTATTGTTTTTATCCGCTATTACCGCGTTTTTATTATTCCTGAGAATGATGTGCGGTTTGGCGAGCGCAAATTTAGCACCCGATTAAACACAATTAAGCATAGAGGTTAAAGGAGTTAATTATGGATGTTACCGCAAAATACGAATTGATTGGGCTGATGGCCTATCCTATCCGCCACAGTTTATCGCCTGAAATGCAGAATAAAGCCTTAGAAAAAGCGGGATTGCCATTTACCTATATGGCCTTTGAAGTGGATAACGATAGTTTTCCCGGAGCAATTGAAGGATTAAAAGCCCTCAAAATGCGCGGAACTGGTATATCAATGCCGAACAAACAACTGGCGTGTGAATATGTTGATGAATTAACGCCAGCAGCCAAACTGGTGGGTGCCATCAACACCATCGTTAATGATGATGGTTACCTGCGCGGCTATAACACCGACGGCACGGGCCATATTCGAGCCATTAAAGAGAGCGGTTTTGATATCAAAGGCAAAACAATGGTGCTGTTAGGGGCCGGAGGTGCCTCAACGGCGATTGGCGCGCAGGGGGCAATTGAAGGTTTAAAAGAAATTAAACTCTTTAACCGTCGGGATGAGTTCTTCGATAAAGCCCTCGCCTTCGCGCAGCGGGTTAACGAAAACACCGATTGTGTCGTCACGGTTACCGATCTCGCCGATCAGCAAGCCTTTGCTGAAGCCCTGGCTTCCGCCGACATTTTAACCAATGGCACAAAAGTGGGTATGAAACCCCTTGAGAATGAATCATTAGTTAATGATATCAGTCTGTTACATCCGGGACTGCTGGTCACTGAATGCGTGTATAACCCGCATATGACGAAGTTATTGCAGCAGGCGCAACAAGCTGGTTGCAAAACGATTGATGGATACGGCATGTTGTTGTGGCAAGGGGCTGAACAGTTCACGTTATGGACTGGCAAAGATTTCCCTCTGGAATATGTTAAACAGGTCATGGGGTTCGGTGCCTGACAGGCTGACCGCGTGCAGAAAGGGTAAAAAATGAAAACCGTAACTGTAAAAGATCTCGTCATTGGTACGGGCGCACCTAAAATCATCGTCTCGCTGATGGCGAAAGATATCGCCCGCGTGAAATCCGAAGCTCTCGCCTATCGTGAAGCGGACTTTGATATTCTGGAATGGCGTGTGGACCACTTTGCCGACCTCTCCAATGTGGAGTCTGTCATGGCGGCGGCAAAAATTCTCCGTGAAACCATGCCAGAAAAACCGCTGCTGTTTACCTTCCGCAGTGCCAAAGAAGGCGGCGAGCAGGCGATTTCCACCGAGGCTTATATTGCTCTCAATCGTGCAGCCATCGACAGCGGCCTGGTTGATATGATCGATCTGGAGTTATTTACCGGCGATGATCAGGTTAAAGAAACCGTCGCCTACGCCCACGCGCATGATGTGAAAGTTGTCATGTCCAACCATGACTTCCATAAAACGCCGGAAGCCGAAGAAATCATTGCCCGTCTGCGCAAAATGCAGTCCTTCGACGCCGATATTCCTAAGATTGCGCTGATGCCGCAAAGTACCAGCGATGTGCTGACGTTGCTTACCGCGACCCTGGAGATGCAGGAGCAGTATGCCGATCGTCCAATCATCACGATGTCGATGGCAAAAACTGGCGTAATTTCTCGTCTGGCTGGTGAAGTATTTGGCTCGGCGGCAACTTTTGGTGCGGTAAAAAAAGCCTCTGCACCAGGGCAAATCTCGGTAAATGATTTACGCACGGTATTAACTATTTTACACCAGGCATAAGCAATAATATTTCGGCGGGAACCCCCCCCCCGCCGAACTTAAAAAATATATTTAACCGTATTTAATAAAAATATTTCGTGAGTCTCTGTGCGCTAATTCTCCATCTGGCGTAGGGAAAATCACATCTGAATCAGGAATTAACAATGAAACCTGTAAAACCACCTCGTATTAATGGACGAGTGCCGGTCCTGTCGGCACAGGAAGCGGTGAATTATATTCCCGACGAAGCAACACTTTGTGTGTTAGGCGCTGGCGGCGGTATTCTGGAAGCCACCACGTTAATTACTGCTCTTGCTGATAAATATAAACAGACTCAAACGCCACGTAATTTATCGATTATTAGTCCAACAGGGCTTGGCGATCGCGCCGACCGCGGTATTAGTCCTCTGGCGCAAGAAGGTCTGGTGAAATGGGCATTATGTGGTCACTGGGGACAATCGCCGCGTATTTCTGAACTCGCAGAACAAAATAAAATTATTGCTTATAACTATCCACAAGGTGTACTTACACAAACCTTACGCGCCGCCGCAGCCCACCAGCCTGGTATTATTAGTGATATTGGCATCGGGACATTTGTCGATCCACGCCAGCAAGGCGGCAAACTGAATGAAGTCACGAAAGAAGACCTGATTAAACTGGTCGAGTTTGATAACAAAGAATATCTCTATTACAAAGCGATTGCGCCAGATATCGCCTTCATTCGCGCTACCACCTGCGACAGTGAAGGCTACGCCACTTTTGAAGATGAGGTGATGTATCTCGACGCATTGGTTATTGCCCAGGCGGTGCACAATAACGGCGGTATTGTGATGATGCAGGTGCAGAAAATGGTTAAGAAAGCCACGCTGCATCCTAAATCTGTCCGTATTCCGGGTTATCTGGTGGATATTGTGGTGGTCGATCCGGATCAAAGCCAACTGTATGGCGGTGCGCCGGTTAACCGTTTTATTTCTGGTGACTTCACCCTTGATGACAGCACCAAACTTAGCCTGCCCCTAAACCAACGTAAATTAGTTGCGCGGCGTGCATTATTCGAAATGCGTAAAGGCGCGGTGGGGAATGTCGGCGTCGGTATTGCTGACGGTATTGGCCTGGTCGCCCGGGAAGAAGGTTGTGCTGATGACTTTATTCTGACGGTAGAAACAGGTCCGATTGGCGGAATTACTTCACAGGGTATCGCCTTTGGCGCGAACGTGAATACCCGCGCCATTCTGGATATGACGTCCCAGTTTGATTTTTATCACGGTGGTGGTCTGGATGTTTGTTATTTGAGTTTTGCTGAAGTCGACCAGCACGGTAACGTCGGCGTGCATAAATTCAATGGCAAAATCATGGGTACCGGTGGATTTATTGATATCAGTGCCACCTCGAAGAAAATTATTTTCTGCGGCACGTTAACTGCGGGCAGTTTAAAAACAGAAATTGCCGATGGCAAATTGCATATCGTCCAGGAAGGACGGGTAAATAAATTTATTCGGGAACTACCGGAAATTACTTTTAGCGGAAAAATCGCGCTCGAACGGGGACTGGATGTTCGTTACATCACCGAACGTGCTGTATTCACGCTGAAAGAAGACGGCCTGCATTTAATCGAAATCGCCCCTGGCGTCGATTTACAAAAAGATATTCTCGACAAAATGGACTTCACCCCAGTGATTTCGCCAGAACTCAAACTGATGGACGAAAGATTATTTATCGATGCGGCGATGGGTTTTGTCCTGCCTGAAGCGGCTCATTAACAGGAGTATAATGATGGATTTTTCTTTAACTGAAGAACAAGAACTGCTGCTGGCCAGTATTCGCGAACTGATTACGACTAACTTTCCGGAAGAGTATTTCCGCACCTGCGATCAAAACGGGACATATCCGCGTGAGTTTATGCGGGCGCTGGCGGATAACGGTATTTCCATGCTTGGCGTGCCGGAAGAATTTGGTGGTATCCCTGCGGATTACGTCACCCAAATGCTGGCGCTGATGGAAGTGTCAAAATGCGGTGCTCCGGCATTTTTGATCACCAACGGTCAATGTATTCACAGTATGCGCCGTTTCGGTTCTGCAGAGCAGCTACGTAAAACGGCAGAAAGCACCCTGGAAACGGGTGATCCCGCCTATGCCCTGGCGTTGACGGAACCAGGTGCTGGCTCAGATAACAACAGTGCCACTACCACTTACACGCGTAAAAACGGCAAGGTCTACATCAACGGACAAAAAACCTTTATTACCGGTGCGAAAGAGTACCCGTATATGCTGGTGTTGGCGCGCGATCCGCAACCGAAAGATCCCAAAAAAGCCTTCACCCTGTGGTGGGTCGACTCCAGTAAGCCCGGCATTAAGATTAACCCGCTGCATAAAATCGGCTGGCATATGCTCAGCACCTGCGAAGTCTATCTCGACAACGTGGAGGTTGAAGAGAGCGACATGGTGGGCGAAGAAGGAATGGGTTTCCTCAATGTGATGTACAACTTTGAGATGGAGCGCCTGATCAACGCCGCGCGCAGCACCGGCTTTGCCGAATGCGCCTTTGAAGATGCCGCCCGCTATGCCAACCAACGTATCGCTTTTGGTAAGCCCATTGGTCATAACCAGATGATCCAGGAAAAACTGGCGCTGATGGCGATTAAGATCGACAACATGCGCAACATGGTGCTGAAAGTGGCATGGCAAGCCGATCAGCATCAGTCACTGCGCACCAGCGCGGCGCTGGCAAAACTGTATTGCGCACGTACCGCAATGGAAGTCATTGATGATGCGATTCAAATCATGGGCGGTCTGGGCTATACCGATGAAGCGCGCGTCTCCCGCTTCTGGCGTGATGTCCGTTGTGAACGTATCGGCGGCGGTACAGACGAAATTATGATTTACGTAGCAGGTCGGCAGATCCTGAAAGACTATCAGAACAAATAATCTGCAGGCGGCGCAGCTTCTTAACAAACTGCGCCGCCAGATTTATCCAACAAGACTTACCGGTTGAGGAAATTCAGATAGGATTTCTTGTTCCGCAAAACAGTTTTTAAATTGTCTACGGTAATCGCTGGGCGAACAACCGACATGGCGCAAAAACAGTTTGGCAAAGTGATCGACATTTTCATAACCCACACGCCAGGAGATCTCTGCCTGTGATAATTCAGTATTAGTGAGTGACCATTTTGCTTCCGTCATACGCCGTTGAATAACATAGTTAATAGGGGAAATACGATACTCTTTGGTAAATTCATGGCAAATATAACTGACGCTGGCACGAAATTTTTTCGATAACTGTTCTAAAGTGATTTTTTCGCGATAATTATTATTCAGATAGAAAAGAATATCTTTTATCAGAACATCTTTTTTAATATACCCCTGCTCCGAACGATAAGCATTTTTAAAATTTTCGTAGTAAAGAATGGCTAACGTATAGGCAAATGCATCCCATAACGAAGATGTTTGGCTATTTTTACTTTGCGGCAAAATCACACTTAGCTCATTAAATAAGGTTTTTATGACTTCTTTTCCCTGCCCCGCGGCAATTACCGGACAAGAATGCGGTTGCAGTAGCTGATTTTCCTCAGCCCCCTGAAACTGAAAGCCGTACAGCGCACAGGTACACGTCGTTGCCGGATCGTTAACGTCAGAGGCCACCGCATGCAGCCTGCCGCGTTCTATCACCACTATATCATCGGCATGTGCGACATATAACGATGAATCGATGGTAAACCTTGCTACCCCTTTCTTGACGTAAATCAGCTCGGTTTCATTGTCATGAACGTGATGTCCAGACTCCCATTTTGGATCATCGCTAATTGCAAAACGTGAAAGCCGTGGCGTTTTACCGGCGACAAACAGCGTTTCACTGGCATTATCAAAACAGCGTTGATACATGACAACCTCCCTATTCCATGAGCAAGCAAAAACAATATATGCCGGATAAAATACGGCGTGTATTGCGGTTATACAACCGCGTTTAGCGAGAGCTAAACAAGATTATTTACACTGAATGCAAGATTGTACGGTCATGGAATAACTATATTGCCGCAAATTGCACTTTTGTTTTAGCGATCGCATTTTTTTTGCAAGATTGTTGGCAAGGAAAACAGCTTGCTCCGTCGAAAACCCCGCACCGCTATCGCACACTATTTTCAGGCCATTTTTACCTTCCATCGGAGATGGTTCCGTATGCGACTCACAGGAGAAATCATGAAAATAATAACCTGCTTTAAGCTGGTGCCTGAAGAACAGGACATTGTTGTCACTCCAGAATACACCCTGAATTTCGACAATGCCGACGCCAAAATCAGCCAGTTCGATCTCAATGCCATTGAAGCTGCAAGCCAGCTCGCAACAGATGACGATGAGATAGCCGCGCTGACCGTTGGCGGCTCATTGTTGCAGAACTCGAAAGTGCGCAAAGACGTGCTATCCCGCGGGCCGCACAGCCTGTATTTGGTGCAGGATGCGCAACTTGAACATGCACTGCCTCTCGATACCGCAAAAGCGCTGGCGGCAGCAGTTGAAAAGATCGGCTTCGATTTACTGATCTTTGGTGAAGGTTCCGGCGACCTTTATGCCCAGCAGGCTGGCTTGCTGGTCGGAGAAATTCTGCAACTTCCGGTGATTAATGCAGTGAGTGCTATTCAGCGTCAGGGCAATACACTGGTGATTGAACGCACGCTTGAAGATGATGTTGAAGTTATTGAACTCTCTGTTCCAGCCGTGCTCTGCGTCACCTCCGATATTAACGTGCCACGCATTCCTTCGATGAAAGCCATTCTCGGCGCGGGTAAAAAACCGGTAAATCAGTGGCAGGCAAGTGATATTGACTGGAGCCAGAGCGCGCCACTTGCTGAACTGGTCGGCATTCGCGTACCGCCGCAAACAGAACGTAAGCACATCATTATCGATAACGATTCGCCGGAGGCCATTGCCGAGCTGGCGGAACATCTGAAGAAAGCCCTGAACTGAAGCCTACGGAGAAGAAACGATGAGTCAATTAAACAGCGTCTGGGTCTTTAGCGATAATCCTGAACGTTATGCTGAACTGTTTGGCGGCGCTCAGCAATGGGGCCAACAGGTGTATGCCATTGTACAAAATACCGACCAGGCGCAGGCAGTTATGCCTTATGGTCCAAAATGTATTTATGTTCTTGAGCAAAACGACGCGCTGCAACGCACTGAAAATTACGCCGAAAGCATTGCTGCCCTGCTGAAAGATAAACACCCCGCTATGTTGCTGTTGGCCGCGACGAAACGTGGTAAAGCTCTGGCAGCACGGTTAAGTGTGCAACTGAATGCGGCGCTGGTGAACGATGCCACGGCGGTGGATATTATCGATGGTCACATTTGCGCCGAACACCGGATGTATGGCGGGTTAGCGTTCGCTCAGGAAAAGATCAACAGCCCGCTGGCGATCATTACCCTTGCACCCGGTGTTCAGGAACCGTGCACCAGTGATACCTCTCATCAGTGCCCGACAGAAACGGTACCTTATGTTGCTCCGCGTCATGAAATTCTCTGTCGCGAACGCCGTGCGAAAGCCGCAAGCAGCGTGGACCTGAGCAAAGCAAAACGTGTGGTTGGCGTCGGTCGTGGTCTGGCGGCGCAGGATGACCTGAAAATGGTCCACGAACTGGCGGCGGTGCTGAATGCTGAAGTCGGCTGTTCACGTCCAATTGCCGAAGGCGAGAACTGGATGGAGCGTGAACGTTATATCGGTGTCTCCGGCGTGTTGCTGAAATCCGATCTCTACCTGACGCTGGGGATCTCCGGGCAGATCCAGCATATGGTTGGCGGCAACGGCGCAAAAGTGATTGTCGCCATCAATAAAGATAAAAATGCGCCAATCTTCAATTATGCCGACTACGGTCTGGTGGGCGATATCTACAAAGTCGTCCCTGCCCTGATTAGCCAGTTGAGCCGCTAATTCCCCTTTCAACCACATCTCCCGCTGTAAACGCAGCGGGAAGGGAGCATAACGCATGTCGGAAGACAAATTTGATGCCATTGTGGTCGGTGCGGGCGTTGCTGGTAGCGTTGCCGCACTGGTCATGGCGCGAGCCGGGCTGGATGTCCTGGTGATAGAACGCGGCGACAGTGCCGGATGTAAAAACATGACCGGCGGGCGTCTTTATGCCCACACACTTGAAGCAATCATTCCAGGCTTTGCAGTATCAGCGCCGGTAGAACGCAAGGTCACACGCGAGAAAATCTCCTTCTTAACCGAAGAAAGCGCCGTTACCCTCGATTTTCACCGCGAGCAACCAGATGTTCCGCAACACGCATCTTATACCGTATTGCGTAATCGTCTGGACCCGTGGTTGATGGAACAAGCCGAGCAGGCGGGCGCGCAGTTTATCCCAGGCGTTCGCGTCGATGCGCTGGTTCGTGAAGGAAACAAGGTCACTGGCGTGCAGGCTGGGGATGATATTCTCGAAGCGAATGTGGTGATTCTGGCTGATGGCGTTAACTCGATGCTTGGCCGCTCGCTGGGAATGGTTCCCGCTTCCGATCCGCATCATTACGCTGTTGGTGTTAAAGAGGTTATTGGCCTCACACCAGAACAGATCAACGATCGCTTTAATATTACGGGCGAGGAAGGTGCCGCCTGGCTGTTTGCCGGTTCCCCTTCTGACGGCCTGATGGGCGGGGGATTTCTCTATACCAACAAGGATTCCATATCCTTGGGGCTGGTTTGTGGATTGGGTGATATCGCCCATACGCAAAAAAGCGTGCCGCAAATGCTGGAAGATTTTAAACAACACCCCGCCATTCGCCCACTAATTAGCGGCGGCAAACTGCTTGAATATTCCGCGCATATGGTGCCAGAAGGCGGTCTGGCAATGGTGCCGCAGATGGTTAACGATGGCGTGATGATCGTTGGTGACGCCGCAGGCTTCTGCCTGAATTTGGGTTTTACAGTTCGTGGCATGGATTTAGCCATTGCATCGGCTCAGGCTGCCGCCACAACGGTGATCGCCGCCAAAGAACGCGAGGATTTCTCCGCCAGCAGTCTGGCGCAATACAAACGTGAGCTGGAACAAAGCTGCGTCATGCGCGATATGCAGCATTTCCGCAAGATCCCGGCGCTGATGGAAAACCCGCGCCTGTTTAGCCAATACCCACGAATGGTCGCCGACATCATGAACGAGATGTTCACCATTGACGGCAAACCAAACCAGCCGGTACGCAAAATGATCATGGGACATGCGAAGAAAATTGGGCTGATCAACTTGCTGAAAGATGGCATTAAGGGAGCAACCGCGCTATGAGCCAGAACGCTACGGTTAACGTCGACATCAAATTAGGCGTCAATAAATTCCATGTTGATGAGGGCCACCCGCATATCATTCTGGCGGCAAATCCCGATATCAATGAATTCCGTAAATTAATGAAAGCCTGCCCTGCCGGACTTTATAAGCAGGATGACGCCGGCAACATTCATTTTGATTCTGCCGGTTGTCTGGAGTGCGGCACCTGTCGGGTGCTGTGCGGTAACACTATTCTCGAACAGTGGCAATATCCCGCAGGCACCTTCGGTATTGATTTTCGCTACGGCTAATCATGCATCCCACAGGCCCGCATCTCGGGCCTGATGTTCTGTTTCGAGAGTCCAACATGAAAGTGACATTAACGTTCAACGAACAACGTCGTGCGGCGTATCGTCAGCAAGGGCTATGGGGCGATGCTTCGCTGGCCGATTACTGGCAGCAGACCGCTCGTGCGATGCCAGACAAAATTGCCGTGGTCGATAATCATGGTGCATCGTACACCTATAGCGCGCTCGATCACGCCGCGAGCTGTCTGGCAAACTGGATGTTAGCGAAGGGTATTGAATCAGGCGATCGCATCGCATTTCAACTGCCTGGCTGGTGTGAATTTACCGTTATCTATCTTGCCTGCCTGAAAATCGGTGCGGTTTCCGTGCCGCTGTTGCCTTCCTGGCGGGAAGCAGAACTGGTGTGGGTGCTCAATAAGTGTCAGGCAAAAATGTTCTTTGCACCGACGTTGTTTAAACAAACGCGCCCGGTAGATTTAATCCTGCCGCTGCAAAATCAGCTTCCACAACTACAACAAATTGTCGGCGTGGACAAACTGGCTCCCGCCACCTCTTCCATCTCATTAAGTCAGATTATCGCCGACAATACCCCACTGACCACGGCGATAACGACCCACGGCGATGAATTAGCTGCGGTGCTGTTTACCTCCGGAACCGAGGGTCTGCCAAAGGGCGTGATGCTAACGCATAACAATATTCTCGCCAGTGAGCGGGCTTATTGCGCGCGGCTGAATCTGACCTGGCAGGATGTCTTTATGATGCCTGCGCCACTCGGCCACGCAACGGGCTTTCTGCATGGCGTAACGGCACCATTCTTAATTGGCGCTCGCAGCGTGTTGTTAGATATTTTCACTCCTGATGCGTGTCTCGCGCTGCTTGAGCAGCAGCGTTGCACCTGTATGCTAGGCGCAACGCCGTTTGTCTATGATCTTTTGAATGTACTAGAGAAACAACCCGCGGACCTGTCAGCGCTGCGTTTCTTTCTTTGCGGCGGAACCACAATCCCCAAAAAAGTGGCGCGTGAATGCCAGCAGCTCGGCATTAAATTATTAAGTGTTTATGGTTCCACAGAAAGTTCGCCGCATGCGGTGGTGAATCTCGATGATCCTTTGTCGCGCTTTATGCACACCGATGGTTACGCTGCCGCAGGTGTAGAGATTAAAGTGGTCGATGACGCACGCAAGGCCTTACCGCCAGGTTGCGAAGGTGAAGAAGCCTCGCGTGGCCCCAATGTGTTTATGGGATATTTTGATGAACCTGAATTAACCGCCCGTGCGCTGGATGAAGAAGGCTGGTATTACAGCGGCGATCTCTGCCGTATGGATGAGGCTGGCTATATAAAAATTACCGGACGCAAAAAAGATATTATTGTCCGCGGCGGCGAAAATATTAGCAGCCGTGAAGTGGAAGATATTTTATTGCAGCATCCTAAAATTCACGATGCCTGTGTGGTTGCAATGCCCGATGAACGTTTAGGTGAACGATCATGCGCTTATGTCGTGCTGAAAGCGCCGCATCATTCATTATCGCTGGAAGAGGTGGTGGCTTTTTTTAGCCGTAAACGGGTCGCAAAATATAAATATCCTGAACATATCGTGGTAATCGAAAAACTACCGCGCACTGCCTCAGGTAAAATACAAAAGTTTTTGTTAAGAAAAGATATTATGCGGCGATTAACGCAGGATGTCTGTGAAGAGATTGAATAAGTTTTATCTTCGGGGATCACATAAACCCGGCGACTGAACGCCGCCGGGGATTTATTTTATTTCTTCAGTTCAGCCAGGCTTAACCAGGTTTGCACCACGGTGTCCGGGTTCAGAGACAGGCTATCGATCCCCTCTTCCATCAACCATGCGGCAAAGTCTTCATGGTCGGACGGACCCTGACCGCAAATCCCGACATATTTGCCCTGTTTCTTCGCGGCACGGATAGCCATCGACAGCAATGCTTTCACCGCATCGTTGCGCTCATCGAACAATTCAGACACCACGCCGGAGTCACGATCCAGACCGAGCGCCAGCTGTGTCATATCGTTTGAGCCAATTGAGAAGCCGTCGAAATATTCGAGGAACTGCTCTGCCAGCAAGGCGTTGGACGGAATTTCACACATCATGATGATTTTCAGCCCGTTCTCGCCACGTTTCAGCCCCTGACGCGCCAGTTCTTCAACCACCGCTTTCGCCTGATCTACGGTACGCACGAACGGGATCATGATCTCAACGTTGGTCAGCCCCATGTCGTTGCGCACTCGTTTCACTGCTTCACACTCCAGCGCGAAGCAGTCGCGGAAGCTGTCGGAAACATAGCGGCCCGCGCCACGGAAGCCGAGCATCGGGTTCTCTTCATCTGGCTCGTAACGCTCACCACCGACCAGGTTGGCATATTCGTTCGATTTAAAATCAGAGAGACGGACAATGACGCGCTTCGGATAAAACGCGGCACCCAGCGTCGCGATCCCTTCAGTCAGACGACCAACGTAAAATTCACGCGGAGAATCAAAACCTTTCATCATCTCGCGGATTTCGTTTTGCAACTGCGGTTCCTGATCGTCAAACTCAAGCAGTGCGCGTGGGTGGACGCCAATCATACGGTTGATGATAAATTCCAGACGCGCAAGGCCCACGCCTTCGTTCGGCAGGCAGGCGAAGTCGAAAGCACGGTCCGGGTTACCGACGTTCATCATCACTTTCAACGGCAGATCCGGCATCGTTTCTACGCTGGAGCTTTTCACGCTAAATTCCAGCAACTCCGCATAGACGTAACCGGTATCACCTTCGGCACAAGAAACAGTGACGTTCTCACCGTCTTTCATCCGTTCTGTTGCATCACCACAGCCCACTACCGCCGGAATGCCCAGTTCACGAGCGATGATCGCCGCGTGACAGGTACGACCGCCACGGTTGGTGACGATGGCAGATGCTTTCTTCATGATCGGTTCCCAGTCCGGGTCGGTCATGTCAGTGACCAGCACGTCGCCAGGTTCGATGCGGTTCATTTCGCTGATGTCATGGATGACTTTCACCGGACCCGCGCCGATGCGATGACCGATAGCACGGCCTTCGGCGATAATCTTACCCTGTGAATGCAGCGTATAACGCTCCATGACCTGACCGCGTGAGCGCACGGTTTCCGGACGCGCCTGCACAATGAACAGTTTGCCGGTGTGGCCATCTTTCGCCCACTCAATATCCATCGGGCGACCGTAGTGTTTCTCAATTTGTACGGCCTGTTTTGCCAGTTCCTGCACTTCTTCGTTGGTCAGCGAGAAGATGTCACGCTGTTCCTGCGGTACGTCTTCGATTTTAACCTGCTTGCCGTGCTCCTGGGTCGGCGCGTAAACCATGCGGATTTTTTTCGACCCCATGGTGCGACGCACGATAGCCGGGCGATTCGCTGCAAGTGTCGGTTTATGGACGTAAAACTCATCCGGGTTAACCGCGCCCTGCACGACCATTTCACCAAGGCCCCATGCGGAAGTGATAAACACCACCTGGTCAAAGCCGGATTCGGTATCAATGGAGAACATCACGCCAGAAGATGCGAGGTCAGAGCGCACCATCCGTTGAACACCGGCGGAGAGCGCCACGCCACGGTGATCGTAACCCTGGTGCACACGATAAGAGATGGCGCGATCGTTAAACAGAGAAGCAAATACATGTTTCACTGCCACGAGAACGGCGTCAAAACCCTGAACGTTGAGGAAGGTTTCCTGCTGACCGGCAAAGGAAGCGTCCGGCATATCTTCTGCAGTAGCGGAGGAGCGCACCGCAAAAGAGGCGTTTTCGTCATCGGCGGAAAGCTGTGCATAAGCTTCGCGGATGGCATTTTCCAGCTCAGGCTGGAAGGGAGTGTCGATAATCCACTGGCGGATTTGCGCGCCCGCTTTCGCAAGCTGGGTAACATCGTCAATATCCGTTTTATCCAGCAGTTCATAAATGCGCTGGTTTACGCCGCTTTGGTCCAGAAACTGGTTAAACGCGTCGGCGGTTGTGGCGAAACCATTCGGAACGGAAACACCCATTCCGGAAAGGTTAGTAATCATTTCACCCAGGGAGGCATTTTTGCCCCCAACCCTGTCTACATCATTCATGCCGAGTTGGTTATACCAAAGCACCAGCGGTGACGAGCCATTGTTGGACATCGAACAATCCTTTTGTGATAAATGAACGGTTTGAGAAACACATTTCTGCGCATTTATCTTTGCATATTTAACCGGATGAAAAAAACGGTGAATCGTTCAAGCAAATATATTTTTTTACTTTTTAAGACTGATCCCAGCGTTGCGCAAACCTGCTCTATTCGACAATTTCCACATAAACCATCGGTATAAACGAAACCATAAAAATGAAATGCTGTTTTCATAAAAAATAAAATTGAAGGTTCATTTTATAAACCAGACATTACGTCCTACGCTTCTGTGCGTTTTTAATTTATGCTTTCATAGAATTATGTCTGCATCACGGGAAGAACAAAATGGATAATGCTGTTGATCGCCACGTTTTTTATATTTCTGATGGTACGGCAATAACTGCGGAGGTATTAGGACACGCAGTAATGTCACAATTTCCCGTCACTATCAGCAGCATTACGCTGCCGTTTGTCGAAAATGAGAGCCGTGCACGGGCAGTGAAGGATCAGATTGACGCAATTTATCACCAGACAGGTGTGCGCCCGCTGGTCTTCTACTCCATCGTGTTGCCGGAGATTCGCGCCATCATCTTGCAAAGTGAAGGCTTTTGCCAGGATATCGTTCAGGCGCTGGTTGCCCCGCTACAACAAGAGATGAAACTGGATCCAACGCCGATTGCTCATCGTACCCATGGCCTTAACCCTAATAATCTCAATAAATATGATGCGCGCATTGCGGCGATTGATTACACCCTTGCCCACGATGACGGTATTTCGTTGCGCAATCTGGACCAGGCTCAGGTGATCCTGCTCGGCGTTTCTCGCTGTGGTAAAACCCCCACCAGTCTGTATCTGGCAATGCAATTTGGTATCCGCGCGGCAAACTACCCCTTTATTGCCGACGATATGGATAATCTGGTGCTACCCGCGTCGCTCAAACCGCTTCAGCACAAATTGTTCGGCCTGACTATCGACCCGGAACGTCTGGCGGCGATTCGCGAGGAACGTCGGGAGAACAGTCGCTATGCCTCGCTTCGTCAGTGCAGGATGGAAGTCGCGGAAGTGGAAGCGTTGTACCGTAAAAATCAGATCCCGTGGATTAACAGTACCAATTATTCGGTAGAAGAGATTGCCACCAAGATCCTCGATATCATGGGCCTTAGTCGCCGAATGTACTAGAGAACTAGTGCATTAGCTTATTTTTTTGTTATCATGCTAACCACCCGGCGAGGTGTGACACACCTCGCACTTGAAATCAGCAGCGATTGGTTTATCGTGATGCGCATCACTTCCCGGCAGTCCTGCCGTAGAAGCAACAAATTTCTGAGACTTGTAATGAACAGAACTGACGAACTCCGTACTGCGCGTATTGAGAGCCTGGTAACG
>ENA-ORMO01000669-ORMO01000669.1-human-gut-metagenome-genome-assembly--contig:-NODE-669-length-45446-cov-6.726223_pt1 | contig 45446 bp, 44 predicted proteins | sample MGYA00242106_ERZ509001 | MGnify/ENA primary metagenome ERZ509001 (study PRJEB26280, sample SAMEA2338736) | human gut metagenome | biome: human gut; feature: human-associated habitat; material: faeces...
CGAAAGAAGTAAGACCCCTTGAAGACGACGAGGTAGATAGGGCAGAGGTGGAAGTGCAGTAATGTATGGAGCTGACTGCTACTAATCGGTCGAGGGCTTGACCAAAGGAATCGTAAGGTTCCAGTGGCGAAGTTGGTAGGTTTGAAGTTTTGTGTATGCGGTTTTGAAGGTATATAAATAAAGGGGATTAGTTCAATGGTAGAGCACCGGTCTCCAAAACCGTCGATGGGGGTTCGAGTCCCTCATCCCCTGCTTTAAAAGCCTAGCGTTTGCTAGGTTTTTTTTGTTGTTGTAAAGTCGTGAGTAATTAAAATAGCAATCAGAATTGTAAACCAATTCTACATAAATTCAACAAAAGTATTTTAAATATGACAAAGTTCTTAATTTTTTGTTAGGTTTCTGATTTTTTCTTGGTTTCGGGGGAAAATATGCTATAATAGCCCATAGTTGTTATGGAAAATATTGAGAAGACAGGGGTTTTATAGAATGAAGAAAAAACTTGTCATAGGGTGTGCAATAGCTATTTTAGCACTAGGAATTGCATATGGCACAGGAGCATTTTATTATAAAGATAAATTTTTTAATGGAACTTCTATTAATGGAATTGATTGTGGAAATTTGACTGCAAAAGAAGTAGAAGAACTAATTAGAAAAAATGTAGAAGGCTACTCTTTGGAGCTTCTTTTTAAAGAGGATAGGAAGGAAGTGATTCAAGGGAGTGAAATTGCCTATGAATATGTATCAGATGGAAGCATTGAAAAATTACAGAAGGAACAGAGTCCTTTATTGTGGATAACAGGACTTTTTGGACAGAAAAGGGAATATCAGACAGAAGAAGAAATTAAATTTGATGCAGAGAAATTAAAAGAAAAAGTAGGGAGTCTGGGACCTATGCAGGATGAAAATATGACTCCGCCTACAAATGCTTATATAGCATTTGAAAACAATCAATTTGTCATAAAAGAAGAAGCAACAGGAACTGCTTTAGACAAGGAAGCTGTGATAGAACAGGTGAAATTAGCAGTGGAAAAAAGTCAAAAAAAATGGTCTGCCGAAGAAGCAGAGGTTTATGAAAAGCCTTCTGTAACAAAGGAAGATGCGACGCTTAGACATCAGAAGGAAGTGTGGAATAGCTGTGCAGCTGTCACAGTGATCTATACTTTTGGAGAACAAAAAGAGCTGCTGGATGGTATGGTTGTAAAGGATTGGATGACCTATGATGAAGCAGGAAATTATGTAGAAAATACCAAGAGTTTACAGAAACATATCAGAGCTTATGTGAATGCTTTAAGTGCAAAATATAACACAGTGGGACGTTCCAGGACCATTACTAGCACTGCAACTGGACAGCCTGTACAGGTGGAAGGCGGTAGTTATGGTTTCCTTATTGATACGGAAAAAGAGTGTAATCAGTTGCTTGCAGATATCCAAGGTCATGTAAATACGGTAAGGGAGCCAATATATGCCAGAGCGGGAGTAGCATATGCGGAGAATGATATTGGTAACACTTATGTAGAGCTTGATTTGACAGCGCAGCATCTTTGGTATTACAAAGATGGCGCTATGATTATGGATACAGATTTCGTTTCGGGTACTTATTACAATAAAGACAGGAGAACACCTGGGGGAACGTATTATCTTTATTACAAACAGCGGAATCAAGTTTTACGTCCGGCTCCAAACCCAGACGGCAGTTATGACTATGAGTCTCCAGTGGATTACTGGATGCCATTTAATGGAGGTATTGGGCTTCATGACGCAAACTGGAGATGGAAATTTGGCGGTAGCATTTATTTGTATAGCGGTTCTCATGGATGCATTAACCTTCCAGTTTCTTTTGCAGGGAAGTTTTATGAAAGTATAGAAGCCGGATGTCCCATTGTTTGTTTTTACAGATAGCATGCAAGAATTTTACAGGGATTTTCTTGCAACTAAAAAAGTTATGTAGTATAATAAAAAAAGAGCAAGAGACAAGAACAGAGACTGCAGGGGCGGTCTTTTGGTCTTGTCTTATTCTTTGCCTGACAAAAACAGAAGTAAGAAGCAGAAAAAGGGGAAGAGTATGATTCACAGATGTATGGAAGAATTTGAGAATTGTCCAGTCATTGCCGCTATTAAAGATGAAGAAGGGTTAAAAAAATGTATTCATTCAGAGATTCAGATTGTATTTGTTCTGTATGGAGATATTTGTAGCATTGGTGATATTGTAAGTCAACTGAAACAGGCAGGCAAGACTGTGATTGTTCATCTTGATTTAATTACAGGGTTAAGCAGCAGAGAAATAGCAGTGACATATTTGAAATCTGTTACACATGCAGATGGGATTATTTCTACGAAACCTGCGGTAATCAGACAGGCAAAGGAAGAAGGGCTTTTTGCAATTATGCGTTTTTTTGTTATTGATTCCATTGCTTTTGATAGTATTTACAGACAGACGGAAAGTGTCCATCCAGATATGATTGAAGTACTGCCTGGAGTAATGCCTAAGGTGATTCGCCGTATTTGCCAAAACAGCAGAGTTCCGGTGATTGCAGGAGGTCTGATTTCGGATAAAGAAGATATTATAGCTGCTTTAAATGCAGGTGCTGTATCCATATCCACAACCAATCAGACCGTATGGTTTATGTAAAAAAGAAAAAAGAGACGCTGGAGAATAGAGACAAAGCGGAAAAACATGGAGGAGTTCATGTTTATTTCCCTTTGTCTTTTTTATTTGGAAATTTTAGAAATGAAAATGAGAAGGAAAGGAAGTATTGAGATGTATGATGTTGTTGTAATTGGAGCAGGGGTAATTGGAAGCGCCATTGCCAGAGAATTGTCTAGATATCAACTGAAAACAGTGGTTCTGGAAAAAGAAGAAGATGTATGTTGTGGAACCTCAAAGGCCAATAGTGCGATTGTTCATGCGGGTTTTGATGCAAAACCTGGAAGTATGAAAGCCAAAATGAATGTAGAGGGAAGTAAGAGGATGGAAGCTCTTTCTAAGGAACTGGATTTTCCTTATAAAAGAAATGGTTCCCTGGTTTTATGCTTTTCTTTGGAAGATTTACCAAGGCTTCAGGAGCTGAAAGAAAAGGGAGAGAAAAACGGGGTTCAAGGACTGGAAATTATTTCGGGAGAAAAAATATGGGAGATGGAGCCGAATCTATCCAAAGAGGTAAAAGCCATGCTTTATGCCCCTACAGGAGGCATTGTATGTCCATTCAAACTTACCATTGCGTTGGCGGAAAATGCCAATGTAAATGGGGTAGAATTTCAATTCAATACGCAGGTGGAGGAGATTAAAAAGAATACAGAAGGATATTGTATTCAGACAAATAAAGGCGTGTTTGAGACAGTCTGTGTTGTGAATGCGGCAGGAGTTTATGCAGATGTTTTCCACAACATGGTCAGCAGAAATAAACTTTCTATTACCCCAAGAAAAGGGGAGTACTGTCTCATGGATAAGAAGGCAGGAACCTTTGTTTCTCATACGATTTTCCAGCTTCCAACTGCTATGGGAAAAGGAGTTCTCATTACACCTACGGTTCACGGAAATCTTTTGGCAGGTCCAACTGCAGAAGATATTTCTGATAAAGAAGGGGTTCAGACTACGTCTTATGGAATCGAAAAATTGTCAGCACAGGCCAGAGTTAGTGCTGAGAAGTTACCACTGCATATGACGATTACTTCATTTGCAGGACTTCGAGCTACAGAAGCAGGAGGGGATTTTGTTTTAGGAGAGTTAGAGGATGCGCCTGGATTTTTTGATGCGGCAGGGATTGAGTCACCTGGTTTGTCCAGCGCTCCGGCCATTGGTGTATATTTGGCAGAGGAAATCAGCAGAAAATTAGGAGCAGAGAAGAAAGAATATTTTCAGAATACAAGAAAGGATATTCCTTGTGTGGCAGAGGCATCGAAAGAGGAAATCCAGGCATTAATTGCAGAAAATCCAGCTTACGGAAATATTATCTGCCGCTGCGAGACTGTCACAGAAGGAGAGATTTTAAATGCTATCCGAAGACCATTGGGAGCAAAATCTCTGGATGGTGTGAAGCGTAGAACTAGAGCGGGAATGGGAAGATGCCAGTCTGGTTTTTGTTCTCCAAGAACCATGGAGATACTGGCAAGAGAGTTGGGTAAATCTCCATTAGAGCTAACAAAAGCAGGAGGAGGATCAAAACTGCTTACGGGTGTCATAAAAGAGGATTTCACTTGAAAGGATGGAGGAAGAAGTCATGATGACATATGATTTAATTATTATCGGGGGAGGTCCTGCTGGACTTGCAGCAGCGGTTTCCGCAAAAAAACAAGGAATCGAAAAAGTTTTGATTTTAGAGCGTGATCGGGAATTAGGAGGTATTTTGAATCAGTGTATTCATAATGGATTTGGTCTTCATACCTTCAAAGAAGAACTCACAGGACCAGAATATGCACAACGTTTTATTGACCAGGCAGATGAATACCAGGTTCCTTATAAACTGAATACCATGGTACTGGATATTACGGAAGAGAAAAGAGAAAAAATTGTCACAGCTATGAACAGGAAGGATGGATTGCTTTTCTTGCGGACAAAAGCAGTGATTTTGGCAATGGGATGCAGAGAACGCCCAAGAGGTGCTCTTAATATTCCGGGATATCGTCCAGCAGGAATTTATACAGCAGGAACAGCACAAAGACTGGTAAATATGGAAGGGTATATGCCTGGTCGGGAAGTGGTTATCCTTGGCTCAGGTGATATTGGACTGATTATGGCCAGAAGAATGACTTTGGAGGGGGCAAAAGTAAAAGTTGTGGCAGAATTAATGCCTTATTCTGGCGGACTTCAAAGAAATATTGTGCAATGCCTGGAAGATTTTCAGATTCCTTTGAAATTAAGTCATACCGTAGTAGATATCCAGGGAAAAGAACGGGTGACAGGAATTACTCTGGCACAAGTAGATGAGAACAGGAAACCCATACCAGGAACAGAAGAATTTTATTCCTGTGATACTCTTTTGTTATCCTGTGGGCTGATTCCAGAGAATGAGTTATCTGGAAATATGGGAGTAGAATTGTCCCGTATTACTTCTGGTCCTGTGGTAAATGAAAGTTTAGAAACCAATGTACCAGGTGTCTTTGCCTGTGGCAACGTATTACATGTCCATGATTTGGTAGATTATGTTTCTGAAGAGGCCGCAAAGGCAGGAATCCATGCAGCTGAGTATATTCGCAAATGGGAGAAAGATGGAAAGGAAAAAGAGGTTCAGGGAATTTCCATTGATACAAGAGATGGTATCCGTTATAGTGTACCTCAGCTTATACGACCAGAACGTATGGAAGATAAACTTACGGTAAGATTTCGAGTAGGAGCGGTCTATCGAGATGTATATATCAGTGTATATCTGGGAGAAAAGCGAATCATTCATAAGAAGAAAAGAAAGATGGCACCAGGAGAAATGGAACAGGTGATATTGAAAAAATCAGATTTGACAGCAGTTGGAGAATTGGATAAAATTGTTATGAAAATAGAGGAGGCAGAAGAATGGAAACAAGAGAATTAATCTGTATCAACTGCCCTTTGGGATGCAGTCTTACTGTAACTCTGGAACAGAAAAGAGTAACAAAAGTAGAAGGAAATACTTGTCCTAAAGGGAAAGAATATGCAGAAAAAGAAGTAACAGCGCCAGTTCGTATCTTAACTTCTAGTGTGCGAGTAAGTGGTGGAACCATACCGGTAGTTTCTGTAAAAACAGCTTCTGCTATTCCAAAAGAAAAGGTAAAAGAATGTGCAGAAGTCTTAAAATCCATAGAAGTAAAGGCACCCATAGCCATAGGAGATATCGTGGCAGAAAATATCTGTTATACGGGAGTGGATTTAGTGGCTACCAGGAATGTACAGGCGGAATAAGGAGAAACACATGCTGGATTATACAGGAAGGAATGCAGAAAAATTAAAGGAAAAAACATTATATTTGTTAGATATGGATGGAACTATTTATAATGAAAATGAGATTTTTGATGGAACATTGGAATTTTTAACAGCCATTAGAGAGCAGGGCGGTCAATACATTTTTATTACCAATAATTCCTCAAAATCAGTAGAAGACTATGTGGAAAAGGTAAGAAACATGGGCATTGAGGCGGATAAGGAAAACTTTTATACGTCCAGTCAGGCAACAGCCATGTATCTTCAGGAACAGTATCCAGGACAAGTGGTTTATTGTATGGGAACAGCCTCTTTGGTTCAAGAGCTTCGCCAAGCTGGCATTGAGGTGGTAACAGAAGTAGATGACAGAGCGACAGTGGTTTTGATTGGGTTTGATACAGAAAATACTTCTGAAAAAATCCGCAATACCTGTATTATGCTTGGGAGAAATGTAGCATATCTGGCAACCAATCCAGATTTGGTCTGTCCAGTCAGTTTTGGTTATATTCCAGACTGTGGTTCTATGAGCATTATGCTGAAAAATGCTACGGGAAAAGAGCCATTTTTTATTGGAAAGCCAGAGCCAATTATGGTAAACTGTGTATTGAAAAAATTAAACAAACGTCCTGAAGAAGCCGTGATTGTAGGAGATCGTCTGTACACAGATATTAAAACCGGTGAAAGGGCCAAGGTAGATACCATCTGTGTTTTATCAGGGGAAGCTTCCATGGAAGATATTCAAAATGGAGAGGTAAAACCAACGTATATTTTTAAAAGTGTCAAAGAAATCTATCAGGGTCTTTCGGAAACTTAATAAAATAGGAGACAGCACTTATGAGATACCAGAATATAGAGGAAGGAATCTTTCTGAAACGTCCCAATCGCTTTATTGCGATAGTGAAGTTAAAGGGAGAAGAAGTGGTCTGTCACGTGAAAAATACAGGGCGGTGCCGGGAATTATTAGTTTCCGGTGCCCCCGTTTTTTTGGAAAAAAGTGACAACCCAAACAGAAAAACACAATATGATTTAATCGCAGTACAGAAGGGAAATCGTCTGATTAATATGGATTCCCAGATTCCCAACCGAGTAGTGGAAGAGTGGCTTTTACAAGGGAATTTATTCGGAAAAGAAGCCAGGGTGAAGAGGGAAGTGTCTTATGGAAGTTCTAGATTCGACCTTTACATTGAAACAGGAGAAAGAAAAATTTTTATGGAGGTAAAGGGTGTGACACTGGAAGAGAATGGTGTGGTGCGGTTTCCAGATGCTCCAACCCAAAGAGGAGTGAAACATATAAAAGAATTGTGCAGGTGCATAAAAGATGGATATGAAGCGTACATTATATTTGTAATACAAATGGAAAATGTAGTATATTTTGAACCGAACTACGCCACGCATCCAGAGTTTGGAATGGCGCTTTCAGAAGCAGAAAAAGCAGGTGTTCATATTTTAGCTTATACCTGTCAGGTAAGAAAAGACTTGATAAATCTGGCGAAACCTGTTAGGGTTTATGTAAATGGAAAAGAAGAAGCAGAGGAAGAACAGGAGTCAGTATGTTAGAACAGATTGTAGAGCCGCTTTTACAGTGGTTTGATGAAAATAAAAGAATTCTTCCGTGGCGTCAGAACCCTACGCCATATCATGTATGGATATCAGAAATTATGTTGCAGCAGACCAGGGTAGAAGCAGTAAAATCTTATTATGCCCGCTTCACCCAGGCATTGCCAGAAGTAGCAGATTTGGCAGCTTGTAAAGAGGAACGCCTGTTAAAATTGTGGGAAGGTCTGGGTTACTATAACCGAGTGAAAAATATGCAGAAGGCAGCCATAGAAGTAATGGAAGAATATGGAGGAAACTTGCCTGCAGACTATGAAAAATTGTTAAAACTTCCTGGAATTGGAAGCTATACAGCAGGCGCGGTGTCTTCCATTGCTTATGGAATACCGCAACCGGCAGTGGATGGAAATGTCCTTCGGGTGATTACTAGAATTACAGAGGATCCAGAAGATATTTTGAAACAGTCCATGAAGAGAAAAATAGAAGAAAAACTTCGGGAAGTTATGCCAAAGGACCGTCCAGGAGACTTTAACCAAAGCCTTATGGAGCTTGGAGCAACTGTGTGTGTGCCAAATGGAATGGCAAAATGTGAAGTGTGTCCAGTAGCGCAGTTTTGCAAGGCCAGGGCTTCAGGAACTGTTTTAGAATATCCAAAAAAAGCACCAAAAAAACAGAGGAAAATTGAAGAAAAAACAGTTTTGGTTATCCAAAATGGCCAGGAATTTGCTATTCATAAACGTCCATCAAAAGGACTTCTGGCGGGGCTATATGAACTTCCTAACCAGGAAGGCTATCTAAACAGAGAAGAAATTCTATCTTATGTAGAAGGCTTGTCTCTCATTCCTCTTCACATAGCAGATGCTGGAGAAGCAAAGCATATTTTTTCTCATGTAGAGTGGCATATGAAAGGATATTTTATTAAAGTAGCTTCCACAGAAGAAAAAAAAGTAGGCGATTTGATATTTGTAGATAAAAAAGAATCTAAGGGAAAATATCCTATTCCTGCTGCATTTGGGGCTTACAGAAAATACATTGAGGAGGACTTTTAGATGAAATTATTATCAATTGCAGTACCTTGCTATAATTCCCAAGAGTATATGAAAAATTGTATTGATTCTCTTTTAGAGGGTAAGGATTTAGTGGAAATTATAATTGTAGATGACGGCTCAAAGGATGATACAGCAGCTATTGCAGATGAGTACGCTGCGAAGTATCCGAATATTGTAAAGACCGTTCATCAGGAAAACGGAGGCCATGGAGAAGCAGTGAATACAGGGCTTAGGAATGCTACTGGGCTGTATTTTAAAGTGGTAGATAGTGATGACTGGGTGAATAAAGAAGCATATTTGGCTATTTTAGATAAACTGCGTGAACTTACAGGTGGACCTCAGACTTTAGACATGATGATTAGTAATTTTGTCTATGAAAAGCAGGGAGCAAAGAGAAAAAAAGTGATGCGGTATAAAAACTATATGCCGGAAAATAAGATTTTTACCTGGAAGGAAATGGGAAGAATGCCTGTAGGGAAATATATTTTGATGCATTCTGTAATTTACCGTACAGGACTGCTAAGAGACTGCAAACTGGAGTTGCCAAAACATACTTTTTATGTGGATAATCTTTTTGTTTATCAGCCACTTCCCTATGTAAAGACTTTGTATTATATGGATGTGAATTTTTACCGTTATTTTATTGGACGAGAAGACCAGTCTGTTCATGAAGATGTTATGATTCGCAGAATTGATCAGCAGCTTTTGGTGAACCGTATCATGATTGATACCATTGCTGAAGCGAAAAATGTTGAAAAGAATATCAGGCGGTATATGCTTCGATATCTGGATATTATTATGGCGGTTTCTTCCATTATGCTGATTCGTTCTGGAACAGAAGAGAACTTGAACAAGAAGAAAGATTTATGGAAATATTTAAAAAATGCGGATATACGTATTTACCGGAAACTTCATATGGGAATCTTGGGAAGAGGTGTAAATCTTCCAGGAGGAAGCGGCAGAAAAACAGCGGTAGCAATTTATAAAGTAGTACAGAAATTATACGGATTTAATTAAAAAAATTGCCGTGACACAGGAGAACAGGAAAACGTTCTTCTGTGTCACGGTTTTTTGTTTTTCTTTATGCCTGTATCATTTCTTTTGCACTGACAGTTTTAAACCGGTACAGAAGCTGGTAGCAAACCAGATTCAAGGCAAATGCAGCTAATACATCAACAACCGTATGTTGTTTTAAAAATACAGTTGCCAGAACAATCAGGACTGTGAGAAGCCAAACACCACCCAGGAATAGTTTATGTTGTTTAAAGGCTTTGTGGCGGAAAATAGCAATACAGCAGGCCACAGAGTTAAATACATGAATACTGGGAAGAATGTTGGTAGGTGTATCCACAAGATAGAGACTTTGTACCAGGCGGATAAAAATACTGTCGCCGCTTAACTGGGGTCTGAGATTTTGTCCATTTGGATAAATCAGAGATATCAGAATGAATAAAGTCATACCAATTCCCAAGGTGCAGATTAATTGCCAATATTCTTTTTTGTCCTTGTTAATAAAGCTGAAGTAAATTACAGTAGCGGCAATGTAAAAGAACCACAGAAGGTAGGGAATAATAAAATATTCACAGAAAGGAATATAATCATCTAGCTTGACGTGGATAATATTAGGTTGTACATTGCGTTGCTCCACATAGCGGAATGCCAGCATATATAGGATTCCATAGACAGGGATAATCCAAGTATGACGGTATTTTTTTAGAAAATTCACAGTAACACCTCTCGATTCCGGTTTAACACCTCTTTTTAATACCTGCTATTATAGCACAGTCATTTTTTTACTACAATGCAGTTTATAGTAGTTTTAGAAATTACACAGGATGTTTATGTTATGCTTCAGGTTTCTGGACAGGAATAAAACTGTCAAAAATAATGGAATCAAATCGTGTCAGATTTTGTTCAAATACAGTCTCGGAGCGAATGGTCCAGGCAAATGTAGGCGCATGGTAGAGACATTTATTTAGTAGAAAACTAACATTGTGCTGGTCTTTGTAACAATAGGCAATAAAGTCTGGTCTGCCTAAAAAATTCAGCAGCAAGTATTTCACCAAAAAGGATAAAAAGTATCCTCCTTCGGCAACTGGACGTGTTAAATTAGCAGAGAGTTGTCCGCGCACTACTTGTTTGCGATGTTTTTTATACCAGCGCAGGGCCAGAGGATTAAAGGACTCAATACAGTAATCTCCAGGATAGTTCATAAGAAGCTGGTCCGCAAGCAGACAGGTGCGGGTGTTCAGACAGGGAAGCTTGATTTCTACCAACAAAGGAACCTGTCCATGAACTAAGGTTAAAACATCTTGGAAGAGAGGAATCTTCTCTTGGGTATGTCCTAGAGATATTTGCTGTAATTCTTCATAAGTCATTTCACAAACCGGAAGATCGATGCCACACATGCGGGATAGTGTGTGGTCGTGGAATACAACTACCTGGTTATCCTTGGTGAGTTGAATATCTAATTCAATACCATAGCCCTGTTGGATCGCATTGGAAAAGGCAGCCATGGAATTTTCAGGGATACGCTGATCAGGTGTAAAAAGACCTCTGTGAGCAAACAGGCAGTGGAGAAAGGTTTTTACTTCTTTTTTCCTCTGCATATTTGGCATAATACAGTAAAAATAAAGACAGAAAAGAAAAAACAGTATCAATGCAATGAGCCATAGCAGCTTCATAGTACATGCCCCCTTTATCTTTTGATGGTTTTAAGTTTTTTTTCGCTGAGTGTGAAGGTGACCTGATTGACATTTCCTAGAACTTCTCCATCACAGTGGATGGGAAGAGGTTTTTTTGTAATCACTTCCATGTGGTGACAACGTTTTATATGTACGCCTTTAAAGAGAATATGTTTTCCAAAAAAGGCGGTGGGAAATAAAGTAAGCACCTTCCACTTAGAAAGCTTTCCAAGAAGACAGAAATCCAGAAGTTCGTCATCATAGGAGGCATCTGGACAAAATTTTGCACCGCCTCCTTCGTATTGCAGATTCATGGCAGCAAGGAAAAAGAACATGGGAAAATGAAAGACTTCTTCATGGTCCACACGAAGTGTTATGGGACAGGGAGTATAGGCAATTAATTGCTTTAGAGCTACCACAACATAAGTGAGTTTTCCAAGCCCAAGACGGTTAAAGAATTTTTTCATAGGTGTTACGGACACTTCCGCACAGATACCAGCATCATATCCGATTCCACTGCTTACCAGAAAATATCTGGAAAAGTCAGGGGTCCTTGTTTGTCCAATATCCAGAGAAACAATTTCGCTGGGATTTAAAAGCCGTTCCACACAGGAACGCACATCTGTGGTAAGTCCAAGACCTCTGGCAAAATCATTTCCAGAACCAGTAGGAATATATCCTAAAGTAATGTGAGAAAAGTCAGTGTCCATGAGGCCATTGATTACTTCGTTTAAGGTTCCATCACCGCCTAACACACCAAGGATACAAGGCTGCTGCAAATTTGCAATCTGCTTTGCCAAGGTCATAGCGTGTCCTTGATATTCTGTGAAAAAAACTTTATATTCAATTTGCTTATAGTTTAAAATACTTGCTGCCTCCTGCCATAAATGTAATCCATGACAGGAACGGGAATTTGGATTTACAATAAAATAATACATTGTCCACCTGCCTGTTGTTTCAATGTTTTTTAGGGATGCCGCATAAAACGACAACCCTCTCTTTTGTTATTGTAGCAGTTTCAGGTAGTAAGGACAAGGAAAAAGTACATTCTTTAGAAGATTTAGTAGGAAGGAGGAGCAGCATCTAAGAAGGTGCTATATCCTGCTTTGCGCAGAGATTGTTCCATTTTTACAGCGTTTTCAAGGACGCGAAAAGCGCCTACCTGAACCTTATAGAAACCATCTTGATGTAAGAGAAAGGCTGGAAAGCCACGGTCCAGAAGTTCGTAAAGCATACGGTCTGCATTAGAACGATTACGAAAACTTCCAGTTTGCACACGATAATAGATGGCATGGTTTTCAGAGTCTTGTTCTAAAGCTTCTTCGTCCAGAGTTCCAAGAATACCAGAAGCAATGGCCTGAGCAATTTCCTGAAACTGGGTATCAAATCGTTCATTATCTTCATCTGTATTCAGAAAGCCAGTTTCAATGAGAAGCGCTGGCATTTTGGTACGGCGTAAAACAACCAAACCAGGTCGTGCTTCCACACCTAAATCTTGGAAGCCTAATTCTCCAAGGGCCCCATTGATATTTTCTGCCATATCTAGTTTTTGACCAGATTTATCGTAGACCAGTACTTCTGTGCCTTTATACTGGTTTGGAAGAGGACTGGAGTTTCGATGAAAGGAAAGAAAGAAATCTGCATTTGAGGAATTAGCCATTTGAGCTTTTTCAAAAGGGGTTTGGTATATGTCTGTTGTTCTGGTGTATTCCACATCCACGCCGTTTTGTGATAATATTTTCCCAACAGCAAGTGCCAGGTTCAGATTGTCATCTTTTTCCTGCCGTCCCTCATAGGTTGCACCTAAATCGGCACCCCCGTGACCAGCATCCACCATAATCTTATAAGCCATTTTTATACTCCGGGTAATACTTTCTGTTCAGTATATGCAAGAGAGAAGTGAAGTGTGAAAATCTAAAAATACCATAAACTTTCCCTTTACTCCTTTTCAGTCTACAGGAAACGTGCTAAAATGCTTTTCAATGGAATGTAGAAAGAAAAGGACGAAAGAGATATGAAGAAAGTACAGGGAAATGAAGAAGCAAAGAAGAAATGGGAAAATTTCTGGTATTATTACAAGTATCATGTTCTGGCAGGAGTATTTGTTCTAGTGTGCATTATTATTTTTGCAAAAGATATGATGGCCAAAATTGATTATGATTATTGTGTCAGTATAGTAGGAAACCATGCAGTTCCAGAAGAAGATAAAGCGGCTTTACAGAAATGGTTTGAGGAACGAGCAGAAGACTTAAATGAGGATGGCGAGGTTCATGTACAGGTGGCAGACTATTTCCTTCCAGGAGAGGATGCTGCTGGATTTGATCCACAGATGTATGCTGCCAGCCAGACAAAGCTTACAGTGGATTTGCAGGAAGGAACCAGTATGCTTTACTTCTTGAGCGAAGACAACTATAAGAAGTTTTTAGAAATGGATGCATTCCCCAAAGAAGAGGAAACCGTCAACATTGAGGAGTGCAAAGGTTTTGAAGAACTGGGAAGTCCAACCTCCATGGAAGATATGGTGGTTACCATGCGTTTGATGTATGAAGATTCAAAGCTGGGAAAAAACAATGAGATACAGAACTATTTTGAAAAAAGTAAAGCACTGCTGCATGAGTTTATAGGAACAACAAAATAAATAAAATAATAGAAGCTGCTCTATGAAATCACAATCAGGTATAGGGATTTTGTAGAGTAGTTTTTTATTTATATATTAAAAAGAGTAAGATTGAAAAATAAAGAAAATTCTGATACGATACTTTTATATTCTAATGAGTATAAAAGACAAGAGCGTGTAAATCCACGCACTGAAAATGCAAGACATTTTCTATTTTTTCTGAAAAAGAAAGGAGTAAAGCCTATGAAGACAAGAACAGTATCATTGGTGCTTACCCTGGTTATGGCAATGGTGATGACAGCTTGTACAGGAGGGCTGCAGAACCAACAGGAAAGTAAGGACACAGAAAAAACAGGGGAAGAAAAGAAGGTTCAGGAGCAGGCAGCAGATGGGGAAAAAGAGAGTGCCCAGTCTGTGGAGCTGACCGTTTTTGCAGCAGCCTCTATGACGGAGACTCTGACAGAAATCGGAGAACTTTACAGCAAAGAGCATCCTGAGGTAAAAGTCAGCTTTAACTTTGATTCTTCAGGAACCTTAAAGACCCAGATTCAGGAAGGGGCAGTCTGTGATTTGTTTATTTCTGCTGGGCAGAAACAAATGGACCAGCTAGATATTCAGGCAACTTCAGAAGTAAATACAGAAGGCTTGGATTATGTGTTGGAAGAATCCAGAACAGATATTTTGGAAAATAAAGTAACTCTTTGTGTGGCAGAAGGAAGTCAGGAGGATATTCAGAATTTTGATGCTTTGGCAGAGGCATTAAAAAGTAAAGATATTTTAATGGCTATGGGAAATGAAGATGTACCGGTAGGACAGTATACTCAGAAAATTCTGGAATATTATGGCCTGCAGGAAGAGGAGCTGGCAGGGGCAGGCAAAATTTCCTATGGAAGTAATGTAAAGGAAGTGACAACCCAGATTTCAGAGGGAAGTGTGGATTGTGGTGTTATTTACTGTACAGACGCTTATTCAGCAGGATTAACAGTCTCAGATGCTGCAACGCCTCAGATGTGTGGACAGGTGATTTATCCGGCCAGTGTGTTGAAAACCAGTACACATCAAGAAGAGGCTCAGGAGTTTTTAGACTATTTACAGACAGAAGCAGCCATGAAAATTTTTGAAGAGGTGGGCTTTTCACCAGTGAAGCAGGAGGGATAAGATGGACTGGTATCCCCTTTGGAATTCACTTCGGATTGCAGCAGTTAGCTGTGTGATTGTTTTTTTTGTGGGAATCTTTGCTGCTTATTATGTGGCAAAACTTCCCAGATGGCTCAAAGGGATTCTGGATGTACTGTTTACCTTGCCCATGGTTTTGCCTCCTACTGTTTGTGGTTATTTTTTGCTTTTGCTTTTTGGAGTGAAGCGTCCTATGGGGGTATTTTTGTCTCACTTTGGAGTTCAGATTGTTATGACCTGGTATGGTGGAATTCTTGCTTCGGCAGTGGTGGCTTTTCCCCTCATGTACCGTACAGCCAGGGGAGCTTTTGAAAGTTTTGATGAGACATTGGCTTATGCAGGGCAGACCCTTGGTTTGTCTAATACCTATATTTTCTGGAAGATACGGATGCCAGCTTGCCGTCAGGGAATTTTGGCAGGAACGGTTCTGGCTTTTGCAAGGGCCCTGGGGGAATATGGAGCTACCAGTATGCTCATTGGATATATTCCTGGAAAGACAGCTACTATTTCCACAACGGTATATCAGTTCTGGAGAACCAATGACGAAGCAGGAGCTTTTGTATGGGTTATGGTAAACCTTGGGATTTCTACCGTGATTCTTTTGGTGGTGAATATGCTGGAAACCAGAAACAGAAGGGCGGTGAAGCTATGAGTCTTTTGGTGGATGTGAGCAAGGATTATGGAAGTTTTCAGTTGAAAGTGCAATTGGAACATTCCCAGGGGATTTTGGGAATGCTTGGTGCTTCTGGCAGTGGGAAGAGTATGACCTTAAAACTGATTGCAGGGATTCTTACACCGGATAAAGGAAGAATCGTGTTAAATGATCAGGTTCTGTTTGACAGTGAAAAAAGGATCAATCTTCCGCCTCAAAAGAGAAGAGTGGGGTATTTGTTTCAGAATTATGCATTGTTTCCCAATATGACAGTGGAAAAAAATATACTTTGTGGGCTTCACAGAGAAAAAAATTCCACACAGAGAAAAAAGAAACTGTTAGAAATAACAGAACTTTTTCAGATTCAGGAGCTTTTGGGACAGTATCCGGCACAATTAAGTGGAGGTCAGCAGCAGAGAGTAGCTCTTGCCAGAATTTTGGTAAGTGAGCCGGAATTATTACTGTTGGATGAACCTTTTAGTGCCTTGGATTCTTATTTAAGAGACCAATTACAGATTCAAATTCTGGAAATATTGAAAAAATTCAAGAGAGATGTCATTTTTGTAAGTCATAGCAGGGATGAAGTATATCATCTCTGTAATCAGGTAGCTTTGATTGATGGAGGACAGATTTTAGAAAAGGGAAATACCAAAGAGGTTTTTGCAAATCCTGGAAGCAGGATAGGCGCTGCTCTTACTGGGTGTAAAAATATTGCGGCGGCTGTAAAGACAGGAGAATATGAGGTAGAGGTTCCAGAATGGGGGATTTCACTAAAAACAGCAAAGCCAGTAAAAGAAAATATTTGTGCAGTGGGAATCCGAGCTCATTACTTTCACCCCAAAGGAAGAGAAAATGTATATGCAGTACAGTTTTCCCAAGTAATGGAAGAGCCCTTTGAGACTACCGTGATGTTTCGATATAAAAATCAAGCTGCAGGAGCTCAGGATTTATGGTGGCGGCTTTCCAAGGAACGATGGGCAGGACAGATGCCGGAACATCTTGGAATTGCACCCCCAAATGTATTATTACTGTATCAGTAGGAAAAGGAGCAGAATATGAAATTAATCAAAACACAAGAAGCAGAGGGACAGGTACTTTGTCATGATATTACGCAAATTATCAAAGGAGTAACCAAAGATGCCAGATTTAGAAAAGGCCATGTAGTGACAAAAGAGGATATTCCAGTTTTATTAAGTCTTGGAAAAGATAACCTCTATGTATGGGAAAAAGATGATACCATGTATCATGAAAATGAAGCAGCAGAGATTTTAAGGCAAGTATGCCAAAATGAACACATGGAAGCATCAGCAGTAAAAGAAGGCAAAATTGAGCTGAAGGCGCAGTGTGATGGTCTGTTTCAGGTGGACGTGGAACGTTTACATGCCATTAATGATATTGAGCAGGTGATGATTGCGACTCGTCATACCAATACTCCAGTAAAAGCAGGGGATAAATTGTTGGGAACCAGAGTGATTCCCCTGGTGATTGCGAAGGAAAAGATGGAACAGGTGAAATTAGTAGCAGGAGAGGAGCCATTGTGCCAACTTTTGCCGTACAGGAATTTAAAGGCAGGAATTGTTACTACAGGAAATGAGGTTTTCTATGGAAGGATCCAGGATACCTTTACACCAGTGGTGGTGAAGAAGCTGGAAGAGTATGGAGTACAGGTGATACAGCATGTAACACTTGGAGATGACAAAGAAAAGATTACGGAGGCTATTCTGGACATGAAGAAAAAGGGATGCCAGTTAATCTTAACCACAGGGGGCATGAGTGTGGATCCAGATGACCAAACGCCTGGCGCTATTAAAGCGACAGGGGCTGAAGTGGTTGCTTATGGGGCGCCGGTATTACCGGGAGCCATGTTCTGTCTGGCTTATTTTGAAGATGGAACTGCCATTATGGGATTGCCTGGATGTGTTATGTATGCAAAAACGACGATTTTTGATTTGGTGCTGCCAAGGGTAGTGGCCGGTGTGCCTGTTACAAGACGAGATTTAACAACGTTAGGGCATGGGGGACTGTGCCTTGGATGCGAAAGCTGTCATTATCCGGCATGTAGTTTTGGAAAATAAAGGGTAGGAAACCTCTGACAGATGAAGTAATATGGACACCTTTAGGAATATTGATACAGTTCTGGCTCAGCCTGCACCAGTATTCCTAAAGGCAGTTTTGTGAAATGGTCTCATCTGTGAGAAATTTTCTGCCTTTTACTAGAAAAAATTCTAGGCTAGAAATCGGTGTATTCTCCGATTAGATTTTTGATATCCTGCATCTGATTATCCGTAGCTGTAATAGCATGAGCACATTCGGATAATTTTCTGGTAATTAACTCATACTGGGCATTGTCACCCAGTTCCTTTTTATATCGGAGTTGATGCTCCAAACTGGCCCAAAAGTCCATGCCAATGGTACGAATCTGCACCTCTGCCCGCATAGGTGTCTTTCCTTCAGCAAAAAATACAGGAATTTCTACAATCATGTGATAGCTTCGATATCCATTTTCTTTTGGATTTTGAATATAATCCTTAATACGAAGAACCGTAATGTCATCTTGTTCAGCAAGCAACTTTGCCACAGTATAAATATCATTAATAAAGGGGCAGGTAACACGAATACCAGCTACATCGTTTAACTGCTCCCGAATGTTTCTTTCTGTAAAATCATACCCCTTCTTTTTCAATTTTCGGTAAATACTCTCCGGCTGTTTGATACGGCTCTTAATAGAAGAAATGGGATTTCTTTTGTATTTTACTGAGAATTCATCGTCCAAAACTTCTAGTTTCGTACTAATTTCTCGGATAGCACAGCGGTACATCATCATCAGTGAATTGTATTTATCCGTATTTTGAATAAAACGCTCAGGATACAAAATCGTGTTGTTATCCTGAGATTCTTGTTTTTGTATTAAATCTTTGTGAGTAATGTTCAAACTAAAATCCTTCTTTCGTATAAAAATAAATCTATATAAAGTATAATGGAAAACCAGAAAAAGGTCAAATTAGAAACCAGAAAAAATCGTGAAGAATCTGTGAAAATATCATAAATAAAAAAGAAGGGATGGTAATTTAAAAAAAGGTATAGTATAATGCTATGATACGGATTTTATCTATGTTAATTTGCAGAAAGGCATTAAGAAACATGTTTGGATATGTAACGATTGATAAACCGGAGCTTAAGGTAAAGGAATTTTACCGTTATAAGGCTTATTATTGCGGGTTGTGCCGCAAGCTCAAGGAAGAATATGGGTTTCGGGGAAGGATGACGCTTACCTATGATATGACCTTTTTAGTGACGCTCCTTACTTCCTTGTATGAAGCAGATACCCAGGAGCTGGCATCCCATTGTCCATTGCATCCTGTGAAGAAAATTCCCATGCTGCAAAATGAACTTACAGAATATGGAGCAAAGATGAACATTCTTCTTACGTATTTTAAATTTGAGGATGACAGAAAGGATGATAATAGTCTGGCAGGGGCAGCTGGAATGCGTCTTTTTCGCAAAAAAGCAGAACTTATCAGCCGAGAATATAGGCGTCAGTCTCATGTTATTCAGAAGCAGCTTAAGGTTTTGGCAAAGTATGAACAGGCAGGGGAAGAAAACCTGGATGTCGTAGCAGGAGCTTTTGGAACCTTGATGGAAGAGCTGTTTGTGTGGAAGGAAGATAGATGGGAAGAAGAGCTGCGGAAATTTGGATTTTATCTTGGGAAATTTATTTATATCATGGATGCCTATGATGACCTTCCAAAGGACTTAAAAACCAATTCCTATAATCCTTTAAAAGCAGTGAGTAGAAAATGTCGGGATAGAGATACTTATGAGGAAACCATACGTCAGGTCCTGATCATGATGATGGCAGAGGCTACGGCAGCCTTTGAAAAATTGCCATGTCTGAATGAAGCAGAGATTCTGCGAAATATTTTATACAGCGGCGTATGGGCAAAATATAACAAAATACAAAAAGAAAGACAGGAGAAAGAAAAAAGTCATGGTAAGTAATCCATATGAAGTATTAGGCGTATCACCAAACGCATCCAATGATGAAATTAAACGAGCATATCGGGATTTAAGCAGGAAATATCATCCGGATTCCTATGTGGATAATCCACTGGCAGGTTTGGCAGAGGAAAAATTTAAAGAAGTGCAGGAAGCTTATGACCAGATTATGAAGGAACGGGACGGGGGATATCAGAGCGGCTATGGCAATCAGGGGGCAAGAAGCTACCAGAACACAGCTTCTAGCCAGGATGATTTGCAATTTCAGGCTGCTTATAACTATATTAATGGACGTCAATATCAGCAGGCATTAAATGTATTGTCCAGAATGCAGAACCGCAATGCCCAGTGGTATTATTTGAGCGCTTGTGCCAATATGGGCATGGGAAATAATGTAAATGCATTAAATATGGCAAGACAGGCTCAGAGTATGGATCCGGGAAATCCGGAGTATGCTAATCTGGTGAACCGTCTTCAGTGGAACAGCAACCGTTATCAGCAAGGCGGAGGTTATCCTTATGCAAACAATGGAGGCGGGGGTTGTGGAACTGGCAATTTCTGTTGTGATATGTGGTGTGCAGACAGTCTTTGTGAATGTATGGGAGGGGATTTGTGCTCATGCATGTAAATGCAAAAAAAACAGCAGTATCTGGGCTTTTGATGGCTCTTTCTGTAGTTCTTATGATTTTAAGTGGGATTCTTGAGTTTAGTACTTTATTTTTCCTGGCTGCAGCAGCGTTTTTTGTGGGAATTATTATCAAGGAGTATGGACTTGGATATGGTGCCGCTTTTTTTCTGGGGTGTACCGTTCTGGGATTTTTGTTGGCGCCACAGAAGTTGTATGTGCTTACTTATGCTATGATGGGATTTTATGTTCTTGGTATTGAATTTCTCTGGCAATGGTTAGGAAAACATCCCGATTGGAATCACAGAAAGAGAATGTTTATAACAGGGAAATTTTTGATTTTTAATATCATGTATGTTCCTGTGCTGTTTTTATTTCCAAAACTTTTGTTTGCAGGAGAGATTCCCAAGACCATGATGCTGGTTTTCTTACTGGGAGGTCAAGTGGCACTATTTCTCTATGACAAGGCTTATGAGTATTTTCTGGTAAGCATGTGGAGCAAGATGCGGGAACGGCTTTTTGGAAAACAGAATTAATTCGGAAAGATGCAGTAGCTGAACAAGAAACACTGGATGACAAAGGTTGTCTGGTATTTTTTTGTAAAGAATTTTATGTAAAAAGAAGTTGCGAAACAAGAGGAGTATGTTATAATGAGCAGCGGAAGATATTCCCAAAAGGAGAATGAATTATGCTCTATTATTTTGCCCCCATGGAGGGAATTACAGGCCATGTATTTAGGCGCGTTCACAAAGAATGCTTTCCAGAAATGGATAAATATTTCACTCCGTTTTTAACACCCAGTCAGAAAAAAGCCATGACACCAAGAGAGAAGAGGGATGTGCTGCCAGAGAATAATAAAGGAATCCCTCTGGTGCCACAGATTCTTACAAATTCTGCAAAAGATTTTGTAAAAACAGCTAGAAATCTTCAGGAATGCGGGTATACAGAGGTGAATTTAAACTTGGGTTGTCCCTCTGGCACTGTGGTATCCAAGAAAAAAGGATCTGGTTTTTTGGAGTTTCCAGAAGAACTTCACCGCTTTCTGGAAGATATTTTTCGGGAGTTGGATATGAAGGTTTCTATCAAAACCAGAATCGGAAAAGAAGAGGCAAAGGAGTTTTCCAGACTGTTGGAAATTTATAATGACTATCCTTTGGAAGAACTGATTATCCATCCTAGGGTTCAGACAGATTATTATAAAAACAAACCAAGAATGAAATGTTATAAGGAAGCTGTTCTAGGCAGTAAAAATCCACTTTGTTATAATGGAGATTTGTTTACAGAAGGGGATTTTAAAAGATTTGCAGAGGAATTTCCAGATACTAGAGCAGTTATGCTTGGAAGAGGACTGTTGTTGAATCCTGCATTGGTAAGACAACTGCAAGGTGGAAAAGTACTTGAAAAAGAGGAACTGAAAGTCTTTCATGATAAGCTGTGTAAGGGCTATGAGGAAGTCATGGATGGAGACAGAGCAGTGCTGTTTAAGATGAAAGAACTTTGGTATTATATGGGGAATTTATTTCCAGAGGGTAGGAAATACTTGAAGAAAATAAAAAAAGCACAGCATTTACCAGAATATGAGGAAGTAGTGCAGGCGATATTTGAGAAGCTGGAACTGTTTGTTCCAAATTCATAACAGCAGGGAAAAGGAAAGAAAAAGATGGATAAAGTGAAAGAAGTGTTAAAAAAGTATACAGAACCTCAGGGGTTGTGGAGGATTTTCTGTATGATGACAGCTATTTTTCTTATGGGTGTGTCGTTGTCTTTTTTGATTTTAGTGGATATGGGAACAGACCCATTTTCTTTTATGAACCGAGGATTTGCAGCTGCCCTTCACATGTCATTTGGAACATGGCAGCTTCTTATGAATGTTATTTTGTTTCTGATTACGTTTCTTTTTCAGAAAAATCTCATTGGCTTGGGAACACTGGTAAATATGACGGCAATTGGTTATGTAGCTGATTTTTTTGGTAGTGTGTGGGACCAAATAGAAATTTTTCACAATCCTATGCCCATGATGCTTCGACTGGTGATTCTGGCAGGAGCGCTGGCTGTGTTTGTGCTTACTGCAGCTGTCTATATGACTGCTCAACTGGGAATGGCTCCTTATGATGCTGTTCCGTTTATTATAGCGAAACGGGCAAAAAAGCTGTCTTTTCGTTGGATTCGTATGTTATGGGACACTGCTGCAACCATGATGGGGATATTGTTAGGCATGAAATTAGGTGCGATTACAGTACTCATGGTACTGACGCTTGGACCGGTAGTTTCCTGGTTTGGGGAACATGTGGCAGGAAAGCTGTTTGAAAGAGGATAGGAGAAGGGCTTGCCCCTTCTCCCCTTTTTATGTTATGCTAAAGAATAGATTTACCCATGAAGAGAAAGGGGAATGAAAATTATGAAAAAATTAACAGACTTATTGGAGCAGCTGGATTATCAGTGTCTCCAAGGTACTACAGATAAAGAAATATCCAGTGTGGTATTTGATTCCAGAAAAGCAGGGCCGGATTCTTTATTTTTTTGCATCAAAGGCGCTGTTTCAGATGGTCACACCTATGCAAAAGAGGTGGCAGAAAAAGGAGCTTCCGTTCTGGTGGTACAGGAACCAGTGGAAGTACCAAAGCATGTCACAGTGATTCAGGTGCCAGATAGCCGTTATGCCATGGCCTGTATTTCAGCCTCATGGTTTGACCATCCTGCAGAAAAATTGAAAACCATTGGAATTACAGGAACAAAAGGAAAAACTACCACCACATATCTGGTGAAATCCATTTTGGAAAATGCAGGTCATAAAACGGGACTGATTGGAACCATTGAGACTATCATTGGAGAGGAGCATATTCCTTCTGCTAATACTACGCCAGAATCTTATTTGGTGCAGCAATATTTTGCTAAGATGGTAGCAGCAGGATGTGACAGTGTGGTTATGGAGGTTTCTTCTCAAGGGTTGATGCTTCACAGAACCGCTGGTTTTGTGTTTGATATCGGTATTTTTACTAATCTGGAGCCAGACCATATTGGACCAAATGAGCATAAAGATTTTGCAGATTATCTTCACTGTAAATCCCTGTTGTTCAAACAGTGTAAAACAGGAATTTTCAATGCAGATGACCAGCATTTAGATGAGATTTTAGAGGGACATACCTGTCAGGTGGAAACCTTTGGATTTTCCGAAAGAGCAGATTTACGGGCAGAAAACACTAGATTAGTGACAGGAAAAGGAACTCTTGGAATTCAGTATGATGTCAAAGGATTGATGGATTTTCCGGTTGAAATTGACCTCCCAGGAAAATTTAGTGTGTATAATTCTCTGACAGCTATTGCAGTGTGCCGCCATTTTGGAGTAACACAGGAAAACATTCAAAGAGCTCTTAAGCAGGCAAAAGTAAAGGGCAGAATTGAGATGGTAAAGGTTTCTGATGACTTTACCCTAATGATTGATTATGCACATAACGCCATGAGTCTGGAGAGCCTTCTTACCACCTTAAAAGAATATCATCCAAATCGTCTTGTATGTCTCTTTGGATGCGGTGGAAATCGCTCCAAACTGCGACGTTATGAGATGGGGGAGGTATCTGGAAAACTGGCAGATTTAACCATTATTACTTCAGATAATCCAAGAAATGAGGAACCACAGGAAATTATCAATGATATTAAAATTGGAATCGGAAAGACCACTGGAAAGTATGTGGAAATCATAGACCGCAAAGAAGCCATTGCTTATGCCATTCACCATGGACAGCCTGGAGATATTATTGTGCTGGCTGGTAAAGGGCACGAAGATTATCAGGAAATTAAAGGGAAAAAGTACCCCATGGATGAGCGGGTATTGATTCAGGAGATTTTGGAAGAGGAAGCATGAACAAATGTTATGCAGACATCATTGTAGATATTTCTCAGGAAAAGCTGGATAAAAGTTTTCAATACGAAATTCCTTCAGAGTTGATTGCAGAGGTGGAGATAGGGAAAAAAGTCCGGATTCCATTTGGAAATGGAGGACGGCAGATTACTGGTTATGTGATAGGGATTTCAGGAGAACCTAAGCTTGCAGCAGAGAAAATAAAGGCTATTTTAGGTGTGGAGGAGCAGGGAATCCAAATTGAATCCAAGTTGATTGCTCTGGCGGCATGGATTGCTCAAAATTATGGTTCGACTATGAATCAGGCATTGAAAACCGTTCTCCCTGTAAAAGAAAAAGCAGCAGTAAAAAACAAGCGTTATTTGTGTCTGATTGCTTCCAAGGAAATATGTCTGAATTATTTAGAGCAGTTTCAGAAAAAACATTTTAAAGCAAAAGAACGGCTTTTAAAGGCATTGATGGAAGAACCAAATTTAGAGTATACCAGAGCAACAGGTGAGCTGAAAGTCAGTACACAGGTTATACGGGGATTTGTGGAAGAACAGATCCTATCCATTGAAACAGAACGTTGCTATAGAAATGTTATACATGTTGTAAAAAGAGAAGAAAAAACTTCTACATTGACATCAGCTCAGGAAGCAGCAGTACAGGATATTTTGAAAGAATGGGAAGAAAGCAAGCCAAGACCATGCTTGCTGAAAGGTGTTACAGGAAGTGGAAAAACAGCAGTTTATATGGCGCTTATAGAAAAAATGTTAGCCCAGGGAAAACAAGTGATTGTTCTGATTCCAGAAATTGCTTTGACCTATCAGAATGTATCTAGGTTTTATAATCGCTTTGGGGATTGTGTATCAGTTATGAACTCCAGATTGTCCCAAGGGGAGCGCTGGGAGCAGTTTGAGCGGGCAAAAAAAGGAGAGATTTCCATTGTTATAGGTCCTCGCTCTGCCCTGTTTACCCCATTCCCAAACCTGGGACTGATACTGATAGATGAGGAACATGAGGGTTCTTATAAAAGTGAAAAAACCCCTTGTTATCATGCCAGAGAAACTGCCATAGAGCGGGCCCGTATGGAAGGAGCAAAGGTGGTTCTTGGCTCTGCATCTCCTAGTGTGGATAGTTATTACAGAGCAAAGATAGGAGATTATAAACTCATTTCTTTGGAAGAGCGTTATGGAGGCAGAAATCTTCCTGCAGTAACCGTCGTGGATTTAAGAGAGGAACTAAAGAGTGGAAATCGTTCTATTTTTAGCAGTGAATTGACGGAAAAAATCAGGGATAGATTAGAGAAAAAGCAGCAAGTACTTTTATTTTTAAACAGGAGAGGCTATACTGGTTTTGTAAGCTGCCGCTCCTGTGGGCATGTGATGAAATGTCCCCATTGTGATGTATCTTTGACTTCTCATAGAAATGGGAAGCTCATTTGTCATTACTGTGGTTATGAACAGTCTCAGGTAAAGCATTGTCCAACCTGTGGGTCACCTTATATCAGTGGATTTAAGGCAGGAACACAGCAAATAGAGACTTTGGTGCAGAAGAGTTTTCCAGGGGCAAGGGTTCTTCGTATGGATGCAGATACCACCAGAAAAAAAGATGAACATGAGAAGATTTTGTCTGCTTTTGCAGCCTATGAGGCAGATATTCTCATAGGAACTCAGATGATTGTTAAGGGACATGATTTTCCGAAAGTGACCTTGGTAGGAGTTTTGGCAGCAGATTTATCCTTGCATAATGAGGACTATCGGGCAGCAGAGAAAACTTTTCAATTGCTTTTGCAGGCAGTGGGACGGGCAGGAAGGGGAGAACTTCCTGGCGAGGCTGTGATTCAGACTTACAATCCAGAGCACTATAGTATCCAGGCAGCCGCAGCCCAGGACTATGCTCAGTTTTATGAAGCGGAGATGAGCTATCGAATGCTTCTGGATTATCCTCCTGCAGCCTCTATGGCTGCCATAAAAGGAGCCTGTGAGGATGAAGAACTGCTGACAAAAGCCATGGAATATTTGAGAAAATATGTGGAAACCATTTACAGGAAGCAAGATTTAATTCTCATAGGACCAGCGCCAGAAGCTGTGGCTAAAGTACAGGACTTATACCGCCAGGTATTATATATGCGTCATCAGGACAGAGAAATTTTGGTAAAACTAAAAAATGCCCTGGAAAAATACATTGCAGTCAACAGCGGATTTCGGAAGTTATATATACAATTTGATTTTAATGTTTAAAGATAAAGGAGAGAGAACAATGGCAATAAGACAGATTCGGACACAAGGAGATAGTATTTTAGCAAAAGAGTGTAGAAAAGTAGAAAAAATGACACCAAGAATCAAGGAACTGATTCAGGATATGTTTGACACCATGTATGAAGCTTATGGTGTAGGACTGGCAGGCCCCCAGGTGGGAATGTTGAAACAGATTGTGGTGATTGACACTACAGGAGAGGACCCCTATGTGTTGATTAACCCGGAAATTTTGGAAACTTCTGGTTCTCAGACAGGGGATGAGGGTTGCTTAAGTGTACCAGGTATGTCCGGTACGGTTACAAGACCTAATTATGTGAAAGTCAAGGCACTAGATGAAAATATGGAAGAATATATTCTGGAAGGGGAAGAACTTCTGGCAAGAGCCATCTGTCATGAAGTGGACCATCTCCATGGAAGATTGTATACAGAGCTTGTGGAAGGCGAGCTGCGCCGCACAAACTATGAGGAGGATGACCAATGAGAGTAATCTTTATGGGAACTCCAGATTTTGCTACAGGCACTCTGGAGGAAATCGTTCTAGCAGGTCATGAAGTAGTGGGCGTAGTGACACAGCCGGATAAGCCAAAGGGCAGGGGGAAAACTCTCATGCCAACACCTGTGAAAGAAGTGGCTATGAAGTATGAACTTCCGGTGTACCAGCCCAAGAAGGTTCGGGAACCGGAATTTGTAGAAATTTTAAGAAGTTTAAAGCCGGATGTTATGGTAGTGGCAGCCTTTGGACAGATTATTAGTAAGGAAATTCTGGAAATGCCGAAATATGGCTGTATTAACGTCCATGCATCCCTGCTTCCAGCATATAGAGGTGCAGCGCCTATTCAGTGGGCTGTGATAAATGGGGAGAAAGAATCCGGTGTTACCATTATGCAAATGGATGAGGGCATTGATACTGGGGATATGATAGAAAAAGTTGTAGTTCCCATTGCAGAGGATGAAACAGGAGGAAGCCTGTTTGAAAAATTAAGTCAGGCAGGAGCAAAACTGTGTGTAAAAGTGTTAAAGGCTCTGGAAGAGGGAAAAGCTGTAAGGGAGAAACAACCGGAAGAAAGCACCACACCATATGCGAAAATGATTGATAAGAAAATGGGAGCCATTAACTGGGAAAATTCTGCAAAAGAAATTGAACAACTTATTCGAGGGCTGAATCCATGGCCAAGCGCTTATACAAAACTCCAGGGAAAAACTCTGAAAATCTGGAGAGCAGCAGTGCTTTTCGAGGATTCTAATGACGCGCCTGGACAGGTGGTTCAGGTAACAAAAGACAGCATTGTGGTTCAGACGGGTCATGGATTATTAAAGATTCTGGAATTGCAGCTGGAAGGAAAGAAGCGGATGGATACAGCATCCTTTTTAAGAGGTTATACCCTGAAGGAGGGGGAAAACTTTAGATGAGTCAACAGGTAAATACAAGAGAATTGATTCTAGGGATTTTGTTGGAGGTGAACAAGGAAGGCCAATATAGCCACCTGGTGATCCGCAGCACCCTGGAAAAATATCAATATCTGGAAAAGCAGGAGCGAGCTTTTATTACCAGAGTGTGTGAAGGAACTTTGGAATATAAGCTTCGTCTGGATTATATTTTAAATCAGTTTTCCACGGTTCCAGCGGAGAAAATGAAACCAGTGATACGGGAACTTTTGCGCAGCAGTGTGTACCAGATTTTATATATGGACAGCGTGCCAGACAGCGCTGTTTGCAATGAAGCTGTGAAACTTGCTAGAAAGAAAGGGTTTTATAATCTGACAGGTTTTGTCAATGGAGTCTTGCGGAAAGTTGCAAGAGAATATGGAAGTATTCGTTTTCCAGGAAAAGAGGAACCAGAGGACTACCTTTCTGTGATTTATTCCATGCCAAAGTGGCTAGTACAGCGTTTCTTAGAACAGTATGGGTTTGAAAAGACAGAAAAAATGCTGGAATACTTTCTAAAGGAGAAGCCAACCACCATCCGAATCAGAGAGTATCTGGTAGAGAAAGAGGCAGTTTTAGAGAGCCTGAAAAGCCAGAAGGTTACAGTAGAAAAGGCGCCTTATGTTGAGAACGCATATTATCTGAAAGATTATGATTACCTTCCGGCATTGGATGCTTTTCGAGTGGGAAGTATTCAGGTGCAGGACGTAAGCTCCATGCTGGTGGGAGAGATTGCAGATCCAAAAGAAGGGGATTATGTCATAGATTTATGTGCAGCGCCAGGAGGAAAAACCCTGTGTATTGCAGATAAATTAAAGGGAACCGGAAGGGTAGACGCCAGGGATATTAGTAGGACAAAAACAGATTATATTAGGGAAAATGCCATTCGCCAGAACTTTTTAAATGTGGTGGTAACAGAAAAAGATGCTACTCAGTTAGATAGTGAATCCCTGGAAAAAGCAGATATTGTATTAGCAGATGTACCTTGCTCCGGACTTGGGGTTATGGGAAGAAAAACAGATATTAAATATAAATTAAATCCAGCTAAAATGCAGGAATTGGTAGGCCTTCAAAGGGAAATCCTGGAACAGGCATCTACGTATGTGAAGCCAGGGGGCACGTTGATTTATAGTACCTGTACCATAGGAAAAGAAGAAAATCAGGATAACGTAGAATGGTTTTTAGAACATTATCCCTATGAATTGGAGAGTCTGGACCCCTATCTTTGTGAGGAATTAAAAAGTGAAACTACAAGGAAAGGATATCTTCAGCTTCTTCCAGGTGTACATCAGTGCGACGGATTTTTTATTGCCAGATTAAAGAGGAAAACAGAATGGAACTAATAGATATTAAATCTCAAAATCTTCCAGAATTAAAGGCGACCATAGAGAAGTTAGGTGAAAAAGCCTTCCGTGCAAAACAGCTTTATCAGTGGATGCATCAAAAATTGGCAGATGATTTTCAGGACATGACGAATTTGTCTGTGAATCTTCGAGAAAAGCTAGAAAAACATTGTGTGCTTACTAGGTTAAAAGCCCTAGAAGTACAGACTTCTAAACTGGATGGGACGCAGAAATATTTGTTTGCCCTGGCTGATGGAAATGTGGTGGAAAGTGTACTTATGAAGTACAAACATGGAAATAGTGTGTGCATTTCCTCCCAGGTGGGATGCAAGATGGGATGTAGGTTCTGTGCCTCTACGATTGGAGGATGGACCAGAAATCTTACGACTTCAGAAATGCTGGATCAGGTGTATCAGATTCAAAAACTTTCTAAGGAACGTGTCTCGAATGTTGTAGTTATGGGAACAGGAGAGCCTTTGGATAATTATGAGAATCTTTTAAGATTTCTTCACATGTTAAGTGATGAAAATGGATTACATATTAGCCAGCGGAATATTACAGTTTCCACCTGTGGAATTGTGCCAAGGATTTATGACTTGGCAGAAGAAAATTTGCAGATTACACTGGCCATTTCTCTTCATGCTTCCAATCAGGAAAAGAGAGCAGAACTCATGCCTATTGCCAATGCATATTCCATTCCCCAGGTGCTGGATGCCTGTAAGTATTACTTTGAAAAAACAGGGCGGAGAATTACTTTTGAATACAGTCTGGTAGGTGGAAAAAATGATTCTCAGGAAGATGCTAAGGAGCTGGCAGAGCTAATTCAGGGGCTTTGCTGCCATGTAAATTTGATTCCTGTAAACCCCATAAAAGAGCGGGATTTCGTCCAGTCTGGGAAAAAAGTTATAGAGAAATTTCAAAATAAACTTGAAAAATACCAAATTAATGTTACTATTAGAAGAGAAATGGGCCGAGATATTGACGGAGCCTGTGGACAATTAAGAAAAAGTTATATTGATTATAAGAAAAGTAAAGAGGATAAGAGAGAGGACTCGTAGGATGAAGTCATATTCTGTAACGGATGTGGGGCAGAAACGCCAGGTGAATCAGGATTATGTCTATGCTTCTGAGGAGCCAGTGGGGAATCTACCGAATCTTTTTGTGGTTGCAGACGGTATGGGAGGGCACAATGCGGGAGATTTTGCTTCCAGTTTTGCCGTACAAACCCTGGTTCGCACCATTTTAGAAGATGAAAACCAAAATCCAATCAAAATAATCCGCCATGCAGTGGAGGAGGCCAATCGTAAGGTTTTGGAGGAATCCAAGTTACATGCGGAAATGTCAGGGATGGGAACCACCATGGTTCTTGTTACGATCATAGATGATTATGCCTATGTAGCAAATGTGGGTGACAGCAGACTATATTTGATTGAAGATCAGATTCTTCAGATTACAAAAGATCATTCTCTAGTTCAGGAGATGGTCAGACGGGGGTTAATTACAAAGGAAGAAGCCAGGGAGCATCCAGATAAAAATATTATTACCAGGGTGCTTGGAATTGGTCCAGAGATAGAAGTGGATTTCTTTGATATCCATTTAAAGGAAAACAGTGTTTTACTTCTTTGTTCAGATGGACTTTCCAATATGGTTTCGGATGAAGACATCTGGAGGATTGTCAATACAAGTAGAGAGATGAAAGAGGCAGGAATGCGTCTGGTTTCTCTGGCAAATGAAAACGGTGGTAAAGATAATATAGCAGTAGTGCTGGTACAGCCAGACACAAAAGAGGTGCAAGTATGTTAAATGTGGGAGTAATTGTTGGCGAAAGGTATGAAGTGGTTGGATGCATTGGTTCCGGTGGAATGGCAGATGTATATAAAGCAAAGGACCACAAACTCAACCGATTTGTAGCCATGAAGGTGCTGAAGGCAGAATTCAGCGCAGATACAAATTTTATTAGAAAATTTCAAAGAGAAGCACAGGCAGCAGCAGGTCTGGCTCATCCAAATGTAGTTAATGTTTTTGATGTAGGGGAGGATCAGGGGATTAATTACATTGTTATGGAGCTGGTAGAGGGAATTACCTTAAAAGACTATATTTCCAAGAAAGGCAAATTGACAGTTAAGGAAGCAACCAGTATTGCCATTCAGGTTTCCATGGGATTAGAGGCAGCACATAATCGGAATATTGTACACAGGGATATTAAGCCTCAGAACATTATTATTTCAACAGATGGTAAGGTAAAGGTTACAGACTTTGGTATTGCCAGAGTAGCGTCCTCCAACACCATCAGCACAAATGCCATGGGTTCTGTTCATTACAGTTCACCAGAACAGGTGCGGGGCGGCTACAGTGATTTCAAGAGTGATATTTATTCCCTGGGTATTACCATGTATGAAATGGTAACTGGAAGAGTTCCCTTTGATGGAGACACTACCGTGGCAATTGCCATTAAACATCTTCAGGACGAGATGATTCCGCCTTCTCAGTATGTAGGAAATCTGCCTCATAGCTTAGAAGAGATTATTTTAAAGTGTACACAGAAAAGTCCGGACAGAAGATACAGTACTCTGGCAGAGCTGATTAATGATTTGAAACATTCCTTGATTGATCCAGATGGAAATTTCGTAAATCTCACACCACTGAGTAATCATGCACAGACAATTATGATTACTCCGGAAGAGATGAAGGAGATTCAGGAGAGCGCTTATAATCAGAAATCTCGTTATGAAGATGACGATGATGATGAAGATGATGACGACGACGATGAAATCTACGAAAAACCGTCTAGAAGACGCCGTAAAAAGGCTAAAGAAGAGGAAGAAGATGACGAGGACGACGATGATGATGACGATGAAAGAGGCGGTATCAACACCAAATTAGAAAAGGCCATGACCATTGGCGGTCTCATTATCGGCGGTATTATTATTTGTATTCTTATTTATCTGATCGCTTCTGCAGCTGGCCTGGTAGGGGGAAGCGGAGGAAAGGATAAGAAACCGAATACGCAGCAGGAAGAAGATAAGGATAAAAACGAAGACAAGGAACAGGTAAAAGTTCCTGATCTTACGAATAAGACACCAGAGGAAATCAAGACAGAACTGAAAGAATTGGGACTTGGAAGTAAAAAGGGTGGCGAGGAAGCTTCTGAAACAGTAGAAGAAGGTCGCATTACCCGTCAGGAACCGGCAGTAGGACAAATGGTAGACAAAAATACCACAATTTTATTTTATGTCAGCACAGGAAAAGCAGTGGAAGAAGTTACTATTCCAACAGACTTGGTTGGTGAAAGCCTTAGTACAGTAGAGAGTACTTTACAGGAATTAGGCTTAAAAACAACGGTAGAAAAAGAAAAAAGCAGTGAAGTAAAGGTTGGAAAAGTAATTTCTCTGAATCCGGGTGAAGGAACAAAAGTGGAAAAAGATTCTGAAGTGACCATTGTTGTTAGTGCTGGTGAAGGCGATACAATGGTAAAAATTCTCAATGTTCGTGGTTATATGAAAGATGCCGGTGTGAAAATCTTAGAAGACCAAGGGTTAATTGTAGAAATAGAAGAAGTCTGGGAAGAGAATACAGGAGCAGGAATCGGGCAGATTTTTGAAACTGTGCCAAAAGCAAATACAAGAGTAGAAGCAGGAAGTTCTGTAGTGGTTCGTGTTCTGGCACAAAAACAGGAAGAACCGGAGCCAGAAGAGGAAGAGACACAGGGAACAGAAGAAAACCAAAATACAGGAACTAGCACAGGCACTTCTGCTACCACAGGTGTTACTGCAACTTCTGGACAGTGGGCTTTTAAAAATGCAAAATTGCAAAAGCCAACAAACTACCAGGGAGGAGCTGTGCAGATTCGTCTGGTGCAAAATGACAATGGCGATGAAGCTGGTGGAGGAAAGGTCATCTTAGAAGGTGATTACATTAACTTCAATGAACCAATTGGCGATATTGTAGGAGAAGATGGAGTGGAAGACGGAACCCTGTATCTGGCAGAAAAACAGTCCGATGGAACCTACAAAACCATTTTCAAATACCAGGTGACCTTCAAAGAAGTGCAGTAAAGTGAAAGACATTATGCTTCACAAACAAACTAAATAATATACAAAAAGCAGAAATATTTCATGAAACAGCAATGAGGAGTATAGGTACTGTTCGCGCGAATTTGTCGAGTACCCTTTGAGATTACAGGATCAAAGGGAGCGCAGACTGAGCGTACACAATACCCATACTCCTTATTGTGTCCAAGGAAATATTCCGTTTTTTTCACAGGTTGCCTTTATCCTCTAAACAGTATATAATGAGGAAGGTGTAAAAAAGAAAGAAAAGGTAAGGTTTATGCAGGGAAGAATTATTAAGGGAATTGCCGGATTTTATTATGTATCGGCAGAGAATCAGCAGGTATATGAATGTAAGGCAAAAGGAATTTTCAGAAAAGAGAAACTAAAACCTCTGGTTGGTGACTATGTAGAGTTGGAGATTCTGGATGAAGAAGAAAAAAAAGGAAACGTGACAGTTATTCTAGAACGAAAGAACACACTCATTCGTCCAGCCGTGGCTAATATTGACCAAGCCCTGGTGATTTTTGCGGCAAAAGAGCCAAATCCCAATTTTGCCTTGCTGGATCGTTTTTTGATTACCATGGAGAGACAAAATATTCCGGTGGTAATCTGTATGAATAAGCAGGAGCTTTTTGAAGAAGAGGAAAGAAAAAAGATTCTGGACATGTACAGACCTTGCGGTTATCAGGTATTATTTACCAGCGCCAAGAAGGAGCAGGGCATCCAGGAACTGCGGGAAGTACTGCAAAATAAAACCACAGCAGTGGCAGGTCCTTCCGGTGTGGGAAAATCCTCTCTTACCAATCTTCTAGCGCCTGGAGTTCAGATGGAAACAGGTGAAATCAGTAAGAAGCTGGGAAGGGGGCGCCATACCACTCGGCATACCCAACTTATTGAGCTGGAAAAAAACACATATCTTATGGACACGCCAGGTTTTACTTCCTTCTATGTGGAAGACATGGAAAAGGAAGAACTGCGGTTTTATTTTCCAGAATTTGCACCTTATGAGGGAAGCTGTAGGTTTTTGCCTTGTACCCATACCCATGAACCGGGCTGCAGTGTAAAGGAAGCTTTGGAAAATGGGAAAATTAGCAAGGAACGTTATAAAAATTATGTTGATATGTATAGAGAATTAGAGGAAAAACGGAGGTATTAATGCATGGAATATCAATTATCCCCTTCTATTTTGGCAGCGGATTTTTGCAACTTGGGAGACAACATTAGACGGGCAGAACAGGCAGGTGCAAAGTGGTTGCACATTGACATTATGGATGGGCAGTTTGTTCCTACAATTTCTATGGGAACTCCGGTGCTTGCTTCTATAAGAAAAGCAAGTGATTTGTTTCTGGACGTACATATTATGGCAAAAGAGCCAGATCACCTCATAGCAGAATTGGTTCAGGCAGGAGCAGATATGATTACTGTCCATGCAGAGGCTTGTACCCATTTGGACAGAACCTTACACTTAATACGGGAATCTGGCTGCAAATGCGGTGTAGCGATTAATCCGGCTACTCCGGTCTCTGTGCTGGAACATGTACTTGAATTGGCAGATATGGCATTAATTATGTCTGTAAATCCAGGGTTTGGAGGACAGACATATATTCCATACTGTACAGAAAAAATTCGAAGACTTCGCGCCATGGCAAAAGGACAGGGATTGGAGCTGGACATTCAGGTGGACGGAGGAATTAATAAAACCACTCTTCCAGAGGTTTTAGAAGCAGGAGCTAACATTATTGTGGCAGGGTCTGCTGTGTTTAAGGGAGATATTGAAGGAAATATAAAAGAGCTGAAAGGAATGATGGAAGGATAATGGATACTTTACTGCTGTGTGGCGGACCTTTGGAAGAAGATTTCGCCCTAACTGTATTGGAATATTTAAAACCAAACTGTATTATCGGAATTGATAGAGGGCTGAACTTTTGCTACAGGCAGAACATACATCCAGATTATATTCTGGGGGATTTTGACAGCATAGACCAGGAGATTTTGGATTATTATGAGCATCAATCCGCGATTCCAGTGAAGCGTTATAAACCGGAAAAAGATGCCACAGACACCAGAATTGGTCTGGAGTTAGCTATAAAGCTGGGGAGTAGCAGGGTATTCCTGCTGGGTGCCACAGGGGGGAGGCTGGACCATTATATGGGAAATCTCCAGTCTTTAACAGCGGCCAGAATGCAGGGAGTGGAAGCATGGATTTTAGACAGTCGCAATGCCCTGACCGTTTTAGACAAACCTTTCACCCTCCAAAAAGAGAAACAATTTGGAAAATATGTTTCCTTTTTTTCCATGAGTGATAAAGTAGAAGGACTTACTCTCACTGGATTTCAATATCCCCTGCACGAGTACACCATGACGAATTTTGACGGAATTGGTGTCAGCAATGAAATTAAGGAGGAAACAGCCAGGGTGGAATTTCAAACTGGCATGGTGCTGATGGTGATGTCAAGAGATTAAAAATGGTTTATAGTGTCCCACTGGATGTGGATTTGACCGAGCTTGCTCATGATCCATCTATTGCAATTGGCAGGGAGGATTTGAAGTAGAGAACGCCATGAATGGGGAGATTTACAAAAAAATCTCCCCAAAGCATTTTATAATTTCTCTTAAGGTCTCCTGATTTAACTGATAGTATACTCGCCCGTCTTTTTTTTCAACAGTCACCATATGATTGGAAAGAAGCATACTCATATGATGAGAAGCAGTTGCAGGGGTTAATTGAAGTTCCTCTGCAATTTCCAGGTTATATCTTCCATGGGATTTTAAAAGACACAAAATTTCAAATTTGCTTTTATCGCCCAGGAGTTTCAAAATTTGTGGAAGCATTTCTTTGGCATTTTTCAAATTTTTCTGATACAAATCCAGTTTATCTGCTAAAACACCCTGAAAGATAATAGTAGGCGTAATCCATTCCATGAGGGGAAACACTGCGGTCAAATAGACTTTTTTTGGCTCTGGATGGAATTCGGACGCAAGATTGCATATTACATCTGAAAGCTCAGAGGGGGTCTTGGAAACTAGTTTTTCCAAATGTTTTTTATTCTTTTGAAAGGTAGTAGCAAAGGCAGCCCTGTTGTTTGTATAAATTTCAAAGAGCTCCTGAAATTTTTTTACAGGGTTGTTAATTAATTCTAATAGACGCCATTTGGTATCTTCAGAATATTCAGAGGATTGGAGAAGTAAAAACCAGTCCTCCAATGTGTTTGAAGCTGAAAGGTTTCCGGATTTTTCTTTCTTCAGGAACGTGGTCATCACAGAGAATATCTGCTGTTGGCTTAAGTGCTCTGGCTCTATTTCAGCTTCAAAAAGCTCTGTTGCAATAGCAAGAAGAGTCAGAAAAAATTCTGTGTTATGTCCAAAGAAAAAGGATTCTTCTTCTGTTAAAGAATAAGATTCTTCAAATACCTGCACATAGTTTTCCAAATAAGAAAGATGCTGTCTATAAAACTGAGCTCCATCAATATTCATTTCTTCTAAAGAATCCAACATATCTGCTTTTACAGCTTCAAGATTTTTTGTCATATAGATGAGTCCCAGGGTTTCCAGGAAAGGATGCAGTTTTCTTACGTATTTAGCTTCCATATATGCGTATACACCTCCGTTTATATTATTTTCTTATAAGCTGTAATACCACAGCGTGCCGTACTGCTATTTTCTGTTAAAAAGCAAGTCACAAACAAGACCTGCTGCGCCCAAACTAAATAGACAGGTAGCCATTGATTTATAGCCTTTTTCGGATAAATGCGTAGCTCCGATCATCAGTCCGATTTCTGCAGCGGCAGATATAGATTTAGATACAATGCGGAAGGAACGCTTTTTCCATGCCTTATTTGTGGCAAATTCAATTTTGTTTGCAACATTTTCGATTTTTTCATCTAAGATAGACATTATAATCTCCTTTTATACGTTAAAATAGTACTACATTTTGAATCGCTGTTTTGTATATCATCTTTTTCCAATTTGTTTTATGAATATAACATAGCATAAAGTTTTATGTAAGTCAAATATATTTTAAATATATCTAATAAATGGGGATAAATATTTGTTTGATAAGATTGAAAAAACAAAGACCTTGTGCTATACTTTATATCTGCATTAGACTTTTGGTGAGATGTAACACCATATAAGTTTTTGAATACTTATACAGTAAATATGGATATGATAGAACGCAACAATTACATAAAAAGAGTTGATATTTTTATGGAGATATCATATACTATTCTTAGATAGAAGACTATCTTCGGGAGAGTTCCTGCCATATAAGTGGAAGATTTTAAACTCGGGAGAGCTCCTGCCATATAAGTGGAGAATTTTAAACTCAAAGGGAGCATTAGCTCCCTTATTTTCGTATGAGGAGAAATAAAAGGAGACACGGATGGAAGAATTCAAATTATATAGTGTTTCGGACAATTATGTGGAATGGTTGCGTAAGGAATTTCCAAACGTATATTCCAATAAAATAAATTCTAGAATGCATACTAGAAAATATTTAGGTGTGGTTATGCAGATTGGCGAATATCATTATTATGTTCCGATGTCATCACCCAAAGACTCTGATTATCAGACTGCAGGAACAAATAAAGTTATTAAGAAAAGTATTGTGCCAATTATTCGAATTGTGGTGAAAAATAAAGATGGAAAAAAGGAATTAAAGGGAACACTCAGAATCAGTCATATGATTCCAGTACCCACCTCAGAACTTGAGTTGTATGATTTGGAAAATGAACCAGATAGTACATATAAAGACCTTGTTCATAATGAAATGATTTTTATTCGTAAACATCGTGAGAAAATTATTTCGAATGCAAAAGTGATGTACAATCAAAAGGCATCAAATGATGTAACAGCAGGATATGTAAAATCAGCGTTGGATTTTCAAGCGCTTGAAGAGTTGTGTGATGAGTATGAAAAGACAAAGGGGGTGAGAGAGTAACGAATGTTCTGGGAACATTTTATGATGAAGTGAGCGATTAAAATGTTAATTTTTTCAGTACACTCCAAAATTCAAATACATACGGGGCTTTGATTATATCAAGGGGCATTGCCATTTCAATCCCCTTTTCTGCAAGGGAGAGTACCGTTTCTTTATCTAAATTCCATAATTAAAATATTTGTCTGTTAAGATTGAAAAAACAGAGTCTTTGTGATATACTTTATATTCGCATTGGACTCTTTTTTTTACGTAAAAGGAGTCTGTTATTGAAAAAATAAAAGGCAAAGAGTGTGGGAAAAAAGCAGATTACGACACACTTATGTTACATGCGCGATTGAACGCAGAGTACAGCCTAAAGTTTTACAGCAACTATTAGGACATGCAAGTATTAAAACAACAATGGACAGGTATGCTCATGTTACGGACGAGTCCCTTGCAAAAGCTGTTCAGCAATTTGAAGCAGATACCCCACAGTTGAAAAGAGGGTGTAATAAAAATATAGAGAAAGGCGAAAATCCGCATAAATCAAGGGTTTTCAGACAGGTAAAGATAAATATGAAACTAGGAATTGTTATTATTCGCCTGATTTCATGTATGTCCGTATAAGTCGTTAAAAGCCTTTAAATGCTGATAGCTAGAGCATTTAGCGGATTTGGGACTCGGATATAACTCCATATAAATTCATATAAGTTTTTGAAAAATGGCCCACTTTGTGGCCCACTGGTTTTAGAAAGTTTTTTATTAAAGTCCTAATACAGTAGAAATGATGGAAAGTTTTTAAGTGGAGAAACGCATGATTCTAAATAAGTGATTGTTGTTGAAGTTAAGATTTCTATATGCAACAACACATATTCATAAGGTACGATTTAAGTAAAAAATCCTCATGACCATGAGGAAAACAAAAGCAAAAAGTATTCTGTGATAAAGTATAAAGGCTTAGAGGAGAAATATCTCTTCTAGGTCTTTTTTAGTAAGAAGTGGTTTGGATGTATGTTTTTGAATCTATAATAAGTGTAGTAAAACTTACACCAGAAGGAACGAGATACCGAGTAAAGAAAGAATTTGCTAACGTGTATAGTTTTCTAGAGGGATATGCATTTAGTGGATAAATAATATATGACTAAGCTATTTTGAGGGAATAATTGAGCAGAGTAAGGGGTAGAGTCTCATTTTTTGTCACTTGGTTTTGCTTAATGTAAGATTGCCTTAAAAAATAAAAAATTGCTATCAGAGTTTTAGAATAGTATAATACAAGAAAAGTGAATCTTTATTTAACTATGGAGAGTGTCAAGTGACAAAAGAGGTTTAGAAAATGAATATTTTAATTATAGAAGATGATAATTCTATCCGTCAGGAGCTAAAACAACTTTTAGAGAATGCATTGTACCATGTGACAATATTAACAGAATGGAATCATATCGTAGAAAATATTATGGAAATCCAGCCGGATTTGATTTTGCTTGATGTAAATCTGCCGGGGGAAACCGGGTTTGATATTTGTCTGAAGGTGAGGGAAAAATCGAATGTACCGATTATCTTTGTGACGAGTAGAACAGACTCGATGGATGAGTTGAGTGGTCTTTTAAAAGGTGGAGATGATTATATTACAAAACCTTTTATTGCCCCAGTATTGTTGGCACACATTGCTGCGGTTTTAAAGAGAACGCAGCAAGTAGATACAGACCAAGCTAAGAACATTTATAAAGGTGTCGTGTTGGACGTTGCTGGTGGATGTGTTTTATATCAGGGAAAACGTGCAGAGCTTTCGAGAAACGAATTGAAAATATTATATTATCTCTTTGAACATAAAGGCGAAATTGTGCCAAGGATGGATTTGGTGGAATATTTGTGGGATCAACAAGTTTTTATTGATGATAATACACTTAGTGTGAATATAACTCGTTTGCGTAATAAGTTAGAAGAAATAGGTATTAGCGATTTAATTGAAACGAAAAGAGGAATGGGATATCGGATATGAAGATTAAGGAGTATTTGAAAGATAAAACATTGTTATTGCTCTTACATATCGTATGCATGTTTCTTCTTGTTAGTTTTCTAAGTTTAACTGGATATCCTTTTGATTCTTGTGCAGTGATATTGGTATGCTGGGGAGTGGTACTTGGAGGTTGGCTGACGCAGCAGTTTCTTTCGCGCAGACATTATTTTCAAGAGTTGAAACATATTACAGAAAATTTGGATCAGAGGTATTTACTGGGGGAACTCATGCCGAAATCAGTGCATTTGGAAGACAGACTGTACCGCATGTTGATTCAGAAATCTAATAAATGTGTTATTGAGCGGATTCATCAGATAGAGCAGGAGCAACAAGAATATCGAGAGTATATTGAAAGCTGGGTTCACGAGATTAAAGCTCCAATTACAGCGATTGCGCTGAACTGTGAAAACAATAGGGATGAGCGGAGTAGGTATCTGTTTGTAGAGAATCAAAAGATAGAAAATTATGTGGATATGGCTCTGTATTATGCTCGTTCGGATGCGGTTTATAAGGATTATATCATCCGAAAAACGGATCTTCAGGAAGTTGTAGAGAAAGTCTTAATGAAAAATAAGTATTATCTGATTCAGAATCATATGCAGGCAGAAGTAGAATGTTCGGATATGGTATTTACCGATGAGAAATGGATTGGCTTTATTCTGAATCAATTAATTCAAAATAGTACAAAGTACAGAAGAGAAAATGATGCACATATTTGTATCCGGACAGAGAAAAAGACTGGTGGAATTCTTTTGAAAATCAAAGATAATGGTATTGGAATTCCGAAAGAAGAACTTTTCCGTATTTTTGAAAAAGGATTTACAGGAACGAATGGAAGAAAAAGAGAAAAATCCACAGGTATGGGATTGTATCTGTGCAAAAAACTTTGTGAAAAGCTGGGAGTTGAAATTAGGGCAGTTTCCGAGACGGGGGTAGGAACAGAGATGATTCTAGAATTTCCAATTAGCACTTATTTGGCAGACTATCGCAATCAGGATAGATAATGAAAACTATGACAGATTTGAGATAGACAATAGAAAATAGAGCGATAAACATGAGGGAAAGAAGATTTGTATCTTTCAAAATTGTAAGATTGTGGAAAGGAAATCTGATACAAAGCAGATGGATTTTTTGTTAAAATAGGCATAGTGCAGGAGATAGGAATAATCCTCTCGCCTGTTACTATGCTTTTTGAAATTTAGTGTCAAAGGAAGGAGCGTAAACTATGCAGGATATGATACGGGTATGCGATGTTGAAAAATATTATGGAAATGGAACACATGTAACAAAGGCGATTGACAGAGTGAGTTTTACTGTAGAACAGGGTGAATTTATTGGGGTCATGGGAGCTTCCGGTTCTGGAAAAACCACGCTTCTGAATTTATTATCTACAATTGACAGTGTGACGGCAGGGCATATTTATTATGGGGATATGGATATTACGGAATTTGGAGAGGATAAACTTTCTGATTTCCGCAAAAATCAATTAGGATTTGTATTTCAGGAATATAATCTTTTAGATACATTAACGTTAGAAGAAAATATTATGCTTGTGATGACGCTACATAGACGTAAGAAAAGAGAGATTCAAAGCCAATGTCAAAAGCTAATGTCGTTGCTTGGAATCGAGGAGGTAAAAGGAAAATATCCTTATCAGGTGTCAGGAGGGCAAAAACAAAGATGTGCATGTGCAAGGGCACTGGCAAATCACCCTACACTTCTTTTGGCAGATGAGCCTACCGGAGCATTGGACTCACAGGCTGCTCAGACACTTTTGGAAACTTTTGTGGATATGAATAAAAAAATGGGAGCTACCATCTTTATGGTAACGCATGACGCATTTTCTGCAAGCTATTGTAGCCGTATTCTTTTCTTAAAAGATGGAAAAATTTTCCATGAACTAGTTCGAGGAGATAAGAAACGCAGGGAGTTCCTCAATGAAATTTTGGATATTCTGTCGTTGACGGGAGGTGAAAGTTTTCATGATGCGTAAGCTAGCTTTTCGGAATGTTCAACGAATGGCAAAAGATTATATAATCTATTTTATGACGATGTCAGTGGTTACAGCGCTGATGTTTTCTTTCAATACACTCCTATTTTCAAAAGATATACAGAAACGCTTTGAGATGTTCGAGGGAATGGCAGCTTTGATGGGGCTTGCCACATTCTTCATCGTTCTGATTGTAGCGTGGTTGATCAATTACATGGTACGGTTTGTATTGGAAAAGAGAAGCCGGGAATTTGGAATTTATCTGCTTGTGGGAATGAAAAAGAAAGAAATAGCAAGGCTTTATCTTTGCGAGAATCTGTTGCTTGGAATTGGGGCTTTTCTAGTGGGAATAGGAGGTGGAATTTTAGTTCAACAGATTTTATTGTCTATTTTTTACAATATGGTTCAGATGAATTATCATTTGAAGTTGGAGTTTAGTAAAAAATGTATTTGTATGACAGCAGCTTGTTATGGTGGGTGTTATTTATTGGCTCTGTTTCGTTGTAAAAGAAGATTTCGAAAGATGAATATCCATGACTTGATGGAGAACCAGAAACAAAACGAGGAGATTACAGAAAAAGATGAAAATCGCAAAAAGTGCTTTTTACCAATTTCTATTTTGTTTTTTGTAGCCTTTGGTGTGTTTTTGTTTTGTTACAAGAAGTGGAACATGGGGATTTTGATTGTGTTTTTGATTGGATTGATACTGACTATTTATCTGTTTTATATAGGGATTGCCGCATGGATATCCTGCTATGTAAAGAAGAAGGGAAAGATGATCTACCATGGGGATGCCCTGTTTTTGTTGAGGCAGTTTTCTTCGAAAATCAGGACATTGAGTTTTACGATGGGGACATTGACAGCATTATTTACATTGGCGATTCTTGGAAGTTCGGTGGCATTAATGTTTAATCATTTTCAAAATGAGGTGTTGATTCACAAAGTTCCTTTTGATGTTCAGGTACACAGTAGCTATGTGGAGGAAGATTTTCACCAAGAAATTGCCTTGTTAAAGAAGGAAACGCAGGTAAATGAAATTTACACATATCAGATTTATGAAAATGGAACAAATACGGTAAATACCTATTTGTATACCCATTTAAAAGAATTTGGTTCCAGATACAAAACGGAAAGCGGAACTCCCGATTACAAAAAGATTCATCAGAATCCAGAAGGAGTTTACTGTGATTTTGATACATATATGGGTGTTTCTACTTACAATCATCTTCGAGAAATGTTGAATTTGCCGGAGATTTCCCTAAAAGAAGATGAATATGCCATTCATATGAAAGAGCGAGTATTTCAGCAAGTGGGAGATTTTTCAGATCAGATTGTGATAGAAAATGAGGGGCAAGTGCTTACTTTTGCAGGTTGCTATACGGAAAGTTTTTCACAAGACGGACATAACGGAGGAGATTATATTCTTGTGGTTCCGGATAAAGTACTAAAGCAGATGCGTAAATACTATGCAGAAATGGTGGCAGATATCCAAGGGAAAGCACCTGAAACATTACAGACGCAACTGGACGACATCGAAGAAGATCGCGGGAAAGGAAATGCTCAGGAATTTGCAGGGACGGAAGAAGATTTTGAGGATTGGGAAGAGAGGGAACTGGAAAATTTTTGTTCAGGCTCCGACTCAATCGTTGTTTATGCGTCAAAAAATTTAGTGCGGGACAATTTCATTCCGGAAGTAAAATATATGCTGTCTTCCATCATATTTCCGTTGTCGTATATCGGTTTGGTATTTTTATGTGTTTCTTTGACTGTGCTTTCGGTACAACAGCTTAGCGATTCTGTGAAATATGGATTTCGTTATCAAGTGCTTTCTCAAATTGGTTATAGTAGAAAATCAATCAACAGAATTGTTCTGAAACAGCTTAGCACATATTATTTGTGTCCAGCATTGGTGGCACTTGTGATTAGTGGACTGATTTCAATCTATGCAGGGAACCGTTTTGATTTTTATACAGGGGTTCATACTTCTCCGGCGATGTATTTTCTGTTTTCGACAGTATTGTTTTTTGGTATCTATTTTGTATATTTTCTTGTTACTTATATCGGATTCAAACGGAATATAGAATAGAAGTGTGAAAGAAATATTTTCAACAAAAGGGAAAAGAATGAGGAGATTATAAATAACAGGAGGCAGATTCTATGAGTAAGACCGTAAAGGTAATTGTTTTAACGACAGCAATTTGTGCAGTCATGTTTGGAACTGTATTGGGCTGCGGATTAGAACGAGAAGAATATGTAAAAGAAACAGGAACAGAGAAACCTTTGAAAATAAATGGAAAACATTATCGGCAGAAAAAGGAAAAATTAAACTATACTGGGAAAATGATTCAGGTGGATTTGAAACAGATAGATTTTAGTGTCTGTACATCAGATGATGAAAGTTTTTATCTAGAATATGATATCTGCAGTAAGAAGGATAAAAATCCACTATCTGTAAGTGTAAAAGATGAAACACTTGTTTTAAAAGAACAGGACGGGGAAACAGCAGAATACTACGAAGGAGTATATGTAGATGGAATTGGAAATCTGATAAAAGGTACGAAAGAAAGATATCGGGGAGTAGCTGTTTTGTATGTACCTGTTGCGATGAACGAAGGCAGTTTATCCCTCAATATGGGAAATGGAGATGCTGAGATTCAGGGAACGGTTTGGAAAGAATTAAATGTAAAGATGGAAAACGGAGATCTGCAGTTAGCGGATGGAAGTATTTGTAATGGTAGTCTTTTGCTTACCGAAGGCGATATAGAGACAGAAAATGTGGGAGTATCTGGGAGGATGGAAGTACAGACGGGAGAAGGCGATATAGATTGGAAATTAAATCCATCAGATTACGATAATCTACCTATTTATGCAAGAACAGAAATGGATATAGATGTTTTGGGAGTATTTGACGGAAATTTAATCCAAAATGAAAGCAATTCCTTTTATAAAAGAATAGTAGAAAATGAACAGAGAATTTTAAAACTGATTTCAGAAGAGGGGGATATTGTCATTGAATCCTACACACAGTAGCTGGTATGGAATTGGATTTTGTGACGCGAATTGAAGTAAAAATAGAGTTAGAGATAATTTGTTGAAAAGTTATATTTGAATAAATACGAAAGCAGTCTGGTGCTAAATCAGGCTGCTTTTTTATGTAGAAAAATAAAAAATTTCCTTTTCCACCCTGTATTTTCCCCTCTGAGCCTTTCGTTATATGAGGGCAAAAAAATAAGATTCATTTTTATTTGTAAAAAGCCCTCTCTACGTTCTGATATATGAGGAACAAATTACATTTGCCTTAAAAGAATCGGGCCTGATTCAAGAACAAAGAAAAAACGAAAAGAGAAAGGAGAAACTAC
>ENA-ORMO01000674-ORMO01000674.1-human-gut-metagenome-genome-assembly--contig:-NODE-674-length-45162-cov-6.608753_pt1 | contig 45162 bp, 43 predicted proteins | sample MGYA00242106_ERZ509001 | MGnify/ENA primary metagenome ERZ509001 (study PRJEB26280, sample SAMEA2338736) | human gut metagenome | biome: human gut; feature: human-associated habitat; material: faeces...
GGATAACATATTTTGTTGAAGTTTTTTATATTAACTAGCACAATGGGTTAATTTAATAAAAAGTTCACAAAAATCAATGGAAAAAATTCTTATAATATGTTAAAATGAATAAAAGTCAAATGTTCCTGAAGCTGTGCTTAAATTCAGGAGACGCATTATAAGAAAGTAGCATGGTTCGGAGCCGGACGATCGTCCTGAGGGGAACACACACTCCTGGGATGTAGTCCGGCTTTTTCTATATCCGAACGGAGATAAGAGGTATTTGGACAGTCCGTCAGAATTTATGCATAAAAAAAGAAAAGAAGGTGAAGAGATGGTTGGAAAGAGTATTCCAAGAGTAGATGCTTACGAAAAAGTTACAGGAAGGGCAAAATTTACAGATGACCTGATACTTGACCGGTGTCTGGTTGCCAGAATTCTTCATTCTACGATCGGAAATGGGATTGTAACATCCATTGATACCAGTGAAGCAGAGGCGCTTCCGGGCGTGGTAAAGGTAGTCACCTTTAAGGACGTACCGGATCACTGCTATCCCACACCGGGACATCCATGGTCCGTAGAACCGGCTCACCAGGACGTGGCAGACAGAAATATCCTTACCGGACGTATCCGTTATTACGGGGATGATATTGCAGCGGTAGTGGCAGAGGATGAGGTGACCGCATCCCGTGCGCTGAAGCTGATCAAGGTGGAATATGAAGAATATCCGGTGGAGATCCATCCGCGGAAATCCATGTATGGAAGCAACCCGCCTGTTCATTTTGATAAAAAAGACAACGTACTGGCGCGGTCAAACTTTTTTATCGGAGATGTAGATAAGGGGCTGGAGGAATCGGAAACCGTTGTAAAAAGAAGCTATAAGACTCCCATTGTTCAGCACTGCCATATTGAAAATCCGATTTCCTTTGCTTATATGGAAAAGGGAAGGGTTGTGGTAGTTACCTCCACACAGATCCCTCATATCGTAAGGCGCGTGATCGGTCAGGCTCTGGGTATTCCCTGGGGCAAGGTAAGGGTGATTAAACCTTATATCGGCGGAGGGTTCGGAAACAAGCAGGATGTGCTGTATGAGCCTCTGAACGCTTTTCTTACCACACAGGTGGGAGGCCGCCCGGTGAAGCTGGATATTTCCAGAGAAGAGACCTTCCAGAATACCAGAACCCGTCATTCCATTGAATACGACCTGACTGCAGGAATAGATAAGGAAGGACGTCTTCTTGCAAAAGAGATGAATGCATACTCCAATCAGGGAGCCTATGCATCTCATGGTCATGCTATTGCCGCCAATGGACTGACTGCATGGAGACTGCAGTATGCCTGCCCGAATATAAGAGGCGAAGCCTATACCATTTATACAAACAGCCCGACAGCAGGCGCTATGCGTGCTTACGGAATCCCACAGGCTGCTTTTGCTATTGAGTGCTTTATGGATGATATCGCAAAAGAGATCCATATGGATCCGCTGGAATTCCGCAGAAGGAATCTGATCCATGGGTATTATGAGGACGCTTATCTGAAACCGATCGCTGCAAATACAAATGGTATTTTTGAATGTCTGAAAAAGGGCGCTGAATATATACACTGGGATGAAAAACGTAAAGAATATGCAGATCAGACCGGACATATCCGAAGAGGCGTGGGTGTCGCTGTCTTTTCTTACAAGACAGGAGTATGGCCCATCTCCCTGGAGATCGCGGGCTGCCGCCTGTCCATGAATCAGGATGGAAGCGTACAGATGCAGATTGGCGCTACAGAGATCGGTCAGGGAGCAGATACGGTATTTTCCCAGATGGCTGCAGAGACGCTTCACATGGATGTAGAGAATATTCATATTGTGACTGTACAGGATACAGATGTAACGCCGTTTGACACGGGAGCCTATGCATCCAGACAGTCCTTTGTTACCGGAACAGCAGTAAAACAGTGTGCAGAGCAGCTTTATGATAAAATCCTTGCCTATGCTAAGACACTTCTGCCGGAGCAGGAGACCAGAGAACTGTCTATGGATCACGGCTGGATCTATGCCGGGGACGAGGCGGCGATCTCTCTGGAGGCAGTTGCCCAGGAGGCGTACTACAGCCTTTCCAATTCCTCAGTGCTTACCGCAGAGGTTTCTACGCAGGTAAAGAAAAATACACTTGCTTCCGGCTGCTGTTTCGCAGAGGTGGAAGTGGATATGAAACTGGGAACTGTTAAGATCCTCCATATCATTAATGTCCATGACAGTGGAAAGCTTCTGAATCCCCAGCTGGCAGAAATGCAGGTGCATGGAGGCATGTCCATGGGTATGGGATATGGAGTCAGCGAGCAGATCGTACTGGATGAAAAAACAGGAAGAATGTTAAACGGAAATCTTCTTGATTATAAACTTATGACAGCTCTGGACACACCGGACATCAAAGCAGACTTTGTGGAGCTTGAGGATCCTGAGGGACCATATGGGAACAAGGCTCTTGGAGAACCGCCTGCGATTCCGGGAGCACCTGCCATCCGGAATGCAGTTCTTCATGCAACAGGCGTGGCGTTTAATGAGAATCCTCTCACACCTCAGAAACTGATCGATGGATTCAAAAAAGCCGGACTGATCTGAAAGGGGGAACTGTTTTATGTATGATATCGAAAATTACTATAATGCAAAATCCGTTGGCGAGGCGGCGGCTCTTCTGAAGGAGCATCCGGATACCCGGATCATTTCCGGAGGGAGCGATGTGCTGATTAAGATCCGTGAAGGAAAGATGGCTGGAACTTCTCTTGTCTGTATCCGTGATATTAAAGAGATACAGGGTGTAAGTAAAAAAGATAACGGAGATATTTATATTGGAGCGGGAACAACTTTTTCTCATATTACCAATGATCCCATCATACAGGAGTGTATTCCGGTTCTTGGAGACGCGGTAGATCAGGTTGGAGGCCCTCAGATCCGCAATATCGGCACCATCGGAGGAAACATCTGCAATGGTGCAGTCAGCGCAGACAGCGCGCCTACAGTGTTTTCCCTGAACGCGCTTCTTCGTATTGAAGATGGAAACGGAGGAAGAACGGTTCCGGTAAGAGAGTTTTATCTGGGTCCGGGCCGTGTGGATCTGAAACGGGGAGAAATCCTGACACATGTGATCATTCCTGAAAAAGAATACAGGGGATATCACGGTCATTATATAAAGTATTCCATGCGTAAGGCCATGGATATCGCTACCCTGAGCTGTTCTGTAGTAAGCAGGGTGGATACAGAAAAAAAGATTCTGGAAGACGTACGCATTACCTTTGGCGTAGCAGCTCCGGTTCCTTTCCGGTGTGAAAAGACAGAAGCTGCTTTAAAGGGAATGTCTGTCGGTGAGAAGCTGTATCAGACAATAGAAGAAAGCGTCCGTCAGGAGATCAGTCCCAGAGATTCCTGGAGAGCCTCCAGAGAATTCCGTCTTCAGATTGGCGGAGAGATTGCAAAAAGGGCGCTGATCCGTACCGTAGAACTTGCAGGAGGTGACAGGAAATGATCAGGGATAAAGTTCTGGTAACATGTATTGTAAACGGAAAAGAAGTGGCGGAGTATGTAGATCCAAGAGAATCTCTTCTTGATATGCTGAGAAACCGTCTGGGACTTACTTCCGTCAAAAAAGGCTGTGAGGTTGGAGAATGCGGAGCCTGTACAGTAATCATTGACGGTGAGACCGTAGATTCCTGTATTTATCTGGCTGTATGGGCAGAGGGCAAAAATATCCGTACACTGGAAGGCCTTGAAAAAAATGGGGATCTTACCCGCATTCAGGAGGCTTTTATCGAGGAAGGAGCCATTCAGTGCGGCTTCTGCACTCCGGGGTTTGTAATGTCAGCCACCGTACTTCTGGAAAGAGGAGAAGTCCTTACCAGAGAAGCGATCAAAAAACACATGTCAGGTAATCTGTGCCGCTGTACCGGCTATCAGAATATCGTAAATGCCGTAGAAAAAGTCATGAAAGAAAATGCGGCGGAAAATGAAGGAGCTTAAGCTATGCCGCAGAACAGTATACTGGTTGTCCGGGGCGGAGGGGATCTTGCCAGTGGAGTGATCCACCGGCTTTTCCGCTGCGGCTACCGGGTTCTTATATTAGAAAGCAGAAAACCAAGCGCAATCCGCAGAGAAGTATCCTTCTGTGAAGCCGTCTATGACGGAGAAGCGTTTGTGGAGGGAGTTCTGAGCCACCGTATCCATCGTGTGGATCAGTGTGAAGAGATCTGGAAGCTGGGAGAAATCCCTCTTCTGGTGGACGAAGAAGGAACTGCGATCCGTACTTTAAAGCCGGATGCAGTGATCGATGGGATTCTTGCCAAAAAAAATATGGGTACCAGCCGGGAAATGGCGCCTTTGACCATTGCCCTCGGACCGGGATTTCTGGCCGGGGCAGACGTCGATTATGTGATTGAGACAAAAAGAGGTCATGATCTTGGCAGGATCATCGAGGAAGGCTGGGCGATCCCAAATACAGGGATTCCAGGTGAGATTGGCGGTTATGGAAAAGAGAGAGTGATCCATTCTCCGGCAGCCGGAGTAATCCATAATAAAGCGAAGATCAGCGATCTGGTAGAGAAGGGGCAGGAGATTGCTGTGATCCGGACAGAAGAGGGATTGGAAATTCCGGTGAATGCTTCTCTGTCCGGGGTGCTGCGCGGCATTATCCGGGAAGGCTATGAGGTTTTTCAGGGAATGAAGATCGCGGATATCGATCCCCGGAAAGAACAGAAAAAGAACTGCAATACCATTTCTGACAAGGCGAGATGTATTGCAGGAAGCGTGGTGGAAATTCTTTTATCAGAGGGAGTCCTTCCATGAAAAAGGGAATTCTGGAGCTTCTGGATATTGACATAAAAAATAAAAGAGTGATTTCTGTTGTCGGAGGAGGCGGCAAGACAAGCCTGATCTTCCGGCTGACAGAGGAACTGGTTTCACTCGGGAAAAGGGTGATTGTTACCACCACTACCCATATGGCGTATGAGCCGGAACGTCCCTTTTCCGAAAACGGAGAGCCGGAGAAGGTGAGAGAAGATATCAGGAAAGCCGGATATACGGTAGCGGGAACCCTTGAAGAGCAAAATAGCGGAAGAAACCAGAGAGATTCTGATGCAGACAGTGATACGTCCGGCGTCAGAACCGAAAGAGAAGAATCTTTTGTCTGTAAAATAAGAGGACTTCCTCCGGAAAGGCTTCAGGCGCTTCAAAAAGAGTGCGATATTCTTCTGATCGAAGCGGACGGCGCAAAACGTCTGCCCCTAAAGGTTCCTGCAGGCTGGGAACCGGTGATTCCGGATATGACAGATCTGGTTGTTGGAGTAACAGGTCTGGACTGTCTGGGAAAACGGATCATGGATACTTCACACCGACCGGAACTGACTGCAAAATTTCTTGGAAAGGATATCCGGGAAAAGGTAACAGAAGAGGATGTGGCAGAGATTGCAGGCTCCTTTTTGGCCCTTCGGAAAAATGTGGGTAAACGGGAATACCGGGTATTTCTGAATAAGACAGATACCCTGGAGGATCCAAAAGCAGCAGACAGGATTATAGAAATGCTGAAAAAAGAAAAGGTTTATGCTGCCTGCGGAAATCTGAAGTATGATATGCAGAAGAAGCTTGCAATCGTGATCCTTGCTGCCGGAAACAGCCGCAGATTCGGAAAGAACAAGCTTTTGTACCCCATTGAAGGGATTCCCATGTACCGGAGAGCTTTTCGTAAAACGCTTCTGGTGCAGAAGAAAATGAAGGAACAGATTCTTTCGGTTGCGGTGGTTACTCAGTATCAGGAGATCATGGATGAGGCAGAGAAGCTTGGTATAAAAACCGTATTAAATCCTCATCCGGAAGAGGGAATTTCCTCCTCCATGAAACTTGGACTTTTTCCGGAAGCAGATGCCTGTCTTTTTATGGTGGCAGATCAGCCCTGGTTAAGCGCGGAAACTCTGGAGGGGCTGATCCGCAGATTTCTGGAAAGCAGTAAAGGGATGGCGGCAGTGTCAAAAAACGGCGAACCGGGAAATCCCTGTATTTTCAGCCGGAAGTATTATGGCAGACTGATGGAACTTACCGGGGACAAAGGGGGAAAAAGAGTGCTGAAAGCCCATCCGGAAGATGTGGTTTTATATGAAATTGAAAATGAAAAAGAGCTTACAGATGTGGATCAGCCTCTGTAGGCTCTTCTTTTTACCGGGGCTGAGCCGGTGGTCGTGATTGTCCGGATTAGTTTGTCTTAGTTCTTTTATTCAGTTCCGGGAGAACGGTCAGCAGCATTGTCAGGAAGCAGGCGCAGCCGCCGATCAGGTTGGATACAGGCTCTGCCCAGAATACGCCGTTTACGCCCAGATTTCCTGTACGGGGCAGAAGCACGGTAAGGGGAACCACAATGATTACTTTACGGAAAATAGAAAAAAAGGTGGCGTACCGGGCTTTTCCAAGAGCTACGAATACACTTTGTCCGGCAAACTGCAAAGCCATAAAGCAAAATCCGAAAAAATAGATATGGAGAGCGGGCGTGCCTTTGGCGATAAGCTCCGGCTGGCTGTTAAAGATCCGGATAAAAAATTCCGGGAATAACTTCAGGATTCCCCATATTGCCAGAGTATAGGCGACGCAGAGTCCTGTGACAAAGCCAATGGCCTTTTTTACCCGCTGATAAGCCTTTTCACCATAATTAAAACTCATGACCGGGGAAGCGCCGCTGGTAAGTCCATTGACCGGGGTGGTGGTGATCTCACGGATGGAATTCAGTACAGTCATGATTCCCACATAAAGGTCTCCTCCCCAGGTTTGCAGGGTAGCGTTGCAGAAGATCTGCACCAGACTGTTGGTAAAGGCCATCATGAAGCCGGAAATCCCCAGAGACATAATGTTTTTTACCCGTGTCCATTTCAGCGTCATGGCATCTTTTTTCAGATGAAGGACAGCCTTTTTTCCGGTAAGGAATCTGAAAACCCACAGAGCGGAACACATCTGAGAAAGAACGGTTGCCGTAGCAGCTCCCTTTACACCCATGTGAAATACAAAAATAAACAGGGGATCCAGAATGATATTCAGAACCGCTCCGATCAGAATTGTCATCATTCCCATATTTCCGAATCCCTGGCTGTTGATAAAAGGATTCATTCCCAGAGTGACCATCACAAACAGAGTGCCAAGAAGATAGATGCGGATATAGTCCCGGGCATAGGGATAGGTAAGGTCACTTGCTCCAAAGGCATAAAGAACCGGGCGGTAAAACAGGTATCCCAGAAGCATGAGAGCTGCTCCGGTAAGAAGCAGCATGGAAAAGGTATTTCCCATAAGGCGTTCTGCCTCGTCGGTATTTCCACGCCCCCGTTCCATGGAACAGAGAGGGCTTCCTCCGTTGCCGAAGAGGTAGGTAAATGCTGTGATCAGTGTGATCACAGGAAAGCAAATGCCCACGCCGGTCAGGGCTGTTGTGCCAACCTGAGGGATCCGGCCGATATAGATTCGGTCTACGATATTATAAAGGAGGTTCAGAATCTGTGCCAGCGTCATGGGAACAGCCACCTCCAGAATGTTTCGGTATACATTTCCTTTGGAAAAATCAGTCTGATGTATATTCATAAGTTCACCTCGGATAAAATCTCTCTGTTTATTATATACCATATGGCTGAAAAAACAAGAATCCTGAAAAAAACTGCTGATTTTGAATAAAAAATAACCACACCAGTCCACAAATAAAAACAAATAAAAACCACAATTATAATCTGGCTTTTCTGTTGATTTTACTTGTATTTTAAATGGAAAGCAGGTATACTGGTAGTAAATACAACAACAGACAAATTTCTGGTAGGAAAAGTGGGAGGTATTATGGCTGAGAATTATAACGGCATGGCAGTCGGCGTATTTGAACTGGATAATCTGGTTGCCTGTTTTGTAGCGCTTGACGCTGCATCCAAGGCAGCAAATGTAAAGATCCAGAGTGTGGAGCGTAACCGTCTGAAAAGCGGCGCCTGTGTCAAAATAAGAGGTTCTGTTTCTGATGTAAATGCAGCTATGGAGGTGGCTCTTGAAACAGCGAAGTCTCTTGGGGAAATTGTAAGTCACACGATCATCGCTTCTCCGACAGAGGATACGGAGACAGCGCTTGCAATGACTATTAACAAATAATTCTGGATAAAGCGAGGAAATCATTATGAGATATGGAGCATTTGGACTGGTAGAAGTACTGGGAAGCAGCAATGCCATCCTGGTGATCGATCAGATGCTGAAGACATCTGACGTAGCCTTTCGTACCTGGAATACAAAATGCGGCGGTCACGCTACGGTATTTTTGAGCGGCGATGTTTCCGCCGTGACAGCAGCTGTCGAAAGCGTAAAGGGCAATCCTCCCTGTGAGGTCATTGCGGCAGCGGTGATCTCCAATCCTTCTGAGGAGACCGTACGTCTGGTAGAAGAGGAAGCGGAAAAGCATCATTTTAATAAATAAACAAAAAATCCCGGCATGTTCCAATGGCGTTGAGATGCGTACACTGGAACATCTTCCGGGATTTTTTATTTCTGATTTTTTTACAGATGAATGGTGGTTCCTGTTTTTCCCTGGATTCCGTCTTTTGCTTTTTCCAGAAGAGTGATCATGGCAGTACGTCCCTTGCCGGAAGAAGCGAAATCCATGGCTGCCTGAACCTTTGGAAGCATGGAGCCGGCGGCAAAGTGTCCTTCGTCCACATATTTTTTGGCTTCCTCTACTGTAAGGTCACTGAGCCATTCCTCATTTTCCTTACCAAAGTTAATAGCAACCTTTTCTACTGCAGTCAGGATAATCAGCATATCTGCATCCAGTTCTTTGGCGAGAAGGCAGCTGGCAAAATCCTTGTCGATCACGGCAGAAGCGCCCTTCAGATGGTCTCCCTGAAGCGTCACAGGGATTCCGCCGCCGCCGCAGCAGATGACGATCTTATTAGCGTCTACAAGGCTGTTGATGGCATCCTGTTCTACAATCTCCACAGGTTTGGGAGAAGCTACTACACGACGGTAACCGCGTCCTGCATCTTCTTTTGTGATGTAACCGTATGCTTTTTCTGCATGTTCCGCCTCTTCTTTTGTCATAAAATGCCCGATCGGCTTACTGGGATCCTGGAAGGCGGGATCTTCCGGATCTACCCGTACCTGTGTGACAACTGTTACAACAGGGGTGCGAACAAATCCTCTTTTGCGGAGCTCTTCGCGAAGCGCATTCTGAAGATCATATCCGATATATGCCTGGCTCATTGCCACGCATACGGACAGGGGGGTATTTGGCTGGCTGGCATCTTCCCGGGAAAGCGCTGCCATAGCGTTGTTGATCATACCTACCTGGGGTCCGTTCCCATGAACCACAACTACCTGATGTCCGTCTTCGATCAGGTCGCAGAGCGCCTTTGCTGTTGTTTTTACAGCTGTCATCTGTTCCGGGAGGGTATTCCCCAATGCATTTCCTCCCAGTGCAATAACGATTCGTTTACGCTTATACATGTAAAAACCTCCTGAATGATAAGAAAAGAGAAGGGCCTTGCAGAACAATGCTCCACAGGCCCTGTTACTCTTTTAGAAGAATTTATTTAAGGATTCTCGGCGCTGCTTTTACTTCCAGTTTTTTGAGGATATCCTGAGGTTTCTCAAACTTGGACAGCATAATCATAGCGGCGATTACATATGGTTTAAAGCTTGCTTCTTTATAAAGCGGGATTCTGTAGCGGTCAAATACACTTGCATCAACTTCGCCTGTCTCGCAGCTTACGCCTGTGATGTCAGCCGGCAGGCAGTGCAGATAGAGCGCTTTGCCGTCTTTTGTTGTTTTCATAAGCTCTTCGGTACAAGCCCAGTCTTTGTGCTGTGCGTTCTGAGCAAGAAGTTCTTTTTCCAGTTTGTCGATTCCGTCGAAATCGCCTTCGCCGTAAAGATCGGTACGTTTTTCCATAGCTGCGAAAGGAGCCCAGCTCTTCGGATAAACGATATCAGCATCCTTGAATGCTTCTTCCATGCTGTTTGTCTTTGTGAAGGAACCGCCGGTAGCTTCAGCATTTTTCTTTGCGATCTCTTCGATTTCAGGCATTACGTCATATCCTTCCGGATGAGCAAGGACAACGTCCATACCGAAACGTGTCATAAGACCGATAACACCCTGAGGAACAGAAAGCGGTTTTCCGTAGGAAGGAGAGTATGCCCATGTCATGGCAAGCTTTTTGCCTTTCAGGTTTTCAACACCGCCGAATTCATGGATGATGTGGAGCATATCAGCCATACACTGTGTCGGATGGTCGACATCACACTGAAGGTTTACAAGAGTCGGTCTCTGCTCCAGGATACCGTCGTTATTTCCCTCTGTTACAGCGTCCATAAACTCTTTCTGATAAGCGTGGCCCTTGCCGATATACATATCGTCACGGATACCGATTACGTCAGCCATGAAGGAAACCATGTTTGCAGTTTCACGAACAGTCTCGCCGTGAGCGATCTGGGATTTTTTCTCATCCAGATCCTGAACCTCAAGACCAAGAAGGTTACATGCAGATGCAAAAGAGAAACGTGTTCTTGTGGAGTTGTCACGGAAGATAGAGATTCCGAGACCGCTCTCAAATACTTTAGTGGAAATGTTATTTTCTCTCATGAAACGGAGAGCGTCGGCAACGGTAAATACGGCTTCAAGCTCGTCGTCTGTCTTATCCCACGTCCAGAAGAAATCGTTGTTGTACATTTCCTTGAAGTTAAGACTGTTCAGTTTGTCGATATAATCCTGTAATGTTTTCATGTAAAATCTCCTTATTTATATAGTTTAATTAATATTTATATTTAGATAATACAACTAAATGCGGGGCTCACTTCTCTGTAAAATTACTTGCAGTAGGAGGCCGGAAGAGCAGCGTAAACAGCAGCGCATCTTACCAGGTCGACCTTCCATGTTTTTTCGTTCGGAGCATGAGCCTGTGCCTCGGCGCCCGGTCCGAAACCGATGCATGGGATTCCGTTACGTCCCATAATAGAAACACCGTTTGTAGAGAAAGTCCATTTATCTGTAAGCGGACGGGCCTTTCTCATGGCTTCTGTCTCAGCGTTTCCAAGTCTTGCCTCACCGTAAAGATTTTTATAAGCGTCCTCAAGCGCTTTTGTTACCTTGTGATCCTTCGGGATCGCCCATGTGGGGAAGTAGCACTCGATCTCATATACGCAGCCGGTGTAGGAAGGACGGTCATAGTTGTACATGGAAACAACAACGTCATCGCCGTATTTCTTAACGCTTGGCAGAGCGCGGATCTCGTCCAGACAGCTTTCCCATGTTTCGCCAAAGGTCATACGTCTGTCAAGAGATACTGCACAGGAGTCTGCAACTGCACAGCGGCTTGGAGAGGTGTAGAAGATCTGGGAGCAGGTAACAGTACCGCGTCCAAGGAATCTTGCCTCTTCCCAGTCCGGATTATATTTCGGATTCAGCATTTTTACAAGACCTTTGATCTCTGTTTCATCAGCGTCGTCATTTTCGTTAAGAGCACGGACATCCTGAAGGATATCAGCCATTTTGTAGATTGCGTTATCACCGCGTTCCGGAGCAGAACCATGGCAGGAAACGCCTTTGACGTCAATGCGGATCTCCATACGTCCGCGCTGTCCTCTGTAAATACCGCCGTCAGTTGGTTCTGTGGAAACAACGAATTCCGGGCGGACCTTGTCTTCGTTTATGATGTACTGCCAGCACAGACCGTCGCAGTCTTCTTCCTGAACAGTCCCCACAACCATGATCTTGCAGCCTTCCGGGATCAGATCCAGGTCTTTCATGATCCTTGCGCCGTAAACAGCAGATACAAGTCCGCCGCACTGGTCGGATACACCGCGTCCGCCGATTTCTTCGTCTGTTTCATATCCTTCGTACGGATCGAATGTCCAGTTTTCGATGTTTCCGATACCTACTGTGTCAATATGTGCATCGTAAGCAATGATCTTATCGCCGGTACCCATGTATCCGATCACGTTGCCCTGAGGATCGATTACAACCTCGTCAAAGTCCAGTTTTTTCATCTCGGCAGCAATAGTCTCAATGTGGGCTTTTTCATCGCAGCTTTCTCCCGGATTTTTTACGATGGCTCTTAAAAATCTGGTCATATCCTCCAGATAATTCTGAGCAGCTTCGTTAATTTTTGCATAGTCCATTGTAAATACCTCCCATAATAAATTGATGAATTAGTAAGTTTTTTCTTTATGATCGTTCTGCAGGACAGAAAAGAATATCCGGCAGTTATTTGCTTAAGGATTCGTCTGTTCCGTAAAGACCGTCCCATACGATTTCACGATAGCGGACAGGATCTGTATCACCCTCTGTAGAGATCACAAGAACATTGGAGTTTTCGTCCAGCTTCAGCGCTTCTTTAAGATCAGCTGCATCTGCATCATGAAGAGCAGTATAGCAAAGTCCAAGAGGAACGGAGCCGGATTCGCCGGAAACAATATGCGGATCGTTTTCAAGAGGATTTGCATAAATTCTGGTTGCTTTTGCGCTCATCCAGTCCGGACAGGATGCAAACACGGTTACATGATTTCGTAAAATATCCCATCCGATAGTATTTCCTTCCCCGCAGGCAAGACCAGCCATAATGGTCTGAAGATCTCCTGTAACATTGACAAGATCTCCTGTTTTTTCCATAGCAGAGCGGTAGAGACAATCTGCAGCGCCTGCTTCACATACCACCATAACCGGAGGATTTTCTTTGTATTTATTGGCGAAGTAGCCGACAACCGCGCCTGCCAGAGAGCCAACGCCTGCCTGTACAAACACATGAGTAGGACGGTCGACGCCCTGTTCCTTCAGCTGCTGATCAGCTTCTCTTACCATGGTGCCGTATCCCTGCATAATCCAGGAGGGAATTTCTTCATAACCTTCCCATGCAGTGTCCTGAACAATGATACCGTGTTCTGTTTTGGCAGCTTCTGCGGCAGCCATTCTTACACAGTCGTCATAGTTGCATTCTTCTATGGTAACAGTAGCGCCTTCTTTGGCGATGTTGTCAAATCTTGTTTTTGTGGTTCCCTTCGGCATTCTTACAACCGCTTTCTGACCAAGACGGTTGGCAGCCCATGCAACGCCCCGTCCGTGGTTTCCGTCTGTAGCGGTAAAGAAAGTAGCCTGACCAAATTCTTCTCTTAATTTTTCGGAAGAAAGAACGTTGAAGGGAAGCTCGCTGATATCACGTCCAAGTTCTTTAGCTATGTAACGTCCCATTGCATAAGAACCGCCCAGAACCTTAAATGCATTAAGTCCGAAACGATAAGATTCATCTTTACAGAAAATATTTTTTACTCCAAGGTAGGAAGCAAGAGCAGAAAGTTTCTGAAGCGGAGTTACGGTATACTGTGGGAAGCTTTTGTGAAACTCATTTGCTTTTGCTACATTTTCCTCGGACATAAGATCCAGGAATCTGTCATCAGATTTCGGTACCTGATTAACAGTCCATTTTAATCCTTCCGTCATTTGAAAAACCCTCCTTAAAAATTTTAATTAGTGCTAATTAATTTCCATTCGCTTATGTCTATCATATCATATTTACAGGATTTTGCAATAGGAAATACAAAAATATTTAGGTTTTTCAAAAAAAATTTAGCAACCTTGAAGAGACTGTACTGCTATGTTAAAATGGAAACAAATTAAGGGTATAAAAAAGGAGGAAAAGAAAACAGCATGGCAGTTTTTCGGGCGTTTCGGGCATTGCGTCCCACTACAGAAAAAGCAGCAGAAGTAGCGGCTCTTCCCTATGATGTGGTTGGCAGGGAAGAAGCTCGTCTGATTGGAGAAAAGAACCCGGATTCGTTTCTTCATGTGGATCGTGCAGAGATGGATCTTCCGGAGGAAACAGATCTTTATGATGGATGTGTATATGAAAAAGCGGCAGAGAATCTGAAGGGTATGGAAGAGAAGGGAATCCTCATCCAGGATGAAACTCCCTGTTATTATATTTACGAGCTTACCAGAAAAGGAAAAATACAGACAGGTATTGCAGGCTGCTGTTCCATTGATGAATATATGGAAGGAACGATAAAAAGACATGAGCTTACCAGAGAGGATAAGGAGCAGGACCGTATCCGGCATGTGGATGTGTGTGATGCAAATACAGGTCCTATTTTTCTTGCGTGCAGGTATTCGGACAGGCTTCTTGACCTGGTCGGGACATGGAAAGAGGAGTACAGCCCGGTATATGATTTTACGGCGGAAGATGAGATCGGGCATCGTGTATGGGTGATCGATGAAAAAGATCAGTGTGAAATGATAAAAAAGGAATTTCAGGAGATTCCTTCTCTTTATATTGCGGACGGTCATCATCGTGCAGCATCTGCAGTAAAGGTAGGGCAGAAAAGAAGAGCGGAGAACCCCGGTTATACAGGAGAGGAAGAATTTAATTATTTTCTGTCTGTAGTATTCCCGGCAGAGCAGCTGACTATTCTTGCCTATAACCGTGTGGTGAAGGATCTGAACGGCATTGCAGAAAAAGCATTTATCGGCAGTCTGAAATTTAATTATGAACTTATGATCATGCCGGGCTTTCCCTGTAAACCGGTGGAAAAACACTGTATGGGAATGTATGTAGGCGGCGAGTGGTACCATCTGAAGGCCTGGGAAGATATTTATAAAGATCTGGATGTTGTAGAGCAGCTGGATGTATCTCTTCTTCAGGAAAAGGTTCTGGATCCGGTTTTGGGGATCAAAGATCCGAGAACAGATGAACGGATCCGGTTTGTGGGAGGAAATCATAAGCTGAAAGAACTTCAGAACATGGCAGATGAAACAGGTGGTGCAGCTTTTGTTATGTATCCTACTTCTATGGAAGATCTGATGCAGATCGCGGATGAGGGTAAACTTATGCCTCCAAAATCCACATGGTTTGAGCCAAAGCTGAGAAGCGGGCTTTTTATTCATAAGTTAAGCTGATATGAAGTATAATTAACAAATGACAATAATTGTATAAATTTACACAAAAATTAAGACAACTCCTGTTGCGATTTGCATATTTTTACAATTGATTTTTGGATTTCATATGCTATAATTCCGATATCAAAAATCTTAGATGGGGGTGTTGATATTGGAACTGTTGCTATGTATTCCATTTGCAGGTCTGCTGCTGTGTATTGCTGTGATGCCGTTGCTTAAGGGCGAATGGTGGGAAGCTCATCAGCCGCTGGTTGTGGGATTTTGGATCTTGATGATGATCGTGCCGTTTGCTTTTGTCTATGGGCCTCACAGAGCTGCAGAAACAGTACTGGAATGTACAGTTAATGATTATCTTACATTTATTATTCTTCTGTTCGGACTTTTTTGTGTGTCCGGCAATATAACAATGGAAGGAGATTTTGCCGGTTCACCAAGGATCAACGTAGGTCTGCTTGCACTGGGAACTCTTCTTGCAAGCTGTATTGGAACCACAGGAGCCAGTATGCTGATGGTTCGTCCGGTGATCAAAATGAATTCCTGGAGAAAGAGAAAAAGCCATATTATGGTATTCTTTATTTTTATGGTATCCAATATGGGAGGCTGTCTCACGCCTATTGGAGATCCGCCGCTTCTTATGGGGTTCATGCGTGGGGTACCGTTTTTCTGGAGCATGCATCTGCTTCCGGTTCTGCTCTTTAATATGGTGATCCTTTTGTTTGTTTTTTATCATCTTGACAAATGGGCCTACAGAAAGGATATTGCCCGGGGAAGAAAACCGGATATCAGCAAACCGGGTACAGAATTCCGTATTGATGGACTGCATAATATTGTTTTTCTGGTCATGATCGTAGCTGCGGTGATCTTAAGCGGCGTTCTTCCGGGAATGCCGGCATTTCAGGATGCAGCAGGTAATGTAAAAGGAATCCGTATTTTTGGTGAAGTTACACTGACTTTTCCGGCTCTGATCGAGATCGCACTGATCCTTCTTGCTGCATGGCTTTCTTTTAAGACTACAAAAAGTGAGATCAGAAGGAGAAATCATTTTACCTGGGGAGCCATTAAAGAGGTAGCAGTTTTGTTTGTTGGTATTTTTATCACCATGCAGCCGGCGCTGATGCTTCTGAAAGCAGTTGGACCAAATCTGGGTGTTACAGAGCCATTCCAGATGTTTTGGGCTACAGGAGCGCTGTCCAGTTTTCTGGATAATACCCCTACCTATCTGGTGTTTTTGACAACTGCAGGAACTTTGGGATTTAGTCATGGAATTGCTACTTCTCTGGGGACTGTTCCGGTAAAAGTGCTTTCTGCAATCTCCTGCGGAGCTGTATTTATGGGAGCCAATACCTATATTGGAAATGCACCGAACTTTATGGTAAAATCTATTTCCGATGAAAATGGTGTGAATATGCCGTCATTTTTTGGCTACATGCTCTGGTCTTTAGTGTTCCTTGTACCTGTATTTGTAATTGATATGCTGGTATTCTTTATATAAGGGGGGCAGACAGATATGGATGAAAAACAGAAAAAATATACAGAGCTTGCCAATCGGATCTACGATCTTGACGGTGAGGTTTATGAATGTGTAGGTTCTTCCCTTGGCCGTACTTTTACCGGAGGAAGAGAAACAACTGTCCGTACTTTGAGTATGCTGATGTATACTAAACCGGATGGGCATCTTCTTCGAAGCGAACTGGCACTGATCAGCAATATGGCCCGTACTATTTCGGACAAGGAAGAAAAATCCCGTCTGATGAGAAAATATAACGATATCCTTAAAGAGGTGGAAGCTCTTCCGGATGGATTTGGAAGGGTGGATATTCTGGATCAGGAACGGCTTTCTCTGAATCTTGCAGCGGGAAGAGAAAAAATGTCCAAAGATGATCATCTGGTGATCTGTATCAGCCGTACCCATGGCAGTGCAGGAAATGATATTGGATTTGAACTGGCAGATGAACTGAAGATCAATTATTATGACGTGGAAATATTTGACCAGGTTCTGAAACGTCTGGAGGCAGATAAGGATGCGGTCAACGATGCAGAGAATTTTGTGGAATTTAACAAATACACAAAGAAAAAGAAACTGACGATGAAGGAAAGATTTCGTGAGTTCAGCCGTTATCATGGGCTTAATAAGCAGGATGCTGTGTTTTTTAATATGAGCGATCTGATCTGCAGCCTGGCAAAAACAGAGGATTGCATCATTATGGGACGCTGTGCAGATATGATACTGAAAAACAACCATATTCCTCATATCAGTCTTTTTATCAGCGCACCATTTTCTATGCGTGCACAGCATACAATGGAAGTTCGAAATATGAACCTGAAACAGGCTGTGCGCTTTTTGAAAAAAATGGACAGACGGCACAGAAAATATTATGAGTTTTACACGGGAGAAAAATGGGGAAAACCTGAAAATTATGATCTGTGTATCAACAGCGCCAATTATGGAATGAGAGAAACCATTGATGTGATAAAAAGAATGATTACGGGATAAAATATTCCCCGGCAAATGGATGATATGTTTTCTGTTAAATGTCAGAAAAATATCAGACCGGAGCCGGGGAGTTTTTTATTTATTTACATCAATATAACTATAAAGAGTGTATTTGGAAATTCCAAAATAATTAGCAACCTTATCACCGGATTTGGTGATAAGGAAAGCACCGGAATCATTCAGGAACTGGATGGCAGTTACTTTATCATCTTTATTCATCAGGGCTACCGGTTTTCCTACAAGGGCTACGGATTCCTCGATCAGGTGATCCAGAAGATCGTTGACATTATGGGTGATCTCCTTTGGTTTTTCTTCTGTATTTACAGGTGTTACCAGATCGTGAAGTGCACTTTCGATCATGGTAAGCCTGGAAATATCATAATTGATACCAAATACATAGTGCAGACTTCCGTCATCATCCCGGATATAGGAGGTGCTGCATTTAAGGATCTTGCCGTCAGAAGTTTTCATCAGATAGCCGGCATGATCTTTTAGATCATCTGGATGGATATCATCCGGTTTTTTGTTCTTATGAATGTGCCGGATCACATCAAAAACTGCATTGGATGGTCCGTCCCCTACACCTCTGTTTGTTACATGGCCATTTTCAATATATACGATGGAAGTTTCTGGATCATTTGTTTTCAGGTCATGGATGACTACCTCGCAGTCAGGTCCAAACTGACAGGCAATATCGTGAGCAATCTGTTTTAATACAGTAAGCCGTCCCATATACTTACCTCCTCTTTTTTTACCTTTAATATAACATAATAAAATGAAAATAAAAAGTTTTTTTACGAAAAAATTTATGTAAGCCTGAATAATTTTAAAACCGCACAGGGGAAACAGTTGAAGAAAACAGAAAAGAATGGTATATTGAAAAAAAACCAGAAATCGGGGGTGTAGTTTTATGAAATATTTGCTGAAAAATGGTACAGTTGTTTCTGGAGAGGGAGTCAGGCAGGCGGATGTCCTGATCGATGGAGAAAAGATCGCAGCAGTAGGCTGGAATCTTGAATCAGAAGGGGCAGAGGTTCTTGATATGACAGGGAAGCTTTTGTTTCCGGGTTTTATTGACGGTCATACACATTTTGATCTGGAAGTGGCAGGAACAGTTACAGCAGATGATTTTGAGACTGGAACGAGGGCTGCCATCCTTGGAGGAACCACTTTTGTAGTGGATTATGCTTCCCAGGATAAAGGCGGGCATACATTGAAAGAAGGCCTGGAAAAATGGCATAAAAAAGCAGATGGAAAATGCTCCTGTGATTACTCTTTCCATATGTCCGTAGTTGAATGGAATCCAGAAACAGAAGCAGAGATCCAGGATATGATCGATGAAGGAATCACAAGTTTTAAGCTTTATATGACTTATCCTGCTATGATCGTCAATGACTGTGATCTGTATAAGATACTGAAAAAACTGGGACAGTGCGGATGCTTTGCGGGGGTTCACTGTGAAAATGCAGGTGTGATCGACGCATTAATCGCTGAAGCAAAGAAAGAAGGACGCCTGGGACCGGAAAACCATCCGCTGGTCCGTCCGGATACCATGGAAGCAGAGGCTGTTCACAGGCTTCTTGTGATTGCGAAAGAAGCAGATGCTCCGGTAATGATCGTTCATCTTACAAATAAAAAAGCATATGAAGAAGTGATGGAAGCAAGGAAAAAAGGACAGATCGTATATGCGGAAACCTGTCCTCAGTACCTGCTTTTGGAGGACAGTGTTTATTCAAAACCGGATTTTGAGGGAGCAGTTTATGTATGTGCGCCTCCGATCCGCAAAAAAGAGGATCAGGACTGTTTATGGGAAGCCCTTGGAAACGAAGAGATCCAGACGGTTGCCACCGATCAGTGCAGCTTTAGCCTGGAACAGAAGGCTATGGGAAAAGAGGACTTTACAAAAATTCCCGGTGGTCTTCCAGGAGTACAGACCAGAGGAACCCTCCTTTATACCTATGGAGTCAAAACAGGAAAGATCACAGAAATGCAGATGTGTAAATTTTTAAGCGAAAATCCGGCAAAACTTTACGGTGTTTATCCAAGGAAGGGTGTGATCCAGGAAGGAAGCGACGCGGATATCGTTGTTCTTGATCCATCGAAAGAAAGCGTGATCTCAGCTAAAACCCATGCATACAATACCGATAACAACCCCTTTGAAGGATTTAAACTCGGCTGCGCGATCGACGATGTATTCTTAAGAGGCCATCATGCAGTGGCAGAGGGGGAACTGAAAGAAGAAAAACTGGGAACATTTATCCGAAGAGAAAAAAATATGCTGTGATTTTTGTTTGTGGGGGAGGCCGTAAAAATTCGTCCTTCCCCACAAACATAACTTTAAAGATTTATATTAATATTCTGCTCTTTGATATTATGTTTTTTTGCATATCCGGTAAGGATCAGCGTCAAAGCGCCGTCGCCTGTTACGTTGCAGGCGGTACCGAAGCTGTCCTGAAGTGCAAAGATTGTAAGCATCAGAGCTGTGCCGGTTTCGTTAAAGCCAAGAACACCTGTGATGATTCCGAGAGATGCCATAACGGTACCTCCGGGAACACCGGGAGCTCCAATGGCAAATACGCCAAGAAGGAGACAGAAAAGAACCATAGTTCCTGCTGACGGAGTGGAGCCGTACAGGATCTTGGAGATCGTCATACAGAAGAATACTTCTGTAAGAACAGATCCGCACAGATGGATGTTTGCAAAAAGAGGAATACCAAACTGTACCATATCTTTACGAAGCGGCTTTGCTTTGTCTGCACACTGAAGAGCAACTGCAAGTGTTGCTGCAGAGGACATGGTTCCTACTGCAGTAAGATAGGCGGGACCGTAGCAGCGTACCACATCCCAGGGATTTTCTTTGGAATAGATACCTGCCAGTACATATAAAAGTGCCATCCAGATAAAGTGACCGATCAGAACGATCACGATAACCTGAAGGAATACAGGGAACTGCTTGGTTATAGATCCTTCATAAGCCAGACCACAGAAGGTAAGTGCGATAAAGAATGGAAGGATCGGAATGATCACTTTGGATACGATGGAAAGGACGACAGCCTGAAATTCATCCAGGATTCCGGTGATCATTTTGGATTTGTTCCAGGTTGCTGCAAGACCTACCATAATGGAAAAAACAAGGGCACTCATAACAGACATGATCTGTGGGATCGCAAGTTCAAACACAACAGGAGGAAGTTCCTTTAATCCTTCTACATCTGTAACGATGGAAAGATGCGGGATCAGGGCATATCCTGCTGCTGTTGAAAAAAGTGCTGCTCCGATAGAGGAAGCATATGCGATCGCAATGGCAACACCCAGCATACGGGAAGCGCTGTTTCCAAGCTTTGTGATGGACGGTGCGATAAAACCAATAATAATCAGCGGTACACAGAAATTGATCACCTGTCCAAGAATATATTTCAATGTTACGACTACATTCAGGACGCCTGCAGTAAAGGATGAGCCATCTGTGGAATTCAGAATAAGACCGATCACAATTCCAAGGATAACTCCTACAAGAAGTTTAAATGGAAGACTTTTAAAAAAGCTGTTTTTTTTCATAAGATGATAATCCCCCTTCAAAAAATGATTTTCAGCATTCCTGATTTACGTTTACACGGTCGATCATGATATTTAATATTTCAGTGTCTGTGGAACGCATTCCTACTCGACCGATATAGCCCATGCTCTTGATGGTTTCTTCTACATCACCGCGGATAATACCTTCCCCGGGAAGAAAGCTTTTATTCTGAATGCTCAGATGGAATGCCATCAGGGCTGCGTCTACAGAGGAGGCGATCTTTGCTGCACAGGATGGCTTGGCTCCGTCACATACGATACCGCCGATATTTCCCAGTGTATTGATGATGGTCAGAGATACCTGCTGATAGCTTCCGCCATACATGTAAGTGATTCCGGCGCCGGCTCCGCAGGCTGCACTGACAGCGCCGCAGTATGCGGAAAGACTTCCAATATAATATTTCTGGTGGATGGCAATCAGGTTGCTGACAACAAGAGAACGATAAAGCTTTTCCCTGGAAACCTCCCATTCTTCTGCATAGGCGATAACAGGGAGAGAAACCGTCATTCCCTGATTTCCGCTGCCGGAATTGATCACAACAGGCATGGAACAGCCGCCCATACGTGCATCACTTCCTGCCGCTGCTCTGGCGCAGGCTCTGGTAGTGATGCCTTTTCCCCAGACATGCATAAGGGTTTTGCCGATCTGAGCACCATAATTGTTGTCGAGACCTTCCTGGGAAATTGCAGTGTTCATACGGATCTGACGTTCCAGGATCTCCTTTACGTCTGCGATGATCACCTGATCGGCAAAATCCAGGATATCTTTTACAGTAAGCCTGGATTTGTCAATGGCAGAATCTGTCTTTTCCTCCTCTGTTTCCCTGGAAAGAAGCACCTGGCCATCTTTTACGATCCGGGTGATGTTGGTATGCTGATCTACGATGGTAACCTCAGCAAAATGCTGTCCTTTGACTACTTTGGCCACAATATAAAGGTTTGATACTCCTTCTGCCAGAGTACAGGAGCAGATCTTTTTTTCTACCAGATCTCTTGTTTTTTCGATATGTTCCGGTCGTATTTCTTCCAGAACCTCCAGAGCTTTGTCGGCATTACCGCCCACCACGCCCAGAACAGCTGCCACGTCGATTCCTTTCAGACCTCCTGAATTAGGAACAGTGACGCCTTTTACATTTTTGATGATGTTTCCGCTTAACTGCATTTCAATGGTATCCGGAAATTCGCCCAGGATCTGTCGGGCTTTTGCCGCTGCATAGGCAATGGCAATAGGCTCAGTACATCCCAGAGCGGGAACAAGTTCATGCTTCAGAATAGCCAGATAGTTTGCATATAATGCAGAATCCATATTATCCTCCCTCCTGTGAGGCGTATTCAGACAGGATTTCTGACTGTACACCGCACTAAGTATTATGGGGCTAGTATAATATAAAATATATTCTAAATCAATCATTATACAAAATAACTACAAAAAAACAAAAAACATGTAATTGATTGTGCGTCTTGCTTGTTTACCGGAAGATGATATGGTAAAATAAGAACATTCACCGGACTTTTAAGGGTAAACCTGCGAAGAATGGATGTGAGAGAGAAACAGAAAAGAGAGTATTGCTGCAGGAAAAATGCAGTATTTCTGTACATATCCCCGGTGTCTGTCTGGCATCGGGTTTTTATTTTACAGAAGATCCCAAATAGAAAACGATCGGACACGGATGGAAAAACAGGAGAGGAGATGTGATATGGAAACAAGAATCGCAGTGATTGCCATTATTGTAGAAGACAGGGATAAAAGTGAAGAACTGAACCGGATCCTGCATGATTATGGAGAGTATATAGTAGGAAGGATGGGAATTCCCTACCGTTCAAAAGGCGTTTCCGTAATCAGTGTGATCCTGGATGCACCTCAGGAAAAGATCAGCGCCTTATCCGGTAAGCTGGGAATGTTAGAGGGGGTATCCAGTAAAACTGTATATTCCAAAATACCGGAGAAAAATCTATGAAAGAACTGATCGATAAACTTTATCTAACACAGACTCTGGACAGAGAGGAACTGATTTTTCTGATATCCCAAAGAAACAGAGATACAGAACTGTATGCCAGAGAGCTGGCACGGAAGGTCCGGGAAAAAGTCTACGGAAACAGGATTTTTATCAGAGGGCTGATCGAATTTACCAATTACTGCAAAAATGACTGCTATTACTGCGGTATCAGAAGAAGCAATAAAAATGCAGCCAGGTATCGTCTTACCAAAGAGGACATTCTCGACTGCTGCCGGCAGGGATACGGTCTGGGCTTTCGGACCTTTGTGCTGCAGGGGGGAGAGGACGGATATTTTACGGAGGAAAGACTTACCAATCTGATCCATGAGATAAAAGAGAGATATCCGGACTGCGCGCTGACTCTTTCTGTTGGGGAAAAGACGGAGGAACAATACAGAGCTTTTCGTGAAGCAGGAGCAGACCGCTATCTTCTCCGGCATGAAACAGCAGATAAGGATCATTATCGTATCCTTCATCCGGAACCTCTTTCCCTGGAAAACAGGAAACACTGCCTTGAGATACTCAAAAAGCTTGGGTTTCAGACCGGAGCAGGCTTTATGGTAGGCTCCCCGGGCCAGACTCCGGAAACACTGGCAGAGGATTTTCTGTTTTTAAAAAAGCTGGATCCGGAAATGGTGGGGATCGGACCTTTTATTTCCCATGGGGATACTCCTTTCCGGGATAAGGCTGACGGTACGCTGGAGGATACCCTTTTTTACCTGGCGCTTCTGCGCCTGATGCTTCCAGGAGTCCTTCTTCCGGCTACTACAGCACTTGGAACGATCCATCCATCCGGAAGGGAAATGGGGATCCTGTCCGGCGCCAATGTGGTGATGCCGAATCTGTCTCCTCTTTCAGTCAGAAAGAAATATATGCTTTATGACGGAAAAATTTCCACAGGAGACGAGGCGGCAGAGGGAGTGGAAAATCTGAAAAAACGAATGGAAACCATTGGCTGTCAGATCGTGACAGACCGTGGAGATTATTACAAAAAATAAGAAAATGCCGCTGATAAGGCGGCAAAAAGGAGGAAATCATGTACGATCCAAAATCAACAAAAGCAACAGAATTTATTGATCATCAGGAGATCCTGGATTCTCTTGCCTATGCAAAGGAGAATAAAGATAATACGGAGCTGATCGAAAATCTGATCGAAAGAGCGAGAGACTGCAAAGGCCTCAGCCACAGAGAGGCAGCGCTTCTTCTGGAATGCGAAGATCCTCGCCTGATTGACAAAATGTATCATGTAGCGAAGGAAATCAAACAGAAATTTTATGGAAACAGAATTGTAATGTTTGCGCCTTTGTATCTTTCCAATTATTGTATCAACGGATGCGTTTACTGCCCTTATCATGCAAAAAATAAACATATCCGCCGGAAAAAACTGACACAGGAGGAGATTCGTCAGGAAGTGATCGCCCTTCAGGATATGGGACATAAGCGCCTGGCTCTGGAAACAGGAGAAGATCCAAAAAATAATCCGATCGAGTATATCCTGGAGAGTATTAAAACCATTTACAGTATCAAACATAAAAACGGAGCGATCCGCCGGGTCAACGTAAATATTGCGGCAACTACTGTGGAAAATTATCGTAAGCTGAAAGAAGCCGGTATCGGAACTTACATCCTTTTCCAGGAGACTTATAATAAAGAAAGTTATGAGGCTCTTCATCCGACAGGACCGAAGAGCGATTATGCATATCATACAGAGGCTATGGATCGTGCTATGGAAGCGGGTATTGATGATGTAGGCTGCGGCGTACTTTTTGGACTGGAAACCTATCGTTACGATTTTGTGGGCATCCTTATGCATGCAGAGCATCTGGAGGCAAGATTTGGAGTGGGACCTCATACCATCAGTGTTCCCCGCATCTGTCCGGCAGATGATATTGATACGAAAGATTTTACCAATGCAGTGCCGGATGAGATCTTCCAGAAGATCGTTGCGGTGATCCGGATCGCAGTTCCTTATACAGGAATGATCATTTCTACCCGTGAGACGCAGAAGTGCAGAGAAAAGGTCCTGGATCTTGGAATTTCCCAGATCAGCGGCGGTTCCAGAACTTCCGTAGGAGGCTATGCAGAGGAGGAAGCAGAGGAGGAAAATTCTTCCCAGTTTGATGTCAGTGACAGACGGACATTGGATGAGGTGGTAAACTGGCTTCTGGAGCTGGGCTACATCCCCAGTTTCTGTACTGCATGCTACAGGGAAGGCCGTACCGGAGACCGCTTTATGTCTCTGGTAAAAGGCGGACAGATCGCAAACTGCTGTCACCCTAATGCATTGATGACTTTGAAGGAATATCTGGAGGATTATGCGTCACCTGATACCAGAGAAAAAGGACTGAAGGTGATTGAAAGAGAACTTCAGAATGTCGGCCGTGAAAAGACAAGAGAGATCTGTGCAAGGAATCTGAAAGAAATTGAAAATGGCAAGAGAGATTTCCGTTTCTGATGTTAATAGCAAAAAACACTTGCATAATATGCCTGTGATGGGGTATAGTGGTGGTATGCGATAAAGGAGGAAAATTCTTATGAAGAAATCCAGATTACTGATTGCACTGGCAGGTCTTACTCTTTTTGCTTCCGGCTGTGGCTACAGCACAGGAGGAGAGGACTCTACCGTGACTGTGATAAAAGCAACTCCCACACCAACTGCAACGCCAACACCGATTGCAACCCCCACACCGGCAGTAACCGCAACGCCTACACCTGAAATTTCACAGACAGCAAGCGGTGTGAAGATCATAAAGAAGGATGCGACCTATTATGCAAATAATGAGGCAAATATCCGTACAGACTGTGTGACGACAGACCAGCTGAATATTATTCAGAGCACCAAGGTAGGCGATCAGCTTACCGGTACAGGAGTCAGCGAGGACGGTCAGTGGATCGAGGTCGAGATCAACGGACAGAAGGGCTATGTAAGCGCTCAGTATGTGACGACAGAGGCTCCGGCTGGAGCGGCGGCACCTGCGGCAGATCAGGCTGCAGCCCAGTAAACAGAAGTAAAAAAGAAACCAGAGACGATTTCCAACAGGAAAAGAATCTCTGGTTTTTTGTCTGGCAGTTTTTGAATGGAGCAGATTATTCAGGATATACCAGACGGTCTTCTTTGATATCATAAAGGACTTCCTTCAGATATTTATCTGCCAGGTATTTTGCCATACCAAGGTTCATATCCAGATAGTTTCCGCAGTCCTTAGCAGAAGCGCCTGGAATCTCGCCCTCAAAATCACGGATAAATTCAAACATTTCTGTGATCAGACCTACAATGTCCTTAGATTCCAGATCGCCGGCAAGGAGAAGATAATTTCCTGTGCGGCAGCCCATAGGCCCCCAATAAATCACCTTTGGCCCGAATTCTTCATGATTGCGGAGAAAAGTAGCTGCCAGATGCTCCATGGCGTGAAGCTCTGCTGTATTCATAACAGGTTCCTCATTAGGAGAGGTCATACGGATATCAAAAGTAGTGATCACCTGATCTCCCAGATAATCCTTGCGGGAAACATAGATTCCCGGCTGCAGCCTGATATGGTCTATGGTAAAGCTTGCGATTTTTTTCATGTGTGTTCCTCCTGAAATATATGATATATCATTTTAGCAGAGTCCGGGTAAGGAAACAAGCAGTTACTGTGAACAATAATGAACGGAGTGAACAGTAACCAGTAATTCATTGACTTTATTTCTATAGAATGATAAACTGGTATACAGCTTAGAAATGCATCAACAAGAGAGGTAAATATCATGATAGACGGAAAAAAAGTTTTATTCAGCGGTATGCAGGCGACAGGAAACCTTACATTGGGAAATTATCTGGGTGCTCTGAAAAACTGGCTGACTTTAAGTGATGAATATGAGTGTTTTTACAGTGTGGTGGATCTTCATTCCATTACCGTACGCCAGAATCCGGCAGAGCTTCGCAAAAGAGCCCGTAATCTTCTGACTCTTTATATTGCAGCAGGACTGGATCCTGAGAAAAACTGTATCTATTATCAGTCCCATGTTTCCGGACATGCAGAGCTGTCCTGGATCTTAAGCTGTTTTACTTATATGGGCGAGCTGAATCGTATGACCCAGTTTAAAGACAAAGCAGCAAAGCATGCAGATAATATCAATGGCGGACTTTTTACCTATCCGGTCTTGATGGCGGCTGATATCCTTCTGTATCAGGCAGATGTGGTTCCGGTAGGAATCGATCAGATGCAGCATCTGGAACTTACCAGAAATGTGGCAGAGCGTTTTAACAATATTTACGGAGATGTATTTACAGTTCCGGAAGCATATGTAGGTAAGGTGGGAGCCAAGATCATGAGTCTTCAGGATCCTTCCAGAAAAATGTCCAAGTCTGATGAGAATCCAAACGGAAGTATTTACCTTATGGATGATCCAGATACGATCATGCGTAAATTTAAACGTGCAGTGACAGATTCCGAAGGCTGTATTGCTTATCGTGATGAACAGCCGGGAGTCAAGAATCTTATCGATATTTACTGTGCATGTACAGGAAAGACACCGGATGAAGCGGTAAAAGAATTTGACGGAAAAGGCTATGGTGAATTGAAACCGGCAGTGGCAGAGGCGGTGATCTCTGTATTGAAGCCTCTCCAGGACGAGTTCGCCAGACTTTCCAAAGATAAGGCATATATTGACTCTGTAATCAAAGAGAACGCAGAAAAGGCAAATTATTATGCCACAAAGACACTGCGCAAGGTACAGAGAAAGGTTGGTTTCCCGGACAGAATCCGATAACCATAAAAGAGGAAAGAGAAAAACTCCGGCAGACAAAACAGAAAAGCGGAGGGGCAGAAGCCGGTCCGCATACAACAACAGGATCAGGAGGAACAAAAATGAAACGTAAGACTCTGGCAGTACTTTGTGCTGCAGTACTTTCAGCGGCAATGCTGACAGGCTGCGGCGGAACGAAAGAATCAGCAGAAAAGACAAAAACAGAAACTGCTGCAGAAAAATCAGATTCAAAAGAAGAAACCGTTAGTGACGAAGAGGAAGAGAAGGGTTTCCTTTTCGGAAAAGCCCAGAAGAATACCGAAGAAGAAACGGTTAGTGACGAAGAGGCAGAGAAGGCTGGTTTCAGTGATGGTGAAGAGACTTCTTCCGAAGACGAAAACAAAGAAAATGCAGAAAAAACAGATAAAGAAGCAGTACTGGATACCAGCAGTGAGCTGACCGGCATCCATCATGCTCAGATCATTGTTAAGGATTATGGTGAAATCCAGGTGGAGCTGGATGCGGATACAGCTCCGATTACAGTGACAAACTTTATGAAGCTGGCGCAGGATGGATTTTATGACGGCCTTACTTTCCATCGGATCATGGAGGGCTTCATGGTTCAGGGCGGCGACCCGCTGGGAAATGGAAGAGGCGGATCTGATGAAGAGATCAAAGGAGAATTTGCCAATAATGGTGTGGAGAATGACATTTCTCATACAAGAGGAGTGATCTCCATGGCAAGAGCTATGGATCCGGACAGTGCAAGTTCTCAGTTCTTTATTGTTCATGAGGACAGCACATTCCTGGATGGAGATTATGCCGGATTTGGACATGTAACAGAAGGCATGGATGTAGTAGACAAAATCTGCGAAGATGCCCAGCCAGTAGATGACAATGGAACAATTGTGGCAGAAGAGCAGCCGGTGATTGAATCCATTACGATTATAGACTGATATCAGATTGAAGAGACTGACAGAATCAAAAGAATCCCTGCCCGGGAGGTACCGGACAGGGATTCTTTTAATTCTGTCATCCAAGATAACTTTTTAAAAGTTCAAAAGTATTTTTTACACCTTTTTTGTGACTTCTTTCGTATCCATGAGAAGCATATACCCCGGGACCGATCAGACAATGACGGGCGTCCACACCTGCATTTAAGGCAGCATCCACATCAGAGCCATAGTAAGGATACACATCAACTGCAAAATCTACATCTGCTTTTCGGGCAGCCTGAATAAGAGTGGAAACTACATCATAATGAGAGGGTCCCCGGCTGTCTTTTGCACAGATGGAAACCTGGCATTCGGTACATTCCAGTCCTTCGCCAACACATCCCATATCCACAGCCAGCATTTCTGTCACATCTTCCGGAATGGATCCGCAGCCGCCGTGGCCCACTTCTTCAAATACCGTGATATGCTGATAGATCCGGCGGGAAGGTGTGATATTTTCGTCTTTCAGATATTTTGCGTAGCCAATAAGGATCGCCGTACTCAGTTTGTCATCCAGAAAACGGCTTTTGATAAATCCGGATGGAGTGATTACGGTTCTCGGATCAAAACATACAATATCTCCGGTCATGATACCAAGAGCTTTTACTTCTTCTTTGGTGGAGACCAGTTCGTCCAGAAGTACCTCCATGTCTTTGTAGGTACGTTTGGTATCATTGTATTCCCCGTTTACATGGATGGAAGCGTTGCATAACTGGAAAGTTCCTGTGTAAGTCTTTCCGTTTCGGGTGATGATCCGGCAGTTTTCTGTTTCAGCATTGTTTGGGTTCATGCCGCCTAAAGGAGTCAGCTTCAAAGTTCCCTGATCTGTAATGGAGGAAACCATGGCTCCCAGTGTGTCCACATGACCGGTGAGAAGGATCGGACCTTCTGCGGGATCTGCTGCAGGAGAAGCCGTTCCCTCTGAAATCTGTACCAGCACACCGCCTTTTGTGGTACGCCGAGGCTGGTAGCCCATTTCCCTGTAAGTTTCCAGCAGCCAGTCTGTTACATTTCTGGTGTAGCCGGAAGGGCTGTCAATAGACAGAAGTTTCTGTGCCTGTTCCAGGATATATTCTGTGTAGTCTTTCATGTTGTCTCTCCTTTGTGAATTAATAATCTTAATTATTATAAAAAAAAACAGCTTTCAGGTCAATTGTAAAAAACTCTTGTCATTTACCATGTAAAAGTATATAATAAAAAACGAAAATTAAATGAAGCAGACGGGAGCTTGTATGACAGGCTGAGAGGAAGGTATGACCTTCGACCGATAACCTGATTTGGATAATGCCAACGTAGGGATGCCTGAGCATAAGTGTATGTATAACGGGAAATTACCGAAAATGGTAGTTTCCCGTTTTTTTCTTAACAGGCAGGACAGTCAGGGTTCATCAGGAAAAGAGGTGAAAATTCTGGTAAAGATCAATGGAGAAGAACAGGCTGTGGAAGGGCAGACTGTGGCAGAATATTTAGAGAAAGCAGGATACTCCAGGAACCGGGTGGCGGTTGAGAAAAACGGAGAGATACTACCAAAGGCGGAATATGACAGTGCTGTTCTGGAAGATGGAGACGTCATAGAAGTAGTAAGTTTTGTTGGAGGGGGCTGAAATGATACCGACAGAAGAAACCATGTACAAAGCGCTTGAAGAGCGCCATGGAAAAGAACTGCAGAAAAAATTTGCATCTGCCACAGTGGCAGTCTGCGGCTTGGGCGGCCTCGGCTCTCACATTGCATTTGCTCTTGCCCGCGCCGGTGTCGGCAGACTGATCCTGATAGATTTTGACAGGGTAGATATTACAAATCTGAACCGGCAGCAGTATAAGGCGGATCAGATCGGATTTGATAAGACAGAGGCTTTAAAAGAAAATCTGAAAGAAATTGCTCCTTATGTACAGATAAAAACCCATTGCGAAAAGCTGACAGAAAAAAATATCCCGGAGCTTTTGAAAGAAGCGGACATTATCTGTGAAGCTTTTGACAATCCGGAATGTAAGGCTATGCTGACCGACACGGTACTTTGCCTTATGAAAGAAAAATATCTGGTGGCGGCCTCAGGGATGGCAGGACTTGGAAGCGGCAATATCATCTGTACCCGGAAGATCATGGATCATTTTTATCTCTGTGGAGACGGTGTCAGTGAGGCGGCAGACGGAATGGGACTGATTTCTTCCAGAGTTATGCTCTGTGCTGCCCATCAGGCTCATATGGTCCTGCGGATTCTGGCTGGAGAATATGAAGTGTAAAAGACGATATCAGGTAATAATTGCACAAAAACATGTAAAAAGGAGAAACAATCATGAATGAAGATAAGCTGATTATTGGAGGACATGAATTTCATTCCCGGTTTATTCTGGGATCAGGGAAATACTCCCTGAAGCTGATCGAAGCGGCAGTAAAGGATGCGGGGGCGGAGATTATTACTCTGGCTGTCCGCCGTGCAAATACAAAAGAACAGGAAAATATTTTGGATTATATTCCGGAAGGAGTTACTCTTCTTCCTAATACCAGCGGTGCAAGAACGGCAGAGGAAGCAGTTCGCATCGCCTGTCTTGCAAGAGAGCTGGGATGCGGGAATTTTGTAAAGATCGAGATCATGCGGGATTCCAAATATCTTCTTCCGGACAATCAGGAGACGGTCCGCGCTACAGCAATGCTGGCTGAGAAAGGCTTTGTGGTGCTTCCCTATATGTACCCGGATCTGTATACAGCCCGAGATCTGGTCAATGCAGGAGCAGCTGCAGTCATGCCTCTGGCAGCTCCGATCGGATCTAATAAAGGGCTTGCCACCAAAGATTTTATACAGATTCTGGTAGATGAGATCGACCTTCCTGTTATTGTAGATGCAGGAATCGGAAAGCCGTCCCAGGCCTGTGAGGCAATGGAAATGGGGGCAGCAGCCATTATGGCAAATACCGCACTTGCCACAGCCGGAGATCTGCCGCTGATGGCAGCTGCTTTTCGTCAGGCAATCGAGGCGGGACGAAAGGCATATCTTTCCGGACTTGGAAGGGTACTTACCAGAGGCGGTTCCGCTTCCGATCCGCTGACAGGGTTTCTCAGAGATTAAGGGGTGTAAGCATGGAAAATCAGTTTTTTATAGATTCCGAATTTCTTTCAGAAAAGGCGCTGGAAAAAAAGCACCGTCTGGAAACAGATCCGTCTTTTCGGAAAAATCATATGGAATATCTTCCGGGAATGGAAAAAATCCAGTCAGACGTATGCGAAAATGTCATAAAACATATGGAAGAATACGATTATACCCGGTATACAGCCGCAGATGTAAAGGCAGCGCTGGAGCATGAGAAATGTTCCATTGAAGATTTTAAAGCTCTTCTTTCTCCTGCGGCAGAGCCGTTTCTGGAAAAAATGGCGCAAAAAGCAAGCCAGGAGACCAGCAGGCATTTTGGAAATACAGTATATTTTTTCACTCCTTTATATATTGCAAACTATTGCGAAAATTACTGCGTTTACTGTGGATTCAACTGTTACAACCACATCAGACGAATGAAGCTTTCCATGGAACAGATTGAAAAAGAGATGAGGGTAATTGCAGACAGCGGAATGGAAGAGATTCTGATCCTGACCGGAGAAAGCCGCAGCCAGAGTGATGTGAAATATATCGGTGAGGCCTGCTCTCTGGCACGGAAATACTTCCGCATGGTAGGGTTGGAGATCTATCCGGTAAATACAGAGGAGTATGCATATCTCCATCAGTGCGGCGCGGATTATGTGACTGTTTTTCAGGAGACCTATGATGCCGACAAGTATGAGACTCTTCACCTTATGGGACACAAAAGAGTGTGGCCGTATCGCTTTGATGCACAGGAGAGAGCGCTTCGGGGAGGTATGAGAGGCGTGGCATTTTCTGCCCTTCTGGGTCTTTCGGATTTTCGGAAGGATGCATTGGCAACCGGACTTCATGCATATTTTCTTCAGAGAAAATATCCTCATGCGGAAATGTCTCTTTCCTGTCCAAGACTTCGTCCGATCATCAATAACGATAAGATCAATCCTCTGGATGTCCATGAAAAACAGCTTTGCCAGATTATCTGTGCATACCGTATCTTTCTGCCTTTTGCCGGGATCACCGTATCCTCAAGAGAAAGCGCACAGTTTCGCAATGGAATTGTAAAGATTGCGGCTACAAAGGTATCGGCAGGCGTTTCTACGGGAATTGGAGATCATGAAAAAAAGTACAGTGGAAAAGACTCCAGGGAGGCATCAGGAGACGAACAGTTTGAGATTGACGACAGCAGAAGCCTGGATGATATGTATCAGGATATTGAAGAGGAAGGACTTCAGCCGGTACTGAACGATTATGTTTACGTATAGGAATGTTGGGGAAGCAGAAAGGCATTTAAGGATATGAAAAAAAGATCAGATATCAGGAAAAGTTCCGATATTCTGTCTGTAACAGACAGAAAGCTGTGCAGAGAAGAGTTCCTCAGTCGTATAGAGAGGATTGCGGCAGCCCGTCCGGCAGGAATCATTCTCAGAGAAAAGGATCTTTCGGAAGAGCAATATCAGAGTCTTGCAGAACAGGTGCTGGAGATCTGCCGGAAACAGGAAACTCAATGTATACTGCACAGTTTTTATGATACAGCTCTGGAGCTGGGGTGTGACAGAATTCATCTTCCTCTTTCAGTTCTTAAGGATATGGAACCGGGGAAGCGGAAACAGTTCCGGATTCTGGGAGCTTCCTGTCATTCGGCAGAGGATGCCTTTCTTGCAGAAAAAATGGGATGCAGTTATATTACAGCCGGACATATTTTTGAGACAGACTGCAAAAAAGGACTGCCGGGGAGAGGTCTGGAGTTTCTGGAAGAGGTGTGCCGGAGAGTTTCAGTTCCGGTTTATGCCATAGGAGGGATCACTGCAGCTGATATGAGAAAAATACGGCAGACAGGAGCGGCAGGAGCCTGTGTGATGAGCGGATTGATGACCTGCGAAGATCCGAAAGAATATCTGGAAGGATTCAAGGAGTGAACAGATGAAATTTAATAAGGAGATGCTGCTGCTCTATGCAGTGACAGACAGAAAATGGACAGGAGAGAAGACCCTGTATCAACAGGTAGAGGAAGCGTTAAAAGGCGGCGCCACTCTGATACAGCTCCGTGAAAAAAACATGTCTCAGGAAGAATTTCTCAAGGAAGCCCGGGAAATGACAGCTCTCTGTCATAGATATGGAACAGCGCTGATCATTAATGACAATGTGGAAGTGGCTTTAAAAAGCGGTGCAGATGGAGTGCATGTAGGAATAGAAGATATTCCGGTAAAGGAAATCCGAAAACAGGCGCCCGGAGATTTTATTATCGGAGCAACTGCAAAAACAACAGAGCAGGCACAGAGAGCAGAGAAGGAGGGAGCAGATTATCTTGGTGTGGGAGCGGTATTTCCTTCTCCTACCAAGAAAAATGCCATTCGTATCACGACAGAGGAACTGAGAAAAATATGCAGCTCAGTCAGGATTCCGGCAGTCGCCATAGGAGGGATCACTTCTGAAAATGCAGGATCTCTTGCCGGAGGCGGCATGGCAGGAATGGCGGTTGTATCGGCTGTGTTCGGCGCTTCTGATATTGAAAAAGAAACAGCCGGATTAAAGAAAAAAATTCAGGAGGCAGTGAGTTTATGAAACGTCCTGCAGTTTTGACCATCGCAGGAAGTGATTCCAGCGGAGGAGCCGGGATCCAGGCGGATATTAAGACTATGATCATGAACGGAGTTTATGCCATGAGTGCAGTGACTGCTCTGACAGCTCAGAATACCATGGGTGTAAGATCGGTTATGGAGGTTTCTCCGGAATTTCTGCAGCAGCAGCTGGATGCTGTATTTGAGGATATTTATCCAGATGCCATAAAGATAGGCATGGTTTCCTCCGGAGAGCTGGTTCGTGTGATTGTGGACAGACTTCATCATTATGGGGCAAAAAAAATAGTAGTGGATCCGGTGATGGTGTCTACCAGCGGATCGATTCTTATGAAAGAAGAAGCCAGAGCCGTTCTGGAGGAACAGCTGCTTCCCATGGCGGCAGTCATCACTCCGAATATTCCGGAAGCAGAGGTGCTTACCGGAAGAAAAATCAGAAACAGAGAAGATATGGAAGCGGCAGCTTTGTATCTGGGCATCCGTGGTATCCGGGCAGTGCTTTTAAAAGGAGGACACAGTGTCAGTGATGCGGACGATCTTCTTTATGCCAACGGTCGGCTTACCTGGTTTCCAGGCCGGAGAATCCCGAATTCCAACACCCATGGGACAGGATGCACTCTGTCTTCTGCAATCGCTTCCGCTCTTGCAAAAGGAATGGATGTAGAAGAGGCAGTGAAGGAGGCAAAGGAATACATTTCCGATGCTCTTGAGGCGGGCCTTGATCTTGGAAAAGGCAGCGGGCCGCTGGATCATGGACACCGGATAATTTATGAAACAGACGAAAGGAAAAACATATGAGAGAATATACAACACAGATGGACGCGGCAAAGCGCGGTATCATTACACCGGAAATGAAAATCGTAGCGGAGAAGGAATACCGTACAGAGGAGGAAATTCGTGACCTTGTGGCAAAAGGACAGGCGGTAATCTGCGCCAATCGACTTCACACCTGCATTGATCCCAATGGAGTGGGTTCCATGCTGCGCACCAAGATCAATGTAAACCTTGGCGTATCCAGAGACTGTAAGGATTATAATGTGGAGATGAAAAAGGTAATGGCTGCCGTAGATATGGGAGCAGAAGCGATCATGGATCTTTCTTCTCATGGAAATACACAGCCTTTCCGAAAAAAACTCACCCGGGAATGTCCGGCTATGATCGGCACTGTTCCTGTTTATGACAGTGTGATCCATTATCAGAGAGATCTTTCTACGTTATCTGCAAAGGATTTTATTGACGTGATCCGTCTTCATGCGGAGGATGGTGTTGATTTTGTGACTCTTCACTGTGGGATCACAAGAAAGACCATCGACCAGATTCGTACACATAAAAGAAAGATGAATATTGTATCCAGGGGCGGTTCTCTGGTGTTTGCCTGGATGAGCATGACAGGAGAAGAGAATCCCTTTTATGAATATTACGACGAGATTCTGGATATCTGCCGGGAATATGATGTGACGATTTCTCTTGGGGATGCCTGCCGCCCGGGATGTCTGGCAGATGCCAGTGACGTATGCCAGATTGAAGAACTGGTGCGCCTGGGTGAACTGACCAAACGTGCATGGGCAAAAGATGTTCAGGTTATGGTAGAAGGACCGGGTCATATGCCGTTAGATCAGATCGAAGCAAATATGAAGCTGCAGCAGACTGTCTGTATGGGAGCGCCTTTCTATGTCCTGGGACCAATCGTTACCGATATTGCTCCAGGTTATGATCACATTACAGCGGCTATCGGCGGTGCTGTTGCCGCAGCGGCAGGAGCAGCTTTTCTTTGTTATGTAACGCCGGCAGAGCATCTTGCCCTTCCAAATGTGGAGGATGTGAAGCAGGGGATCATTGCTTCCAGGATCGCTGCTCATGCAGCAGATATTGCAAAAAAAGTTCCCCATGCAAGAGACATGGACGATGCCATGGCAGATGCAAGGAGAACCTTTGACTGGGAAAAGCAGTGGGAGTGCTCCATTGATCCGGAAACTGCAAAAAGCATTAGGGATGACCGTGCTCCGGAACATGAGGACAGCTGCTCTATGTGTGGAAAGTTCTGCGCGGTCCGCAGTATGAATAAGGCTCTGAATGGAGAGTATATTGATATTCTCTGAGAAAAGAGGAATCAGAGCCGTATGATCAACACAGGGATCGGCGGATTGTTGGGGCGGTTATAATAGTCGCTGCGGATCACCAGATATTTTTTAGGGTCAAGATCTTTCAGCCAGGAAAGAACCTGATCCCTTTCCTGAAATCCAGAGTCTCCACCACTGTAGATACACAGGGAGATCAGTCCTCCTTTTTTCAGCAAAGTAAGTGACTGAGTAAGAGCCTGGATACTGGAGTCGCCTCTGGTGGCTTTTTTGTGGTCACCGCCAGGGAGATAGCCCAGATTAAAGACAATGCAGCTTATGGAATCAGGTTCCGCGTAGCGGGCCATGTTTGTATGAGATTCCAGAAGCAGAGTATAATTATCAGGAGCGCCTGCATCAGTCAGGCGCTTTTCTGTATGGATAAGAGCCTGTTCCTGAATGTCAAAAGCAGTTACATGTCCTTGTTCTCCGCATAAAGTGCTGAGAAGAAGTGTGTCATTTCCGTTTCCCATAGTGGCGTCTATGCATAAATCTCCAGGTTTTACCTGCTCCCGGATAAAATGAACACACCACTGGGTAATTTGATATGAATTCATGAGATCAACTTCCTTTTTATAGTGATAGGGACTATTATAGCGGATATATGAGGGAAAAGGTGTATAAAAATATGAACACGCAAAAAAATCCATTGCAATCACAAGGGCAGATTGGTAAAATAAGAAACGGAATGAACAGTAACAAGGAAGCTATAAAAATCACAGGAGGAAAGAGGAATGTTAAAGGGAAAAACAGTGCTTCTCGGTGTTACCGGAAGTATCGCTGCATATAAGATCGCGTATCTTGCCAGCGCACTGAACAAGCTTCATGCACAGGTACATGTACTGATGACGGAGAATGCCACGAATTTTATCAATCCGATCACATTTGAATCACTGACAGGAAATAAATGCCTGGTAGACACCTTTGACAGAAATTTCCAGTTTCAGGTAGAGCATGTGTCTCTTGCCAGGCAGGCAGATGTGGTGATGATCGCTCCGGCAAGTGCTAACGTGATCGGCAAGCTTGCCCATGGTATTGCAGACGATATGCTGACGACTACCGTTATGGCATGCAAATGTAAAAAATATATTTCTCCGGCAATGAATACAAATATGTATGAAAATCCCGTTGTCCAGGACAATCTGAAAATCCTGGAGCATTACGGTTTTGGAGTCATTGATCCGGCAGTGGGATATCTGGCATGTGGAGATACAGGAGCTGGAAAGATGCCGGAACCGGAAGTGCTTCTTCAGTATATCCTGAGGGAGATTGCCTGTGAAAAAGATCTTGCAGGCAAAAAGATTCTTGTAACAGCCGGACCTACGCAGGAGTCTATTGATCCGGTCCGTTTTATCACTAATCATTCTTCGGGGAAGATGGGATATGCCATTGCACGGGCAGCTATGCTCCGTGGAGCAGAGGTGACACTGGTAACAGGTCCCTGTGCTATAGATCCGCCTCCTTTTGTAAAGACAGTACCTGTGATCACTGCGAGAGACATGTTTGAGGCAGTCACATCAGTCAGTGCGGAACAGGATATTATTATAAAGGCTGCAGCAGTGGCAGATTACCGTCCTTCACACGTTGCAGACGAAAAGATGAAAAAACATGACAGTGAAATGTCCATAGAGCTGGAAAAAACAGACGACATCCTGAAATACCTGGGAGAGCACAGACCTCCCAACCAGTTTTTATGTGGATTTTCCATGGAAACACAGAATATGATCGGTAATTCCAGGGCCAAGCTTCAGAAGAAGCATCTGGATATGGTGGCAGCCAACAATCTTAAAGTGGCAGGCGCCGGGTTCCAGGGAGACACAAACGTGCTGACCCTGATTACACAGAATGAGGAAGCGTCACTTGAGCGGATGAGCAAAGAGGATGCAGCCAACGTCATTCTGGATAAGATTCTCTCTATATTAAAAGAGAGGGAAGTGTAACCCATTTACCAGGAAGCGGGCAAATAAACAATTCCGGCCTGCAGTTCCGCACCGTATTGTATCCCTGCACAGGGAACGATAACAAGGAGGAAAAAATGAAAACAACGAAAAAATTCACCACGTCACAGCTTACTATGCTGGGGTTAATGTCAGGCATTCTCCTGCTTATGGCATACACTCCGCTGGGATACCTGAACATTGGTCCGCTGGCGATTTCTTTTAATGTGATCCCGGTTGCCATCAGCGCCATTGTACTGGGACCCACAGGAGGAGCGATTGCAGGAGCTATTTTTGGTCTTACCAGTTTTGGCCAGTGTATCGGTATCGGAGGTACAAGTGCAATGGGCGCCATGCTTTTTGGCATCAATCCGCTTCTGGCATTTCTCCAGAGATTTCTTCCAAGACTTCTTGATGGATTCTGTCTTGGATATATATTCCGATTTATGCGAAAGAGGACCAATATTTATGTATCCTGTGCAGTGACGGGATTTTTCTCTGCATTTCTCAATACACTGTTCTTTATGACAGCCTTGATCGGAATGTTTGGAAACACCTCATATATCAAAGAAATGGTCGGTGGTCAGAATGTGATCCTGTTCTGCTGTGCCTTTGTAGGCATTAACGCTGTCTGCGAAATGATTTCTTCTACAGTGATCACAGGAGCAGTGGGAGCGGCTCTCTCCCGGGCGCATCTCCTTCCGGCGCCTCAGGCAGTTACTGTAAAATAAACAGAAGTCCTGCATAAGAGTTACTATGAAACACAAGTATTTGAAATAACGTTAGGAATGAGAAAATATGATCTTAGCTATTGATATCGGAAACACTAATATTGTTGTGGGCTGTATTGACCGGGAAAAAACCTACTTTGTAGAACGTCTCTCTACGGTACGCACAAAAACAGAACTGGAATATGCCATTGATCTGAAAACAGTTCTTGATATTTATCACATCAAAAAACAGGATATTGAGGGATGCATTATCTCTTCTGTTGTACCTCAGATCACCAATGTGGCAAAGCTTGCAGCAGAAAAGATCCTGAAAAAAGAGGTTATGGTAGTAGGACCGGGTCTGAAGACCGGACTGAACATCATGCTGGATAATCCGGGAGAAATGGGAGCAGACCGCGTGGCAGATGCTGTAGCAGCCATGACTTTTTATCCGGTGCCTCTTGTGATCGTAGATATGGGAACTGCAACAACCGTTTCCGTAGTAGATGAAAAGAAGCGTTTCATGGGGGGAATGATCCTTCCGGGAGTACGGGTTTCTCTGGATGCGCTGACAGCAAGAGCTTCCCAGCTCAGCGGAATCAGTATTGAGGAACCGAAAAGACTGATCGGAAGAAATACAGTGGACTGTATGAAAAGCGGTATCCTTTATGGAAATGCCGCTGCAGTAGACGGTATCATAGACAGGATCGAAGAAAATCTGGGACAGAAGGTGACAGTGATCGCCACAGGAGGAATGTCTAAAAAGATCATTCCTCACTGCAAAAGGGACATGATCCGGGATCCGGATCTTTTGCTGAAGGGGCTTCTTGTGATTTACGAGAAGAACCGTTCATGAAAATCCTCTGACCATATCCTCCGGAACTGGAGCCAGAAAGCGAAGCTCTTCTCCGGTGACAGGATGACGAAATTCCAGCTGCAGAGAATGCAGAGGCTGTCTCTGGAAAAAGGTATAATCCGGACAGTAAAGATAATCCGCAGGGAGGGGAAAACCCAGATATCCCATATGGACCCGGATCTGGTGCGTCCTTCCGGTTTCCAGATGAAGCTCCAGAAGGGACATGTTTTTGTGAGAGGCAAGACGGTGATAAAAGGTAACCGCTGTCTCTCCTTTTTCGTAGTCTACACATCTTTGGATCACAGAATCTCCAAGCCTTGCAATGGGCGCGGAGATTTTTCCGTCTAAGGGAGGTACGCCGTTTACTACAGCAAGGTAGGTACGGCGGATCTCTCTTTTTTTCATCTGGGAAGAAAGAAGCGCTGCACTGAAAGGGTTTTTGGCAAGGATCAGCGCTCCGGAGGTGTCCCGGTCCAAACGGTTGATACAGCGAAAAGGGCAAAAAATTCCAAGCTGCTGAAAGTAAAAAGCTGCTCCGTTGGCAAGGGTATTTTCATAATTGCCTGTGGAAGGGTGGACGGGCATGCCGGCAGGTTTGTTTACTACCAGGATATCCTGATCCTCAAAAAGAATATCCAGATGTATGGGAGCAGGAAGGATATTTTCCGGATCACCGGTTTCCGGGATATGGATGCGGAGAATGTCACCGGCATTCAAAGGTGCTCGGCCCCCGGCTTTGGAATCATTTAAAAGGATGGCGTCTTTCTGAGATTTCATGGAGGAAAGGATATTCCTGGAAAATCCCTTTGCTCGCAGGAAATCCAGAATTTGTGTGCCGTTATGTTCTTTTGTGATGGAATAAGTAAGGATTCTGTCCATGGAAATACCTCGTCTGTTGAATCATTTTTTGGGTTGTAGTTCTGTATTGTTTCCGGGGAGAGCTTTTTTTGCCAGTTTACGGTAGCTTCCTGCTGACATACCGCAGTATTTGCGGAAACTCTGAGAAAGATAGCTCTGGGAAGAGAACCCGGTAAGATGGGCGATATCGGAGATCCCGTAATCGGTGGTCTCCAGAAGCTCCTTGCATACCTCGATCCGCCTTCGGTTCAGATAACTGATCGGAGAAATTCCGTAATACTTTGTAAATTCATGACTCAGATAGTATTTGTTCAAATGGCTCATGGCGGAAAGCTGGTCCAGAGTAATGGGTTCACTGTAACTGGAATCCAGATATCTTTTGATGTCTGCACATTCCCGGCTGGGCTGCAGGGCAGAGACTACCTCAAATGCAGAGTCTGTAAGTCTTTTCAGCTGGATGGTAAGGCTTTCCAGCATGTTCCGGCAGATACTTTCATAGCCTTCAGCTTTTGTGTCCAGTTCCTGAAAAATAGAATGAAAGTAAAAAAGCAGGTCAGTTTTTTTCTGGCGGCAGTTAAAGATCTGAAAATCTTTATGATCGTGAAAAGAAAAACTGATCCCGTCTACGCCTACGGTAAAATAACTAAGAGGATGGCTGCTGTCAGAAAGTTCTGTATGGCTTAAATGGGGATTGATGATAATAAGGTCATCTTTTGCAATGGGAAATATTTCATCCCGGATGAGAAAATTTCCCTTTCCTTCCCGTACATAAAAAAGCTCGGTAAACCCATGTGAGTGGGGGATGCTGGACCAGTCGCCTTCGTATCTGGAAGCGGAGGCACAGACAAGGACCGCATCCACGGAAGGACAGGAATCGGAAATGAAGCGAAGAGAACGATTGCTCATGGCAGCTCCTTTCTGTGGAAAACATTAGTGTTTTTGTTTTTTGAATTGTTTTATAAAACTTGATAATTCCATCATATCACAAAAAAAAACATACAGCAAGATTTCTAAAAAACAAAGCAAAAAGACAATTGAATTCACAGGACAGAATCATTATTCTATACTTAGAAAAAGAAAAATGAAATGTTTGTACAGGGAGATTTTTACACAATATCAACGGAGGTAAAAACATGGCAGAAAAAAGAGGAAGAGTCACGATCCCGACTGATCTGGACGTGATCAAAGAAACACTTGATATTATGAAGGAATGGGGCGCAGATGCCATCCGTGACTGCGACGGTACAGAATTTCCGCAGGAGCTGAAGGACACTGGCTCTAAGATCTATGCAACCTATTATACAACCCGTAAGGATAACGACTGGGCAAAAGCGCACCCGGAAGAGATCCAGCAGATGTACATTATGACTTCCATCCATACAGCAGTTGAGGAAAGTCTGGAGATCCATCTTATGGATCACCTGTATCCGGATATGCTTGCAGTCAATACAAGAGATGATATTCGTAAATGGTGGGAAGTTATGGACCGTACAACCGGTCAGCCTGTTCCCTGTGAGAAATGGTCTTATCAGGAAGAAACCGGGAATGTAGTGATCCAGGCAGAGCGTTTCCATCAGTATACGGTAAGCTTCCTTGCATATATCATGTGGGATCCGGTTCATATGTATAATGCAGTTGTAAATGACTGGAAAGACGTGGAGCCGCAGATGACCTTCGACGTGCGTCAGCCGGCTACCAGGGAGTATTCTCTTAACCGTCTCCGTCGTTTCCTGGAAACTCACGAGTATGTGGATGTAGTACGTTTTACTACATTTTTCCATCAGTTCACACTGATCTTTGATGAAATGGCAAGAGAAAAATATGTAGACTGGTACGGATATTCCGCATCTGTCAGCCCGTATATCCTGGAGCAGTTTGAAAAGGAAGTGGGATATGCTTTCCGTCCGGAATTTATCATTGATCAGGGATATATGAACAATACTTATCGTATCCCTTCAAAAGAATTCCGTGATTTCCAGGCATTCCAGCGCAGAGAGGTTGCTCTTCTTGCAAAGGAAATGGTAGATATCGTACATGAGTATGGTAAAGAAGCCATGATGTTCATGGGAGATCACTGGATTGGCATGGAGCCGTTTATGGATGAATTTGCTCAGATCGGTCTGGATGCAGTAGTAGGAAGCGTTGGAAATGGAGCGACACTTCGTCTTTTCAGCGACATCAAGCATGTAAAATATACAGAGGGACGTTTCCTTCCGTATTTCTTCCCGGATACCTTCCATGAAGGCGGCGACCCGGTAAAAGAAGCAAAGGTAAACTGGGTAACAGCAAGAAGAGCGATCCTGAGAAGTCCGATCCAGAGAATCGGTTACGGCGGTTATCTGAAGCTTGCTCTCCAGTTCCCGGATTTTGTAGACTATATTAAGGAAGTATGTCAGGAATTCCGTACTCTTTATGACAATATCCAGGGCGTTACTCCTTACTGTGTCAAGAGAGTGGCTGTTCTGAACTGCTGGGGCAAAATGCGTGCATGGGGCAACCATATGGTACACCATGGTCTTTACCATAAACAGAACTATTCTTACTTCGGTGTGATCGAGGCGCTGAGCGGAGCTCCATTTGATGTTGCCTTTATCAGTTTCGAAGATATTAAAGCAGATCCGAAACTTCTGGAAAACTTTGATGTAGTGATCAATGTAGGTGATGCAGACACTGCACAGAGCGGCGGAGAATACTGGATCGATGAGACGGTCAGCACAGCAGTCCGTGAGTTTGTATACAATGGCGGCGGATTTATCGGTGTAGGCGAGCCGGGCGCTCATCAGTGGCAGGGTAAATTCTTCCAGCTGGATGACATCCTTGGTGTGGAAGAAGAGAGAGGATTTAACCTGAATACAGATAAGTATAACTGGGAAGAGCACAGAGATCACTTTATCCTGAAGGACTGCGCAGGAGAAGTGGATTTCGGTGAAGGAAAGAAGAACATCTTTGCCCTTCCGGAAACAGAGATCCTGATCCAGAAAGACAAAGAAGTTCAGATGGCAGTCAAAACCTTTGGAAAAGGCCGCGGCGTGTATATCAGTGGTCTTCCATACAGCTTTGAGAACAGCCGTGTTCTGTACCGTTCTGTTCTGTGGTCTGCATCTGCAGAAAAAGAGCTGAATTTATGGTATTCCACAAACTACAATGTGGAAGTCCACGCTTATGTAAAGAACGGCAAATACTGTGTGGTAAATAATACCTATGAACCGCAGGATACCACTGTTTACCGCGGTGACGGAACCAGCTTTGATCTTCATATGGAAGCAAATGAGATCAAATGGTATGAAATCTGAAATACAGATATTTATTTAAAAGTTTCGCCTCCAAGATAGTCCATGACAGACTGAAGAGCCGGAGAGATCCATTTGTTTTTATGATAAAGGATCTGTTTCCATATTTCTATATTCAGCCCCGGCACATGGAGATACGTCAGTTTGTTACTGCGGACAGCAGCTTCCGTTACATAATCCGGCAGGAAGGAAATTTCGGAACCTTTCTGGAGGATACTGGTGATGAGGCTTGTGTCGCTAAGCTCCAGAAACGGCGTGATCTCCATGGAACGGCTGGTCAGGTATTCGTCCAAAAGCTTTTGGTAGCTGGTGCTGCGCTCTGTAAGGACAAAAGACTGGCGGATCAGAGTCTTCCATGCAACGGATTTTTCCCGGGCAAGAGGGTGGTCAGCAGAACAGACGAAATGACAGGAAACAGGCGCCTCATAAGCGATTACATAATTCCGGTCGTAAATATGATGATCCAGAGTATACACAAGATCCACTTCATTCCGGTTCAGAAGCTGGAACATGGTTTCTGTACTGGTGCTGATCAGTTCCAGAGAAATGCCTGGAAAAAGCTGATGGAACTGCTCGAAATTATTCTGGAACAGCCAGTGGCACAGAGAGGGGGCAATGGCAATCCGGATATGTCCGGAAAGGGTCAGAGGATTGTCAGCAGTTTTTTTAATAGCGTCGGCGGTACGAAACAGCTGATGGGCAAGGGAAAGGATTTCCTTGCCCTTTTCTGTTAATTTTACACTATGATTGATCCGTTCAAAAAGAGGAATCCCAAGTTCGTTTTCCAGCTGGCGGATCTGCGTGGAAACAGAGGACTGTGTATATCCGAGATTTTCGGCTGCTTTTGTAAAACTTCCCAGTTCCGCTACCTGAATAAAGCTTTCCAGATTTCTGATCTCCATAAAAACCTCCTGTATTAATTATTGAAATTTTAGATGCTTTTTATTAAAACTATCAATTTTTCAAATTGTAAAAAATATTATATACTATTAATAATCATTGTACAAGTAAAACAGGAGGGCTTATGGGAGACTGGATAGTATCAATTATTGAGGCGTCGCCG
>ENA-ORMO01000675-ORMO01000675.1-human-gut-metagenome-genome-assembly--contig:-NODE-675-length-45091-cov-8.818812_pt1 | contig 45091 bp, 36 predicted proteins | sample MGYA00242106_ERZ509001 | MGnify/ENA primary metagenome ERZ509001 (study PRJEB26280, sample SAMEA2338736) | human gut metagenome | biome: human gut; feature: human-associated habitat; material: faeces...
TTTAAAGAAAAAAGCCCAAAAATCAATGAATTAGGGCTTGAAATTATAGGAAGGTTATCAGTGCGTTAATAGTCAGTGTTGTGGCAATTGGTATACTTACCGGATGCGGTGAATCTTCGGATGGAAATTCTTCTGCACAGGGGGGAAAAACAGAACTGGAGTTGTTTTCCAGCAAAGCAGAGAACAAAGACATTCTTCAGCAGTTAGTGGATAAATTTAACAAAACTCATGAGAATGTGACAATTAAGATCACAGCACCGGCAGATGCAGGAACTGTATTAAAGACCAGAATGGCTAAAAATGATATGCCGGATATTGTCATGATGGGCGGAGATAACAACTATACAGAAGTAGAGAGTGCGGGAATGCTGGTTGATCTGAGTGATCAGGATTATATTTCAAATATTCAGGAATCTTATATGCAGATGGTTTATGATGTAAACCGGGACAAAGAAGAAAAAGCATATGGCGTCCCATATGCGGCAAATGCATCAGGAGTGATTTATAACGTTGATAAATTTAAAGAACTTGATCTTGAAATCCCGAAAACATGGGACGAATTTATTGCAGTGCTGGACAGATTGAAAGAAGCAGGAGAACAGCCTCTTCTTATGACCTGTAAAGACACATGGACAGGTCTTTGCCCATGGAACAGCATGGCTCCGGATCTTCAGCCGGATGGATTTACAGATGATCGTAAAGCAGATAAAACAACTTTTGTGGGAACTCATGAAGAAGTTGCAGAAAAATATCTGACACTTCTTGATTATGCACAGGATGATTTCATGGGTTTAACCTATAATGATGGAAATAAAGAGTTTGCGAACGGTGGAGCTGCTATGGTTATTAATGGTAACTGGGCGATCAATCAGTACAAAAATTCTAATCCGGATATCAATGTTAATATGTTTGCTTTTCCGGCATCTAATGATGAATCAAAAAACTATGTGACTTCTGGTGTTGACGTGCTTCTTGGCGTATGCAAAGACAGTGAAAATGAAGAAATGGCAAAAGAGTTTGTGTCTTTTATGATGGAGCCGGAAAATGCACAGACTTATATTGACGATCAGTTTGCTTTTTCTGCAGTAAAGGGAGTGGAACAGAAGAATGAAACCGTTACTGGTGTAAAAGAGGATATTGCAAATGGGAAGGTGGCAAACTTCCCGGATCATTACTATCCATCAGGTTTTGATCTTCCTTCACTTATTTCAGAAATGTGCCTGAATTATTCCAATGGGATGGATAATCAGGAAAATGTGGAGCAGTTTCTGAAACAGTGCGATGAAAAATATGATATTGCTAATGTAGATTAAGTGAGGAGATGATCTCATGAAGAAAAAAGCAGCTCGCAGAAAACCTGCTGTTAATAAAGTCTATTATATTTATGTAGGAATCCTTGCAGTATTGTTCTTTACTTTTCATACGATACCTTTTCTGAAAGGCGTTATGTACAGCTTCACAGACTGGAAGGGGTATGGAAACTGGAATTTTGTGGGACTTCGTAATTACCTCCATATGTTTACAGATACTGATACAGGAAACGCATACATATTCACTTTTAAATTTGCAGTAATTACCACTGTTCTGGTAAACGTGATCAGTCTGGTCCTGGCATGTGCTTTAAATGCAAAAATCAAATTTAAAAACACGATTAAAGCATTTTACTTTCTGCCATATATGCTGGGCAGTCTGATCGTCGGATTTATTTTTAACTATATTTTTGCGAATCTGATTCCGGATATCGGAAAATCACTGGGAATTAAAGCTTTAAGTGTCAATATCCTTGGGACAAGTAATGCAATGTGGGGGATTATTGCCGTATCTCTATGGATCGGATGTGCTTTTAACACACTGATCTACATTGCAGGTCTGCAGTCAATTGATACAGATGTGTACGAAGCGGCTGATCTGGACGGAGCAACAGGATTCCGTAGATTTACAAAGATTACATTTCCGCTTCTTGCACCGTCCTTTACTATTAATATGGTACTTTCTGCAAAAGGTTATCTGATGGTATACGATCAGATAATGGCTATGACGGATGGCGGTCCCGGAACCAGTACTACATCAATAGCTGTGCTGATCTACAAAAAGGGATTCGGAGGCGGACAGTTTTCTTACCAGTCAGCGAATGCAGTGATGTTGTTTATTGTAGTGGTACTGATATCCATATTCCAGCTGCGTATACTTGAAAAGAGAGAGGAGAAATTAGGATGAAACGGCGTACAGCAAATGTAAAAGAACGTTATAACTGGCCTGTTACGATCCTTTTGATCGCAGGAATTGTGCTGATCATTCTTCTGCCTCTTTATATGGCGCTGATGATTGCGATCAAGGATCCTTCAGATATGAATAATATTCTGGCATTACCTACAAAGCTGCGTCTTCAGAACTTTGTGGATGCCTGGAATATGACAAATTTTCCAAGGAAATTTTTAAATACCGCGTTTATTACAGTGATCAATCTGGCATTTACACTGGTGACCAATTCATTTGCAGCGTATTGTATTACAAGAAACAGAAAGAAAAGTAAATTCTTTTCTGTCATGTATTATTACTTTATCAGTGCGATGTTTATTCCGTTCCAGGTGATCATGCTTCCATTGGTTGTCCAGGCAAACAGTTTTCATTTAGACAATATTTATGGGATTACATTTTTATATGTTATTTTTGGTCTTCCGATGAATATTTTTCTTTACACAGGTGCGGTAAAAGGCATTCCGGAAGCCTTGGATGAAGCGGCAATGATCGATGGTGCAAATCCAGTACAGATTTTCGGCCGGATTATTTTTCCGGTATTAAAACCAACAACAGCAACCGTAGCAATACTTTCGTTTATGTGGACATGGAATGATTTTACCATGCCGCTGGTGCTTCTGAGCGATGAAAATCAGCAGACATTACAGCTTGCACAGTATGTGTTTAAGAGCCAGTTTTCGGTAGACTATAATCTGGCATTTGCTTCTTATCTTCTGGTACTTGCGCCTGTACTGCTTGTTTATATTTTCTGTCAGAAATGGATCATGAATGGTGTTGTGGCTGGTGCAGTGAAGTAAAATAAATACAGAAATAACAGGAGGCTCAACATGGAGAAAAAATGGTGGAAAGAAAGCGTAGTCTATCAGATCTACCCAAAAAGTTTTAAAGACAGCAACGGAGACGGCATTGGAGACATTAAAGGAATTATAGAAAAGCTTGATTATCTGAAAGAACTTGGCGTAAATGTGCTGTGGATCTCGCCAATGCTTGAGTCTCCTCAGGACGATAACGGATATGACATTTCGGATTACCGCAGGATATATGAAGACTACGGAACTATGGAAGATTATGAAGAAATGCTTTCAGAGGCACATAAAAGGGACATTAAAGTTTTGATGGATCTGGTAGTCAATCATACGTCTGACGAACATAACTGGTTTATAGAAAGCCGTAAATCCAAGGATAATCCGTACCGTGACTATTATATCTGGAAAGACCCGGTCAACGGAAAAGAACCAAATAACTGGGGCGGAGTATTCGGCGGTTCTGCATGGGAATATGATGAGAAGACGCAGATGTATTATCTGCATCTGTTTTCAAAGAAGCAGCCGGATCTTAACTGGGAAAATGAAAAGGTGCGCCGGGAAGTTTATGATATGATGACTTTCTGGTGTGAAAAAGGGATTGATGGCTTCCGAATGGATGTTATCAGTATGATCTCAAAAAATCAGGCATTTCCGGATGGAGAGGTTAAGAACGGGCTTTATGGGGATTTTAATCCATATTGTGTGCATGGCCCAAGAATCCACGAATTTCTGCAGGAAATGAATAAAGAAGTGCTTTCCAGGTATGATATAATGACGGTTGGTGAGACTTCCGGTGTTACCATTGAAGAAGCTCAGAAGTATGCCGGAGAAGATCGGAATGAGTTAAACATGGTATTTCAGTTTGAGCATGTAGAAGATGCCTGCGGTGATTATGGAAAGTGGACAACGGCAAAATTTAACTTCAGGGATTTTAAAAAGACCATGATCAAATGGCAGGAAGAACTGCAGGGAAAGGCATGGAACAGCCTGTTTCTGGGAAATCATGATCAGCCAAGAAGTGTCAGCAGATTTGGAAATGATAACCCTGCCTACAGAGAAACATCTGCAAAAATGCTGGCAACCTGTCTGCACATGATGCAGGGAACTCCGTATGTATATCAGGGAGAAGAGCTTGGAATGACCAATGCGTACTTTGATAAACTGGAAGATTATCGTGACATTGAAAGCATAAATTTCTTTGCAGAGCTGACAGAAGCAGGGATTATGACACCTGAATATATGATGAAATGCCTGATGCTCAGAAGCCGTGACAATGCAAGGACGCCTATGCAGTGGAATGATTCTGCGCAGGGCGGCTTTACAAGCGGGGAACCATGGATCAGAATAAATTCCAATTATAAGGAAATCAATGCAGCGCAGCAGCTGGGCGATCCAGCTTCAGTTTTTCATTATTATCAGAAACTGATCCGCCTTCGTAAAGAAAAAGAGATCATTGTTTATGGATCCTTTGAGGCTCTTTGTCGTGATGACGATAAGATTTTTGCTTATACAAGAAAACTGGATCAAAAAAAACTTCTGACAGTCTGCAACTTCAGTGATCAGGATGCTGAGATGGAGATCCCGGAAGAATTTGCAGGAGCGCAGTGTCTGATTACGAATCTGGGAAGAACTGTATTTGACAGAAATTTTGTTTTGAGACCTTATGAAGCATTTGTATTATATAAAGAATGAAAGGAATATTGTGAAATGATCAGAAAGTACAGGTATGGTACGCCTTTTGACACAGAGGCGCTGACGGAAAAAATCGGGACGGCAGAGGGCGGTTTCCCTTATGGTAAAATCAGTCTGGAAAATGGATTTGTTTTTACTTATATCATGGATGAAGAGGATATTGTTTATGGTCTTGGAGAATCCAATCGTGGAATCAACAAGAGAGGCTACTGTTATATCAGCAACTGTACAGATGATCCGGAGCATACAGAAGACAAACGATCCCTGTATGGGGCGCACAATTTCATTATTGTAAGCGGAAAAACAACGTTTGGACTGTTTTTTGATTATCCGGGAAAGCTGACGTTTGATATCGGCTATACCAGAATGGATACAATGAAAATTTTCTGTGAAAATGCAGATCTGGATATTTATGTAATTGAGGGAGAAACTGCATACGACATTGTGAAACAGTTTCGCCATGTGATCGGACACAGCTATATTCCGCCAAAGTTTGCTTTTGGCTTTGGACAGAGCCGTTGGGGATACACGACAAAAGAAGATTTCTGCAAAGTTGCAAAAGGATACCGTGAGAACCATATTCCTATCGATATGATCTATATGGACATTGATTATATGCAGGATTTTAAGGATTTCACGGTAAATGAAAAAAATTTCCCGGATTTTCAGGGCTTTGTTCAGGAAATGAAGGATCAGGAAATCCGTATGATCCCCATTATTGATGCCGGAGTCAAGGTAGAACCTGGATATGAAGTTTATGAAGAAGGCGTCAAAAACGATTACTTCTGCAAAAGGGAAGACGGAAGTGATTTTGTGGCGGCAGTATGGCCCGGTGATACACATTTTCCGGATGTATTGAACAAAGATGCCAGGAAATGGTTTGGGGATAAATACCGTTTCCTTACAGATCAGGGAATCGAAGGCTTCTGGAATGACATGAACGAGCCCGCAATTTTTTATTCTGCGGAAGGTCTGGCAGAGGCAAAAAAGCTTGCGGCAGAATTTGCAGAAGATACCGGGGGCAGAGTCCATGCATGGACCATGCAGGCAAAAATGAAAGATCTTGCAAATAATCCGGAGGATTACAGAAGGTTTTATCATAATGTGGACGGCAGAAAGATCCGTCATGACAGGGTACATAATCTTTTTGGATTTAATATGACAAGAGCAGCTGGAGAGGCATTTGAACGAATTGATCCGGACAGACGTTTTCTGATGTTTTCCAGATCCTCCTATATTGGAATGCACCGCTATGGCGGGATCTGGACAGGAGACAACAAATCCTGGTGGTCACATATTCTCCTTAATCTGAAAATGCTGCCGTCTCTCAATATGTGTGGATTCCTGTATACAGGCGCGGATCTTGGAGGATTTGGAGCGGATACCACCAGAGATCTTCTGCTCCGTTTCCTGGCGCTTGGCGTCTTTACCCCATTGATGCGCGATCACGCAGCTGCGGGAACAAGAGAACAGGAGTGCTATCAGTTTGAAAATATAGAAGATTTCCGTCATGTGATCGGAGTGAGGTATCGTCTTATTCCTTATCTGTACAGCGAATATATGAAAGCGGCGCTGAATGATGATATGTACTTCAGGCCAATGGGATTTGTCTATCCGGATGATAAAATGGCAGTTCGTGTGGAAGATCAGCTGATACTTGGGAATGAGATCATGATCGCGCCGGTTTATGAACAGAATGCAAGGGGACGTTATGTTTACCTGCCGGAAGAGATGAAATTTGTTAAATTTCTGCCGGATGGAACTATTTCAGAAGAAATTCTTGAAAAAGGAGTCCATTATGTGGAGGTGGCTCTGAACGAAGTACCGCTTTTTGTCCGCAGTGGAAAATGCATTCCGGTCGCAGAAGCAGCAGAATGTGTAAAAGAGATTGATACAGAGCAACTGCAGCTGATCGGATATGAGGAAAGCAGTTATACTTTATATGAAGATGATGGAATCCATAAAGAGTATGATAAAAAAGAGAATTACAGGGTGCTGAAGAGTTAAATACAGAGTCAAAGATTTCAGGCAGTTAGTCTATGAAAATAGGCTGGCTGCTTTTCATTTTTGGGAAAAGCTATTATAATATACAGAGACAGACGATAGATGTAATGGAGGTAAATATGCTGGCTTATACATATGTTGAAAAAGGTAAATTTGAACTCAGGGAAAAACCGATACCAGTTCTTCAGGATGACAGAGATGCGATCGTTCGTGTGACTATGGCAAGTATCTGTACAAGCGATCTTCACATTAAGCACGGATCGGTTCCCAGAGCAGTACCCGGGATCACGGTGGGACATGAGATGGTCGGTATTGTGGAAAGCACAGGTTCTGCGGTAAAAACAGTGAAGCCTGGAGACAGGGTAACGGTAAATGTAGAAACCTTTTGCGGAGAATGCTTTTTCTGCAAAAAGGGCTATGTGAATAACTGCACGGATCCGGATGGCGGCTGGGCATTAGGATGCCGGATCGACGGAGGGCAGGCAGAATATGTGAGGGTTCCTTACGCCGATCAGGGGCTGGATCGGATTCCGGATGAAGTGACAGATGAACAGGCTCTTTTTGTGGGAGATATTCTGGCAACCGGGTTCTGGGCTGCACGGATTTCCGAGATTAAAGAGGAGGATACGGTGCTCCTTCTGGGAGCGGGTCCTACGGGAATCTGTACCCTGCTCTGTGTTATGCTTAAAAACCCTAAAAGGATCATTGTATGCGAAAAGGACCCGAAACGCCGTGAATTTGTAAAGGAGCATTATCCTCAGGCGCTTCTTGTGGAACCGGAAGAGGCGCAGGATTTTGTGAAAAAGCACAGTGACCATGGCGGCGCGGATGTGGTCATAGAAGCGGCAGGAGCCGGAGATACCTTCCGTATGGCATGGGAATGCGCGAGACCGAATGCTGTTGTCACAGTGGTGGCATTGTATGATGAAGCGCAGACACTTCCTCTTCCTGACATGTATGGGAAGAATCTGATCTTTAAGACAGGAGGAGTAGACGGATGCGACTGTGAGGAAATCCTCCGGCTGATCCGGGAGGGAAAAATCGATACAACTCCTCTTATCACACACAAATATCCTCTTGCACAGATTGAAGAAGCATATAAGCTTTTTGAAAACAGAGAAGATCACGTTATAAAAGTGGCGATTGTGTAAAAAAGTGGTTGACAAATGCAAGTTAGTTGAAGTATACTTATCAACAAGTTAGTTGCAACATACTATTAAAAAGACAGCATATCACAGCAGCTCCTTGAAGCTCACAAAACAGGAATTAATTTGCTGCAGAAAGGTTCTTGAAATGAAGAAAATAACAAAATTATTCTGGATGATTCCTGGATTTTTATGCTTGGGATTGGGATCCCTGGGGATTATACTTCCATTTTTGCCGACAGTGCCTTTTTATATGGCAGCTGTTTTTTGTTTTGCAAAAAGTTCCCGAAGGCTTCACCACTGGTTTGTTGGGACGAATCTGTACAAAAAACATCTGGACAGCTTTGTGCAGGAACGGGCAATGACTATGAGCACAAAGCTCCGGATCGTGGCAATGGTTTCCGGGATTATGGGAATAGGATTTCTTTTAATGGAGGATGTACCTGCAGGAAGGATTTGTCTGGCAGCTGTCTGGTTGTTCCATCTTTTTTATTTTTTTTACAGGATACGTACGATTCCTGTAAACACAGATCAGTAGTCGGTCAGAAAAATAACAGGAGAAAATTTGCAGAATGATAAAAAAAAGACTGGTGGGATTTTTGTCTCACGCAAAAAAATACATTATGTACAATATATTCTGGCAGTGGATTTCACTTCTGGCACAGATTGGAGCAGTATTTGCCATTACAGCTATGCTGGCGCAGGCGGCACCGTTTTCCGGTATGGGAGGAGGTGGAATATCTGTAACAGGAGGATGGAAAAATACAGAAATCCAAGTAGGACAGACTGTTTTGATCCTGGTAATCTGCGTTGTCGTACGTTTTGTCTGTGAAAGAATGGCGGCCAGAGCTTCCTATCAGGCCAGTGTAGGGGTAAAACAGATTCTTCGAAAAAAAATATATGAAAAAATGAGAAGACTTGGAGCTTCTTATTCCGAAAAGGTTTCTACTTCGGAAGTTATGCAGGTCTGTACAGAAGGAGTGGAACAGCTGGAAATTTATTTTGGAAAATACCTGCCTCAGCTTTTTTACAGTCTTCTGGCTCCTGTAACTTTGTTTCTGATGCTGATGCGGGTAAGCTTCCGGGCAAGTCTGGTGCTTCTGATCTGCGTGCCGTTGATACCGGTTTCTATTGTTGCAGTACAGAAGCTGGCAAAAAAACTTTTAAACAGATATTGGAGTATTTACACAGGACTGGGAGATTCTTTTCTGGAAAATCTTCAGGGGCTGACGACTTTGAAAATCTATCAGGCAGATGAAAGGAAAGCACAGGAAATGGACCAGGAAGCCCAGAGATTTCGTCAGATCACCATGAAGGTTCTGACTATGCAGCTGAATTCTACAAGTGTGATGGATATTGTAGCCTATGGCGGTGCGGCTGCAGGGATGATCGTGGCGGCATCTGAATTTCTCAAAGGACAGCTGAATTTTGCAGGTGCCCTGACAATAATCTTACTGGCATCGGAATTTTTTATTCCGCTGCGGCTTCTGGGGTCCTTTTTTCATATTGCCATGAACGGAATGGCAGCAAGCGATAAAATTTTTGCCATACTGGATCTGCCGGAACCGGAACAGGGCAGTCGGGAACTGGATAAGGATCAAATAGAGATACGGCTTCAGGATGTACATTTTTCTTATGAAAAAGAGAGAGAGATCCTTGGAGGAATTGATCTTTATATGCCAGTCGGATCCTTTATTTCCCTTGTGGGAGAATCGGGATGCGGAAAAAGCACCATTGCAGGAATTCTGGCAGGAAAAAACAAGGGATTTACAGGTTCGGTTGCGATTAATAGAATAGATATTTCGGAGATCTCAGAGTCTTCGCTTATGAAAAATATTACATTAGTCCGTCATAACAGTTATCTTTTTAAAGGAACGGTGGAAGAAAATCTCCGCATGGCAAAGCCGGATGCTTCAGAGACTGAAATGAGAGAAGTCCTTTCCAGGGTCAATCTTATGGGATTTCTGAATACACAGAAGGGGCTTCAGACAGAGCTTCTGGAACGTGCGGAAAATCTTTCCGGAGGCCAGTGCCAGAGACTTGCTCTTGCCAGAGCACTGCTTCATGATTCACCGGTTTATATTTTTGATGAGGCTGCCAGCAATATCGATGTAGAAAGTGAAGAGCTTATTATGGATGTGATCCGCAGGCTTGCCAGAACCAAAACGGTTCTTTTGATTTCTCACAGGCTTGCAAATGTAGTGGAGTCCGACTGCATTTATATGATGAAAGATGGAATGATATGTGAACAGGGAGACCATCATCAGCTGCTGGAGCTTGATGGAGATTATGCAAAGCTTTATAAAAGTCAGATGGATCTGGAAAATTATTGTAATCCTGACAGAGAAGGGAGGATGAAAGATGACAGCAGGGAATAAAAATAAGACATCCGGACAACAGGATCTTTTAACAACACGCAGAAGCGCGCTGAAGATCATGGGAAGCCTGATCGGCCTTGTGAAGCCTCTTCTTCATATTATGCTGCTGGCAATCCTTCTTGGGACAGCGGGATATTTGTGTGCAATTTTTTTGACCATACTGGCAGGACAGACTCTTCTGAAAGGGATGAATTTTAACTTTTCTTCCGGTATAGGGGGAAGTGTATTTTCCGGTTTGACAGCAGAAAATATATTTATCCTGATGGCGGTTCTGGCAGTTTGCCGGGGAGTTCTGCATTATGCAGAGCAGTACTGCAACCACTTTATTGCGTTTAAGCTTCTGGCAATCATCCGACATAAGGTTTTTGCAGCTCTTCGGAAGCTTTGTCCGGCAAAGCTTGAGGGCCGGGATAAGGGAAATCTGATCTCGATCATCACTACAGACATCGAACTTTTGGAAGTTTTTTATGCACATACCATATCGCCTATTGCCATTGCAGTTCTGACATCTTTGACAATGGTGATCTTTATGGGGAGTTATCAATGGAAAACCGGTATTTTTGCTTTTTGTGCGTATGTGATTGTCGGTGCTGTGATTCCTTTATGGAATGGACGCCGGGGAAGCAGCAGCGGAATGGAATTCCGGTCAAAATTTGGAGAGCTGAACAGCTTTGTACTGGATTCTCTTCGTGGACTTGATGAGACGATCCAGTACGGTCAGGGCGAAAAAAGGGAAAAACAGATGGAAGAAAAATCGCTGGAGCTTGCAGAAATGCAGAAAAAGCTGAGCCGTATGGAAGGAGGCCAGAGATCGGTGACAAATCTGACAATCCTTCTGGCATCTTTTGGAATGTTGTTTTTTACTTTATACCTGTATGGGAAACAGGAAATCGGGTTTGATGGGGTGATTCTTTGCACCATAGCCATGATGGGATCTTTTGGTCCGGTAGTTGCATTGTCCAGTCTGTCAAATAATCTGAATCAGACACTGGCAAGTGGAGAGAGAGTATTGTCATTGCTTGAGGAAGTGCCGCTGGTACAGGAAATCTCAGGGGAAGAAGGTGATCTTCAGACACCAGACAGAGAGAACCCTCTGGCAACAGCCGGACGAAATGATTTTTCTGGTGCAGAGGCTTCCCGTGTGTCATTCTCTTATGAGGACGAAAGCATTCTGAACGATTACTCTATTAAGATCATGCCTGGAAGGATCGTGGGAATTCATGGTGTCAGTGGAAGCGGGAAATCTACTTTACTAAAGCTTCTCATGCGGTTCTGGGATGTGGACTCCGGAAAAATACTTGTAAATGGAGAAGATGTAAGAAATATTCCTACCAGCCGGCTTCGTGATACAGAAAGTTATGTAACCCAGGTAACTCATCTGTTTCATGATTCCATAGCAGGAAATATTGCAGTGGCAAAGCAGGGGGCTTCCAGAGAAGAGATTATGGAAGCAGCAAAAAAAGCATCTGTTCATGACTTTATCATGAGTCTTCCAAATGGTTATGATACAGAGGTTGGAGAACTGGGAGATACTCTTTCCGGTGGTGAAAAACAGAGAATTGGTATTGCCCGGGCTTTTCTCCATGATGCGCCGTTTATCCTGATGGATGAGCCAACCTCCAACCTGGACTCCCTGAACGAGGGTATCATTTTGAAATCATTGAAAGAAGAAGCAGATCAGAAGACGGTAGTTCTGGTTTCCCACAGGAAATCCACCATGAATGTGGCAGATGTGGTGTATAAAATGGAAAATGGAAGAGTGTCATAAAATAATATGGTTACAAAAATTTTTCGATTTGTTTATCAAATTCTGATACATATTCCTGATCCTGTCTCACACGGAAAATGTCATATTCCTTTGCAGCCTTTTTGATAGCCTGCTCATGAGATATTTTTCCTTTACCTTCAAGAATCTTACGCCTATTGCTGCTTAAAAACTGATTAGTCTGGTCAACCCAGTCTTGCATACTCATAAGAACTTCGTCCTCAGCCATTAGCTCAGCATAATCAATAAACATTGTAACAAGCCTGTTCAGATGGGACATTTCCTTCTCATTTAGATAATTCTTGGCAACAACAATGTCCCTTTTTAATATCTTGCCATTTGGTGCACCTTTCCATGTAGTGAGCCCCATAGTGGGTTTTTCTGCATCAGCACGGTCATAAATCAACTCAGCAGCAGTCTGTCCAGTAACTGCAAAATGAAGCTTATTCTGCACGAATGCATAAAAGGCTTTTGTGATTTCACTGTTCTTATCATAATCATAACTGCACTGCTCAAACACATCTGTGATTTTCTGATAAGCCCTACGTTCACTGGCGCGGATTTCACGGATGCGTTCCAGCAGCTCATCAAAGTAATCTTTTCCAAAAGGCTTTCCATTTTTGAGCATATCATCATTGAGCACAAAGCCTTTTGTGATATATTCTTTCAGTGTATTGGTAGCCCACTGACGGAATTTTGTTGCTTTCTTTGAATTTACACGATAGCCTACTGCAATTATGGCATCAAGATTATAAAAATCAAGATTGCGCTTTACCTTACGGCTACCTTCAATTTGAACTTGTTCCTTTTTGGAACAAGTTGCTTCACGTGTTAATTCTTCCTCTTCATAGATATTGCCCAAATGTTTTGTGATAGCCTGAGATTTAACACCAAAAAGCTCAGCCATAGCTTTAGTGGTGAGCCAGAATGTCTCATCTTCAAAATATACACTGACACAAACATTGGCATCATCTATCTGATAGAGGACGATATCATGCTTTTTTTCCATAATACAATTCCTTTCAAAAACAATTCATGAGTATTTGATAGATGTCTATTATTTATCAAAATCTATATCTATCTGTATTCCGGATATATCCTCCGAAGTACCCTGATTCCTGCAACGGTTGGCTTCGCTTCTGATAAGATTTTCAATATTATTCTTACCGTAGCTATCAATAGTAAGATACAATTTAAACAGTTCCTTTATCCGCTCTTCTGTTTCCGGAATGCCAAGCTGATTTATGGTCTTAATAGTGAGGGTAATAGACGAATCATCATCTGACTGTCCTAATATATAATCTGTCCTTACATCGAAAAAATCTGACAGATTACACAGTGTCTTAAAATCAGGATTTCTTTTGCCGACTTCCCACATAGCAATAGTACCTTTGGAAACACCTAGTTTTTCAGCTAAGGCAACCTGTGTATATCCATTTTTCTTGCGCAATTCTTTTAAGCGTGTTCCGAACATATCATTTTCTCCTAAAATCATATAAACACCACGTTTATATTAACACAAAATGTGAGAAAATAAAATTATATTTTAAACAGATTTATTGTTTTATACAACTTTATGTGAGATTCTGTATTGGCTTCTATATCAGAACATGATTGTTATGGTGATGTACGAAGAAAATCTGTTACAGTTCTGAACTAAATGCCATTGATAACTGAATAATAAGATATTTATTGATTAATACAAAAAAATTTACATTTCAAATATATTATTATAAAATAATAAATAAAAAAAGAAATACACTGGTCTGAAAAAATACTTTAGCAAAAGGGGGAGCATATGGAACTCAGTTTATTATTGATGCAGCAGATTATAAAATTATTCATTATGATTTTTATGGGATATCTGATTGTGAAGGTGGGAATTTTAAAATCAGAGGACAGCAGAGTGCTTTCAGCCTTGGTTCTTTATCTGATTGTTCCCTGCGTTATTATGAATGCCTTTCAGGTAGAATATTCACCTGAAAAAGCCAGTGGGCTTTTTCTTGCCTTTGTGGCATCTCTGCTGCTTATGTTTGTAACGCTCCCGGCAGTAAGTCTTGTGGGCAGGATGCTGAAACTGAATGAAGTGGAGAGGACGTCGGTTTATTATTCTAATGCCGGTAATATGATCATTCCTCTGGTGACATTTATTTTGGGTGAGGAATGGGTTTTATATGCATGTGTATATATGAGTCTTCAAATTGTTTTTTTCTGGACTCACTGTAAAAAAGAGCTAAGCAGGGAAAAAGGAATCGATTTAAAAAAGATTTTTACAAATATCAATATTATTGTGGTTGTAATTGCAGTTACTTTGTTTTTTATGAGGACTCGTCTTCCGGAGCTGTTGACAGAAACCTTTGCTTCGGTATCCGGTATGGTAGGTCCTGTAAGTATGTTTATAATTGGAATGTTAATGGCAGGCGCCGATCTGAAAAAAATATTTAAAAACAAGAGAGCTTATCTGGTAACAGGTCTGAGACTGATCGCTGTACCGGTATTTTCTCTTTTGATTCTGAAACTCAGCAGACTGGTTGGATTTCATACAGAAGGGCGGCAGATCCTGCTTATTGTATTTCTTGCAGTAACAACGCCGGCGGCGTCTACGGTGACCCAGATGAGCCAGCTTTATGGAAACGATTCAGAGTATGCCAGTGCGATCGGCGTACTGACAACTCTGGCGGCAGTAATCACAATGCCCTTGATGGTACTGCTGTTTCAGTCTGTTATCTGAAAATATTTTCAGTATTATAAAACCTCCGGATATATCCTGAAACTAACGGTGACAATATCACAGACAGATCTTTTACGAAAGTATATGATACAGACATAAAGGACAAGGAGGTATCCCCTATGAGGTTAAAAGATAAAGTAGCGATTATTACAGGCGGAAGCAGAGGTATTGGTTATGCAACGGCAGACGCGTTTCTGAGAGAGGGGGCAACAGTGATCCTGGCAGCCAGTTCTCAGGAATCTGCAGACAAAGCGGTAGAGAGCCTGAAGAAAAAATATCCGGACAGGATCATTGCAGGAATCAGCCCGGATCTTAGCAGCCTGGAAAGTGTAAGAAACGAATTCCGGGAAGCAACATCAAAATATGGATGTGTGGATATCCTGGTCAATAATGCAGGTGTTTCAGAAAGTACTCCTTTTGTAGAGTATACAGAAGAGGATTTTGACCGGGTCATGGATCTGAATGTAAAAGGTGTATTTAATGCGACGAGGGCTGCGTCAGAATGTATGGTTGCCAGAGGGAATGGTGTAATCTTAAGTACTTCTTCCATGGTGAGCATATATGGACAGTCCAGTGGTATTGCATATCCGGCATCTAAATTTGCAGTAAACGGTCTGACTGTTTCTCTGGCAAGAGAACTTGGTCCGAAAGGAATTCGTGTAAATGCAGTAGCACCGGGAATCACAGAAACAGATATGATGAAGGCAGTTCCAAAAAGCGTAATCGATCCAATGATCGCACAGATTCCGCTTAGGAGATTGGGACAGCCGGAAGATATTGCAAATGCATTTGTATTTCTTGCTTCCGATGAGGCGTCTTATATTACAGGCGTAGTGCTCAGCGTAGATGGAATGGCAAGGAATTAAACGTTAACGATACGATCAGGATATGGAGCAGGAGGGAAAAGCACCCGTATAAAACAGGAGAGAAAATAAAATGGGATTATTTGATTTTTTTAAAGGATCTGATTTTAATGAAGGAATTGAAATCTATAAAAATACTAAGGATGCGGTTCTTCTTGATGTAAGGACTCAGCAGGAATATCTGGAGGGAAGAGTTCCCGGAAGCTGGAATATTCCTCTTCAGGAAATTGGAAAAGTGGAAAAACTGATCGATAAAGCAGTTCCCCTTTTTGTATACTGTTTAAGTGGAGCGAGAAGCCGAATGGCAGCAGCGCAGCTTCAGCAGATGGGTTATGCAAGTGTTACAAATCTTGGCGGTATCAGCAGTTACCGTGGAAAGGTGGAAAGATAAAATGAAGGTTGTCATTATTGGGGGTGTTGCAGGAGGAGCAACTGCAGCAGCCAGAATACGCAGACTGGATGAAAAGGCACAGATCATTGTTTTTGAAAAATCAGGTTATATTTCCTATGCGAACTGTGGACTTCCTTATTATATTGGAGGAGTGATCACAGATAAGGAAGAGCTGACTTTGCAGACGCCGGAAAGTTTCTGGAAGCGTTTTCAGATTGAAATGCGTGTAAAACATGAAGTAACCAGGATCAACCCGGAGAAACAGACTGTTGAAGTAAAAAATCTGAATACCGGAGACGTTTTTGAAGAAAGCTATGACAAACTTTTGATTTCTACAGGAGCAAAACCAGTATGGCCGGATCTTCCCGGAACAGAGCTGGACAATCTCTTTACATTGAGAACAGTTGAGGATACTTTTAAGATCCGTGAATTTGTAGAAAAAAATCATCCCAGATCAGCAGTTCTGGCAGGAGGAGGCTATATTGGTCTGGAACTGGCAGAAAATCTCAGAGAGTTGGGAATGGATGTGACTATTGTACAGCGGCCGAAACAGCTGATGAATCCTCTGGACTCCGATATGGCAGCCTTTGTACATGGAAAAATGAGAAGCCGCGGAGTGAAACTGATGCTTGATCATACGGTGGCAGGATTTGAAAAGGGAGAAAAAGGAACCCGGGTACTTCTGAAGGATGAGCAGTCGTTGGAAGCTGATATGGTAATCCTTGCCATTGGTGTTTCTCCGGATTCTCACCTTGCCAGAGAGGCTGGACTGGAACTTGGAATAAAGGGAAGTATTGTGGTCAATGACCGGATGGAGACTTCTGTGCCGAATATTTATGCGGCAGGCGATGCAGTAGAGGTAAAACATTATATTACTGGAGAAAAAGCTCTGATCTCGCTGGCAGGTCCGGCAAATAAGCAGGGACGGATTGCTGCTGATAATATCTGTGGAGGAGACAGCCATTATCCGGGATCTCAGGGATCTTCCGTAATAAAAGTGTTTGATATGACAGTGGCATCTACAGGAATCAATGAACGGACAGCTCAGAAAGCTGGTATTGATTATGATAAGGTTTATTTATCACCTGCAAATCATGCTTCCTACTATCCGGGCGGAAAGCTTATGACTATGAAGGTGATCTTTGAAAAAGGAAGTTATAAACTTCTTGGAGCACAGATCGTAGGTTATGATGGAGTTGACAAGAGAATCGATGTACTTGCCGCTTCTATGTATGCCGGAATCACAGCGCTTCAGCTTAAGGAACTGGATTTGGCTTATGCACCTCCTTATTCTTCGGCAAAAGATCCTGTAAACATGGCCGGATTCATGATAGAAAATATAGCAGAGGGCAGATTGAAGCAGTTCTTTACCGAAGATGTGGAAGGACTTCCTCGTGACGGAAGTGTGATCCTTCTGGATACCAGAACACCATGGGAGTATAGCAGAGGTCATATAGAGGGATTTATCAATATTCCGGTAGACGAGCTTCGTGACAGACTTTCGGAGCTGGATAAAAATAAAAGAGTATACATTATCTGTCAGAGTGGACTGAGAAGCTATATTGCATACCGCATACTGACACAGGAAGGATATGACTGCAGGAACTTCTCAGGAGGTTTTCGTTTGTACGAGACGGTGACAGGTGATCGGGAAGCAGCCGGAGAAGCCCTTCCATGCGGAATGGAGATCTGCAGGTAATATAATGACACAGGCAGAACAGCTATTACTTTTCGGTGATAGCTGTTTTTAATGAAGATTTTAGATCTGTGCAGGATATCCGCTTGACGGTTTTATATGTTTCGGCATATAATTTTACATATAAAATCATCAATGATGAAAGAGGACAGTATGAAAAAAACGGATATTTTATTAAAACCAGTAGAAAAAGATTCGCTTTATCTGAAGATTTCTGATGCGATCTACAGTTACATAAAATTAAATAATCTGCAGCCGGAGGATAAACTGCCGTCGGAACGTGATATGGCGGCTATGCTTCAGACCAGCAGAAATTCCGTAAGAGAAGCGCTGCGTATTCTTGAAGACAGAGGACTTATTTATGTAAAAACAGGCAGTGGTGTTTTTGTAAAAGATCCGTATGGGGAAAATCGTTCCATTACTTTCCGGCTTACAGAATGTACAACGGAAGAACTCCAGGAGCTCCAGACGATCCTGGATCATCAGGCAGTTTTGAATGCCATCAGTAGGGGGACTTCTGAAGAGAAAGAAAATTTAATCTCTATCGCTTCTGAACTTATGGAAAAATATTCTCATAATATATACAGTCATACATTGGACTACAGTTTCCATACAAAATTATATGAAATGGGAAGAAATAAATCGATTCATCAGGTGATACAGGGAGTACGTGATACCCGCTTTATACAAAGAGAAAATGAAGACGGAGAAAATGATTCCATCTGGCTGGAAACTGTTCCCCAGCATCTGCAGCTGGCACAGGCTATTGCACAGTCCAATACACCTGCGGCACTGGCTGCTATTGATGAGATTCTGGAACATGGTTTTTCTCTTATTAATCATTCAAAATAAAAGGGAGCATCGCTCCACAACTGACTAATCAGTTATTTTGCGACACTCCTTTCTGTTTTTGGACATAAAAATGGAGCGCTTCTCCATAGATGACCACTCATCTATGGAGAAACGCCCCCTTTTCATTTTTATAATTCTTTTCCTGTCAGTTCAACGTATTCGTCGTAATTATCTCCGCCTTTTTTGATCTTAGCAATACCAAATCCGGTAAATCCCCAGATAATGGCAAAAATCACGCCTGTATAGCAGAGACATGCCCATGGTGCATACTGTGCAGTAGGTACGCCCAGAGTAGACGTCATGTAGACACCTGCAAGGGACCATGGCACAAGTGGTTCTACCACAGTGATACTGTCTTCCAGAGTACGGGAAAGATTCTTGGTTTCCAGTCCTCGCTTGATATACTCTCCGCGGAACAGTCCTCCGATCATCAGGAAGGTTACAGATGCTTCTCCGATAACAGTAATGATGATGATTCCAAGAAGAGTTGTTACGGTAATAAGCTGTCCGGTTCCGTGAATATGTTTCATAATATGACTGAGAATTACATCCAGGCATCCGGAAACAGTCAGGGCACCAATAAAACCAAAGGCACAGAATGCCATTAATGCAGTGTTCATCATAGAGGACATACCGCCTCTCTGAAGAAGATTAGGTACTTCCTGTACAATTCCCGCAAGGTCAATGGAGGGATTAGTAAACATTTCCATTTTGAAACCGCCTACCATACTTGCAGCACAGGTCTGGAAAGAAAATCCCTGAACTGTCATGGCAATGATTACTGCAACTGCAGAAGAAATCATCATAACAGGGATTGTAGGTTTTTTAAGAAGAGAGCCTGCAATAACGATAACCGGAGGCATCAGAAGCAAAAGTCCCATAGGCATACTCAGATCAAAGAGTTTTGCAAGTGTACTGATAATGGAATCTACCTGTGAGATCTCACCGCTTCCTGCAAAGGAGATACCTGCGATAACGTATACGATACAGCTGATGATAAATCCCGGTATCGTGGTATAAAACATATGTCCGATATGTTTATAAAGATTTGTTCCGCTGGCAATAGCAGACATATTGGTACTGTCTGAAAGAGGAGACATTTTATCTCCGAAATATGCTCCGGCTACAATAGCACCTGCTACAGCAGGAAGCGGAGCGCCCATGCCGGCTGCAACACTCATAAGTGCGGCTCCAACTGTTCCGGCAGCACCCCATGAGGTTCCGGTGCTGACAGAAAGAATAACAGTAACCAGGAAAGAGGTTACAATGATAAATTTCGGATTGATGATCTGTAATCCAACGTATACCAGGAACGGAATGGTTCCGCTGACGATCCATGCTCCGATCATGAGACCTACAGTGATCAGGATCATGATGGCAGGGAAGGCTTTTCCCAGCTTTTCTACAATTTCATTTTCTACATCCTTCCAGGTATAGCCAAGGAAGAGACAAAGGATAATGGTAAATGCTGCACAGATCAGAAGAAGGATTTTAATATCTACCTTAAAAATGATCAGTCCTAAAAATAAAACAACAAACATAAACACCAGGGGCAGAAGTGCAAGTCCAAGCCCAGGAGTCTTTTTTTCTCTGGTATTTTCTCCCATAATTATGTCCTCTCAATCAGATTTTATCAAGAGCCTGTGAAAGATCTGCGATGAGATTTTCCGCTCCTTCAAGACCGCAGTGCAGTCGTACAATGCTTCTGTTTAGATTGTGGAAAGCCTGTTCCTCTTCTGACCAGTTATAGGTATAGGCAATGGCGAGACTTTCAAATCCGCCCCAGGAGCAGCCGCGTTCAAAAATCTTCAGGCTGTCAACAAATTTTGCTGTATCCTCAGCGGAACCATCGATTTCAATACTCATAAGACCGCATTCGCCTTTTTGCTGTTTACGGGCAAGCTCGTACTGTGGATGAGATTTCAGTCCGGTGAAGTACACATGTTTTACCTTCGGATGGTTTTCCAGAAATTCAGCTACTTTCATAGCAGTTTCGTAATGTCTCTGCATACGGACATCAAGTGTACGAAGTCCTCTGATTGCCAGCCATGCTTCCATAGGACCCAGGACACCGCCAAACCAGTCTCTCTGTACCATGATCTTCTGCATAAATTCCTCGTCTTTGGAGATCAGAACACCGCCGATCAGATCGCTGTGTCCTCCAATGTATTTTGTCATGGTATGCATTACAATATCGATTCCCATATCAAGTGGTTTCTGGAAGACCGGTGTAGAATAGGTGTTGTCGATATAGGTTTTGATGCCATGCTCATGAGCCAGCTTTGCCACACCTTCAAGGTCAACAACAGAAAAGATAAGTGTGGACGGACTTTCCAGAATGATCATATCAGTTTCCGGTCGGATGGCCTCCTCAAAGTCTTTCAGATTGGTGCCATCTACATAAGTTACGCTGATCTCCATTTTTTCTTTCAGGAAATCATTGAGAAGATGCTGTACGGGACCATAGCTTGCCTTCATACAGATTACGTGGCTTCCTGTTTTACATACTGCCAGGATTGCAGCTGCACAGGCAGCCATTCCGGCAGAAAAAACAACGGCTCTGCTTCCATGCTCAAGAGCAGCCATTTTTTTCTCAAGAATGGTTACAGTAGGATTGGATGCTCTTCCGTAATAATATTCATCCTTAAAGATATCCACTGCAAAATAATCATCAACAGAATCAAATACATGAAGAGAATTCATAAAAATGGGGGGTGTGACCGATTTCATATATTTTGATGGATCTTCGCCCACATGGGTCATTGCCAGTAAATCCTGATTGTCTGTCATGATAATTCCTCCTTTTGGTTTAGTGGTTCATTGGTTGAACCAATTTATGAGAATATTATGTACTTTGTGTATAATTTTGTCAATATAGAAAATACAAACCTTATATTTTTTGTAAAATATATATAAAAATAGAATGAAAAATTTGTATAATATTTTGTTTGACAATGAGAAGTGACCGTGCTTTGTTTCCAAATTTCGGGAAGGATCGTGGAATTTTCTTGCGGCAGCTTTTGCTTTTATGATAGAATACAGGTGCTTTACACACAATAAAAACAGGAGGTACTGAAGATTGTTTTCAGGAATTATTGAAGCATACAGTAAGGTCGTAGGTGTGCTGAGCAACTGGATGTACAGTTACATTCTGATTATCCTGCTGGTTGGAGCGGGAATCTATTTTACTGTAAAGACAAAGGGGATCCAGTTCCGGGCATTAAAAGAAGCAATCCGGGTGGTTATGGAGCCGAAGGAGGATGAAAAATCGATTTCTTCTTTTCAGGCGCTGATGATTTCCACAGCATCCAGGGTGGGAACCGGAAATATAGCAGGGATTTCCACAGCTCTTTGTATCGGAGGTCCGGGGGCTATGTTCTGGATGTGGGTGACCGCACTTCTGGGAAGCGCGTCTGCATTTATCGAAAGTTCACTGGCGCAGATCTATAAAAGAAAGGCGGCAGATGGAAGCTCTTATGGAGGACCGGCTTATTATATCCAGGCTGTCCTGAAAAAAAGATGGCTGGGTATTGTGTTTGCATCGGTTCTGATCCTGACATATATGGGCGGATTTAATATGGTGGCTTCTTTTAATATTTCAGATTCTTTCCGGAGATATGATTTTTACCAGCCTGGCACAACGCCGCTGATTGTAGGCGTAGTTCTGGCTCTGATCTTTGGTATCTGTATTTTTGGAGGAAGTAAACGTATTTCCAGGATTACTGAGGTGATCGTTCCTCTGATGGGGATTTTTTATATCGGAGTTTCTCTTTTTATTGTGATTACACATTTGAATCTTCTTCCCGGAGTGATCGCATCAATTTTTAAAGGCGCATTCAACCTTTCGGCTATTTTTGGAGGATTTGCAGGATCTGCGATCATGCAGGGAATTAAGAGAGGACTGTTTTCCAACGAAGCCGGCGTGGGCTCCGCACCAAATGCCTCTGCTTCTGCAGGCGTATCTCATCCGGCCAAACAGGGACTGGTACAGATGCTTTCTGTTTATATTGATACGATCGTGATCTGCAGCGCTACCGGTTTTATGCTGCTTTGTTCCGGAGTTGCACCGGAAAGTGGAATTGCGGGAATGCCTTATGTTCAGGAGGCTGTTGCAGGATCACTGGGAAGCTTTGGAAGTGTGTTTATAACAGTGGCATTGTTTATGTTTGCTTTTACGACGCTGATCGGAAACTTTTATTATGCGGAAATGGGACTTCGTTATATTTGTGATAAAGCTCCGGGAAAAGCTCTTTTGAATACGTTTCGGGTGGCGGCAGCGCTGATCGTATGCCTGGGCGCGACCATGGACTTCAGTGTTGTATGGGATACGGCAGATGTTCTGATGGGATTGATGGCTCTGATCAATCTTCCGGTGATCGTGATTTTATCAAAACCGGCGATCCACTGTATGCAGGATTATTTCCGGCAGAAATCTCAGGGGAAAAATCCTGTTTTCAGGGCAAAGGATATTGGATTGAAAACAAAAACAGACTTCTGGAATGAGTGATATCATCCGGGAATTTTCAGGCAGTTCATCCGTCTGGAAGTTCCCGGATTGTACTTTATCTAAAACATGTGTTAAAGAATTGACAAACCACTAAATCAAGTATACACTTGGCTTGTAGATAAGAAATTTACACTAAATAACTAATAACTCAGTCCTGTGGGCAGAATTTTTAAACCGCAGGACATTTATATGAAAGAGGTGCTGAAATGAAAGATTTTACACAGTGGGAAGGCTTTAATGGAAAGCGCTGGAAAGAAAAAATTGACGTTCGTAACTTTATTAAAATGAACTATACACCATATGACGGTGACGCTTCTTTCCTGGAAGGACCGACAGAGGCAACAGACAAGCTCTGGGGCAAACTTCAGGAGCTTCAGAAGGAAGAGCGTGCAAAAGGCGGCGTTCTGGACATGGAAACAGAGGTTGTTACTTCTCTTACCGCATATGGCCCAGGATATATTGATGAGAACCTGAAAGATCTGGAAACCGTTGTAGGTCTTCAGACAGACAAGCCGCTGAAACGTGCATTTATGCCTTACGGCGGAATTAAAATGGCTGAAAAAGCATGTGAAACTTACGGATATAAAGTAAGTGACAAGATTAAAGATATCTTTAACAACTATGAGTTCAAAACACATAATCAGGGTGTATTTGACATTTACACACCGGAGATGAAGGTTGCCCGTCACAACAAGATCCTTACCGGTCTTCCGGACACCTACGGACGCGGACGTATCGTAGGCGATTACAGACGTGTGGCTCTTTATGGTATTGACGCTCTGATCGAAGGAAAGAAAAAAGACTTCGCAGCAAGCGACCGTCAGGGTATGAGACGCTACGATTTCCAGCTTCGTGAGGAGATCGCAGATCAGATCCGCGCTCTTGAGGGCATGAAGGCTATGGCTCAGGCTTATGGTTTTGATATCTCCCAGCCGGCTAAAGATGCAAGAGAAGCATTCCAGTGGCTGTATTTCGGATATCTTGCAGCGATCAAGACTCAGAACGGCGCTGCAATGAGTGTCGGACGTATCTCTACTTTCCTTGATATTTATATTGAAAGAGACCTGAAGAATGGTACTCTTACAGAGAAAGAGGCGCAGGAGCTTGTTGACCATATGGTTATGAAATTCCGTATGGTAAAATTTGCACGTATTCCGTCCTACAACCAGCTGTTCTCCGGCGACCCGGTATGGGCAACTCTGGAAGTAGCAGGTATGGGAATCGACGGACGTCATATGGTAACAAAGAACGACTTCCGCTTCCTTCATACTCTGGAGGATATGGGACCGGCTCCGGAACCAAACCTGACTGTACTGTATTCTTCCAGACTGCCTGAGAACTTTAAGAAATATGCGGCAAATATTTCTATCACAACAAGCTCTATCCAGTACGAGAATGATGATGTTATGCGTCCGGTATGGGGAGACGATTACAGCATCTGCTGTTGTGTATCTGCTACAGAGACAGGTAAAGAGATCCAGTTCTTCGGCGCCCGTGCAAACCTTGCAAAATGTCTTCTTTACGCAATCAACGGCGGTGTGGATGAGAAGACAAAACAGCAGGTAGGACCTCAGTATCAGCCGATCACTTCCGAGTATCTTGACTATGATGAGGTAGTGAAGAAATACGATCAGATGATGGACTGGCTGGCTCATCTGTATGTTGGAACACTGAACATGATCCATTACATGCATGACAAATATTACTATGAAGCAGCAGAGATGGCTCTGATCGATACAAAGGTTGACCGTTCCTTTGCAACAGGTATTGCAGGATTTTCTCATGTAGTAGACTCTCTGTCTGCAATTAAATATGCAAAAGTGAAAGCTATCCGTGATGAGGACGGAATTACAACCGACTTCGAGGTAGAGGGAGATTTCCCGCGTTATGGAAATGATGATGACAGAGCAGATGAGATTGCAACAAATCTTCTGTCTACTTTCCTTGCAAAACTGAAACACATTCATACATACCGTGATTCAAAACCGACCACATCCATCCTTACCATTACCTCTAATGTAGTTTATGGTAAAGCTACAGGATCCCTTCCGGACGGAAGAAAAGCAGGCGAGCCTCTGGCGCCTGGCGCGAACCCGTCTTACGGAGCAGAGCAGAACGGACTTCTTGCTTCCCTGAACTCTGTTGCAAAACTTGATTATGAGGATGCCCTTGACGGTATTTCTAATACACAGACCATCAACCCGGATGCACTGGGACACAGTGATGAAGAGCGTACAGATAATCTGGTCCATGTACTTGACGGATACTTTGACCAGGGTGCACATCATCTGAACGTAAACGTATTTGGAAAAGAAAAACTGATCGATGCTATGGAACACCCGGAAAAAGAAGAGTATGCAAACTTTACAATCCGTGTTTCCGGTTATGCAGTTAAATTTATCGATCTTACAAGAGAGCAGCAGATGGACGTTATTTCCAGAACCTGCCACGCAGAAATGTAAGAATGGAAAAAAAAGAGATTAAAGGATATGTTCACTCACTGGAAAGCTTCGGGTCGGTTGACGGCCCGGGCGTCCGGTATGTGATTTTTTTAAGCGGCTGTGGGATGCGCTGCCAGTTCTGCCATAATCCGGATACCTGGAAAATGGGACAGGGGCAGGAGTACACACCTGCAGAGCTTTTGAAAAAAGCTCTCCGTTATAAAAATTACTGGGGAGAAAAAGGCGGGATCACAGTCAGCGGAGGAGAACCTCTTCTGCAGATTGATTTCCTGACAGAATTTTTCCGGCTGGCAAAAGAAGTGGGAGTTCATACAGCTCTGGATACCAGCGCGAATCCTTATACGGAGGAAGAGGCTTTTTACTCCAAATGGCAGGAGCTTATGAAGTACACAGACCTTGTTCTTCTGGATATCAAGCAGATTGATGAGGAAGAGCATGTGAAGCTTACCGGATGTACCAATCAGAATATCCTTGCCATGGCAGAAAAGCTTTCAGAGATGGATAAGCCTGTATGGATCCGTCATGTGCTTGTGCCCGGCGGAAGCGATAAGGATGAATACCTGCACAGGCTTGCAGATTTTATCCATACTCTGAAAAATGTGGAAAGAGTGGAAGTGCTTCCTTATCATACGCTTGGAACTTTTAAGTGGAAAAATCTCGGGATTCCATATCCGCTGGAGGGAGTGAAACCTCCTACAGAAGAAAGAATTAAAAATGCCAGAGAAATTCTGGGCGCGAAGTAAAGAATCTGGAATTCTTTATAATTTAAAGATATAAGAATAGGAACTGCTGTGAGAAACCTGTGGTTCCGGCGTAAAGTCTGCCGGAAAAGGGAAGCTTGCGGCAGTTTTTGTTTGTGACAGAAGTTAATAAATTTTTTACTTGGCAGTATTGTAAGCGTTTGCTACAATGAAAGAAACAAATCTATAAAGGTGGTGGTACATATGGAGAAAACCAGTATAAAAACAAATACCACTACAAAAGATAAAGCAGGTTTTACTTCCGCAGAACTTGAGGAAAAATTCCTGAAAATTGCAAAGCATACAACCAAAGACAGCGTATTCCGGGATTTGTTTGGGAATACAAAATATCTTTTGGAACTGTATCAGATTCTACATCCGGAAGATGCGGACGTTACAGAAGAAGATTTGAGCATTGTAACTATCAAGAATATTCTTCTTGATCAGATGTACAATGATCTGGGGTTTTGTGTAAGAGACAGACTGGTGATTCTGGTAGAAGCGCAGAGTACCTGGTCACTGAATATTCTGGTGAGAGGCTTCTTATATTTAGCCCAGACATGGCAGGAATACATACAGGAAACCAGGCAGAATGTGTACAAAAGTAAAAAAATTGTTATTCCAAAGCCAGAGCTGTATGTAATCTATACCGGAAGCAGGAAAAATGTTCCGGAGTGGATATTTCTTTCAGAAGAATTTTTTGGAGGGAAATCAAAATTTGCAGATCTGGGAATCCGGGTTTTGTCCTGTGGGGCAGAAGGAGATATCATTGATCAGTACATAAAGTTTACCAGGGTCTTTAACGATCAGGTAAAAATTTACGGATATACCAGAAAAGCAGTTATGGAAACCATAAGTATCTGTAAAAACAGAAATTTATTAAAAGAATATCTGGAATCCAGGGAAAAGGAGGTTGTAGATATTATGTCTTTTTTGTTTGATGATGAGTATATTATGAGACTGTATGTGGAAGACAAGGTTCAGGAGGCAAGAGAGGAAGCGGAAAAAGAATTAAAGGAAGCAGCGAGGGAAGCTGCGAAGAAAGCGTCAGAAGAGGCAGTGAAGAACGCAAGAGAGGAAGCAGAAAGAAAAAACAGAGAAATGACGCAGAGGCTTTTTTCAATGGGTATGGAAGTACAGAAGATAGCGGAAGTTATTGATGTGGAACCTTCTCAGGTGGAAGAATGGATCGGGGAAGTTCGGAACGAAAATATTAAAAAATAGAAACTCAGTAAAAATGATCCCCCGGTCCTGCTTGGGCAGAGCCGGGGGAATTCCATATACAGGAGGAGATATGAAATTTTTTCATTTATCAGATTTGCATATAGGTCTGAAGTTAATAAACAGGGATTTAAGAAAGGATCAGGAATATATTTTTGACCAGATCACAGATTATGTAAAAAAAGAAAACCCGCAGGCTTTGGTGATTGCAGGAGATATTTACGATAAGGCAGTCCCGTCGGCAGAGGCAGTGGAAGTATTTGATCATCTGATAGCGGAGCTGACAGGGGCTGCTCCGGATATGACCATTATGATCATAAGCGGAAACCATGACAGTGGTCCCAGGATCAATTGTTTCCGAGATGTACTTTCTCGACAAAATGTACATATGATTGGAATTCCTCCTAAGACGGAAGAGGAATTTATAGAAAAGGTTATTTTACAGGATGCATATGGAAATGTGAATTTTTATCTGCTTCCATTTGTGAAGCCGTCCATGGTGAAGGAAATCACAGGGACAGATGAAAACGGAAATAATCTTTCTTATAATGAAACCATACACCGACTGATCGAAAGGGAAGAGATCGATCAGGATCAGAGAAATATTCTGGTTAGCCACCAGTTTTATCTTCCTGTTGGAAAAACAGCGGAAGATGTGGAAAGAATGGATTCAGAGATTCGTACGGTGGGGAATATTGATGAGATTTCTGCGGATATACTGGAAAAATTCGATTATGTGGCATTGGGCCATATCCATAAACCGATGAAAGTAGGGAAAGATACTATCCGGTATTGTGGAACGCCTCTGGCGTGTTCAGTAAGTGAGGCAGAGCAGCAGAAAGGGATACTTATGGTGGATATTTCCGAAAAGGAGAAGCAGCCGGATATTACAGTCCTTTCCCTGAATCCTCTGCACCAGGTCCGGGTGATAAAAGGAAAGCTGGAAGAGGTTCTGGAGCAGGGCTGTGAGGACTATGTAACGGTGATTCTTACAGACAAGGTGGATCTGGATGTGATCGATATGCAGGATCGTCTGCGCCTTGCTTTTCCGAAACTTCTGGAAATCCGAAGAGAAGGGCTGAGGGATTCTGCCATGCAGATGCGTATGACAGAGCAGAAACTTCTGGATCCTTTTGAACTGTGCTGTGCGTTTTTACAGGATACAGATGAAGCAGAAAAAGAACTTCTTATGGACGTGATCCATACGGTTCAGGAGGTGAAATAAGAATGAGGCCTTTAAAGCTAAAAATGCAGGCATTTGGCTCTTATGGAAAAGAGACGGTAATAGATTTTAAAAAGCCGGAGCAGAATCTGTTTCTGATCACAGGAGATACAGGAGCGGGAAAAACAACTATTTTTGATGCTATTGTATTTGCTCTGTATGGAGAAGCAAGTTCCACATCCAATAAAAAAGAAGGCGTGGTACTTCAGAGTCAGTATGCGGAATTGAATCTTGAGCCGTATGTGGAGATGGAATTTATGGAAGGGGAAGAACGATATACTGTCCGGCGTGTTCCAAGACATTTAAAAACTGTTACAAGAGGTGCAGCTAAAGGAAAAGGCACCAGAGAAATCACCGGATCCGTCACCCTTTTTATGCCGGATGGGACAGAATATCCCCCCAGGGAAGTCAACGCAAAACTTCAGGAAATTACGGGTCTTACCAAAAATCAGTTTATGCAGGTGGCAATGATCGCTCAGGGAGAATTTATGGAGCTTCTGAGAGCAAAATCGGATGATAAAAAGAAAATTTTCCGGAAACTGTTTAATACGGAAATGTATGAACAGATCGTAAATGAACTGGGAAACAGAAAAAGAAACATGGAAAGAGAGATTGCTGTGATCCGGACCAGGTGCCAGAGTGAGACGGCAAGAATCAAGTTGTTTAATGACACGTTAAAGGAAAAAGAAGCTGAAGATGAGGAAGTATGTATCTGTGAAACACGGCTGGAGGAACTGAAAAAGCGTGTTTCAGACGGAGAAATTATTGTGATGCCGGAGCTTACAGAGGAGCTGGAGAGGTATCTGGTCATACTGGATGACCAGATAAAAAAGGCACAAAAGTTGTATGAGGATGCAGCAGAAATACGGGACAAAAAAAGAGATATTTATATAGAAGCCCAACATCTTCAAAGTTTGTTCATTCAAAGAAAACAGACAGAAGAAGAACTGGAGGAATATAAAAAACAGTCTTTTGAGATGGAAAATAAGGAAAAACTTGCAGGCAGTGTGTCGGATGCCTGGGAGATAAAAACCTTTTATGATTTCTGGAAAACAGGACAGGAAGATGCGGAAAGAGTCCGTACAGCATTTGAAACTCAGTCTGCAAAGCTTCCTGGACTGATGGAAGAAGAAGCGGGAAGGATTCAGGAGGAACAGAAAAAACAGAAAGAACTGGAGAAAGTTCAGGAAGAATATACAAGGACAGTGGAGAAAGCAGAAAAAGCACTTCAGCTTTTTGGACAGATAAGAGAAACAAAGAAAAAAGTGGATACGGGAAAGGAACTGCTGGATAAAGCCCGGATAAAAGAAGAAGCGGATAAAAATACTTTTGAGGTTCTGGAAAACAGGGAAAAAGCCTTGCGTGACAGGTCAGAGCAGCTTGCAGACTCAGGAGAAAAGCTGGCTGTATGTCAGAGCCAGATGAAAGAAATAAATGGTATGACTGCAGATCTGAAAGCGCTTTCCAGTATTTACAAAGAACAGAAAACATATGAAAAAAAGATAGAAGAGCTGAAAGAAAAATATAAAGAGGCCAGAGCATCATACGAAAAAAAACATGGGGAATACGAGAAAAAACGGCAGGATTTTCTGGATGCCCAGGCGGGTTTTCTTGCGTCAGAGCTTATGGAAGGGATGCCCTGTCCGGTGTGTGGTTCTACAGAGCACCCACGTCCCTGTGTTATGAAGGAGGATCATTCAGAATTTACCCGTGAGGGCATGAATCTGCTGGAAAAAGAAACGGAAAAGCTTCGGATGGAACAGGAAAATCTGTCAGCAGAGGTGAAATCAAATACAGATCTCAGGGATGTGAAAAAACAGGATTTTGATGAAAGTTTTAACAGGCTTAAAAATCGAATGAGAGAGAATATTCCGGCTCTTCCGGAAGAATTTTCCCCGGGACAGATGCAGGAACTGATCAGACAGTGGATGAGGGAAGTACAGGAAAATGGAATAAAATATCAAAGGGACTGGGAGGAACTGCAGTCTGTTCAGAGACAGATGAAAGATCTGGAAGAAGAAAAACCTGCTGTCAGAAAACAGATGGAAATATCAGCAGAGCAGGTAAGGGAAGCCGGAATTGCATATGAATCTGCCAAAGCGGAATTTCAAAGCTATTCTTTTTCTTCGGATTTTGAATCAGAGGAAGCTGCAAAAAAAGCAGAGGCAGAAGCTGCCCGCAAAAAGGAACGCTTTACAGAGGATTATAATACAGCCAGGGCTGCCAGAGAGAAGGCAGGAACAGAAAGAAGTAATACAGAAACATTGATAAAAAAATATAGAGCTGAGCTTCCTACAGCAGAAGCAGAAGAAGAAAAGCGGAAAAAGAATTATGAGAGTATGGCAGAAGCAAAAGAGATGGCAGAATCTCAATGGAAATCTCTGACAGATATCTATGAAAAACAAATGACAGAACAGCTAAGAAAAGAGGTGCAGGTTTTCCGCGAAGGAAAGAAGGCCGCTGAAGGAAAAGCCCAGTCTTTGACCGCAGCCATAGGAAACAGAAAACCGCCGGTAATGGCCGATATACAAAAAGAAACAGAGGATGCAGAGCATCGTCTTAGATCTGCAGAAAGCTTACGGGATAAGCTTCGTTCTGTGTATAAAGATAACAAAGAAGTGGATCAGATACTGTCTCCAATGCTTCAGGAACGACAGAAGCTTGTGGAGGAACATGGGAGGATCGACCATCTGTACCGTCTTGTTTCCGGCAATGTCAGCGGTTCCAGAATGGATCTGGAAACATATGTCCAGAGGTATTATCTGGAAAAGATTCTTTATGCGGCTAACAGGCGCTTTCGGGATATGTCTGCCGGTCAGTTTGAACTTCGGATGTACAATCTGGAAAAAGCCGGAGAAGGAAAAAACAGGGGACTGGATCTGATGGTCTACTCTGCAGTAACCGGAAAGGAGAGAGAAGTAAGAACACTTTCCGGAGGAGAATCCTTTATGGCAGCGCTGGCTCTTGCACTGGGAATGGCAGATCAGATCCAGGAAAGCTCTGCGGCCATAAATCTGGATATGATGTTTATTGACGAAGGCTTTGGATCACTGGATGAACATTCCAGAAATCAGGCAGTGAAGGTACTTTTGGAAATGGCAGAGGGATCAAAACTGATCGGTATCATATCTCATGTAACAGAACTGAAGCAGGAGATTGAAGACCAGCTGATCGTCACAAAGGATGAAAGCGGCAGTCATGTAAAATGGCAGATAAGCTAAAGAAATACCCCGGAGATATTCCGGGGCGTTTCTGTATTCAGGTCTCTGCCTGTTTCATTTTATCCAGTTCTCTTTTGGCAAAGACAACAGCCAGAACAAAGGCGGCTGTGTCGGCGATGGGACCGGCATACATGACACCGTCGATTCCTATAAAGAAAGGCAGAATTACGATCAGGGGAAGCAGAAAAACAAGCTGTCTGGTAAGGGACATGATAATTCCAAGTTTTGCTTCTCCGATGGAGGTAAAAAATCCTGCAGACATGGGCTGTATGCCATTGGCAAAGGTCAGAAACATAAAAATCCGAAGATAGCGTTCTGCAAACTGAAAGTACAAATCGCTTCCTGTTCCGAAAAGCCCTACAATCTGGTGAGGGAAAAACTGAAAACAGAGAAAAAATACAGTTGCGATAATGGTACAGGCAGTTACGGAATAACGATAAGTTTTTCTGACCCGGTCATATTTTCCCGCACCATAGTTAAATCCCCAGATAGGCTGGCTGCCCTGTGATATGCCAATACAGATTGACAGGAAGACCATATTTACCTTTGAGATGATTCCTACACAGGCAATTGGTATATCGCTTCCGTATGCGGAGGCTGCGCCATAGTAACGCAGGATGTTGTTCATAAAAATCTGTACAACAGCAAGAGCAATCTGATTAAAAAAGGAAGCAGCACCGAGAGAAACAATCAGTTTTATATGTTCTGTATGGGGAAGGAACATATTTTTGCTCAAATTCATTTTGCGGAAGCGCGCAAAATAAAGAATTACAAGAATACCGGATACTGCCTGCCCGATCACTGTAGCCCAGGCGCCTCCCTTAATTCCCCATCCGAAGCCAAAAATAAAAAGAGGGTCAAGTATGGTATTGATCACAGCACCTGTCAGCATGCAGGTCATAGAAAAACCAGGACTTCTGTCGGCACGTATCAAATGGCATCCTCCTGTAGTCAGAACATAAAAAGGAATGCCTACAGCAGTGATTCCGGTGTAGTCAATGGCATATGGCATAACGTCCGGTGTTCCGCCAAAAAGATGCAGGAGAGGATCAAGGAACAGAAGAACTGCCGCAGAGATCAGGATACCGCTGATTCCAAGCATAGAAAGACTGGCGCCTGCAATATGGCTGGCTTTTTCGTCATGTCCTGCGCCTGATTCCAGATTATAGCTGGAGGCGCCTCCGATCCCCAGAAGAAGAGCAATGGCAGTAGAAAAAATAGTTACAGGAAAAGCCACATTTGTAGCGGCGTTTCCCAGCATTCCCACTCCCTGGCCGATAAAGATCTGGTCTACAATATTATAAAGAGCGCTGACCAGCATACTTATAATTGCCGGGACAGAGAATTTTAAGATAAGTCCGCCTACGGGAGCGGATCCCAGCGGATTATCGGTTTGAACGTTGTGATTCTGAATTTTCAAGGCAAAGGTTCCTTTCTTTTAGCTTTTGATAAAAACAAACAGCAGCGCTGGTGTATACCAACGCTATTGTCTAAGAAACAGTATATCACTTTTTCGGGCAGGAGAAAAGCTGAAACAGAGTGGTTGAGAAATCTGTTTTTTCATGATATTCTGGAACGGTACAGAGAGAATTATTTTATCCGCTTACAGGTGTAGAGCAGAAAGGATTTTATATTGATTTCAAAAACAATGCGCGCAATTTTACATGCGCTGTCTTACAGCAATGTGGAAGTGGAGGCTGCCAGAAAGCTGGCAGATCTGAAAAAGCTTGATGCAATGAGGATTTTTTTAAAGAAATTAGATACAAAGGTATATAATGGAGATTACGAAGTTCCGGTACGTCTTTATTTTCCAAATGAGGAAGCTATGAAAACAGAGATGTCTCAGGGATTGTCGTATCCTATTCTTCTGTTTTTTCATGGCGGAGGCTGGGTGACAGACAGTGTGGAAAACTATGACCGGGTGTGCTCCCGGATGGCGCAGGACACCGGGCATATTGTGATTTCCGTAGAATACCGTCTTGCTCCGGAGCATCGTTTCCCTATCGGACTGGAGGACTGTTATGCAGCAGCCAGGACACTTTATATGGATCTTTTGAGAGAAGATCAGGACAAGATTACGATTATGGGAGACAGCGCCGGCGGAAATCTGGCTGCGGCAGTATGCCTGCTTGCCAGAGCCAGAGGAGAGTTTATGCCAAAAAGACAGATTCTGATCTATCCGGCTCTGGGAAACTGCTATACAGAGGAGTCCCCTTATAAATCTGTCCATGAAAATGGAACCGACTATCTTCTGACTTCAGAGAGAATGGAAAATTATCTGCTTCTTTACGAAAACAGCAAAGAAGACCGGAAGAATCCGTATTTTTCTCCTCTGATGGAGAAGGATTTGTCCAGTATGCCGGACACCCTGATTCTGACTGCGGAATTTGATCCTTTGCGGGATGAGGGAGAAGAGTATGGAAAGCGGCTGGAAGAAGCAGGAAATTATGTGGAGGTTCACAGGATTCCCAATGCCCTTCATGGATACTTTGCCCTGGGAATCCGGTTTTTTCATGTGCAGGAAAGCTTCCGGCATATGAACACGTTTCTGGAAAAAAGAAAAAGCTGATTCTTGCCTGTTTTTATAAAAAGATTTATAATATTTTTAATAAAACAAAAACCGGTATGGAGGAACAGGTATGAGGGCAAATACACTGGAAATAAAAAAACAGAATAAGATCCGTATCCTTAAATATATCTCCAGAAAAGGAAGTACATCCAAATCCGAAATTTCCACAGAGCTGAAGCTGAGTATGCCTACAACCCTACAGTATGTAAAGGAATTGATGGAGTCGGGACTGATAGAGGAGACCGGCAGCTATGAATCCACAGGGGGGAGAAAGGCAAAGGCACTGTCGGTTGTGGGTGATCTGGGATATGTAGCCGGTGTGGATATTACTGCCAATCATCTGACCGTGGTGCTGGTAAACACCAGAAAAGAGATCGTTGCCTCTGAGCGTTTCCGAATGTGCTATGCAGGTGATATGGAATATAACAGAGCGGTCTGTGAAAAGGTTTTTTCTCTGGCAGAGCAGAAGGAAGTTCCCCGGGAAAAACTGATGGGTGTGGGATTTTCTTATCCGGGTATTATTGACAGTGATCAGGAGATTCTTTTGCGGTCTCATATACTGGGGATTTCGAATGTAAGCCTGAGAAACTGGAAGCCGCTTTTTCAGATTCCCTGCAGCTTTGAAAATGATGCCAATTGTGCAGCCTGTGCAGAGCTGGATGACGCTTCAGAAAATGCAGTGTATCTTTCTCTGAGCAATACTGTAGGTGGTGCGGTTTATATGCATGGGCAGCTGTTTCCAGGAGAAAATCATAAAAGTGCCGAGTTTGGGCATATGGTAATAAAAAAAGACGGAAAAACCTGTTACTGTGGAAAAAAAGGCTGTGCAGATGTCTATTGTTCAGCGGCTGTGCTTCAGAAAGCAGGAGAGGGTAATCTGGAGAACTTTTTTGAAAAGCTTCGGAGAAAGGATGAAAAGATCCTTGAAGTATGGAATGACTATCTGGAAGATCTAGCTGTGATGATCGTTAACCTCCGAATGGCTTTTGACTGCGATATTGTTCTTGGCGGCTATGTGGGAGGCTACCTTGAGGAATTTCGTACAGAGCTGGATCTGAAGATACTGGAACAGAACAAGTTTGACCTTGATACTTCTTATGTAAAGATTGGCAGATATAAGCTGCTTTCTTCGGCATATGGAGCTACACGGAAGCATATTGATTCTTTTTTTGAGACAATCTGATACAGAACAATTCTGAAATACAAAGAGAACAGATTTCTTATCATCGGAAAGATGAAAGAAAAAGGTTCTCTTTTTTTTGTGCAGTTTTCATAATTCCGGGAAATAAAAATTGTGGATAACAGGGAAGTTTTGAAAATCTATTGACAAATAAGAAAAACAGGATAATAATATAATTACTTTAATAAAACAATTAATAAAAGATAATAAAAAAGGAGAGAAAAACAATGGAAGGTAAAATGAAAACAGCAGTTATGCTTGGTATCGGAAAAATGGGATTTGAAGAGCGTGACATCCCACAGCCTAAAGATAATGAAGTTCTGGTACAGCTGGAATATGTAGGTATCTGCGGAAGTGACCTTCATTATTATGAAACGGGAGCCATTGGAGATTATGTGGTGAAACCTCCTTTTGTACTGGGACATGAACCGGGCGGAACAGTGATTGAAGTCGGAAAGAATGTAAAGCACCTGAAGGCAGGCGACAGAGTTGCACTGGAACCGGGCAGAACCTGCGGACACTGTGAATTCTGTAAAGAAGGAAAATATAATCTCTGTCCTGATGTGGTATTTTTTGCTACTCCTCCGGTAGACGGTGTATTTCAGGAATATGTAGCTCATGAAGCAGATCTTTGCTTCAAGCTTCCGGACAATGTAAGCACTCTGGAAGGCGCACTGATCGAGCCGCTTGCCGTAGGATTCCATGCAGCGATTCAGGGAGATGCACATCTGGGACAGAAGGCGGTAGTCATGGGAGCAGGATGCATCGGGCTGGTTTCTATGATGGCATTAAAGGCAAGAGGAGTGTCTGAGGTATATGTGGTGGATATTATGGAAAAACGTCTGGAGAAAGCGCTTGAGCTGGGAGCAGCAGGTGTGATCAACGGGGCAAAGGAAGATGTGGTACAGAAAGTAAATGAAATCACAAATGGCAGAGGAATGGATCTGGTCATTGAGACGGCAGGTACAGAAATCACTACAAGACAGGCCATTCAGATCGCCAGAAAGGGCTCCAATATCGTTCTTGTAGGATACAGCAAAACAGGAGAAATGACTCTTCCAATGAGCCTTGTTCTGGATAAAGAACTTACCTTTAAAACAGTATTCCGCTATCGTCATATTTATCCAATGGCTATTGAAGCGGTAGCTGCGGGCAAGGTTGACCTGAAGGGAATCGTTACAGATATTTTTACATTGGATGAGGCTCAGAAAGCAATGGATTACAGTGTGAATAATAAGGCGGATATCGTGAAGGCTGTGATAAAAATTAAGTAATTTCCATAAAAAAAGAAAAGAACAGGAGTTATGATTATGGGAGAAAATACAAACGTTAAAGTGCCATTGATAAGCAAAATCGCCTATGGTATGGGTGACGTAGGCTGTAATTTCAGCTGGATGTTTGTAAGCAATTTTCTTATGATCTTTTATACAGATGTATTTGGGATCAGTATGGGAGCAGTTGCTGCACTGATGTTATTTTCACGGTTCTGGGATGCGGTCAATGATCCGGTCATCGGTGCCTTAAGCGATAAAACACATTCACGATGGGGAAGATATCGCCCGTGGCTGCTGATCGCGGCGCCTTTGACCGCAATCGTACTGATCCTGACATTCTGGGCACATCCGCACTGGAGCAGTACGGCGAAGATTGTATATATGGCATTCACCTACTGTATCCTGGTTCTTGGTTATACCTGCGTCAATATTCCTTATGGAACCCTGTGCGGAGCAATGACTCAGAATATAGAAGAGCGTGCAAAGATCAATACCTTCCGTTCCGTCAGCGCCATGATCGCCATCGGTGTGATCAATATTGTAACGGTTCCGCTGATTACTGCACTGGGAAATGGAAACGATAAACAGGGATATCTGCTAATTGCCGTTCTTTATGGCTGTATTTTTGCAGTCTGTCATATATTCTGCTTTTCCAAAACAAAAGAAGTGGTGACGATTCCGGAAAAGGAAAAGATCTCTCTCAGGAGACAGCTGTCTGCAGTTATGCAGAACAAGCCCTACCTGATTGCAGCGGCGGGACAGCTTTTGTTTGGTCTTACTTTATATGGAAGAAATGCAGATGCTCTTTATTATTTTACTTATGTGGAAGGAGACAAGGCTCTGTTCAGTGTTTATTCTCTGTGCATTATTATTCCGTCCATAATTGGTGCAGCCTGTTTTCCTGTTCTGTTTCGTATTACTAATAATAAGGGAAGAGCGGCGTCTATTTTTGCATTATTTACAGGATTGAGCATGTTTGGCATGTATTTCTTTACGGTAAGGACTTCACCGGTTCCCTTTTATATTCTTTCCTGTCTGGCACAGTTCTTTTTCTCCGGATTCAATACGGCTATTTATGCGATTATTCCGGATTGTGTGGAGTATGGAGAATGGAAGACCGGACTGAGAAATGACGGGTTCCAGTATGCGTTTATCTCTCTTGGGAATAAAGTGGGTATGGCGCTTGGGACTGCGCTTCTGGCAGCTGTTCTGGGTCATTTCGGATATGTGGCAAACCAGCCGCAGAATGCAGTGGTTACTGCTGTTATGAAACATTCCTTTACGACGATCCCGGGAGCTTTATGGATCATTACTGCGGCGGTTCTGTTTTTCTACAGACTGAACAAACGATATTACAATCAGATCGTAAAGGAAATTCAGGACAGAAAAAAAGCCTGAACAAAAACATCTCCCAAATCCTTCCTTGCCTGATTTCAGAGTCTGTGATATATTTGAAGCATCAAATATGGATAAGGCGGGCAGATCGTGAAATCAGGATATTCAAAATGGAGAAAGCTGGATAACGCAGCGCTGGCATTTCCGCCGGCAACAGACAAAAATGATACCAGAGTCTTCCGGATGTACTGTGAGCTGACGGAAGAAATAAGCCCCCAGATCCTTCAGGACGCACTTGACAGGACAATGGAAAAGTATCCCTTGTTCCAGGTGGTTCTGAGAAAGGGGCTTTTTTGGTTTTATCTGGAGAGAAGAGATATCCGGGCAGTGGCAAAAGAGGAAAAAAAGCCTCCCTGCAGCAGACTGTATATCCCGGATAAAAAGTCGCTTCTCTTTGAGGTTTCCTATTATGAAAACCGCATTAATTTTGAGGTTTATCATGCACTTACAGATGGTACAGGGGCAAGGAATTTTTTGCAGGAGCTGGTACAGAATTATCTGCTTCTCCGGCATCCGGAGGCAGGACTTCCCCATATAAAAACAGAGGAAAAAGCCACTTTCCGGGATCACGAGGAGGACAGTTTTTCTCAGTATTATTCCTCGGAAACCCCTAAAAATAAAGACAAAAATCCCCGGGCAGTGCCTCTGAAAGGAGCTATGCTCAGTCATGAAGAAATGGAGATTCTGGAGATATCCATACCTGTAAAGGAGATTTTGGCAAAAGCCCGGGAATATGGAGCTTCGATCACTGCGTACCTGTCTGCGGTATTTATATGTTCTATCCATGAGGAGATTCCCAAAAACCGCCAGAAACGTCCTGTGACCTTGATGGTTCCTGTAAATCTGAGGAATTTTTTTCCATCAGAATCCATGGCAAACTTTTTTGGCTGGATCGAGGTAGGATATACGTTTACAGAAACTACAACCTTTCAGGATGTGCTGGAGGATGTGAAAAAACAGTTTGAGGAAGAGCTGGTAAAAGAAAAGATCGCCATGCACATGAACGGTTATGTGCGTCTGGAAAAGAATCCCCTGATCCGGGCGGTTCCCCTTGAAGTCAAGAAGTATTTTCTGATGGTGGGAGCTGCCTGGGGAAGCCGCAGGATCACGACAGTATATTCCAATATCGGAGTGGTCCGGTTCCCGAAAGAGTATGAGCCTTATATCAGAAGATTTGGATTTTTTACCTGTACGGAAGCTTTACAGCTCTGCTCCTGCTCCTATGGGGACGAGCTTCTTCTGGGCTTTACCTCAAAGATTCCGGGAGAGAGCATCCAGAGAAATTTCCTCAGATACCTGAGGGAAGATGAGATATCCTTTACAGAAGAAAGAAATGATTTTCCGGGGTGTCAGGAGGAACAGAAGCAGGAAGGAAGAAAGGCTTATCAGATCTTTTCATTCCTTTGTCTGGCGGTGGCAGTAATCTGTGGAATGGTCAATTATATGATCTGGGATACGCTGAACTGGTTCTGGTTTGCGGCAGCGGGAAGCTTCTGTGCCTGGCTTGTTGTTTCCGTGGGATATACCAAACGGAGAAACATTTTGAAGAATGAAATGTGGCAGCTGATCCTGATTACGGCGCTTGCTGTTTTGTGGGATAATTTTACCGGCTGGAAAGGTTGGTCGGTCGATTTCGTGCTTCCTTTTGGTGCTATGGCAGTACTGGGTTCTATGCCGGTGATCGCCAAAGTGAACCATCTGGAAAAGGAAGAATATCTGTTTTATCTGATCCAGGCAGGTATTGCAGGATGCATTCCCATGATCCTGGTGTGGGTCGGTCTGGTCCGTTTTCCGTATCCTTCGGTAATTTGTGCCGGTATCAGTTTTCTGGTTCTGGCGGGACTGTTTATCTTCCAGAAAAAAAGTACAGTCAGGGAATTTCATAAGAAACTGAGAATGTAAAAAATTATAAAAAGGCTGCTGTAAGAACTGTGTCAGATGGGAGAAAAATCTCGCTGGCCAGGGATTACAGCAGTCTTTTGTTTTTTGAAATTTTGTCGTTTAGTACATGATTTTTGTCTCTTGTGTATACTGTATTTACAATTTCAGGTATAATGATTATAGTAAAAACAACAGGAGAGAGTGGCTGAAATGTACAGAATTGCAGTTTGTGATGATGAAAAAAATGTCCGGGATGAGATCAGAGATTTTATTCTGGAATGGAATTCAGAAGTAGAGATAAAGGTGTTTTCTTCCGGAGAGGATTTGCTGGAAAATTATCTGTCTTATGACGCGGTTTTTCTTGATATCGATATGCAGGGAATGAATGGTATTGATACAGGAAGGTCGATTCGTCTTATAGACAGGGATGTAAAAATTGTGTATGTGACGGCCTACAGGGATTATGTGGCAGGAGCTTTTGGAGTTCATGCATTTCAGTATCTTCTGAAGCCTGTAAACAGACAGGAGATCGTAAATGTTCTGGAAGAAATATTTCGATATATGAAGACCGCGGACAAAAAGATTATCCTGGATTTTCATACGGTTGATGGAATCGTCTGTCTTTCGGTAGATACTATTTATTTTTTTGAGTATGAGAACAGAAAGATACGGATTGTGACAGATAAAGAAGAATATTATATGGTGGAGCGCATTGGAAATGTGGCAAAACGGATGGAGAATTTTGGGTTTTCCATGCCGCACCAGAGCTTTTCCGTGAATATGCTTCATGTGAAAAACGTAAAAGGGCAGCACATTTATCTGGACAATGGAATGGAAATTCCTCTTTCCCAGAAAAAACAGAAAATATGGAAGCAGGAGCTGACAGCCTGGCTGTCGGCGCGGTTGGAGCGCCGGGGAGGATGAGCGAAATGGATTATGTATTATATTGCTTTTTTCAGATCGTTGAACTGCTTATCCATACAGGAAGCTTCATCTGGTTTCTGTATTCCATGCCAAGAGAGGAAGAGTCGAAGCCATGGGTAAGATACTGTGTCTGGGGAATTTTTATGATACTTACCTTTTTGCTTCCGGCATTATGGTGGAATGACATCATTACAATGTCTGTGCTTACAGCATACTACATTGCCGTCTGCTGGCTTTTTTATCACAGGAGCAGAACCTGGATCCTGTATTCTCTGATTTATGGAATGGCAAATTACGGAGCTCAGGTAATCGGTATTTACTTTACCGTATATATCAGTAAAAAATTTGGTTTTTATCAGGAGATGCTCTCTTATTATACGCTTGTACTGGCAAAAATGATATGTCTGTTTTCCGTGACTTATCTTATGAGGCGGATTGTTCGGAAACGTATGGTAAAGGATCAGACGGAACTGCATATCAGAGGAATGATCCTGGTACCTTTGTTTAGTATGATTCTTGTATATTTGTACTGTGTTTCCGGGGAAAGTTTTTTTCTGGAACATGGATTTTGGGGAGTTATTCTCTGCATGCTCCTTTTGCTGGCTATCAATATTTATTGTCTTTATGTGTGGTATGATCTGGCAGAAAACAGAGAGCTGAAGCACAAGGTAGAATTGATGAAACAGCAGAATGAACTGACACATCAGTATTATGAGGATATGGAAAATAATTATAACCGATCCAGAAGAATTATTTATGATATCAGGAATCATCTGAATATGCTGGAGCAGTCGGCAAAGACTGATAATACCGATTATTTTGAAGATGTTCATGGAATGCTGAATTCTCTGGGACTGAAATTTTATTCAGACAACAGAATGCTGAACATGATCCTGAATGACAAATTAAAAAAGCTGGAACCGGGACAGGCAGAATGCAATATGGGCGGTATCCGACTGGATTTCCTGACGGACATGGATGTGACAACAATTTTTGCAAATCTTCTGGATAATGCCATAGAAGCAGGAGAAAATAAAAAAAATTTCTGGATAAAAATAAGAGGGGAACAGATACAGGATTTTACAGTAGTAAAAATATGGAATCCATCTTCAGAGATGTATGCCCCGGGGCATTCCGGCAAGCAGGGGCATGAAGGAATTGGCCTGGAAAATGTGCGCCATACAGTAGAAAAATATCACGGCGCACTGAATATAGAAACAAAGGACGGGATTTTCTCCGTGACAGCAGTATTTCCGGGAGAATAAGGAGGAGAATTATGAAATTTACGCAAACAGAGAAAAAACAGCTTATGATTTATGTGATCGTAGCATATGGGATTACTTATGTGCTGGGGCTTCTGATGTGGTATGGCTATGGAAAAGGTCTTGATCTCAGTGCTTTTCCAAACGCGCAGATGCTGTATCCGGCAGCCGGTGTGATGCTGGCTTATTTAATCACCAGAAAGGGAGAGAAAAACCTTCCAAAAGCTTTTTACATATTTTTTGTGGTGCTTACGGCAGTGCTGGTTGTCTGTACGGCGGCCTCTGTTCTGGCGCCGAAAAATATAGATCTGATGGGCACACCGTTTTCTCAGTGGATGCTGATCCTGCAGTACGTTATGATAGGGGGCAGCGTTATTTTCTGGATTCTTCTCTTGGTATCCGGTAAAGAAAAACGCAGAGCCTATGGACTGAACAGTAGTCATTGGAACATTTCTGTTCTTATGATCCTGCTGTTTATTGGATTATATCTTCTCAGATTTGTACTTGCCAGCGCCCTGGGCGGCCAGCTTTCTGAATTTGGAAAAATAATGGCAAACCCTACTACCTGGATCATGTTTTTTACTGTTTTGGTGAACTTTTTCCTGTCAGTAGTGGCATTTTTCGGGGAGGAATACGGATGGAGATATTATCTTCAGCCTCTTCTTCAGAAGAAATTTGGGCTGAAAGGCGGCGTGATCCTCCTGGGCTGTGTGTGGGCTGTATGGCATCTGCCAATTGACTTTTTCTACTATACTACGCCGGATATGGGACTGGCGGCTCTGGCAAGCCAGTTTGTTACCTGTATTACACTTGGGCTTTTTATGGCATATGCTTATATGAAAACCCAGAATATCTGGGTTCCGGTCATCATTCATTTTCTGAATAATAATATGGCGGTAGTCTTTTCAGGAACATACTCTGCAGATGTGCTTCAGAACCAGCAGATTCACTGGGGAGATATTCCTGTGGCGCTGGTGATGAATCTGTTGATCTTTGGATGGGTGATCTTTTTGAAACCATTTAAGGAGAAAAAGAGGGAAAATATGTAAGTTACATGAAACAGAAGAATACAGAGCTGGGAAGTCAGGCAATGGTGAAGTACATGCAATTTAAAATGTGTGGATAGAGAAACGCATAAAACAGATAGGAAGACATACAGGAAATTTATACAGGGGATATCTATTCTGGCAGGATGGATATTCCCTGCATTTTTCCCAAGTTGCTGTGAACGGAGTGAGCAGCAGCGAAAGACAAACAGAAATACAGATACAGGAGAGAAAACATGGAATTTAATCAGCGGGATTTCTTTAATTCCTCCATATACAGCTCAGCTATATATGCCGGTCCATTGCACCACAGCTTTGTTTTTTCATCATATAGTGCTTTTCCTGTTCTGGAACATAGAAAATCTGTCAATACCTCTTTTCTGTCCCTGCACGTCTCTTCTGCGATTTCTTCTGTCACCATAGTGATAAGAAGGTCGATTGTATAATTCATTTTTTCCTTTGGAATTGTTACTTCAGCCATATCTTCTCACCTTTCACAAATTTCAGACACTCAATAGCTGCCTCAGTTTTAAAGCAGTATTGATCTTTCAATTTATTCGGCAGCAACTGTCTGATACAGAAATCGTCTGCTACTTTATCACCTGCAGTCCCAAAAGCACCCGCAAGATAAGCGGTAAGAGTAGCGTTTGTTGCATCATCCGCAATCTTTCCTGCAATGATATCATATTTTGCCATTTCACGTTCAACATCAATAAACATTTTTTTCTTTCGGTGAGCGGCAATACAATGTAACCAGTCTACATCTGCATTTTCAAAAATATGCATTTCAAGTTTCCTGGAAAGTTTTAATTCAAAAGTTGAAATATATCTATAATTCTGATCTTCTTTAATTTTTCCGATTGCGATTGCTTTTGCTATTGAAGTTCTCAGAAAACTTTCTGCCTGCTCCTTTGAGGTGGTTAAATAGAATCCCTGACCAAAATCTTTTCTCTTTGCACATTTAGCAAGATCTGGTTCTTTTACTTCACAATAACTTCCATGGTAGAGAATAAATCCATCTTTTAAGTCAAGCACTAATCTCTATCCCCTTTCCTTCCAGAAACTCCGTAATATCTTCAAGCACAGCTTCATCACCTTCGCAATGAAAAATTCCATAACATTTTTCTATATATTCAAGAACACCAGCTTCTTTAAACAAGTGGATAATCTGCTCAACAGGTAAATCCCACTCTTCGGAAGCAAGCCGGATTAATCTTGCCTGCATAAAAGTAATCTCTATTTTTTCACTCATTATGCATCCCTCCTCTATTTCCTGGTTAATAAAACTGGGATTTTACTTTCTATTTGCTAATAGTTAAAGCGGCTAATTAAAGAACTTCAAAAGAGCACTTTATATTATTCTTCTTTCCGTCCTATATAATCTCCATAACTTTTTTCACAGTGTGTTATTATAGAAATTGTACCAAGTCGCTAGCGCGACGGCTAGTCTTAAGTACGTGTTTTCACTACTTTTTTCATAAAAAAATAGCAGTTTTTGAATATATGTTGTATTGTTGAGTTACCACACACACCAATCAACCTATATCGCCAACTGCTATGCTTATGTTATCATGGATTTTTAAACTCAACAAGTACATATTTTAC